>Ga0325404_1001509_pt1 | contig 24663 bp, 15 predicted proteins | sample PopdelMetagenome_18_FD_205664 | JGI IMG/M metagenome (GOLD analysis project Ga0325404, IMG submission 205664) | Populus deltoides microbial communities from Bellville, Georgia, United States - Xylem-Control-R1 | ecosystem: Host-associated > Plants > Phyllosphere > Stem > Wood/Secondary xylem...
TTTTTTTTTAATGAATATTTTTTTTGTTTAATTTTTTTGGTCAATGTTAAATTTTCTTCTATCTAGTTATCAAAGTTTCATGACACGGGTTCCGGGTTTGACGGGTTAACCTGGATTTTTTTCTAGTTTATCTTTTTAATTAATTTTTTCATTTAATTTAGTTTGTTAATGTTAAATTTTTTTCTATTTAGTTATCAAACTTTCATGACATGAATTTTGGTTTTGACGGGTTAATTCTGGGTTAACCCAGCTAATTCTGGGTTAACCCGTAATTTTTTTTCCTATTTAGTTATCAAACTTTCATGACACGAATCCCAAATTTGACGGGCTAACCCAGTTAATTCAGATTTTTTTTCTTTTTTTTCATTAGTTTTTTTCTTCATGTAGGCTTTTCTTTCTTTGTTTTTTTTAAATTAATATTTTTTGTTTAATATTTTTTTTTGCTTTTTTTTCTTTTTAATTATTATTTTTAAAAAATTTAGTTTGTTAATATTAAGTTTTTTTTCTATTTAGTTATCAAACTTTCATGACACGAATCTTAGGTTTAATGGATTAACCTGGTTTGACGGGTTAACCTAGTTAATTCAGATTTTTTTTCTTTTTCTTCATTAGTTTTTTTCTTCCTGGAGGTTTTTTTTTCCCTTTTCTTTCTTTTTAATTAATCTTTTTTTTTCACTTTAGTTTATTAATGTTAATTTTTTCCTATTTAGTTATCACACTCTCATGATACAAATCCCAGGTTTGACGAGTTAACCTGATTTGGTGGGGTAACCCAGTTGATTCAGATTTTTTTTATTTTTCTTTATTAAGTTTTTTCTTCCAATTTTTCTTCTTTAAATATTGTAATTAACTATAACTAAAAGACAACAATCTTTTTTCTTTCAATTTCATAACACGAATCCCAGGTTTAACGGGTTAAACTAGTTGATTCAAAATTTTTTTCTTTTTCTTAAGTAATTTTTTTCTTTCAATTTCATCTTTTAATATCGATTTGATTAAGAATTAAACTTTATGATTTATTTTGTTTATTGTTTATTAGATTATTGTGATATCATAAGAGGATTTTACTGTACCCCTCCTTACAAAGCACTATTCATCAGAATAATTCTTTGTTTTATTATTTTTTTCTTTTCAATTAATCTTTTTTTTTAATTTTATTTTGTAATATTAAAATTTTTTTCTTTTTTAATTATCACACTTTTATAACAAGACCTTGCAAGCAGACTCATATCCAAGGCTCCGGGTTTGATGTTGCAACCAAACTTACTTACACTTGGGTCATGCAAATTTAATATTAATATTAATATTAATATTATTAGTAGCAAACAGACCCAATAATCTTAGGTATAATTTTGTAGAAAAACCTAACATTCTTAGATTTTAAATTTTTTTGATATTTTTTATACAAAAAAATTGACCCGCAGCGTAGCGCGGGCTACGTTTCTAGTATTAAAAAAAACTAAAAGATATCAGGAAAACACTGTGGATTCTGAGTGGATTCACTGTGGATTCAAACAGTATTTCTCACGACGAGTTTGTTCAATTTCATGAGAAGTTCTGTTCAATTTCTTCAATTATTTTTATGTGTTGTTCGCTGGCGTGTTTTCTTTTGCTTCATCATAACAAAAAAAACTAAAAGATTTGATGATTCAACTGTTCATTCAAAGTTATGCACTGTGGACTCACACAATGAACTCAGTTTCTCTTTGATTCTGTTCATCTCTGTTTTATTTGTTGGTGGTTTCTTGGATTTGTTAGGTGCGGTTTATGGGGGATGGGACAGTTATTGGGGCTAGGATGGTTAGGTGAGGTTTGCAGGGGATGAGACTGATGTCGGGTTTGAGACTACAATCAAATGGCATAGGAATCACGCTTACAAGACCAAAAGTAGCCTCTCCAAAATGAATCTGGAATCAATTAAGAACCAGCCGAGAACTTGCCTAAAAAAAGAACAAAAACGTGGGCACCAACCCAGAAAATCCAGCGTGATTTTGGGAGACATTTCTTCTAGATTGTATGGGTTCTCATTATGTGCATTAAATGTAACGCCCACTTGATCATATTTAGTTTTGTATTACTGAAAAAGCTGTTGGTTTTATTTGTGTTTAGTTGGGGATTTTGCTTTAATTTTTGTTGTTGAGCAATTTGTGTACTGTTGTAGCTCTGGAGATTACTGGTTACTGGGCTTGCCTAAATCAAGCTGCATTTCAGTTGAGTTTCAATCTGTCAGATCAATTTGCTATCTTTTGTCTTCTTTATTTTTTTTCCTATCTCTGTCACCCTACCCTCTAGAACAAAAAAAGTCATGAAGGCTAAAGTTAAAGAAATCTATTATCTCTCTCTCTCTCTCTCTCTCTCTCTCTCTCTCTCTCAAAATTGATTTGCTCAATCTCACTTCCTTTTCTTTCTCACGCACATGGCTTCTTTGTCGTAAAATATTCTTCTTTCTTTCCTCCCCAGAATCATTCATTCACTTCGTCTCTGTGTTTAAACAAAAAAAAAAACACACACACTAGGCTTCTCTCTCTCTCTCTCTCTCTTCCATTCACAAAAACAAATTGATCTTTTTGTTATTTTTTGTTATTTCTATTCAATTATTGTAAACTCCTTCCTGCATGAAGAATTTTTCATGATTTTAATTGAATTCCCTTGTGAGCTTGCATATTTATTTATTATTGTGTAGAAGTTCTAGAATGGGTTGTTTACCGCCATCGTGAAGTTTGCTCCACATGCATGGCTCAACTCTGTTTCATCTGCGATGATTGTCATTGTTGTATCTGCAAGACCAAGTCATCTGTCATTTGTGTCGCCAAGGTTAGGCTTGCCTTTTCAAATTCCATCTTTTATTTTTTCGTGTTGAATGCTAATTCATTTGAATTTGATGATGGACATGATTAATTGCTAATCAATGAATCAAATTTGTTAGTTAGGTTATGCTATTTTCTTCATCTTTGAATAAGCAAGTGCACAATTTGTTGACATCTCTATATTGCTTACCATTGATCTTGATTATTTCCATGTATATTTAACAATCCAAGCTTAAATTGGTTATTCCATCTGCAATCACTAGCTTGGTTTTTATGAAAAACAGTTTGCCCAGTCAGACTCAGTAATCAGATTGAAGATTTTTGCAGTATAGCTATTCGGTCAGGGTGAAGAAATGAAAGTAGTGGTTGGAAAGTTATATTACATGGAGTTGTGTAAACGTATGTATCGTGATCAGTAATTATTTATGATTTTGTCCATATAACTTCATGAATTTGGTTTACAACAATATTGACTTTATTTTATGGTCTCAAACCCTGGTATCAAAAGTAAAGAATGAACTATATGTACAATATGTGTGGTCTATTACATTACTATCAATCTGTTATAATTCAGGCTCATTGTAGTAAAACTATTGTCTTGGACTATTACTTGTGCCTTTCTTTGATGTTATATGCCTAAATGTAATGACAGAGAAGTCTTTTATTAATTTTTTTTTTCTAATGCCGACGACTATTTTTTATAATGTAGATTATTAGGGCATCATCTCGGATGGCAGGTTTATGGGCGTAACCACTAAGCGAGAGAGAGAGAGAGAGAGAGAGAGAGAGAGAGAGAGAGAAAGAGAGAGAGAGAGAGAGATCTTTGTTGATTGAGAAGAGAAGGATCTAAGGTTTTTTCAACTTTTGCTTGCAGGGATCTTTAGATCAATAATATAGTTGCAGGGATCTACACAAGTTGATTAGAAAGAAAACTTCGTAAGTGGTGTACATCATTCTGTGAAACTTGCAATTTATTACTCGGTTAATCAAATTTTTTCCTTCATTCAAAAATGAGAATGTGATGAATTAATTCTTGGACTTTTCAAGATTTTGATGGCTTCCTACTTTTGCCTTTTTTTTTGTTTCACCATTAAACAAATAGTTTACATGATATACTATAGCTTTGGATAGGGGCTGGCAGAACTTGGTGGTTGGTTGGGTTGCAATCCCAACACAAAATCATTTTGAGTGTTTACAACACCATCAACGATTAACGTTGGACCACATAAAAGATGTGGTCATTGATGGAAAATAGGTTGTAAAAAGAGTTTGGCAAGTGCAATGCTATGTTTTGTATCTTTTTGTTAAATCAAAGATGGTAAGTGCATTGTTGCAGGAGTGGCTTCCAAGGTTCTTATAGTTGGTCTTCCTATAACCAACACTATCACTATCATTGACAGTGGACTTCTAGTATGTTATAATGGTCCCGTATGTTGAAGCCAGTAGGAAACAAGTCTACATGCTCCCATGAACCTGCAATTTCTAACACAGCACAACCACTGAACTTTTTGGTCCATAAATTTGAATAGGACATGTAAGTAACATGTATGAATGCTCTTATTAGGTTGTGATTTCTAACACATAACAACAATTGAGCTTTTTGGATTAGAATTTCAATGAAGGTCCTAAACATTCATAAAAATGTATATTTACAATTATGGGTTGTATTGCTTGAAAATAGAGAACAAGCTAGGTGGTTTATTTTTGGTTTGCCCTTTTTAATTCAAAGATTTCTTTCATTCTCTTCATGTTTTATTACTATTGATATTGGATTAGCCTTATCCTTCACTCCATTGATTTTTGCTCATCTCATTAATGTTCATGAATAACATCACCTCCTTTTTACAAGAAAATTGAAGCTCTAGAGAGGCTGCACCACCGCTCCAGAAATTTTTTTGTTGATGCAATTGTGGCCTTCATCAACTTTTTCACGACTGCTATGTATATTCATTAAAAAACATGAAACTCCATACCATGCTAGACTAACGTGCTTAATTGAACAAGACAATTCAAATATGTAATTGCTTTGAAGGGTTTGAAACAATTCATACGGCTGCTTTATTGTTTTATATTACAAACTTGCACATGTTAAAAAAGATAATACATGCTGTTTTTATTGTGTTTATATAAACATAGAACTAATGTCTCAATTCGCTAAGAAACCTACTCCAATATATCGGGCTGGCCTGGTCTGCCCCAATATATATATTATATATATTGATCATCAAAAAATATTAAAATAACGAACATATATTGACCTGTCAAAGAATCAAATGACTATTTCCATACTTTAGCATTACAGATCCAATACAATGAAGACACGTAGACATAAATTACAACTATAATATAAGAAGCAACTTCTGAATGCTAAATATTCGAATGTGTACTTTATTTTTTTATTTTTTTATTTTGAGTGTTTGTACTTTTAAAATTTTATTATTGAGCTCTATTGATTTTTAACAAATATATATAAACTGTGCAATCTTAGACCAGACCAAATTAATTAAAATTAAAAGTTGAAATAACAAAGTATTTTAAGATTTTATTTAAATTAAAATAACAGCAAAGGGTGTCAAAACATAAATTATTTTAAATTATGCGCAGTGAATACTTTTAGCTTTTAATATTTAAAACACTTAATTGATAAGTTTTTGAAAGTACGTACAGACACTCAAATAAATAAATAAATAAATAAATAAATACACACGCTCAAGCAAAAAAAAAAAAATTAAAACTATGTACACTCAGTTTGAAATAAAGTGAAATATTTATGCATATACATGCTAACGTGTTAATTTAATGGCTGCATGAATATATATTTTATAAAATCTAATAGAAACACTTGATTAGAAAGAGAAAAAAATTTAAAAAAATTCTACATTTAAATTAAAAAAATAAAAATCTATACACTCAAATAAAAAATAAATGAATTTACACACCAGAATTATCATTCTCTAAAAGAAATCCAATTAAGATCAAGTATCACAAATAAATTAAAAATCTTGGCCGAAAATAGAGGCTTGTAGATTCATATGGAACAAACAAAAAACTTGAAAATATTGTTTTGTTTAAAAATCTATTTTTTCTTTGTTTCTTTTTTCACTTCTCTTAGGGGAAAATTATTTAATTTAAACTCTTGGCTTTTGTTAGAGAGAGATTTCCACTTCTGATTGTGTAACTGAAGATTAGAGAAGATTTCCTCTTCTCAATCAAAACTGTTGATCTTTCTAACAGCTTTATTTTGGTTATTTCATCCAGATTTGTAGGGAAAAAATCCCACTTTCTCCCAGTTATTTTTCGAAACAAGAACAGCGTAAAGACGACACGGATATTTAAAACCCGTTATTCTTCAGGGAATCTGAGATATTCTAGGGTTTCATACAAATATTTACTCCGATATACTTACCGAGAAATCTCAAATCTTCACTTCCCTGTAAATTGCCGACACATTTGCAAATCTTTAATGTCTCTCAACGTCATAAAAAGATAACCAGCCCAGTGCTTAGTTTGGTTGATCCCTTCAAGACAAGAAAAAGATCGAGCAAAAGTCATTGATTGATCGTATAGCTAGCTAGCGATGCAATACAGAATTAATAGAAGAAGCAAGCTCTCTTGTGCCCTAGAGATGCTTTCTCTAGACCCTCTTCCATACAAAGCTCTTCTCTTTCTCTTTGCCATAATCTTTCTTCTTGTGACATCTATGCATTCCTTTGAGGCTGAAGGTCCAGAATATCGGACGACGTTCCAGTGGGTGCTTCCTGCCACGCCTATAACCATGCTGTTTATCATACAACGTTTATCTTCATTCAAAGGCTTGTTTGGGAAGCAAATGATGACCAAACCCTACTTGTCCTTCGACAGAGTGTCACCGTGGTTTGTGGCTGTTTTGATCGTTCAGTTGCTTGTTATGGCACAGTACCAAACATCTATACACCAAAGATGGCCTGTTAGGTTTTAATGTATTTGTCATGTGTGTATCCCTCTTTAATTTGTACGTGTTTTTCATGCAATATATATATGTCTTCTTGAAAACTGTAGATTTAGGTTTTTGATTTGTGCGAGGGGTTCGAATTGTAAATTAGGGTTTTGATTCTTTATTTTTTCTTTACACGAATGTCAATTGTGCAATCTGATTGTTTCCTGATTTCTTGTTTCTTTAAGATTTTGCTCATTTGCCTCGTAAGATGCAATTTTAGTGGTTGTTAGAAAAAAATACTAAAACTCCCTAGATCCGTCCGGGACTTCAAAACGATTAGGAGATATAGTCATTAAGAACAATTATCATAGTTTTTACGTTGCTCAGGAGAATCATAATGATATATATTATTGTATCAGATATTGAGCTAGAACATGGAATTAATGGCATCAAATGAAAATGAAAGTTAACATGGCGAAGGAGACTTTGGGATTGGAAAATGGTCAAGGAAAGGGAATTAAAGAAAGGGAATTATTGCAGATGCTATATATCTAAGATTTCTAATTTTCTACAAGTCAAGGATAGAAAGATTTGGAAGTCAGATCCCAAAGGCTTTTCCATTCTAGAGACTGCCAGATAATGATGATAAACTATTTTAATCAGATATATCTGGTCCTCTTTTGCTCTCCCAAGATACATTTTAATCTTTGGCCGGCTATTTTAAATAAATTACCCACAAAATTTTTTCTTTGGAGAAGAGGTTTGCTGCAAAAAAATGATTTAACATGTTATTTTGCTGCAAAAATGTTTTTTTGTCACCATGTTTAGGTCAACAATGGATTTTTCTAGAGAATTAGATGCACTCTTCCTACAGTGACGTGAAATGATAATGGGTTAGATGTGCAATGAAAAGCGTGGTTATTGTTCTTCTATGGTATTGTCTGTTCTCTCTAGAATGCTTGAAATAATTTGGTTTTTAATGAGATAGTTTTTTATTAGGATGATATCTATCATTCCATTTTCTATAAAGTTGCAACTTAAGCAAAATGTGGTTGTGAAAGTTTAAATTTTTCTATACTAGAATAGATTTGCTTAGACCAGTACCTGATGAGCTTCTTATGTGGATCAACATGACCAGAATTTGAAGTAATTTCACTTAGATACCACCTCCGGTAAGGATGTTAAAATGGAATTTGGATGGTTCTTCAAATGGTAAACTAGATCCCTGTGGCATTGTTAGGGTTCTAAGAGATCATGAAGGAAATTTTGTACGTGTCTTCTTCTACAAGTATAAAAAAAATCAAATGTGGTTGAGATTTTGGCAATTAGAAAAGTATTGATTGTTCCTATGCACTTGATAGAAATTAGATTGTGGAGTCTAATTCATATAATATCATTACATGGATCAAGAACAACAATATCATGACATCATGACGCTTACAAGGTGATGAAGAATTATGTCGCAGATCATTTGACAAAGTAAAGAGTACTCAGAAAAGCTTGGTTTTAGCTTGTTTTTAATTTCAATGTTTGGTTTTTGTTATAATATCGTTTTGTTTATTACTATTTAGTTTTTGAAGTACCTTTTTCTTTCTTTCTCTCTGTATAGCCATTTTCTTACTGGCTATGAGAGATCTTAATGAAGTTATATCATCTTTTATCCCAGAAAAAATGACAAGCAGCTAGCCACGCCGCATCTACAGTCAGAATCCATTGAACATAGTTTTGCAATAATCTGCTGGCCTTTTCTCCTTTACATGCTATGACTTGAGGCGTTTGTTCATTTGTTGTAAGATGTTAAGAGGAACAGTAACGAGGTACGTACGGATACTTTTGAATCGTGGGACTAGCTTGTGATGACCAACCAGCAAAATAGAGCATACTAGCGAAAGTGTCAGTTTCTTACTCATGAGAGAGGATTTATTTCTGCATCCAGTGAAAAATACACAGATTCGCCCTTCCAAGTTTCAACTGAATTCTCAAGTATTACAGCATGAATTACACTTGACCTAAGTTGGGGTCTTGGTATGAATCTCTGTCATAGAGCTGCGTGGCACATATTTTGCTCCTTTTCGTCAGCTATCTTTTCCCTAGAAACTAATGCTGTCCAACATCCGCAGGCAGTATGGCTGCCTGAAAACTGTTTCTCTTGATTCCAATGAACTCATTAGAAGAAGCCAAAAAAAGTGGCAACAGCAAAAACAAGAAACAGCACTCCACCCAAGTAGCCAACCTGGTTTGAAGGCAGAGTGAATTGCGTAGAATACAGAATATCAGTAGCAATATTTTATGATAACCTATAAATGCATGGTTGCGGCTCTTACCAGCTTTTCTGAAATGTAGTTTGCAAGAAAGGCTCCTCCTAGAATCGCAATGGATGTTGCAACCAGGTGTCCAGCAATGGCTCCTGTTGCCACGCCCCATGGAGACTGCAGAAAGGGCAAAGGGGAGAAGCAATACTGTGATTGATTCTCGATTGTGAAGAGACTCATCATATGATCAACAGTTCATGAAATTGCACCTGCGCAGCTCCAAGAGCAATTGTTGCAAGCATCGAGCGATCTCCCCATTCCTAGAACCAATTAGGATATGGTGAAATTGGACACTTTGGTTCATAAAACAACACCTTTTAGCATTCTGTCTCACAGTGAAGTTGCCAGCTATTACAAGGAATAACTGTGCACGGATATGAAAATCTGCAACTGTATCCAATTGTTTATGCTACAATTTTAATGACAATTTCAAGGTGCAATTGCTTGGTGCAGAGGTGATGTCTTGAGCTTAAAACTACAAGAGAACATACTGGAGCTTTGGGAGCCAAGAATTCAAGCAAAAACCACACAGAGGACGATGTCAAAATCCCCCCTATCAAGGGCCCTTTAAGTGAGACCATGTGGGGAAAAAATTTCTTACCATTAAACTAAAAGAAAAGGATGGAAGTATGGATGCTTACCGCAAAGAATACAAGGCTGAATGACTTCCACACAATCTCAAATGGATTTGTGAGCAGTTTTGAGACCTGTAGACGTTAAGAAAGTATCTGCGGCCATGAATTTTTGGGAAACACCCAATGAAAGAAATTCCAACACAAAACAAAGTCTCCTAAAATCATCAGACAAGTATACGCCATTCATTTTCCTTTTGCAACTCACTTGGAAAGAATGAACTGAATATATTCCTCAAAAGCTCAGGCTTCCAGGTTACGAGATTACCTTCACAAGCTTCTCAGCTTCCGAGTATTCATCTAGTTCTGGACTGCTTTCGTCGCTAGTCTTAACATCATTTGTTGGAAGATCCCATGCATCTTTTATTGATTTTAGCCCGAAGAACATGAGAAGTGTTACTGCTGCATATTCTCCAATTGGCAGGGCTGTTCACAAGCTAACAAGATAAGAGATGTTTCTATTTCACTAAAGTCATTAATAAAAAAACACAAGCAAGTCAGTTAGTTGACAGTTACCAAGACTACAGCTTACTTGTTTGGAACTGAGCAGGTACTGAATGAAAGATTCGTCCAATTACAACTGACAAGATTGTCATAAGTGAAAGAGCACCCATTGACCCCAGAAGAACCTGGTAAATGATTCAAGGCATTGAAAGAAAAATTTAGTACAAAAAGTAAGCGTTAATTGATATGAGATCATCATATCTAGATACTATAATACACATCTGCAATAAACAACCACCAATCTTAACTTAATGATGGTTGCTAAGTGCTTCAGATTCATCGTTTCATGTTGAAATTGTATACAAATACACTCAATATTATGGTGTTTATTCATAGCAAAACTAAGACAACAGATAAACAAGAAGATTCTGATCTCCAATCCAAAAGATACTGAAAGAAAACTAGATTGAATAAAAAAAACTATAATGTGATTGTTTCAGATATGTTTAGGATTGATCTATTTCATTGCTTTTAATCAGTCCCTTTGCACCCTGCCTCACAAAAACACATCCATGAGAAGCTTTCTGGTGACAACAGTGACATTCCAAGTCAAATCTATAATAAATGAGTTCTGGAGTCACCTTTCTGCAATTCAAGGAGGGGTGATCACTAGTATTTTCTGATTAGAAATGAATGGCAATGACAATCAGTGCCACTTATTACTATCTCATTTGTCTTCTTTTTTTGGGAGTAAGTTGACAACTTCTCAGGGTTTTCAGATTTTTATTCACGCCTAGGGAATAAAACTGTCATATTTATGACCTCCTTTAAGAAAATTGAATCAGAACAAACATTGAAGAACATGACATAATCAATAAGTTTAATAACTCAACAGTAAGCAATGCTGACGTAAGAATGGGGTGAATGCTTGTGAGAGACATACCAGTCCTTTCTCATATTGCATGGCCAAGAGTGCAGCAATAAAAAATGTCTGTCAATACAAGAGAAAGTTAATTTCAGGCTCCAGAAATTTGGAGGTACAAGTAAGATAGAATGTGGTAACCATACTAAGTGATGACTATTGATCTTTCAACAATTTCATCCTGTTTGCAACTAATAGTTGACTGCAGCAAGCAAATGGGTTCACATGTAAGAAACAAAATCCTCAAATGCGTAAAACATATCCCAATCGGACTCAGCCCTATGCTGTACTGCCTTTATTTTTCACACATTAGCTACATGAATCTTTCTCATCAGTTTGTGCTCCTCCCGATCACCATTCTGCTTATGTTTGAATGATGCCCTCAATTAAATTAGAAAAACAAAAGGTTCCCTTAGAATAAGATTTCCACCATTCATTTGTTATGTGTGAAGCCATAAAAAAAAAAAAAAAAAACACTGAGAGCAAAGAAAGAATAAGTTACAAGCAAACATATTCACACTTCCTGTCAGTCTCTGGATATTTCTGTTGTACTCATTACTCAAGGAGACTAGAAGATCAAGTCCAATAAATCTATCTCACCAGCAGGAGCCAATGAGGTCATCATGAATAACAGTTACCAAGCCTGGCTGCTGGGATGCAGAAAATGCAAAAGGGCATGAAAGCTTGGAAACGTGCAAGGTTAAACATCAATCATTTCAACAAAGGGTGAAGTATCCTCTTTTATTTTTGGGCAATCAGTTTCAAATTTTTTTTTTTTTTTTTGAGAATTCAAATGTAATTGTTGCACAGATATGTTACACAATTTTAAAAGCAGCCACAGGCTGCCTCCCTGACTGCCAAAAAGCATCCAGCATGTACGCTTTATTTATCATTTGTTCAAGTTTGCCTGCAGTTGCAACCAAATTGCGTTTGGCTTTCCTTTGCCCTTAATTTTGGAAAACTGGTATGATAAAAAAATTATTTCCTCTATCTATAGTTTGGGAGGCTCCAAAAGTTTGGTTACTTTAACTTTGTGGTGAAAATCACAAAATAGCTGACTTATTCTCAAATGAATTATAAACAGAAGTAAGATGTTTTCCTCAAATGTTGGAAGAGCAGATAATAGAGGAAAAAGTCTTGAGATAGTAGTGGTTGTTATTTGGTCAGCAAAATCATGAAAAAGTGAGCAACTGAAGCCATCAGTATATTAAAAAATGATGTAACTAATTTTCTTCAGTTGACAAGAAATTTGAGCAATTGGATTGTATGCTTTAGGTCATACTTCAAGTTTTCATTTCCCAGGGAAGTTGTTATACCCTCCATGTTCTCTACATTTTTTTCTCTTGAATTTCTTCTCCTTACCTTTTCCTTCAGGGAAAGATTTGAATAAGAAAGAACCTTCTTCCACAAACTTTTGCTAAGAGCAAAAGGTTAGATGGATACATTGAAAAATGTCAAGCCGTCTAGGCGTTGCATGCAGAACTTCAATAATGGAGATAAGAACTGAACTGAGTAAATCAAAGAACAATATCATACAAAGTTTCAAGGACATAGAAGTAGTTGGAAATTCAAGAAAAAAGTTATATAACTGTAAACTGGTTACCTTGTCCCCGATTTCAGAAACAAATATTAATGTGAATGCAGCAGCTAATCCTGACTTCGCGATTGCTGCTAAAATTGATGAAGGTCCAGCTCTCACAAAAGCAATAAGTGAAAATACCAAAGCACATCCAAGTAGCACGATAGCTATAGATAGAGGATAAGGAATTTTGCTGGGTGGTTTTATACTGCAAATACAAAACAAATATGAGTGACATCTGACTTCAACGTTGTCCATCCTAGGCCCCTGGCAATTTAGAGTTCAGGTGTACTGATTAGATGTTTAAGATCATCAATGATAAACAAATTTAGAAACAGTCTTTTCAATGTTGAGGGTTATTGGACCAAAAACAAGTTTGGGTTTGAAATCAAATGAATACTCAAAACAGCGAAGTAGTCTATCCCCAAAAAGATATAATTCCTCATTGATGTCCACATCATGTAATTTTCATAAAGGATAATAGAGGAGGTGCAGAAATCTTTTTTCAATAATTCTGACAGTGAAAGGCTGCTTCTAGCTTCCAACGAGGGGGAAAGAGGGGTTGAAATCATACAGTACAAAAAGAAAAGCTACTTAAATAAGATTTAGATAACTTCTTCTACTGAAAAAGGTTGCCAGCTCCACTTTCTGAAAGAGTAACTAAGTAATAAAAACACTCGAGGATTTTTCTTCCAATTATGCATACAAATGTTGCTAAATATGAAATCGCACACCATATATGACTATTTGAAGCTTGCAGTGCCATAGAACTTGATGCATCAAAGAGAGGAATTATAGTGCATCATAAAGGCTTAAACAACACAAATGTTTACCACATTGTAGTTTTATAACAATCAGTATTTCATATAACTTACATTTCAGGTAAGTTGTCACCAGGTGGACCACCGGCAAAACTTTTCTTGTTGTCCTGTTCCTCCTCACCTTCATAGCCCCCAGATCCTATAGTAACATTGGATGCTTGTGCTCTAAATGTGTTGAATCTGTTCAACTTTGAGATCTCTCTGCATCTTACTATTAAAGAACATGTTACCCACTAATTGAACACCAAGACCACTGACAATAGACATGATGTAAATACATAGAACATAAATACATTTACTAGAGAGGCATCTTATTATTAAATCCATGTACTCCCCTTTTCTTTTTGTCTTCGTTAAGCATCAACAAATATAAAAATCTATTTGCAAGGTGCATGTCATTTTTTAGTAGTACAAATATCAACAAAGAAAGTTTATCCATGAACTACTTTAGAACCCAAAGGGATGACACTCAATAGCCTCCATAATTATACCTGAATTTTATTTCAGCCCGACTGCAGAAGTTGGAGAGTCTTACTTGATAGCACACCATGCACAGGAGACGAAACATTGCAGCACATTCATGTTATAATAGGGTTTAATAAAGAATTAAGGATCACATCAGGCCAAGCTACTAGGTATACCTCTGTGCTCAGGCCCTCTCTAGTCTCCATAATGCTTAATGAAGATGGAAAGAAAAAGGGAGTACATAGATTTAAGCCACTAAATTGTTGGGCTCATAATGAATTTCGAGCAGATATCCTAGTTCAATATATTTAAAAATCCATCCCTAAACAATACCCAAACTGGTCAGTACAGCTACCCTGCATGGTAACTACTCTCCAAAGACAAACCATCCACATGCCACGCAATAGTTTAAGTGTTGTTCGTTTTTTCTATTTCATCATTTTAGCATCCAAAATTTATTAGTTTTCCATTCACCCAAAACCCATTTATTTTATCTGGAATGCTAGAATACAACGAACACTCGTCTAAACTAACTAAACAGCATACAATAGTAAAAGAAATCACATCTATGATCCCTGAAAAGACATCCACCATCCAATCAATCAGCCATGGAAATTGAAGGTTTATAGTGCATGGTGTATATCTGAACTTTAACCAAGAAGAAATCCTACTAGAATCCTAGGAATGATTTTCAAACATTGATTGTAAAAGCGATTACTGCTGGTGTTGTGCTAGAACGAGTACCATATTCTGACAACACAAAAATGCCCCTCACTATATTTGGACTCATTACATTTTTTTTCATCCATTCACTTGAACAAAACCGTTAAAGCATGATCGATGGCAATTGCAACTCCACACCCTTTATGCTCCACCATATACAATTCCACCTTTTAATCCCAGCAAAAAGAAAAAAACAAACAACAATAATAACAACAGAATAAACCAGTATCCTCAAAATAAGCTCAAATTCTCCACCTCATCCTAACAAAAACTTGACTCGATCTAAGCTAATTTTTGTTTCTTAACCCAGATAAGCTCAACTCAAATTTCACTCTGAGGTCGGTCTCCCACCTATACTAACTTAACCATTTAGCACAGCAAGCAGCCAAAATTCAACATACAGATGAAAAGGAAATGAAATACCAGTCAAGTAAGTAGCTTTATCATTTCCTCTGGACAAAGAATAATTTTTTTTTAACACAAAAGGAAATCAAAGTGAACAAAACAAAAGAACTTACATGAATATGAAATGGCTTTTCTAGAAATCCCAGCAAAACATGGAACCAAAGGCAGTAATGGAGGCTTTGCGCTGCTGCTGCTACTTGAAGTTAGTGGTGTTTTTGGAAGAGTCAGCCCCTTCATCTTTTACGCCTTTCTCTTCAAAAAAATATTTCACAAATTCATTTCAGCTCCTATAGTCTTGAACGAACGAACTACTCCCTGCTTCTTGAATGAAGACTGGTTGCTTTACAAATGGGAAACTACTTCTTTTCCTTCTATCGGTGGAATCAGTGTGGTCTGCTTATTTCGTTCTCTCTGTGGAGTTGCTGCTGGCTGCCACGTGTACAATAAGATAAAACGCTACTGTCATCAGGAACGACGACGTTCGACATCCGGGCTATTTCTCCCCTGACCCTTCTCTGTTCTTTTTCTTGAAAGGAAAATTGTTAAGGAGTTTCAATGTCATGGGCCTTCTTGTCCAGTCTTTTCTAGTTCTAGCTCATTTGAGGAAGGCCCATTCTCTAATTTAATTTTGATTAATTTTAATTTGTATAAAATACGTTGACTATAATGAATTTAAATTGTGGACGGTTAGGTCAAGTATAATGTGATTTTTTTCCTCCTGTTCGTAGATGAATTAGGATCAAAATATTTTAAAAAAATAATCAAAAAATTTCCTCCTTGATTAGTTTAGTTGAAATAAATAAAAAATTGAATTTCAATACGGGATGATGAAGATAGGAAAGTTTTATGATGATTAAAATATTTTTACTTAAAATTTATCTTTTCTAATTATATTTTTTTAAGTGAGTTCCAATAAGTAATTAATAATATATTACTAATTATTTTCTGAGCACGAAAAAGCATAAATCAAGACCATGTGACTGGGCTTCGACTATTATGGATCTACAGCATATTTTATCACGATAGGCTCGGAGAAATTAGAGCTCGCTAGGAAACATGTGAGTAGCACGTGCACTGTATAATGTTCTCTTCAATTATTTTAACACAAGGATCCGAGTGGGGAAGAGGAAGACAGGTGAACTGTCCGAAGGATAACATCAAGAGTCAGGAGGAGAGACTCAGTCAATTCTTTTCGATAACATTTACTGTTTTAGAACATGAAAGATCGATATAGAGAGAATAAAAATTATTTGGTTATAGAGATAGAGATATGGATGTGAAATAAATAAATATATATATATATATTGGATAGTTTTTGCAATTATTTTTTATATATTTTATAAAGAAAAACATGTATTAATTATTTTTTTATTAACGTTAATGTCCGGAATAACTTGCGCACACATTAACTAATTTTATAAAATCTAAAATTAACAACCATGTAAGATTTCAGTAATCTTAAAATACGTAAAACTCAAGCCCGTAATTTTTAAAAAACAAATCTACAACGTTATCACTAGGGGTTATGTATTATTTATTTTAACTTGTAGCATAGTACGGTGTCGTTATAACGTGAGGGAGAAGGAGGAAATTAGGAAAGTGGTGCCTGGGCCTCGACAATTATAGATCTTTTGCCTTGTGTGTGGTGTCCAGGTCCATTTGGCAGCATGCTAGTAGTTATGAAGGTAGGCCGGAATGGACCTACCATCTTGATTTCTGGTTGTTTTTTCAGCATCAACCTATTGCCTTCTTGCAGGATGAACTTGGTTTCGAGGCATGAAAGGTAACGAGATTAGTCTCGGTGATAGTGATTAGTAAAGCTTGCCTAATTCCTTGATTTTTTAGATTTGGATTTTACGCCTAACATTCAAAGATATTTGTTATTTTTCTCGACGCGTTGTGTTAGAGTGGAGAATATATTATTAAATATGTTGGAATATAGATTTAATATTGAGATATTTATTTTCTTTAGATTAAAAAATAATAGTTAGCAAACACATGTCATTTGGTGGCAAAACTATCTCTTAAAGAAATCATAATCACAAGTCTAGTTCGACATCTAAGATCATGACCAACTGGTAAAATTATTACAAATAATCAAGTTTATCTAGATTATCAATTTAATATATTGTATATTAAAATATGATTCTTTTCAAGTTTCATAGCACAATCATGGTTATGAAATAAAATAATTAATAGCACGTTAATCATCAAAATGATGTAAACAAATTTAATAAAATGTTAGACTTTAATTCGGTCAGTAATTTCATATGGTTAAATTAAATCAGTGTAATAATATCTAATATCAAACTAGATATATTATATTTAATTATGAAGTTTATTTTTTACAAAACTTATCAAATTATCTCAACTTAAAATTTAAATTGTTAGATAAAATTTAAAAATAATATTATTTTTAATATGTCTTTTCAAGCAAATGTTATTTGAGATTAAAATCAGTATAGACTCCCACTATTTCATATTTAATTTTATCAAATAAAATAAAGGTGCATCACTGTTTAATAAACAAGACCATAATATCATGTAAAATTAAAAAATAAATAAAAAAATCTAGAAAATTAAAGTTTAAAAATTTAAACTATAAGATAAGATTTCACTCATAATTTATATTATTCTTTTAATAATTCAATGCTAGCTGACTACCTACGTTCGTAACCTAACCTAACCATGCAAAGATCATTAGACTAAAACCACAAGGGGTTTTAATAATCTCAGTTTTCTTATTCTAAACACACACACACACCAAAAAAAAGGAAAAAGAAAAAAAAAAGAGGCAAAGGCAATTCATTGAATCTTTTAGGTATCGCTTTACAATAATTCTCATCAATAGCACGTGACTCTCACGTTCATGAAAGAAGAAGACAACGCACCCGGCACCCCCTGCTACTCCCTTACCCACCAGCCATCATCCCAGAGGGGTAACGTGCAGTTGGTGGACCCCCTCTATGCACATGCAGAAGGGTCCCCAAAAAATAAATCAATCAAAGGGCACAAAATTGGACCAATTACACTTAATCTGAAAATACTTTTTTTTTTTTTTAATTTCTACACTATTTTATAATTAGATCAGTCACCCCATTCAACTACTGGTACCTAGTTAAAATACCGGTGATTGGTGCAGGTCTCACAAGATCATCGCCGCCACGTGCGGTGTCAGGGAGGTCAAAAGCTCGGGGGATTTCCCCCCCGTCTCTACGTGTCAGTATGTTATTGGTCTGGTGACGTGGGCGGGGGACCTTATTGGGAGGGATGCTTTTCACGCATTGTGTTGACCGTTCCGTTTTTAGGGCTGCCCGTTGCGTAAGCGGCCCGCCCCTTCTTTTTCTTCTACTACCACTGAATACAAATCGTATCTACTTATCTCTTCGTAACGTATCTTTTATTACCATAACGCCCTCCCGCTCTACCATATTTGCGTTTATGCCCGCGTTGAATATCGAATATGGAAAGCATTAAAATTCTGGAAAATACAGGGAGGATGATGGTAATAATGTTGTCATGCTGGCCTCAGGGAGATTATAGTACTTTCCAACTTTATCATCGTGATGACAACAAATGATCTATGAATTGTTCACTTGTGTACTTGGTCCTTTATTTTGACTATTAATGGACATTAGGATAATTGCATATTTTATCTATTTATTTTATTAGTGGACATTAAATCTTTTATATATATATACATGGACTAATTCTATTAATATATATTTTTCTTAAGAAATTAACCATGAATATTTCCTTGGCGAGAGTTTAAAGATTAAAATCTTTCTTAATTACTATTCATATAAAAAGAAAACCCAGGAAAATCCAAAAGATCATGCTAATCACCAATCATGATGTTTGATTTAGTGTCATCAAGTATAAATTAGCTCAATCACACCTACTAATCCACGAGACAAAAAGTGGAGCATGCCGTTTTATGCCAAGTAGTGGAGTGGAGTGCTCCTTTTTAAAGGGTCCGTTGAAGAAAACGGGCGTGGAGAATTTATTTATCACCCATGAATGAACAGTATTACATGGGATACTTGCCCTACCCACTAGACGTTCTAAAATCAACTAAATTTATATTAATAATGGAAATAATAAATACCAAAAAAATCCACACCCCCTCGTTCCCACTAAAAAAAGAAAGAAAGAAAAAAAACCCTCGAGTCCATCGTGAGATAATATAGCCGAAAGAAAAAGGTGAAATGCTCTCTCTTACCTTCAAAACACCAAAAACTCTCTCTCTCTCTAGAAAATAAACCACCAAATAAACAGCCCTTGTGGGTTTCTTCTTCTTCTTCAAAGAAATGGAGTCTCTAGACACGGCTGCTGGTTTCATGGTTGATGACCTTTTGGACTTCTGTTCTGATATAGGAGAGGGAGACGATGACGAAGAACACCAGAACAACAACAAAAAACCCAGAAAGGGACTTCCTTCCCTTAACCCCAATGCCCTTGCCTCGGCTTCTTTCAACGTTTTGGAACATGCTTTGTTACCTGTAAGTCTCTTATCTGGGTGTTCCTTTTATGGGTTTTTAAGTCCCGAAGTCGCTGCCTTTGGTGGTATTTGCCCTCTTTTAGGCCTGACTCGGTTTGGCTCTGTGTTTTTCTGGCCTTTTTGTGCCTGACCCGGCCTGGTTTAGCGTCTGTTATTCGCCGACTCGGCGACTCTGTCCGGGGTTAGCGGCCGAGTTTAACTGACTCGGCATGATGGTGACTCAGCTGAGTCAAATTGGATGGCCTTGAATAACGGTACAAATTGAATTTTTAATTTTTGCAAAGGACAATTATGACCACATGGTCACAACCCCTCCGAAGAGGACGGCAGTTTCAAGGGGGGTGTTTTGGACATTTAATACAAAGAACGTATAGTCTTTATCGTCGTGAGCTGTCTTTCACGAGGGTGTAGTTGGACCCAATAAATTGTCCTTGTCACTTTCATGTTAAAAAGACAATACTGCCCCCGACATCCTTTAAATTACCCTACTATGGCCTGACATTATTCTGAGTTCTCGAGTGTTGACCCTCGAGTTAACTCAGACTCGTTGAGAAAAAAATTGAAGGTTTTGACTTTTGAGTTGCTGATCAATTGTTCCCTTTTTTGTCATCTCAGGAATTTGCAGAGGAAGAACTGGAATGGTTATCAAATAAAGATGCTTTCCCAGCAGTGGAAACCTGCTTCGGCATTCTCTCCGAGGAGCCGGGCAGCATTCCCAAGCACCACAGCCCAGTCTCCGTTCTTGAAAACAGTACCACTAGCAGCACTAGCATCAGTGGGAATAGCAGTAATAGTAGCATTATTATGAGTTACTGTAGCCTTCGCGTGCCTGTCAAGGCTCGCAGCAAGCGTCACAACAGGCGCCCTCGAGAAATCCGAGAGCAAGAGCGCTGGTGGAGTCGGGAAAATTCTACAAGGAGAAAACCAGCTGTGTCAGTAGCAAAAATGGGGAGAAAATGTCAGCATTGTGGTGTTGAAAAGACCCCGCAATGGCGGGCAGGTCCAGATGGGCCTAAAACGTTGTGTAATGCTTGCGGGGTGCGATACAAGTCTGGTAGGTTGGTGCCTGAGTATCGGCCTGCGAATAGTCCGACATTCTCCAGCAAATTGCACTCGAATTCACATCGGAAGGTTGTGGAGATGAGGAAACAGAAGCAGATGATGGGGTCACTTGTTGTGAAGCCAATGGATAAAGGGTAGGGTGGTGGTTATTAGTACCTTTTTTTTCTTTTTTTCTTTTCTTTTCTTTTTTGGAGTCATTTTACTACTAGCATAGTTAGGGAGTAGGGGATTTGATGTAATGGGATAGGTGATTAGTGATGATGCTTTGTTTTGAAGGAAATTTACTAGGGGAATTTTGACTTTTAGTGTGCTTGGTTGTGTTTTAGAAATAGAAAGCAAGGTAGTGCTATATTTGGTTTTTCTCGTATCTTAATTCTTTGTTCCATTGCTTGGATAGGAGATGATGAGGCTTGGGGTTAATTCGGTGTGCTGGGTCCGTTTTGGCTATAATTTTTGGTTGAGGTTGTGCTTGATCACTTTGAACTAACTAATTTCTGGTGGATGAGGGCAATTTTATGAGCTGTTACACAATCCAAATTGGCTGCTTAGAGAAAACCCTCCAAGAATTTCTTTCCTAAACACAGACAAGTGTATTGTAAGTTTTGTTTGTCCACATGGCAAATTTTGTTGTCTTGTTCAGATGATGTTTTTAATTGTTTCCTTGACTTGGATCGCTACATGTATGCAAATGTTCAGTTTAAGAGAACTGTTAAATAAGAAGTAGCTCCACAGAATGTGCTTTTCAGGCGGTTGGAGATCCCTGAATCTATCATCGTTTCAGATGTCAGTTGAGGAGAAGCAATAACAGATCCCTGCTTTAGTTCGTTTTATATTATGATTTCTAGGTTATGGGAAGCGTTCTGTGTTGTAAGCTCATTGCTGGTCTCTGCTAAAAAGCCGTTGCTTTGGAGTTTTTGTTCGCGAGTAAATGGCTCTGATGGCCATTTAAGGCTGGAAATGTTAGGCGTCAGTCTAAAGACTTGGACGCATCATACAAGGGCTTAACCGCAGGATACAAGAACTTGGCAGACTGAAGGGTGCCTTTTTTTTTCTTGTTAAGATTGTATATAAACTGGGTTGGGATACTTCCAACATGACAAGGATGAATAATTGAATGAGATTTAGATTTAGTGTTAAAACAAAATAAAAATGAAAACAACTCTAATCTTGTTCTTCCTCCCTGATTAAGATGGTTCAAATCTATATAAATAGTATATTTGACATGGCATGTGCAATGCCAGATGATGGTCAGTGGTCTATTTTGAGAGCAGAAACAAGGGTGATCTGGGCCAACCTTTGACAAGTGATGAAGGCAATTGTTCAATCAAATCTGCCATTCCTGTTTGATTAACAATTTGTGAAAGATGAGGGCAACTTGGAATGTTATAAAAATCACCGATTCAATGATTTTAGCAAGGCAATAATTCAAATCGGCATGTTCACATGGGTTTGATTGGTTTAAGACGTTTGCGGTAGTTATGGCATTGAGTACATCAATTTTGTCGCTGGAAATATATTGGATTTAGAATACTAAGCGAACAAATTGCTCTCAAAGGTGACTAATTAAGTGTGAATGTTTAATTAATGAACTTGACTTAAGCACTAATCTTCCTTGACTTATGTCGTCATGTGTGGTATGGGAGGGACTGCACCTATAATTTAACAAGGGGACAATGAACCTTTGGCATGTAGTTGGATTGACGATGCCACATGGGGGGTACTGTATGAATGCGCTGGTTTTGGCTAGTGATCGTGAGAAAGGACTAAAATAATTGGTGCTAAAAGGTTAACACAATGATTGATGATGGACATTAGCTAGCCACTGCAGAAAACCGAAGAGGTAAAGAAACTTTTGTCGAAAACTCCATCTGAAATACAAAACATAAGAGCAGGATTTTGATGACACAGTTACTTGGAAATTAGAATCCATCTATCTATAACAATTCTTAAATTTTGGAACCAAAACCAATCCAAGACTCCGAGGATTTCCAACCAAACCATTCTGAGGAGGTTGGATTGAGTTTGATAATGAGATAGACTCGTCCCCAAAACTTCACTCATCAGACTGATGAAGATAATTGCATTTGGTTTAACAATCAGTTCATCCCTGTATATTACAGGGTATCTTGTTAGCATCATGCTCTGCAGATATCAGTTTCATTGACAAATTCACAGTGAGAGCTAAGGTGTCAGAGGGAAATCAACAGGACCTTTCTCTGGTAACCTGTAAGAAGGGGAAAAAAGCACTACAAGGTTTGTTATTTATTCGTTAATCCTTTGTTATGTTGAGTAATATACATCGTAAGGAAGAAAGAAGTTCCGGGTCTTGTAGTTTAGACCAGGCACGTATGCCTCGTAGACATAGCCCCTTCTCTTTTGCATGAAGTGATCAAAGGAATCTTTTCCATTCACAAAGCTTCCTGCCATAAATGCAGGCCTTGTGAGGTGACTCGGGCTCCTTTCCTTCCAACTAGGAAAAGCCAGGTCCTTTTCAGATGGGGTTTGCCTTCGACACACACTAACGAGTAACGTCAGTATAAAGTGTTCCCCTTTTTCCTCAACGTGGGAGTATGCTGCTGCCTGTAGAAGTTGGGAATAGTTTTGATTTGATTGGAGACAACTGTCGCCATTCACAAAGCAAATATTGGATGATTTGCCACAAATGGGAGCCTTGTTGGCCTGTCCTTCGCTGTGTTTGTCATCCATTTATTTATGTTGGGCTTTCGGCATGAATTTTCAACAAAGTTAGCAAGGAATTCTTGTTGGGTTCGCTTTTCATCTATAGTGTTGTGCTCCTGTCCAATCTCTAGTGTCGATTCCCATCACAAGTTGTAACGTGACATGATCTATCCCTGCAAGATCCGGAAAATTCAAGGCTTAGAGATTGGCTCGAGTTTCTGGTTGAACTGATGAAAATTTTAATTTGAGTTCTTATTCAATCTGTTTAGATTTTAAAATTTTTGAGTGATATGATTAGATTCAATTTAGATCAGACAGAGTCGATTGTAAAAGAACAAAACCTTTCTACTTTTTTTCCTTTTCCTCTCTTTTCTCCCTCTCTTTTCTTTTACCCTCGTCTTCTCTTCTCTTGGCTCTCTGAGTTTTCAAATTTGAAACTTTATCTGCAACAGCACAACATCGAAGGTGTAAAACAATAACCGACCCATTTCTCTCATGGAGATAGAGGAGTTCAAATCCACAAGATTTGAACATGGGATCAACAGAAAAGTGAACAGTCCATGACCATCGGATTCAGTCCAATAATTGATGAAAAATGCAAATGGGTTGTGCTTGCACTGATGATTGAGATGGAGGGTTATAAAGCTACGACCATAATAAGTAGAGGAAATGAGAGGGTACAAATTCTGGCGGACACAGTTGCAAAGAAAGGCAGATTAGGAGGTAGGGATTGAAATGGGTATTCCCGGGTAGGATTTTTTAATATTTATATTCTATTTATTATTTATTATATAAAAATTTTAGATATTTTTAAATTATCAAATGAGTTGGATATCTCTATTAGTATCTATTATTTATCATACAATAAAAAAAATAAAATAGTTAATATATTTATTCAAAGTTTATATATACACACACTAAATGATAAAATTATAAATAGCATTCATACATGTTTTCATAGATATTTATATATTATATTGTATTAAAAAAATCCAAATGTTTTATAAATATATCTATATAATATAAATATGTATTTCAGTTTAGATTCACTTAAATTTCAGGTTGGATTTAACAATATCTATATTTTATTTGATATTTATTAAACTATCTAAAAAATATTTATTTATTCAATTAAAATGAAGTTAATATTTTTTATATTCGGATTAATTATCATATATTTATTTGAAGGTGGGTAGCATTTAAAAAACTTCAATTAAAAGGTCATTCAGAGGGGAATTGGATTGATATATTTCCCTCTTTTTTATATATATAATTTTTTTTAATTTACTAAAATTTTTAGGGTATTTCTTCAAGGCGTAAGAGCTGGGCAGGGCTCTCTATTCTATTTCTTGTTGGTATTATAAAATAGTAGATAGAAGCCCGCGCCACACACAC
>Ga0325404_1001510_pt1 | contig 24654 bp, 20 predicted proteins | sample PopdelMetagenome_18_FD_205664 | JGI IMG/M metagenome (GOLD analysis project Ga0325404, IMG submission 205664) | Populus deltoides microbial communities from Bellville, Georgia, United States - Xylem-Control-R1 | ecosystem: Host-associated > Plants > Phyllosphere > Stem > Wood/Secondary xylem...
GTGTCTGTGGGGGCTTCAAGGGTTGAAGACACGATGGGGAGAGAAGGAAGGGAGGAAAATGTTGGCTGGAACCGGAAATGGTTGGTTTTTTTGCTAACTTTGGACCAAATTTTCTCCACACCTGGAGCATGAAGATAAAATCTATTTATAGATGGTGTAATAGGGACACTTTTTCTCTTCTGGTGCGAAATCTTAGCCCTTGGTTCAACCCGAAAGCATCCCAACTATTGGCTCAAAGTAACAATGATGAACTATAAGTTTTGTGTAGGAAATATGGTTGGTCGGGTTGGCCACTTTGAGGTGGTGCCACCGCCTTTACAGCCTTGATCAGCCTGCATGACTTACACTTTCATGTATTCAAGTGTCAGATGATCGTTTGAGTGCAAGTTTCATTTAATTCGGGGAAGAAACGAGGCGTCAAAGGCCTTGGAAAGAAGGCCCTTCGGGCAGCTTCTCTGAAGAAGAAGATGATGAACATTATTCTATCAATTACGCTTTAGTCCTTGAATTTTTTATTTATCTCTAATTAAACCCCTAATTAAATTTAATTCAAACCCCAGATTTCAGCGCCTTTTCCAGTTTGGTCCTTGGTTTTGAATTTATTTAATCACATCCTTAATTGACCATTAAACTTCAATAATTATGTAATTAAGCCCTTGATTTGACCAAATCAACTCTTAAAAATTATAATTGACCCTTAACTTTAATTTCTTCCTATTAAAGCCCAAATTGACTTAAAAAATTAATTTTTCTTGAAATCAAATCCTCTATAAATTCAATTAAACCTCTAATAAAATTTAATCAAGTCCATAAACATCTGATTTTGGACATTTCTTCCTCAAATTGATTTTTTCTTTGTCAACAGGGCTCTTATCAGTCAACCATATACTCTAAAATTTCAATCTTTGTATTTTTGAACCTCCTAAAACAAATTCTAGCCATTTTCTAGGCGCTCCGGCATCCTTCTCTCACTGTTATTATTTTTTCAATTTTTTTTGTTTTTAGTCCAAATATATTTTTGATTTTTTGGAAGAGAAAATGTGAAATTAGGGGATAACCCAAAAATGGGTTATAACAATGGTCACTTGGAACCTATAGTCTGCGAGAGTCTAGATAACGGACTGGTTGTGCAAGGGAAAGACACGTCACCTCCATACCTAAGGTAAGCTGCATTGTTGTTTGATTGTTTTTCTAGATCGGGTTTCTATTTGTTGGTCTTTTCTAAGGTCTAAAGCAGATCTCCATTCGTGAGAAAGTCTCTACCTCATCGGATGAAGTCCTAATCATTCTAAAGTCAAAATTTTAGCATCACATTTATTTTATGCTTTGTATTTTTAATATCTGAGGGTTTACGTTATCGTGTAATTTTACACCCCACGGATATTAAAGTTTACTCTGGACCCTATAAAAATAAGATTGTAAAAGGGTTTTTGATATTATGGTCAAATCCTAATGGATAATCATAAACTGGTTACGATATCTATTTTGCATTTTAAAACATGAGAAAGATGCATTTTTTGTTTTTTATGAAGATATGCTTGGAAACACTTTAAGATTTTTTCGTATGCATGAAAACAAAACATATTTTTTTGTTTTTTGAAAGGGAGAATTAATTTAAAATATTTAATTTTTTTACAAAAGTTTCAGAGAAAACTGAGTATTTTAATACCGGATTTGTATCTTATAGTGTAAGTATAAGACCTAATATTAAGCAAAATTTATAGAAAGACATGTGGGAAAATCACAGATTTTTTTAAAGGATTTTTGAATTTTTTGTTTATTTAAAGAAATATATAATATTATATTATATTAATTAAATATTATTAAATATGTCGGTCGGGCTGGACCAGCTAACTGGGCCGAGCCCAGGGAAGTTGGGTTGGCCCAATATCGACCCAAAATGGATCAGTCGATCTCGGCCTAACAGATCTTTTTTTCCTTTTTTTAGGCCGGGTCGAGTCCGACCCATGCAGTTGGGTTGGTCCAAAACTGGCCCAACCCAACGTTCACTACATGAACAGTGGACGTGAATTATAATTCACGTCTACTGTTCACACTGTAAACAAAGACAGTGGAGAAGAAGAAGAAGAAGAAGAAGAAGAAAGGGAAGAGGAGAAAGCTACCGGGCACGGTGGCGGTCTAACCATGGAGGTCTGGTAGCAGTGTTAATGGTGAGTTTGGCCACCGGAGTTGTTGCTTCTCACGTTGCTGCTACCATGGTCGGTGCTAAAGTTGCTCACAATTGGAGTTGTTGGAGTGGCAGAGGGGAGATTTGACGCCCCTACTGCTAATGGGAAGGACGAAAGTCGCTGGACAAGGTGATTGTTGCTACAGTTGTTGCTGGGGTCACAGTAGTAGAGAAGAAGAGCTTTGCAAAAAAAAAGAGAGAGAGAGAGGTGGTTGGGCATCTTCTTGTGGTGGATATTTTGGTGGTAAATGTGGTGTTGAGAGTGGTGGTGGCTGAAGGCACGGCTGACAAGGAGAAAGAAGAGACAAACAGCAAAAAAGAGAAAAACAGGGGAGGGTGGTTGGTTTTTTGTCAACTTTAGATCAATTTTCTTCATCCTCTGGCCATAAAATCCAGATATATTTATAGGGGGTGAAAGAGAAACAATTTTTCTTTAATGGTGCCAAATATTGGCCTTTGGTTCGGCTAGGAAGGATCTCAGCCGTTGGTTCAAAATATACATCGTGAGCTATCAAATCTGCAGGAAAAGACTGTCTGAGTTAGCCTCTTTAAACCACCACCAGCCCGTTTCTTTGTCATTTAGCCTGAACGGGCCATATGTGGTTGTAGAGAAATGTCAGGTGATCAATTGCGTGCAAGTTTAGTCAACTTTGGTGGACGTAAGAGGCATTAAATGCACCTGCAAAGTAGCCTCGCTGATTCTGCAAATTTCTTCAATTTAACCTCTAATTGACCCCAAAACTTTAATTTTCTTGTGATTTCAATCAATTAACTTGGAAAAAATTCAATCTGGTCTCTTAAAATTCTAATTTTCTCAATTAAGCCCAAATTGGGCTCCCAGACTTAATTTATTTACCAATTAAGCCCCAAATAAAATTATTTTGACCCATTTAAAGTATAATTAAGTCCTTGCACTTAATTAAATTCTTCAATTGGACCCAAATTAATTCTTAAACATAATTAAAATTTAATTTGGCCTATGATGAAATCAAATTGGCCTATTAAAAATTTAATTATGTCCTTGGATTTAATTTTTATGCAAATTCATCCAATAATCATTTAATATAACTTTAGATTTGCATTGTTTCTCTATTTTTGGGCATAATGATAAAATTAGGCCTTGAAGTTTTTCTAAAATTGCAGTTGTATTTCCCAGCCTGCTTTCTCCACATTATCAGCCTTTATTTTATTTTTGTTTTACTTTTATTTTGGAAAGAAATGAATTTTCAGAAATAACCCAGTTGAGTTAGGACAATTGACAATAGACTAACGGTGGCAATTCACAAGTTTTGGGAAATCCAGACACCATTTTATTTCTTCACAAATGCAAGGTGGCCCAAAATAAGAAAACTCAGAAACGAAGCCGCTGGTTGAAATAACTGATCGTGGATCCATCAAATTCTTAATGTTCAAGGAAACCATTCCATTAACCTAGCTAGCTCAGATTTTTAACCCTATGACGGCGCATGTATGGTTTTGATCTTGTTTACCATAGCCATATTAATGTTAGATACCAATGATGGCACCACAAACCATGCAATTACCAGTTCTGTACCATCACTGCCTCTGCCAAAGGCACGACATGCAGTGTATTCTTGTTTGCAATCACTCTGCAATTCAAATGAACACTAGCTGCTGCAAAAATGTCAGCTTAATAGACCGCCAATCCAGCTACAAAGCATACATAGAGATCAAAATAAAAGCAACTTTCTTCTTTAGGAAATGGAGAGCAGGCTCTCTTTTTTTCTGGAACTCAGTTGAATCATCAATAAATTAACTGAGCCGACACTTTTATATCATAAAAGTCCCATACTGGTATGTAAGATAGAAAGCAAACAAGTTGAACACACAAAAATAGATACATGGAGATTTGTTTCATACTTCTTTAAATATGCTCTTGGATTAACAGCTACTTTGAGAACTCTTCAAATAATATTTTACCAGTTAATTTAATTTGATGGAAAATAGAATAGGTGATAAGTTTTAAATTCCTGATCGTTTGATTAATAAAACATTGATATTACATCAAATAATTAATCTAATCTCAAAACTTAAACGATTAAATAAAATCTAATTTAATTTTAGAATTTATGTTATTAAGTAATGTTTTAAAATATAATTTATATTATTCTAAAGCTTCTACCATCTAATTAATGTAAAAATAAAAAATTATAATTGCAATCCTCAGGGAAAAAAAAAACGAGAAAGAGAGATCTTTTTCACAATCTTGTGAAGGAATTCTAGAAAAATTTTTTAAAAAAATACAGAGCTATTTTTTTTCCCTCTCCGCAAATTCAAAATCACAGCAGAAGGAAAATAGCTTAGAAAAGGAAAATAGAAAAGCCTATGTCCTTGAACCAATTACCAATAGTCTCCACAAGAACAAATCCCTTCCTTAAAGTGGTGAAATCGGTTAGCATCGCGTACAATGATATCCCTCTGTGTGATCGCTGACACCAGCTTACAAAATGAGTGACAATCACCACAAACCCTCAGATTCTTTGTAATCCTGATAGGAGTTCCGTCGGGGGTGGCAATAAGGCCAAATGCAATTGCCAACTTCTCACTATGTGCATGCAAAATTCCAAGCTTAACCTCCTCATCAACATCATGTAACACAGAGTTTGTATCAGGGACATAACCAGCCGATTCCAATTTCTGACTCAAACTCTTCAGCATCTCATAGATCTCCTTTGATCGAAGATGACTATTATCTCCAGCACCAAATTGATAAATAATGTTATCCACCTCAATCCAAGTATAACCAGGAATTTTCTTTAACCTCCTTTTGGTCATCAGATTCCTAATCTTTGCCACATCTTTCCACCTGCCAGCGTTTGCATAAATATTAGAAAGCAATATGTAGTGCCCCGGGTTCTGAGTTTGTGGCGAGAGAAGCAATTTTGCTGCCTTCTCTGCCAAGTCTACCTGTCTATGAATTCTACATGCTCCAAGGAAAGCACACCATATCCCCTCATCTTTCTCAACCTCCATATTCTCAATCAATCTCAATGCCTGATCTAGCCTCCCAGCACGCCCCAAGAGATCAACCATGCAAGTGTAGTGCTTCACATCAGGCCTCACACCATAACTAACTGACATCAAAGAGAAAAGCTGAAGACCATCATCGACCAAACCTGCATGACTGCAAGCGTACAACAAGGAAATGAACGTGATCCTATTCGGTATTATTCCACTATTCAACATCATATGAAACAACTCAAGAGCTTCCCTGCCTTGTCCATGGTACCCATAAGCCCCAATCATCGCGCTCCACGAAATCACATTCTTTTGTTCCATCCTATCGAAAATTTCCCTAGAGGAATCAATACTTCCGCACTTAGCATACATATCAATCATCGCAGTCCCCAATTCAACATCCAAAGAATATCTCCTAGCACATACATAATCATGAACTAACCGAGCCTTGTTCATAGCACCTAATTTAGCACAAGCATTTACTATAGTCACCATCGCAACCTTATCGGGCACAAAACCATCTCTTCTCATCTGATCAAACAAAACCCATGATTCGTTTGGTTTTCCACATTCAGCATACCCAGCAATCATGACTGTCCGAGTTACAAGGTCTTTCTTAGGCATTCTATCAAACAGCTGCTTAGCGTTGTCAATCATGCCACATTTGGCATACATATCCACTAAAGTAGAGCACACAAAATTATCCACATGTAACCCATTTTTCAAAACCGTGGAGTGAATCACTCTGCCCATAATCAACCCCATTGTATCCCTACAAGCCTTTATAACAAATGGTAATGAAAAGTTATCTGGTTTTGACCCTGCTCTAATAAGCTCCCTAAAAGTCTGAAAACAACGTTCATAATCATCATTTTTTACAAACCCACCAATCATAACACTCCAAGAAACCGGGTCTCTCTCTTCCATTTTATTAAACAAAAGATGAGCAGTGACCAAATCTTTGTGTTTTGCGCATATGTATAGGAGTTTGTTAGCAACAATGAGGTCATGAATAATACCAGTGGTAGTTACTTGGGCATGAACTTGTTTGATTTGGAATATGTTTCTACACTTGAAGAGTGTGGAGATAAAAAAATCAGGATCCATCATGTCTTTCATTCGGGCATTGGAATCTAAGGTGGATTGTTGAGGTTGCGGTATGGCGTCTGAGATGGCTGCAGCAGCTGTAGAAGCTGAGAAGAAACGAAGCATTCCATGGTTAGAGAAAAGGATGGCTTGGTTTTTTAGTTTGAACATATCTCTATAGCAGTAGTTAATTGTTGATAGAGAGAAGGGAGAGAGAGAGAGGTTGATGGTAGCTACAAATATATTGTTGAACTGTTCATGTACCCAAGTTGAGCTTACAGGCGAGGGAGCCCTGTTAAATACCCCACCCTCAAAACCCAGTTGATGCAAATAAGAAAAGGCTGCAAAATTTGATGTATTCAACAGCAAAAGCAACAGGGACATCGACCCAAAAGCATTCATAACCAGAAGGATTCATAAAACCTGCCCAACAAAAATTCAATTTCTGCTCTGAGTGATCAAAGAATGCAATACGTTACTTTACATAAGCAGAACTGAACTGAGCAGAGCCACCACTGTAAAAATAAAACTTGAACCCCAAATGTGTAGTTTTATGCCTCACTTTACAATATCCATTCTGTTAAGCTACAAATTACTAAATCCCAAGAAGGGAGTTATTAATCTAGACAAGAAACTAGCAATACACCCTCCCCACCGCACCCTTTCCTGCAGCCTTGCAATTTTCAATCATGTGTGTATACAAATCGGCATATATTGGAGGGACATTAATGGAACACAGCCACTCTATTGCTGATTCAGTTGAACAAGGGGTGACCGTGGTATTAGAGAGGGCTTCAGTTCTTTGACCTCAAATGATTCATATGTATTATTTTCTCGAAATTCATCGAGAAGATTTTCCACTGGCATTGCCCGAAGTGATTCAATGGTCCCCTTGCTAGGAACATCTGGCTCACTTCTCGACGGTGTTGCGCCTGTAGGCTCATAATCCTGCACGTAAGATCAAGAGACGTATCGAGAGACTGTAATTTTATTTTGTAGAGGCCATAAATTCACCCCACGCTAGATTTTGGTAAACGAAAGCATTAACAAAAAAGCTGTAAATTATTAGTAGATACTCTCTCCTACCATGGATAAATAATTGACACAGAATAATAACCCAAACAGTTAATCAGTTATTCGTCACCTAAACTTTCAGATGCAAACATTCGGATGTTAGTTTCATGCATTTGTTAATTTCACTACATGTCTGGCAACAGAGCTCAGCAAGCAAGACTTTCATCCTTCTATCTACGCCCAAGTAAAACATATTCCGCTGAAACAACAGGTATGCTCATAACATGAATGATGCATTTTTGCATCTAAATGGGGTTCAATTTGGTAATTCAACACGGTAGTAGAAATAAATGCATGAGCATGACTAGACCCCCTAGAGCATGTGATTTAAGAATTTCAAAACACATCAGTCGATTCCAGTATTGATTGGCAAAATTTCAACGAGATCCAAGCAGAATCACACACCACCATCCACTTAAATTGTTAATGACGTGAATAGTGCATCTCCAAGACTGAAGAAGATCAAACTAAGTTTTCTCATTTATTTACTAAAACTTGTAGTTGATCTATTTCCCCTTCAACTACTTGAATAGGGGCGCAGGTGTGCTCAACCAACTTACCATATATTGCTGCTCAAATGTTTCCTTTGCTCTATCATCGATAGCTGCAGCTTCACCAGAGTGATCCTCCCTGAAAGTCTCCAGCGTGTTTGAGTGAGCTTTAACAGCCTCCAAGATTTTAGATACAGATCCTTGCTCCTCCTCTGACACTCCTGTAAACAGATTCACATCAATATTAAATTCACGCCCCTAATCATAAAGTAACAAACTCTATGTGAATGCATGTCAAAATGCACTGATCCTCAACTACTATGCATAACTAAACCTGCATGCGAATGTTAAAAAGCCAGCTCAAACAAGTCAGAATCCCTTTCAAAGAAAAATATCTTGTAGATTAACTACGTTAAACATCTAGCGCAGTGTTCTCCAAACCGTATCTGGTTTTCCAAAAATCATGCTTCTACACTTACCGAAGGAATAGAAGACTGGATAATTTGGAATACTGAACAGAGATATTTAATGGAAGAGTCGTTGTCAAAGAAAAAATACAAAAATAACACATTCAGAATCACTGTAAAACTCTCCATAGAATTGCCACAAGACTGTATATTTTAATCAATTTAACTACCTATCATACAATATTTCAATGAAATCTTAACCATGTGAAAGGTTAGGATTATTATACACAGGAAAAAAAAAAAGGAAAGAACAAAAGGAAAGATATACAACTTACTGTCAATGTGCTTGAGGACATCTTCGGTATTCTTTGCCACATCTTGCTCAGCTGTAACCCGTGCAGAACCAACCTCCGCATCATGCTGCTCTATGCTGTCAGATGCATTTCTTCACCAGGGCATTGAAAGGGAAAAGGGATGAAATTAGACAGGATGAGGAATTGACTTAATGATACAACTACAAAAATTAGATGCAACAACAGAACAACAAGAGCAAAGCTGCAATCATATATTGGCCCATGCATTCTATGACCAGAGCCAAAACCGCAATCCTTATAAAGATGCACATGTAGGTTCTATGAGACAGTGAATGTGTCAAGAATAACAACATTGAAGATGTCGAGAGAATATGGCATTTGTACCTCGTAAGGGATACCAATTTTGAAACATGATTGTTTCCCATCTCATTCACAGAGTCAAGTGTCCTCTCACAGTGCTTGAAAGCTGATCCAGCAGTGCTTACACTAAAGTAAAGAAAAGGGAACAGACTTTATCAATTCCAACCAAAGAATCAAAGATATTGACTCCAACTACAAGCAGAAGACCATACATACCATTGCTGTAAGAGTGACTCCATTCTACAATGTTTGGTAGCTGAATAATCTGCAATATCCTTAGCATCATTCTCTGTCTGCATAGAAAATTCCTGCCATTTTCGTTTTGCATCTGTTGAAACATACTCCATCGAAGAAACATGTCCATCCAATAGTGCTTTGTTTCCAGTGGCAGTTTCTCTGAGATCAGCAAGCCTTGCATCCACCTATTAACTTAACCATCAGCATCTGAACAATACATCTAGTATGAAATTAAAGATGAGAGAGAAAATACCAGCTCTTTTTGATGCTGAAGGTGGCTGGAAACAAGATGGTTGATATCAGCAACAAGCTTCTCCGCATCTGATTTTGATTGCTCCTGCACGGATCAATCTTTCAGTTGGCAAGGCAGAAGACAACATATTCACTCGTATCTTTAGTTACTTTACCATGTCGCACCTCATAAGCCTTCTGAAAATCATCAATGTTTTTCATTTGTACTGCATCAGCTTGCACCGCATGATTTTCCAGATTTTTGCATTGTTCCAAAATCTTATCAAGAAATCCATTCATGTATTCAGAAACCTCCTTTCTTTGCTCGCTACTGACATGGAATCGCTGTTCGACCCAAATGAAAGCAAAGTAACAAGAAATAAGAAACTGCAAAAGTTATATTGAAAGATCCAACTAGGATAGATATAAACAAGTACACATTTGGACAACAGTAAGCAGGTTTTCAAAGCTTATAATGAAGGAAGTACAAAGACCAAGTTATGGATAAATTAAGTGTTTAGGGATAATATTAAGAACTAAAAAACTACATGCACTAGGTATCAATGAAATTAGGACCGGCTGCCCAAACCAAAATAAAAATTACAAAAAACACAAGGTAAGATAAAGGATCAAACCTGACGCATTTCCCTAGCAAAAAGAGCTACTTCCCCCTGGTGAGTTGATAGAGTATTCTGAAGCTCATCGAATATGAAAGAAACCTGTCCAGCCTCTGATGCTAGATACTGAATTGAAAAGAAAATCAAACAAATACATAAATGTTGATGGAATGATTAAAGAAGGAAAAAATGATAAAACAAAATATTCAAATAATTGCAACCTACATCTTTAATAGACTCTGCACTGGAAGAAGCAAACAAAGAAATTTCCTCTAAGCCAGCTATAGAGCTGGCCTTGTGCAAACGGACCACATTTTGCACTGCCTCAATGTGAGAAATATACACAGCCCTCGAAGATGACAGTTTTTTCTTCAATTCCTCAATTGACTGAAACAAGATGACAAGCGTGGATGGTAAGATTATTAAGAAAAACAAAAAAAAAATATCAACTTAATATCCAAATCTAAACTACTATAACAACAATGCAACAATAATTCAGATAGCAAAATCAGTAAGAAAAACAAGACTGGAAAACTGTAACCATATACTCTTCATACCTTACGATGCCTGTCCAAGAAAGAATTACCAAGGTCCTGAACACACTGAAGATGTTCATTCTGCCGAGATATTGATGTAGCTACCATGTTACAGAGAGAAACGATCTGTTGGGAGAGCTCTGTTCTAAAATTGTTAACCACTGATCTGTTATCAGAACTCAGCTTATCTTCTCTACCTGCACAGCATCTCGTAGATAGTCACAACTGTCAATTGCATAGCCATAAAGTTGACTCTTTCAAACCACATCAAAGACAACATACCAATCTTTTGAAACAAAGAAGCATTATCCTGAAGTGCTTTCTCCAAGTCAGACCGTAAAACACAAGCTTGATTAGCCAGAGCATTCTCTGTTTTGAAAATTCAAGAGCAATATTAATACATTAAAACATCAATAAAATGTTAGAATAATAGTCAATCATGCCTGCTTTTCTCTGCTCAGATATGATAAAATCCCTCTCTTTCAAACTATATCGACACTTCTTCAATTCTTCTTCAGTACTCGTGAGCAATTTGATAGTTTGATTGAAGTTTTTCTGCACGTTTTTAACAGTTCATAAAACTCCATTCAAACATAAGAACCACGCTAAACAACAAATCAACCCAACTCACCTCAGTGGCGCTAAGTTTGCTGCTCAAATCAGAACATTGATGAACCATGGCATCATATTTGTCCCGCCAATCCTCAGATTGCTGTTTGTAGCATGACATAGATTATTCTTGTAAATTTCAGTTTCAAACCAAAAAAATTATAAATTCACACCGTGTAGAGAACAAAATGCCACACACTAACCTTCTGGTGGGTTTCTATCAGAACTCCCATTTGTTCTATCTGATCTGTCATTGCCTGATCATGGTAAAGACATGACGAGAGCAAAAAAATTGATTTAGTACAAGTGAAATATCCAATGGCCAAATGAAGGCATAAATATAATTACAGCAACAAAGCTAATCTGTAAAATGGGGAAGTAATACCTTTCTTTCACTTTCCTCTTGATAAAACCGCTCCTTCGGAATATAAACACCATTTTTCTCACGGGCAGCATAAACCTCTGGACAAGATGGCAACAGTTATTTCAACTTGGCTAACTAAGGCAACATAAATTACAATGGAATGTTCTCTTTATCACCCCTGGCAGCACCTCACCTGCCTTAAGTCTTTCAATCTCTCCATAAAGGTCCTTGATAAGAGTTGATTTCATCATCTTTTGGTTGACCTGCAAACAGTCATGACATAAAAGATGAACCGACTAAAAAAACTTCGACCTAATAGAGCTATATTTAAATGTTCAATAATATAAAGGGCTCCAATAAGCACCTGCAGGTTGAAAATACAAATAAGAAAGGCAAAAAAACATTTACCATATCTAAATTTCAATCCAATCCGTCTTAAGAGAAAAATATATGCACAACATATTCCTATTCATCGCTAAAAAGCAAGGTGCACTTCTAAGCTATACATAAATGTATGTCTTTTGAGATCTTAGCATCATTCTTCACATTAAAATTTGAAGTTGAAAAAATCCCAGGCTGCAGAACCAACTCAAACAAATAGGTATGCAGTAAAATACACTAGCTTGCATAACAGAATATTTCATTCAGGAATTACATTTGTCAACAATGGAACATAAAAACTATTAAACTTCACAAAGACAGTCTCCCGCCCAAATTCTATCAACTATATCAATTTTCTGGTCCTATTACGTGCATGGCCAATGGTCATGTGCGCATTTACTTCTATATAAAACTTGAGAGCAATTAAAGAAATATTTTTAAAATAACTAAAACACTAAACAGTACAACTAACCTCCGGTTTATTTTTTATATTCTTAGCCCTGTGTGCATAATCCAGTGTACTCAAGGTCTCCTCCAGGCAATGAACAGCTGGTGATACAGTTGCTATAATGCATGTTTTGGTTCTTCCTCCAAGTGAATCACGAAGTAGCCTAGTAAGCTTGCTATCCCTGGAGCAATTCAAGAATGTAAATAGAATTCAAAGGAAAAATCAACGTAGGATATAACATAATAACTGGGGCAGCAGGAAAAACCTGTAAGGGATATGCCCAAGATGCTCCACGAGAGCATTAATGACTCGCCCCAAAGTAAGTAGACTTTTGTTGATTTCACCAGCTTCTCTTGCACGTCCCTATTAAATAATAAGGATAACGAAGCATCAGATGGTTGTAAATTTAAATTTAACTAGGCATCCCAGAAAAAAAAATCAGAATAAAATTGTATACCTCTCTAGCACCTGACCGGGATATATTTTCTGAACCAGCTAGATCCACCAAATTCAGCTTGCCACATTTGATTAGTTCTTCACCTTCAGGTGTTGCTTCCTTGATATGTATTGTAATAGAAAAGAGGGAATGTGACCGACTGTAAAAAGAAGACGCTTAGAAAAGAAAAGGAACCGGTTCCAAATTCTTTATACAACAAGAACATTATAATCACCCTTTGAGCATTAGAAAAGAAAAGGAACCGTTACCTTGATTGCTTGTTCAGAAAAGTTTCTGCAGTTCGACGCTTCGCAGATCCTCTTTCTAGTAGAGTGAATATCTCACTCGCACTTGTTACTATTTCCTCCTCTAGACCTCTTACAAGAACCCCACCTTTCCCATCCTCCATGAGAGGCAACTGCTTCTTTTGCTTCTCCTCCAATGCAACTCGAGAAATTTCCTCAGGAGCAAGCAAATCAGTAATCTCCTCGTTGTATAGTTCTAAGAATGTGACCTTCACACTGTATTCTGCATTTTGGCTTTCAAGAGTATCAAAAATTTGTTTAACCGCCCTAGGTATGACCCCTGCTTCTGGAGGCAGCTCTCCGTTAGGCCCACTCTGTCACATTTTACATCACATAAATAAATCAACAACTGACAACTGCACAATAGTAAATTTAAAACATCAAACCAACATGTACATTAGATAGTCCCATATTATACCTTTGATCTTTTGCATTCACCTTCCATGGTGTAAGTTTTACCTGTACCTGTTTGACCATAAGCAAAAATGGTACAGTTGAACCCTTCTAGAACTTCATGAACAATTGGCACTACTGCTTGTTCATAAAGATCTCTTTGCTGTGCTGAAGGACCAAAAACCTACATCCAGCATTAAACAAATTATCAGACCTTGCCACAAACAATGAAATCAAAGCAGCCCACCAAATTCAATATCAGAAAAAGAAATTCTGCAAACCACAACAACATAAATAACCCAGCAGATAACAATCCAACATACAATTAGGCATTGTTCACATAGCCATTTAAACTTCAAAACTACCAGCGCAGAAAGAACACAATCACAAACCCGGGCAGTAAAATCTGTCACTAAAATCACTTAACCGCAATGACCCACTTATAAAATCAAACCCTAAAAGCACCAAAACCAAAAAAAAGGTGTAGAATCCACTAACAGTTATTTTCCAAACTTCAAAAATAAAATTAAACATTAAAAAAAAAACAAATTTAATCCCAACTTCACCTTGTCAAAAGTGAAAACCCTATCAATATGTTTCCCAGCGATATTCTGCGAAACCGCAACTTCTCTCTGGTAATCATTGCAAGTTACCACTTGCGGAGCATTACTCCTCAATTCGTCCTCGCTAAACGGCCTAACACATAGCAACCAGAAAAAAAATAATAAACTTTGTTAGCAGAAAAAACAAAGAAAATAAATATAAGAAAAATAAAAATGTTACCTGCAACGAAGAAGGACTTGCACATTAACGCCTTTCTCTTTGTCGTGTCGACCTGACATTTTTGGTTGTCTTCCCGGAGGAGAGAGAATCGCGCGTACTTCTGGTGCTAGATCCAGTCTTCTCTCGAGAGATCAATCTCTTAATCGATCTGGCGATCTCTCTTCTCTTCCTTTCTCTCTGTCTTTTCTTGGTGTGAAAATGTGGAGTGAGAGCGGGATGGAGATGGGGATGCGATTTGAATTTTGAGACCCGCTCGCTTTCGAAATCAAAATGAAATCCAACGGTTTGAAATGCATCGGGCCTCCATTGTCCTTATATGGTAGCTGTTCGGGTTTTGTACTTTGACAGTTTTGTCCCTGTGTCTTCATTTTATTGGAATGCATTTCAAATTTTTTGGAATATATATATATATATATATATATATATATATATATATATATATATATATATATATATATAATTAATATAGTGTTTATTTTTTTATTTAATTGTGTTTATTTTTTTTATATTTTTTATTAATTTATAATAATTTTGATGTTATAATATAAAAAAACATATCGATTTATTTTGAAGTAAAACATATTTTTTAAAAACATCATAAGTCTATTGCTAGAGTGTTATGTTCTTGCTTTATAATTTTTTTGTTCTAATTTTATTGTCAAATAATTTTTACTTTATTATCATTTAAGTTTTTACTTTCTTGGTCCTAATTGAATTTATAATTTCAATCCACATAGGAAAAATTACCTCCTCACCTTGATCTTTAGAGGTTGAGAGTCTATTGTTTGTTATTCAATCAAATAGCCATTTGAATTATAGTCATATAAAAAAGTGTTTATTAATGGATGTTTGAGAATGTGATAACTTTTGTTTTTATATGTGCTCTAAAAGTGCATTTTATTTAAAAAATTAATTTGATATTTTTTTTATGTTTTTTGATATTTTGATGTGATGATGTTAAAATTAAAAAAAATCTGAAAAAAATTATTATGATATATTTTTAAGCGAATAATATATTTCAAAAATATAATACACCAGAATACCAAATACAAGAAAGATTAGAGAAATGACGAATGAGAAGTTAAGAATTGATAGAAACCTTCCATTTTTTACTTATAATTTTCAAATCTTTAATGTTTAAAAAATTGAGACGAATTAAAATAATTTCCAAGCCAAGTTTAAGAAACTATTAAATAAAATTTCAAAATTTTAAACCTTATTCAAACTAAATATTTTGAAAGCTAATATTACATTATATTTTTTTTAATATACCAACAACTAAAATGAATTACAGTTAACAAAACCAACCATGTAACACCCTGTAAAACTTCAATGTCATAATGTTACTACGAGCCTTAATCTTCGATAAAACAGGATATGATGAGGACACCGAACCCAAAATATTATTTATGCACGCGAATGATCATAGACGATGGAGGATAGCCCAAACAATTGAGAGATTGGGCTTTAACTTATGTTTTTGGGTTTAATTTATTTCAACTTTTACTTAAGGTTTATTAATTTGGTTTTATTTGTTGGGTTTGATTGAATTATTGTTGGGTATTTTATTTAGTGGGTTATAAGCCCAAACGCTTGTTCTAACTAGGGTTTTAGTATTTATATCCCACTTTTCTAAATGTTAAGGGAGTTTTGATGATTAATGAAAAATTTACAGACTTTGCATATCTCCAATCCCCTTTCTTCTCTTTCTTGGCTTTCTCTTTTCAGCTTCTTCTCTAAAAGCTTCTTTCTTTTCCCGGCTTTAATTCTTTTGTTTGTTGTTCCGCATCAAATTCGGTATCAGAGCATGGCTTTTAATTGTTCTTACAATTAAATGATCCATATGTTTACGTTTAACCCTAGATTGATCTTAAAAAAACCTTCATTGTTTTGGTTACGAAAAAAAAAACTAAACATTGTTCATTATTCATAGTTCATCCTCAAAATGCAGCAATATGGAAACGCTGATCAGTCTGCCATCAACGTCGATCACAGCCAACACCACCACATCAATCCATAGGTACACCCCGTCAACTACCAGCAGCCACAACAGGTCGCTCACACCAGCAGTAGTAGATCTTCGTCGGCAGTGGCGCACCTACCAGTTTCATCCTCTCCCCGCCATCGACAGATCGGACATCCAGCCACCACCACCACTTCGCGCCACAAAAAGCCCAAAGAGCCGCACCGAGTTGCTGTCTCCACAGTCCCACAGCGCCGCCACAGCAGAGTTGTCTTCAGTAACCCGAAGCGGCGTTACAAACCATCTGCCGCGGCCACCACTAAATTGCACCCTCCAGCAGCAGCAGCAGCACCAGCCGCAGCCACCATAACTAGTCTTTCAGCCCTAGCGACGCCTAAACAACAGTATCAACAGATCAGCAATCATGCCTCGTCGCCACAAATAACAAGAAGGAAACTCAGCAAAGAGGATTGAAGCACAGAAGACATTGGAGGCGAAATTAATTAACTGTGCCACGTCATCCTTCACGCCAGCCCTCTGAATCCACGTCATCCACCACGTTAGCAGTCTGGAGCCACATCAGTTCAGTCAGCTACGCCACTGGACGCCACGTCATCAGCATCACCATGTCATCACCTATTATCACATCAGCTGCCACATAATCCGAGGTCCATCCCACAACTAAATCTTGGTCGGTAAATAACTCTACTTTTTGGTTTGTTGATTTCATCTCTTTGGTATTGCACTTGATATTCGAAATTATCATTAATATTTCTTTTGTGCCAAAAAAAAAGAGAGAGAGAAAAAACATAAAAAAATCTCACCTAGCATTTTTAATTGTTAATTTTTGTTCATCAACCTCTTTCATCAATGATAGCTAATATCTTATTTTATTTGATAATTATGAATTCTTGCTTATGACATCGTATTTGATTAATCATTTACACTTAAGAATCTAGTATTACATGCTTACAATTTTATTAGTGTAATTTGTTCTTGATTAATCTCCACATTTAAGAGAAAAAAAAGGATAAAAAAAAGATATAAAAAAATTTTAGCTTTATTTTTGTATTGTGACTTCACTTGCAAGAACCATTTGTGATCTCAATTTCATTTTTAAGTGAGCGTTGCATGCTTTTGTGTCATGATCATCTAGTGTCCAAACTTAAGTTTTTACTTACCGTAGACTCAACCCTTAGTCATATTATAATGACCATTTAAAGGGCACTGCAAACTTAGGTGATCAACATGTTTAGAAGAATTGAGCCCCAAGAGAGTTTTCGAATAAAGCACTCAAAGATCAATAAATATCACAAGAATAATCATTATGGACAAGTTCACTTTGAGCACCTCCAATATAACTATCATTTAGGTTACTCTAAACACGATGACTTTGATGAGCGAGTCTGGAGTACTAACAAAATAGAAGCCCCCACTTTTGACGGTCGTCATGACCCTTGGATATTTGATATGTGGATTTGTGATGTGGATAGATTCTTTAAGTGGCATAACTTGTCTGATAATAGGAAAGTTGGATTTGCTAAGATGAAACTCATTGATGAAGCCAAAATTTATTGGAGAGATGTTGAGGATTGTTTAGAGATGAGAGATAAACCTCCTATAACTGATTGGATCAAAATGAAACAAAAACTTCAGGAGAAGTACCTACCTCAGTCTTATAGAAATAAATTCTTAGACCAATAGAACAATCTAAGACAAGGGAATAAGTCTATCAATGAGTATATAACGTAGTTTAATGATTACATGATTAGATGTGTCATAAGAGAGAATGAAGCCTTGACTTTGCGTAGATTTTGTAAAGGCTTAAATGATGATCTTAGAAAAGAAGTTGAAGTTCAAGGTGTATCTACCCTTAACCAAGCTTATACCTTAGTTCAAGATTACAAGTTGGTCACGAAGAATCAGTGGATGAATCGTCAAGGATCTTATAGTATCCCTACTAAGTCCCAATTCAGAAGTAGTGATTCTTTGTTAGGTGCTCCACCCCACAGACCTAATCTTAGTAGCGCCCAACTTTGTAAGAAAGATAAGGGTAAACGAGTTGTCAATGAAGTGTTTAAGGTGAGTTCAAAGGTTAAATGTACTAATTGTTTAGGCTTTGGTCATATCTCTTTATATTGTACCTCTAAACCTTTAGTCATCCAAAAATATAAGGATCTAGGTAAAGAGGAATATTGTAGTGTTGAAGTGTATGAGACTAATCTTGGGGATTTTAGTGACCTAGATGACGAGGATGTGCAAGAAGAGGGACTTAACACAATGAGTCCACATGAGCTTGAGACTGAGGTTAAGAAAGAGTCTAATATGTCTGCTTTAATGGTAGAGGAAATTTTAAGGAACTCATCAGTGGAATCACCTATAGAGATAAGTATAGTCTTAAAAGAGTCTCACGATAAAAGCCCTCCTAAATTACTTGATTCCTCATCCCACATATTTGGTGTCCCGCACATCATAAATTTAGAGCACATGTTGAACTTCTTGACCCCTTACCACATGCACGTGATGAGGAAGATGAAGATAATCCTAGGTTACTTAATTGTGTCCATACCATATCTACACAAGTTTCGGACAATGTTTGTCTCATTCCACACCCTCAATCATTTAGTCTTCATAGTTACAAACCTGAGGAGCCGATAGAACACCTTCCCATATCTCCTCACGATAGGATGTCTAAGTCAGCTGAGTCGTTACCATGTAGGGTTCATAATTTGCATATTGAGATCATGAAACAAATTCAAGCAAGTAATGAACAATACAAATTTCGAGTTGATTTACTTAAGTATCATGATGCACTTAATGTTGGAGATTATTTCATGATACAAATTAGACTTGAACGGTGTCCTTTGGAAACCGATCATAAATTGCAAGTAAGTAGTGCTAGACCATTCAAAGTGTTGCAAATGACTAAATCAAATAATTATGTCATTAAATTGCCATTAAACTTTGATATTAGCTCTACTTTTAACATAAAAGACTTCAGTATTTATAAAATACAGTCTATCCCTGATGCTCCTTTTGATACCCCTACCTCATTATCCATATCTTTGGCACAAACGGAACATATTAATGCTACTTTGAATGCACAAGTTGTTTTTACCATGAATGGTGAACTTCAGCAAATCCCAATATATGGGCTCGATGACTAGATTCAGACTATACTTGGATTATCAGAGAGACATCGCAACAGCTTGATCTTTATCTTTGAGAGCGTTATCGGAGTCGCCTTGGCCTATACTCGACGGGGTCGAGTTCTTCCAACCCCGGGAGAATTGATGGGGACACCGAACCCGAAATATTATTTATGCATGCGAATGATCATAGACGATGGAGGATAGCCCAAACAATTAAGAGATTGGGCTTTAACTTATGTTTTTGGGTTTAATTTATATCAACTTTTAGTTAAGGTTTATTAATTTGGTTTTATTTGTTGCGTTTGATTTAATTATTGTTGGGTATTTTATTTAGTGGGCTATAAGCCCAAACGCTTGTTCTAGCTAGGGTTTTAGTATTTATATCCCACTTTTCTAAATGTTAAGGGAGTTTTGATGATTAATGAAAAATTTACAGACTTTGCATATCTCCAATCCCCTTTCTTCTCCTTCTTGGCTTTTTATTCTCAGCTTCTTCTCTAAAAGCTTCTTTCTTTTCCCGACTTTAATTCTTTTGTTTGTTGTTTCGCATCAGGGCAATTATTTTTTTGACATGCATCGGCAATCCAATCATATAATCACTCTCTTATCTTATGCTTTTAATAATCTTATTTTGATAAAATTTCGGCAAAGTCTTTTATGTTCAAGCCATTAACAATTATTCTCTTCTCTTAAATAACTTGCATAACAACTCATGGAGACTCAATTTTTACAATGGAACAACTCATTCTTAATATTAATCCTTAGGTCAATCAATCAACCAATCAATTTATAATAGTACACACCTATTAAAATTTACCAAGTACATTAAACAATTTAACCTTAACTTTTCATCAAGAGACCATTTGAAGTCAAATACACTATGATGATCTACCTGGTATTGTAACTTAGAAAATCAGTACCCTATCTCAACGAGTGATATCTTAGAACAAGAACCTACAAAACATATGAATTTAAATAAGACATTTATCACAACACAATTATGATGTACTAGATACAACATCTATATGGTTCTTTATAAAACAAACCTCCATAATTTTTTTCAATAGTAACATAATCAACTCATCATCTTTACCATAATCTCTACTAACCTTGAGTACAATATCATCACCTAATCAAGGTAGCTTCAAACTATATCTTTCCACTCGAAATTTACATGTCGTTCAAGAATCTGTCTCTATAACCTAATCCATTGTAGCTCACCCCAAGGTTTTATTAATGGCATAAGCCTATTTTACATACCATACTATATATCATATGTTGGATCGAAAGTGAATTCCCCCTTGTACTCTCTATCATGCATGCTCTTAAGTAATCAAACACTATATCGGTATCATCTTACGATTCCAAACAAGTATAATCAATAATTTATCAATTTTCATTATCTATATTGATCCTTTAATATTTGGTTTAACTTTATTTGGTCTAAGGTAACACATTCTTAATTGTTCGTCTTACAACAATACTTTACGTACATTTGATCTCATGTACATCAATACACTTATCGTTTTCTTGGATTGACAACCATATCGCCAATAATTTACAAACACAGATGCATGTATTCTTGTCACATTGGGCCACCAGAATAGTCCTCAAATATCTTTCACATACAATGCTCATATCGGCTCACACTTACACCCTTTTACATGGTTATAACATCCCCCCTCTTTTTATAACGAGCACGCTATTAAAATAGACTTCAAAATGCACCAAGTTATTATCCAACAACAATCATTATATTGAATTCAATACACTATCGGAATAGCCCTTTAGACACATCAAGTTGTTGTCCAAAAACAGTCTTTAAACTCACTTTAATACGCTACTAAAATAGTCATCACTTTTACATATAATGAGCAGCCAAATCAGCCACTATTTTTACATGCAACAAGTTGCTAAATAGACATCATTCCTATCATGAATATGTTGTCAAACTATCATTATCCTTGTTATTGTAATAACTCAATTTTAGGTTTCCTAAAAAAATTGCATTTTTCTTTCATAAAACAAAAAAAAAAGAAAAATGAAAGAATGGTAACTTGGTAAAAAAAAATACAAAACAAGTTGTGAAGAGTTTCAAACGCGTGGAGGAACCAAACTGAGATTTTAGACAAAATTGAGAGCTTAAATATACCCCAACAAACCTAAGATTGAAAGAAAATACAGATTAAACGTTAAATTAAATGATTATCAGATGAATTTGCATAGAAATCAAGTCTACAAACTTTTGATAATCCAATTTGATTTAATCATGGGCCTAATTAAGGGTTTGATTAAGTTTAAGAATTAGTTTGGGTCAAATTTAAAGATTTAATTAAGTGCAAGGACTTAATTAGATTTTTAAAATGTCAAATTAATTTTATTAGGGACTGAATTGGTGAATACTTAAGTTTGGAAGCTTAATTTGAGCTTAATTGAGTAGATTGGAATATTAGAGGAACATATTTAATTTTTCCAAGCTCAGTTGGGTGAAATTAAGAACAAAATTGCAAGAAAACCAAAATTTATTGTCAATTAAATATCAAATTGAAGAAATTAAAGACTAACGACTTTTTTACAAAAAGTACGTGAATTCAGAGATCCAATTCGATTAAAAATACAGGTGAAATTAAAGGAATTAGAAGTTTGAAGGTTAATTAAGGATGAAATTAAAAATATCCAAGATCAAGTTAGAAAAACATGTTAAAATCAGAGTGTCCTTTTCAAATTTTTCAAGGGAAAAAATTGAATTAATTCTTGAAATCATAATTTAATTTAAAAATTAATTGATCAAACTCAAAGATTGAGTGTTGAAATCAAAAGAAGGGTTTATGACATGATTTAGTATAGAAATGCCAAAACATCATTGTTTCCTTTAAAAGAAACAATGTGTTTTAACCAAAACAACGTTGTTTTGGTCAACACTAAGTAAAAAAAAGTCAAACAACACATCGTTTGGCAATTATTCATTGTCTTCTTCCTAAAACAAGTGGAAACAGCCTATGTGGAAGGGAATGTTGGGTGCTATATTTCCTTTTTAGTTTGAGTTCAATGATAAAAAGTTTGATCTCCTTGCTTTTTTGATGAACAAGGACCCTACCAACCTCACTTCAATCCTACCCTTGCTCTGATATATGTTTGCAAAGATGTTCTAAAAACGTATGTAGAACCAACCTTTCCAACAAAGGTTGTTAGGGTTTCTTATCAATGACTGATAGGAGTTAAGAATAATGAGCAACCATGATATATTACCATGTGATGTCCCTTACCCTCTATAAATACCAACCTCATGGTAACCATGAAAAGGGGGGGACTGAAAGGAAAAAAAAGAAGAAAGATAGAAGTGAAAAACCCCCTTACACTAGTTTTTTTTAAACAAAAAAAACAATCTTCTCCTGTATTTTCCAATATAGTTACCTTAATAAACATCATCACCACCACCTTAAACACCTTTATACCAACCATAAGTCTTAGTAATAGTAGAGAACCCAAAAATCAAAGCCTCTAATTGGTTTCGTTCTATCTTCTCCACTCTAGTAGCCACCATAAGCAACCACAAGCTCCTCCTGTCTAGATCATTACCACCCACCATCGTAGCCACCACCAGTAGCCAATGACCAAGACTCTCCCAAGAAAGCAAGCAACATATGCCCCTCTTACAACTTCCATAATGTTTCTCCTCATCCGGTGCAACTTCTCCACCGCCACTAGTGCCTCCAGCTGGACCTGTACCAATGTTAACCTCCATTATCAAGCACCACCACCAATGACTAAGCCACCATTTAGTGACCAGCACCCTCTGTCCAAGTAACTTTTCTTCTCTTTTCATGTTAATTCATTATTAAAATAGCATGCAAAACGTGAGATAATTCACATTTTGTAGAGGCTACAACAAGGTCACTAGTCCAGGGTTGTGACCAAGTTGTATAGGCTAAACTTAAGTTAAACTCGTATGGTTGGGCTAAGTCAAACCCTATATAATGATTATTGGGTCGTCTGTCAACCCAATCAATCAGGTTAAGTTGGGCTTGATCCCAATCCGTACACATAGACTTGGGCCTCTGGCTAGTAGGCCCAACCAAAAAGTTAAGGGTGCGTTTGACTTTGTGCCATTTTTGTTAAGGAAATAAGGCCTCATTTAAATCCTTAAGGCATGTTTGCCAAACATAGCCTTAAAACAATTTCAATGCCTCTGAGTTTAAGCTAAGGGCGTGTTTGGAAAACACGCCTTACTAGCTTTTTCTTTAGTTTTAGTTTATACTTATTTTATTGTTTAGCCAAACAGTCCTTAAAAAATCTCAAAAATTCTGAAAACGTTCAGAAACCTTTTTGAAGTTATTTATGGGTCCCTCACATTTTTTTTTCCAATAGTTTTTACATAATATTGGGTTGTAAACTTATATTATAAGATACAAGCCTGATATTAAAAACACCTGATTTTCCTCTGGAATCTTGAAAAAATTTCAAATATACAAAAAAATATATGTTTTTTTTCATGTATATGGCCAAATTCTAAAGTTTTTTTTCATTCATATTTAAAAAAAAAACAAAATCGCATTTTTATCATGTTTTAAAAATACAAAATGAATATCATAACCAATTTATGATTATCCATTAAGGTTTGACCAAAATATCAAAAATTTCAAAAAAAATAATTTTGTTTAATTAATATTTGAGGCATGGATTTTACAATATAATGCATACTCCTGTTATTAAATTAAATGAATTGATAGCAATAAACATTAGGAGTTAGTTTTGGACTTTATTATTTGAAGGTATAAAATTACATTGTAAAGTATACCCTTAGGTATTAAAGATACAAAGTAGAAAATAAGTGCAATGCTAAAATTCAGGTCCTAGATTGGCTAGGATTTAATCTGATAAGATAAAGACTTTCTTATAAAACGAGATTTTCCTTAAATCTTATATAGATCAAATAATAGAAACATGACCTAGAAAAATAATTAATTAACAATTTTACTTACCATAGGTAAGGTGCACTAAGGGTGATGCATTTTCTTCTTGCACAACTAGTCCATTACCTAGATTCTTATAGATCATTAGATTTTCTAGTGACCATAATATTAGGCAGAGACTCTCTAAAAATCATAACTTTATGATTAAACCCAAAACCCCTTTCAATTCCAAGAGGCAGCTCCACTATTCGATGTCGTGCACATCATAACAGTTACCATTAGTTTTTTTCTTGTATTCTTATCACAAAGAACTACTCTTTCAGCTTATGATTTTAACTCAATAAGTTTGTCCAATTAACCTACCTTTATATCACTATAAGTTGTCAA
>Ga0325404_1001511_pt1 | contig 24633 bp, 12 predicted proteins | sample PopdelMetagenome_18_FD_205664 | JGI IMG/M metagenome (GOLD analysis project Ga0325404, IMG submission 205664) | Populus deltoides microbial communities from Bellville, Georgia, United States - Xylem-Control-R1 | ecosystem: Host-associated > Plants > Phyllosphere > Stem > Wood/Secondary xylem...
GTCCGTACAATCTTTCTTTTCTACAGAAAGAGAATCTATTCTTAAGATGATAGATGATTTTGCTCTCCATTGAAGCCACTGACTAAGCAAATATGCTTCCTGTTTCTTATCTTTGGATATTGGAAATGTTGCTTTTTTTTCAAAGGAAGAATCACATTCCTTTTTCTTTCTTCAAGATTTTCCTTATACAGCTTTTCCTTTTTAGAAACTAGAAAGCCTCCACTCCCTAGTGCTTCCCAGCTATTCTAGCCGCAAGTTAATAATTAAAGTAATGACTTGTTGAAGAGGGAAAAGAAAACAAAGAAATGTGTAGAAAAAAGAAAAGAAAAGGATTCACATATTTCTTAAATATCACCTTTTTAATCCTTGTATTTTACTTAAAGTAGCGACCGGTTACTATTTTAATATAAAAAAGAAAATAATATAATAATAATTTATTCAAAAACTATTCTAAAAATAAATTTAGTTTTATGCTATTATCTAAATATGTGTTTTTTCCTTTTATATATATATATATTTTTACTTGAAACACTAAACAAATATAGCTTAAAGCTGCTGCACTTTAAGTACTTTTTCTCTACCTAGGCTGATGAGTGCACATGCCCAAAAGCTTCTTTCTCCCTTCAACTATTTCATCAAAGAAATCATCGAGTTGTCCAATGATGGACTCAACCCCACATGCCAACAATCCAAAGCAACTCCTCAATCTGTCAACTTTGTCCTGAATGTCAATTTCTAATTCATACTGATCATCCACAACAGTACTCTCCAACTCTACTTTGAGCTCTTCCATTGCAATCTTGGCTTGCTTAAACTCATAAAGCATGATCCCTTCTGAAGCTGATGATTGCCCACCAATTTGTTCCATCTCAATTGCTACTCTTCGCTGCAACCTTGCCATTGAAGCCATAAAGGCTGAACCAGCCTCCTCACACTGATCAGCTGCATCTTGCCAAGAAGAAGGCCAACAGTATACTAGCCCAGCAAACAGGATCATTAGGAGCAGTGAGTTGACAATCCTCATTGCGTACAGAACACCTCGAAACCCATTGAACGAGTTGAACCAGCTCGATTGATCAGTCATTACCATGTTTCTTTTGTTTCCTTCAAACTGCAGTGATAATGCTTCAACTCTTGTTTCTATCAAGCTCTTATTATCCTCTTCCAACCCTCTTATTTCCCTTTGACAACCCATGATTGCACGAATAACCTACACCAATATTATCACAACCATGCATAAATACGTGATTAATTAAGATAGCTTGAAACATCTTGTGTCCTTTATTAGATATAAATACTAACCTGACGTGAAACCTGTGCATTCAAATGGGGATGAAAACCATCGATAGAGGATGTTATATTGGTGCCGGAAGAGTGATAATTTTCCATTCCTAAAACACCTGATTTGAGCACATGGCACGCTTCCCAGAGCCTGGAGCTTTCATCCATGTACTCGTCAAGCCACTTTTCTCCTACGGGGAGGTGAAGCTTTTGAACCAGAGTGGTTAACTGGGAATAAAATGATTGGAGAGAGGATAGAACTTTCGAAAGGAATTGAATCGAGATGAAGTTATGAGATAGGAAACTCTGATCAAGTTCATCAAGTTCTCTTGTAAGCAAGTTGTAGAAGCCATTGACAGAAAGGTTGCATGAAGGATCCATTATAGGAAGAGAAAAAAAAAAAAAAAAATCAAATACGATATATTGCAAGATCGAAGGAAAAGTAGTGAAGTTCAATAGCTTCTTATGAGTTTCTTTTCTTTGTATAACAGGGTTATTCTTGGGTGCAATTATGGGTGTTTCCTATAGAATTGAGGGGAATGATTAGGAATCTGTTGTCATCGTTATCTGATGGGCAGAAAAGGAAGAGAGAGATGGAGAGAATATTTCTAGCTACAAGTGTGGTAAAATATATGAAACAACCCTTAATTAGCTTATATTTATCATTATTGTTAAACCCAATAATGATAAATATAAGCTTTCTTGTTAAATTAGATTAATTAACGGGTGATGTTTTTAGTGATTTAATTAACTTGTTGAAATCTAATCCAAACTCGAAAACCGATCAGGTTATCCTAATAAATAAAATGAAGATATTTTAATAAAAATAATTAAACTTATGACCTCGAGGAAAATACTATAGCAATTCATAGTGTTTTATGAGAAAAGTTACAGTGCTTTCCCCAACAAAATCGATAAAGATAATTTTTAAAAAAATTATAACAAAAAAAAATCATGTGGGAAAACACTGTAGCAACCTACAATGTTTTGTGAGGAAAGCTATAATGTTTTTCCCACATGATTTAGCTTTACTTGTTAAAAAAAAAATTACAAAATAAATTCTCAACCAGTTCAATATTAAAAAAATAAAATCGACAAAGATAATTTTTAAAAAAATCATAACAAAAAAAATCATATGGGGAAACATTGTAGCAATCCACAATGTTTTAAAGAAAAAAAATTACAAAGCTATATTCTCAACCAGCTCAATATTAAAAAAGTAAAATCGACAAAGATAATTTTGAAAAAATCATAACAAAACAATATGTGGGGAAACACTATAGCAATCTACAGTGTTTTGTGAGGAAAGATACATAGCTTTTCCCATATATTTTAGCTTTATTGTAATTGTAATTTTCAACTAGCCCAATATTAAAAAAATAAAATCGACAAAGATAATTTAAAAAAATCATAACAAAAAAAATAAAAAACAAAAAAAACCATGTGGGGAAACACTATAGCAATCCACAATGTTTTTTTTTTTTAAATTACAAAGCTAAATTCTCAACCAATTCTATATTAAAAAAATAAAATTGGCAAATATAATTTAAAAAAAATCATAAAAAAGAAAAAAAACTACGTGAAGAAATACTATAGCAATCCACAGTATTTTGTGAGGAAAGTTACAATACTTTTCTCTCATGATTTAGCTATATTGTAATTTATCATTATCGTTAAACCCAATAATAATAAATATAAGCTTTTTTTATTAAATTAGATTAATTAATGGGGGATGATTTTAATGATTTGTTTAACTTGTTCAAATCTAATTTAAACTTGGAAAAATCAGGTTAACCTAAAAAATAAAAAAAAATAACATGAAGATATTTTAATAAACATAATTAACTTTATGACTCGTGAATTTGGAGCGATATTTTTTCCAAGCCAGTTCCTACTCCTGTGTGTGAAAACTATGGTATTTACGAAAGAAAATAAATCAAAACAATCTTGGAGCTAGCTCTTTATCCTACGATATGCTAGATTATGTTTCCTGGGCTGTAAAAGTTTGACTGCTTCGACTGAGATTCTTTTTCCGATTTGGGTGCTGTCTTCTTTAGCTTTTGATCTATTTCGACCCCACATGTGTTCATCTTCTATATATATATATATATATATATATATATATATATATGATCACCATCCTCAACTGTAGTTGCGTACTTACTATTTTAATCAAGTGGATCAGGCATGAATGATCATGAGATTACAAATTTATGCTTAATTACAGGGTAGATTCTTTCACTTTATAAGGACCCAACATTCTATATTAAGCATTAAAGTTGGCAATCCATGAATACTTGTCTAGGAATAGAATATCTGAATGCGTATATATGTAACTATCGATTCCAGACAGTCTTCATGATAGGTCACCTCGTGAATGGACCATGCCCCAAAGCCTAAATGCTCTTGTCGTGGCACATCTTCGAGGTAGAAGGGGCACGCTATGCTGTCTTTCTTTGCTAGTGCGATCCCACTCTTGCCTTTTTTTTGTTTTTAAGAAAATAAGCAGTCTCTCATTTTTTTCTTAATAAAAGAAATCAGCCCATACTATTTTTTAAAACATAGAACACATAAAAAATAAAAAAAAATATTATAACGAGAAAAAAAATATCAACCTCACATAGATTTTGCATGGTTAGGTATTTATATTTACATCCACTCTCGCATGCGAGTGACGTTGCGATGATGGTACTCTCAAAGTGGGATTAGCGGGAAAAGGTGTGTGTGGAAAGAATAAGAAATTCTTGTTTTTTATCAATAAAAGCAAATAAATAGGAGTCGCCACCTAATATTATGATCACTAGAAAACTTATTGGTTTGTAAGAGTCTGGATAAGAGGACAAGTTGTAAATAAGAAGAGTGTATCACCCTTAAAACATCCTACCTATGATAAGCTGCATTGTTATTTATTTGTAAAAACTAAGGTTGTTGTGTTTTCTAACCGTTGATCTATCTAAAGTTTAAGAAAAGTTTTTCTTAGTAAAGAGGTCCTTATCTTATCAAATTTAAACTTAGCCATTCTAAAATCTATGTGTAAAAAGGGAAGAAAACTATATTAACATCAGGAATACGTCTTACGTATAAGTTCGTTATCCCAAATGTCAAATGAAACAAAAATAATTTTTATATTTATATATTTTTTGAAATGTTGGCCAAATTCTTATGACTTTAGTAAACTAGTTATTAAATCCAAAAAAAGCAACAATAATTTTTTTTTTATCTTAACAATGCAAAATCATTCCTCGTACTATTTATTTATTTTATTTTTATGCAAATATGATTTTATCCTTATGATACTTAGCCATATGCACACAAATAAAACAACATTTGTTTGTATTTTTTAAGAAATTTTGATTTTTTTGGAATTTTTTGATAAAAAGCAGGTAATTTAATATTGAGTCATTACCTTACAATATAAGTTTATTGTCCTAAAATTAAATAAAAAGGCTAAAAAAAGCGAAGGACCTAAAAATAAGTCTGAAGGTCCTTGAATGTTTTTAGATTTTTTCGAAATCATTTGAGGGTTTGTTGGGCAAAAACAAAAGAAAGGAAGAAATAAAAAAAAAACTGTTGGAAAAAAGGAAGGGGGTGTTTGCCAAACACATCTTTATCCAAAAACTGAAAGGTTTAAAAAATGCTTTAAGTTATGTTTGGCAAACACACCTTAAGAAAAAAAAAATTTTTTTTTTCTTTAGCAAAAGATGGGCATGCCAAACACGCCTTTATGGTTAGAAAAGGGCTTAACCCAACTATGTGGGTTGGGCTTCTTGGTATAAGCCCTAGCTCACAAACATAACCCCAAATGAAGAACAAAAACAACAAAGATCGAACGGAGGTTTTTATGAAGAAAAGTCAAAGAAACCTAGAATCATGACTTCCAAATCAAGCAAGATCTTGTGAAATAAAAGGCACAGAAAGCTTACAAATCATGTAAGGATCAAAAATCAAGTGATCAAACTCAACAATTACAAAGTAAAGAGAGCGATCTTGTCTTTAAAAATTTCGGTCCATCGATACCAAAAATGTAAGATTAAAATAGTAAAACACATGTTTTTGATTAATCAAAACCTAGATTGTAGATGCATGATGAGCCACTAAACTTTGGAAACTAAAAATACAATAAAACAGAACCTAAAACTAGTACTCAGGGCAAAGTTCAACAGATTAATGTTTGAATGTTAAACCCAGAAATTGCAAAAAAAACCTAGGAACTGTAAAAAACCAAAGCACAAACCTATAAAATTCTATAAAACCCAGAAAACAGACCTAAATTTAACAACCCTGACTTAGACATACTTACACAAACTTCTACAAACATAAAAACATCCATAAAACCCATGTTTCAAATGCAACAATGTCATACTCAAACCCCCTAACAAATGCATCTGGAAATCTATTATGTTAAAAACATTAATACAACACACATTCCAGATTACAAATACATAAACTTGTGATGGCTATAATCCAAAAAATAGACTTAAACAGCTAGAAAATACAGACCTAAAAAGACATTAAAATGACTAAATAAACATACTAGAAATAAAAAAAATAAAATAAAATCTTAACAAAACAATATCTAAAATAGAACTTTCACTATTAAGATAAATATCATAACACAACCAACTATGCATTATCTGAAAATGAGCATTTGTATGTTTAGTAATCAAAAAAGGAAAATAATGCATCTTGATTCAAACATTAACATATAAGCTTGATGATTTCCATTGGATTTCTAGCTTTTGCTTGAGCTCCAAATGATCAAGAATGTCTTTCTTCCTACTTTGGCACCTCCTTTTTTTTTTCTTTCTATTCTAAAAGTTTAGAGATTGTTATCTAATTTTCCTTTTTTATTTTGTGTTTTTTTAGGTCTCCACTTTTTCCTCTTGTCCTTTCTCTTCCTTCTTGTAGCCTTTCATAGGCAGGAGGTTATAAAACCATCTTCCATCCTTGATGGTATTCTAAAACTAGCATGTAGAGGATTCTCCTATCTATTATGTTAGAGATTGTTTTTTTTTTTTTTGCCTTTTTCCTTTTAGTTTTCCCCATCTCTAGGTCCCTAACAACCTTTAGGAGCTTTTAGAAAGAGTTTGGAAAAAAAAAGAGTTAAAACTGTTCCAAAAATACCTAACTGGAGGTGGTACTTCTTCGATTTAATTGTGGCAGATGAGAGGTTATTGAAATAGAATAAGCCATGAACATCGTAGAGGGGATATTTTTATTCAACTAGAATCAAACCACACTCCATTTGGAGACCTGTAGCTCTTTTATTATTGATTTAAAGTTGGATGAAAAACTGTCAATTTTTTTGAATAAGTTAAGGCTGACTTAGGACAAAAAGTTGAGGGCTTCCACGTGGTAAATGGGGTACAAACATTGAACAAGGGTGACACCACCATATAGAGGAGAACCTCCTCTATCGCATGATGGTTATTGGAGGTCCTGGGTGGTCGAAGAAGCCACGTTCATTCACCTGAAAGTGTCTACTCGATCAGCCAAAACTGAAGAAAAAGATGCATAGTATCCTGAACGATATTGTAATTATCTTTTAATTTCACCCGTAATTATCTCCTGAATTCTAATTTCATGTAGTTTCGCCCCCCGCCAAACTCAATTATCAGCCTCAAAGTTAAACGCCTTTTACAAACTGGTCCTTGATTTTTGAATCATTTAATTGGACTCCTAATTGACCATCAAACTTTTAATTTTATTCAATTTAGCCCCTGCTTTGATCATTCTGGTCCCTGAAGTTATGTGTTTTCTGCAAGTTGGTCTTTGGTAATGAAAATCTTTGATTTTGACCCTCCAACAACTTTTAACCTTTAATTTCTTTCAATTAAAACCCTGATTGCACCAATTTGATTCCTCAAAGTTTCAATCAAATACCTATTCTTCCAATCTTTGTGAATTGACCCGAATTAGGCTTCAAAACTTAATTTTCCATCAATTGAGTCCCTTGATTAAATCCTTAAAAGTTATTAGAAGTTTAATTAAGTCTTTAAAATCAATTAATTCTTCCAAATTTGGCTAAATTGACTTTTAAACTTAACTTTGCTTCAATTAACCCTTTAATTATGTCAATTTAACCCATTAAAAGTTTAATTAAGTCTCTAAACCTAATTAATTCTTTTAATTTTGATCAAATAGGATTTCAACCATAAACTGTCTCAAATTAAGTCTTTCTTTAGCCTATCTTGTCAAAATGTCCCAATCTAGTCATTCTTTTAGCTTTTGGATCTTCTACTGTTTAAGGCTTGTCTTTTTATGTCTTGAAAATATTTAATTTTTTTGGATAAAAATAAAATAATAAAAGGTATGTATTTAAAAAAATAAATTTGAGGATCCGAAATTGGGTTATGATATCCACAATGAAGCTCTATGTTGAATTTTCTATTAATGGAATGGAAGAGTACATAGCTGTTTTTGTATGGCTATAACAACATTGTTAAGTAGTTGTTGGAGATCTAAGGTAGATGAAGTCCTTTAGATATGGAGATCAATTACTCTATATTGTCCTAGAGTTTCATCAGCCATGAAAAATATTTTTGATGAGGAGAGAAGAGAAAGAACTAACTTTTTGTTCTTGTTCCCACAGACAACATGATTAATACTTAAAAGTGCATTTTCATTAAAGTGTTATATCATCATATTGCACTTAAAGTATCATTAAATTCCCTAACTTGAGCATGATTTATAATAACAAGTCTGATAACATAAGATATCTTTAATTTATGGTAAATATTTATTTTGAATGCAGGCATATCTCACAATTTAAAGGATTGATTGAAGTGTTTAATTATTGAAAGTGAAAAGACAAAGAGATGGCTAAGCTTAAAGAAAAGATGCTGGTTCAATTCAAACTAGAACATCATTCGGTTATTGGATCATAATTAGAGCTGTAGAACATGGATTTAGGTCTGGTTTATATGGATGGAAAGCTAAGACATAGGCCTAAAACTTTCATGAAGAGTCCAAGTTTCAAAATGACCGTTTTCAAGTCAAATTGTAGCAATAAAAGAGAAGTCGGAATCTGTCATGAAGCCTAGACACTATTCAGTGTTCAGCCCATATCTCGAGTTTTAGAAGTCCAAATGAGCTCATTCTTGTTTTGTTGGAAAGCTGAGACAAATGCTCAGAACTTTCATGAAGACTATCTGTTCGAACAAGAAGATAATGGTTGTCACCAAGTCAAAAGGTGGCCACCCATTCAATAATTAGTCATCAAATCAATAGTTCTGAATTTTAGCCAATAAAAGGAGACATTTGCCATACATTTAGACATCTTGGTGTTCAGATCAAGATCACTCTCTTTCTTTGTATTTTGTTCAAGTTTTATTTTATGTTATATTAATCTCTTGTTTATGCTTTTCATTTCCTTTACTATACTTAGTTAACTTTCATCATAACTTTGTTCTTATCTAGTTTATTTATTTTTTTCTTATTCACAATGTTTAGCTAAGTTTATTATGCCAAGGTGAAAAGGTTTCACTAATGGTGTTAGAATAGGTATAATATAAACTCGACATGGACTTCAATGTTTATATCCAAGAAAATTTGTTATTAACATGTCTTATCTTTTTATTTTGCTAATTCTTAATACCTTGCTTGTGAAATGACTAATTTAGATTTGTGTTGTACAACCCTTGGTACAACAAATACTTGACACTTTTATAGCCTATTGTATGGTATAACCGACACCTGTGCTCTGAAAGGAACTTGATTTGTTGTTAACATAAGTTAACATCATGAACTCCTGACAATATTTAAAAGTATGGTGTTACTAAAATAAGATAATTAATATGATAATATTAAAAATTTATAATGAACTATTAAGGATAAATCATCTGATTAGAACCTCCTTTGTGTGTGGTTTCCAGTTGATTAATAAAAGAGTTTATACTATACTTATTTCTAATACTATTAGTGGATTCTCTAACCTTGATAATTGCTTTTATTTTTGATTAATAGTCATATCAATATCACATCTCAAAAGTTCTCTTCAACTCCTTTTCATTTGTTGTTTATAATTTTATATAGTTCATCTTCCTGTGATTCGACCCTGGTCTTGCCGGGTTATTTATTACTTTGACACTCCTGCAATTGGGATAAGACATCAATCTTTTGATCAAGAGAAGACTACTTTCACAAGACATCAACCTTTCATGGATCAAATCCTAGAAAGAGTTGCGGGTCATGAGTTTTATTGTTTCCTAGATGGCTATTCAGGTTACAACCAAATTGAAATTGCATTGAAAGATCTAGAGAAGACTACTTTCACATGTCCATTTGGTATGTTTTCATATCGAAGGATGCCTTTTGGATTATGTAATGCACCAGCCAAATTTCAAAGATGCATGCTTAGCATATTCAGTGATATGGTTGAACGTTTTCTTGAGATTTTTTTGGATGATTTTTCCATTTTTGGTGATTCATTTAATGATTGTTTAACTAACTTGGAAAAAGTTTTGAACAGATGTGAAGAGAAGAATCTTGTGCTGAACTGGGAAAAATATCATTTTATGGTAACAAACGGCATTGTACTTGGTCACATTGTTTCATCAACAGGAATTGAGGTTGACAAATCTAAGATTGAGTTAATTGCCAACTTACCAACATCAAATCTGTTAAAGATGTTAGATCATTTTTAGGACATGCTAGATTTTATCAAAGGTTCATAAAAGATTTTAGTGTAATATCTAAGCCATTGAGTAACCTTCTAACAAAGGATAATATTTTTGAATGGACTGAACATTGTGAAGAAGCCTTTGTTAAACTTAAAAACTTGCTTACTTCTGCTCCTGTCATTCAACGTCCTAATTGGTCATTATCTTTTGAAATAATGCGTGATGCTAGTGATTATGCCGTGGGTGTTTTCTTGGGACAAATAAAAGATAAGAAACCTTATGTGATTTACTATGCAAGTAAAACTTTAAATAGTGCTCAAATGAATTACACTACTACTGAAAAAGAATTAATTGTAGTACTATTTGCATGTGAAAAATTCAGGTCTTATCTTGTTGGCTCACCTGTTGTTGTTAGTGATCATGCAACATTGAAATATCTTCTTTCTAAGAAGGATTCTAAGGCTAGATTGGTGCAGTGTATTTTGTTACTTCAAGAATTTGATATCACAATCAAGGACAAGAAAGGCACCGAAAATGTTGTCGCAGATCATTTGTCAAGATTGACAGTAGATTCCACATTTGACATCACACAAATCAATGATTACTTTCCTGATGAATCTTTACTTTCTATTTCTACAATGCCTTGGTTTGCTAACATTGTTAATTTTCTTGCAACAGGAGATTTGCCAGCTCATTCGAGTACCCAAGACAAAAGAAAGTTTTTGAACGAAGTGAAGAACTTTTATTGGGACGACCCTTACTTATTCAAATATTGTCCTGATCAAATATTTTGAAGATGCATTCCCGACAATGAGTTAAGTAGTGTCATTAAATTTTATCATTCTAAGGCATGTGGGGGACACGCATGCGTTCTGCAAAACTTGTGAAAATTGTCAAAAAGTTGATATTGGTAAAAAAGTTTTGCTTTATAATTCTCGAATCCTTTATTTCCTGGAAAGTTAAGATCAAGATGGAGCGGTCCATTTATTGTGAAACATGTGTATCCTTATGGGGCCTTTGATATTAAGAATCCAAAGAATGACAATATTTTTAAGGTAAATGGACATCGTTTGAAAGCTTACTTTGATAATTTTCCTTGTGAAAATGAATCTATTGGTTTGAATGATCCTGTATATAAAGGTTGATTATTTTATTTTTCTCACATTGTTTTTGTGTTTCTTTTTGGTGAGACTCTTGTTTTGCTAGTTTTTCTCCAACCTCAGTTAAATGGCAGAAACGGTACTCCGTGACTCTTAAGTCGGTTCTTTCAGTTTCTCATAATAACTGATATTTGTGAATATATTTGTTCAATTCCTTGTTCCTTATCTTTTCTTTGCATCTCTTTTCCACTTCTCATTTAAAAAATGGACACTACTCTTAAAAAATTAAAAAAGTATTTTCCCGATTTGCCTCAAAATACGATTAGAAAAATTTATTGAGCTAGGTGTGAAAGATTGAGGTTGTTAATGAACCATGGAATTTTTGAAGATATTCGTTGACTAATTGAAGCAAAAGTCTGATTATCAGGTGAGTCATCCAATTCTTTCATTTCATACATGCCTGGAACATGTAAAAGCACTTTTGCGAAGAAACGTCGTGCAAAACGACTAAAAGTTTGTCACCGATGTGCCATATGGACTTGTAATGCACAATGTCGTTATTTAGGAATGATATCTATAAACCGTGAAGATAAAATACAATTCATTAAGGATGACCTGAGTAAGGAGTCTTTAGATGATCTTCTAGTAACTCTTGAGACATATCCTAGTGGAGATGTGCATTGTGCAATTCATGATTTTTGACCCCATTTTCATAAAGAACATGATCGACTTAGTCATAAGAATCTGACTAAAAAAAACCCTGTTTGTTAGTTTTTAAGAAAACTAGATTGAAAGCTTATCCCCGACCCATAGAGGGCGTTTAAGCCGTTCTTGGACGTAAAACCAAGGGAAGATGTGAGCCACAATCACAACTACCTATACATACACATGTTTTGACCAAAAATAAAGAGAGAGAGAGAGAGAGAGAAAGAGAGAGAGAGAGAGAGAGAAAGAGAGAGAGAGAGAGAGAGAGAGAGAGAGACTCCAGCTGGCCTATATATAGGTGGTATGATTGCATTTTTAATTTCTCATCTATAAAATCTTCTCTTCCTTTCATTTCTACTCAACCCATACATTCAATAGATATAGAAGTGTGTAGAAATGACAGGTTCCTCAAGTTATCAAATAATAGATATTTGTGTTTTTGGTGGATCCAGTCCTGGGAAAGAAAAAAAGTTTTTAGAATAAGCAAATCATCTTGGTCAGGTACTAGCTGAGAGAAATATTCATTTAGTGTATGGGGGAGGTAGCCTTGGGTTAATGGGGGGGTGTGTTAATAACTGTATTTTTAGGAGGCAGTCAAGTTTTGGAGGTCGTCCCCAAAGCTTTAGCAAAAAGGGACATCATTGGAAAAACAATTGGAGAGAAACTACAGGTCTCCACAATGTCTGATCGAATGAATACAATGTTTAACCATGCTGACACCTTCATTGCTGTACCAGGTGGTCTGGGCACATTGGAAGAGATCTTTCATATTTTTTTAGGCCCAACTTCACATTTACCATAAACCTATAGGTTTGTTAAATGTTAACGATTTTTATAATAATTTGTTGTCTTTTCTTGATCATGCTGTGGAATAGAAATTTCTAACATCTCCGGCATGACAAATCATAATCTCCGTTGCTACTACTGAACAATTGATTGATCAACTACAGTCTTTCATCCCTGTAATTGATCCCTCCATGAGTCGTATAAACTGGTCAACCATAAACAACCGTAAAAATCTTAGATTGGATTTAAGCCTTCATTTGTGAAACCTTGTGTCTTTTGGTTTTATTAATAGCATATTATGTTGTTTTGTTATTTCTTATATTTGTTTAAGTGTGTTTCAGGTTTGTCAGTATTCGTTGTTTCAAGTGATGTCTTCTATGCTCTATCCTTCTACTTTAGGACATTAAGGACAATCTCTCATTCTGGTTGGGGGGAGGGGATACTAGTTGACATTAAAAAAAAAACTAACTAACTGTTTTTGCTATTATTAAAACCATTTGACATAATTGTTATTAGGATGGTAGAGTAAGGAGGAATTCTATTGACTCTTGAGACGCTTCTTAGTAAACATTCTTATCAAGGTCAATCATAACACTTCTTGAAATATTCAGGTTTACAAACTCTCGCATTGTTATCACTTGATTCTGCTCATATACTCATTTAACAAGTATTCTTAAACCTTCATTCTCACACACACACTTTAACATATGATTGTGGGTTGCACATTGGATTATTACATTATTTATGTTCTTTTGTTAAAGGTAACAACTAAGGGAAAATGATAGTATATAATTTGCAAAAAAAAAAAAAAAACACAAATTGATAATATTGATGATAATAAAAATATAGATAAGTTTGGTTTCGTAACCTCCCTAACCTAATCAATTAAGCCCGAAGGGGTGTTTTAACACCTAATACCCTAAAGTCAACCGACTTGAGAGTTATTGGCCTAGTGCTTGTTACATGGGTTAAGGAGAAAAGCTTAAGGGAATCAAACATTGCACTATTTACGTATCAGTATCTGCAACCCGAGTTACTAAGCTCGTAGGGGTGTCTCAACACCTAATTCCCTAAGACCAACTAGTTTGGGAGTCATTAGCCTAAAGCTCGTTACATGGGTTAAAGATGCATTGTGTTTTAAGTTATATGTATATATATTAAAAAAAAGGGATAATAATCCCAACCCAAGAAAGTTAACCTTAGAAAAATATTAGAACAAAATTGTGTTTTCATCCAAGCAAAGCCCCATAACTATGTGTTGATAAATGGAGCACAAAATGAAGGTTTATTAATATCTTGTTTAAGAAGTATGAAGCAAATATATAAATTTAACGAGAGTTTATTTATTTGGATAAATTAAGGGAAGTTGAATGATGAATGCCTTGCTTTTGAATGTCGCAAATTGTTTTAACGCTTTCATTACTAGGGACTAGTAATAAGCTGGTTGGGGGGGTATGATTAATACTTAAAAGTTCATTTTCATTAAGGTTTTATATCATCATATTGCACTTAAAGTATCATTAAATTCCCTAACTTGAGCGTGTTTTATAATAACAAGTGTGATAACATAAGATATCTTTAATTTATGGTAAATGTTCATTTTGAATGCAGACATATCTCACAATTTAAAGGATTGATTGATGAGTTTAATTATTTAAAGTGAAAAGACAAAGAGAGGGCTAAGCTTAAAGAAGAGATGCTGGTTCATTTCAAACTAGAACATCATTTGGTTATTGGATCATAATTGGAGTTGTAGAACATGGATTTAGGTCTAGTTTATATGGATGGAAAGCTAAGACATAGGCCTAAAACTTTCATGAAGAGTCTAAGATTCAAAATGACCGTTTTCAAGTTCAAATTATAGCAACAAAATAAAAGTCAGAATCTGTCCTGAAGCCCATACATTGTTAAATGTTAAGCCCATATCTCGAGTTATAGAAGTCCAAATGAGTTCATTCTTATTTTGTTGGAAAGCTGAGATCAATGCCCAAAACTTTCATGAGACTATCTATTCAAATTCTGACGTTAGCAATGACGTTTTGTTCAGACAAGAAGCTAATGGTTATCACCAAGTCAAGAGGTGGCCACCCACTCAATAATTAGTCATCAAATCAATAGTTCTGAATTTTAGCCTATAAAAGGAGGCATTTACCATACATTTAGATATCTTGGTGTTCAGATCAAGATCACTCTCTTTCTTTGTATTTTGTTCAAGTTTTATTTTATGTTATATTAATCTCTTGTTTATGCTTTTCATTTACTTTACTATACGTAGTTAACTTTCATCATAACTTTGTTCTTATCTAGTTTATTTATTTTTCTCTTATTCACAATGCTTAGCTAAGTTTATTATGTCAAGGTGAAAAGGTTTCACTAATGGTGTTAAAATAGGTATAATATAAACTCCACATGGACTTTAATGTTTATATCTAAGAAAGTTTGTTATTAACATGTTTTATCTTTTTATCTTACTAATTCTTAATACCTTGCTTGTTAAATAATTAATCTAGGTTTGTGTTGTACAACCCTTGATACAACAAATACTTGACACTTTCATAGCCTACTGTATGGTATAACCGACACCTGTGCTATGAAAGGAACTTGATTTGTTGTTAACATAAGTTAACATCATGAATTTCTGACAATACTTAAAAGTATGGTGTTAATAAAATATGATAATGTTAAAAATTTATAATGAACTATTAAGGATAAATCATCCGATTGGAACCTCATGTGTGTGTGGTTTCCAGTTGATTAATAGAACAGTTTATACTATTCTTATTTCTAATACTATTAGTGGACCCTTTAACCTTGACAATTGCTTTTATCTTTGATTAGTACTCACATCAATATCACATCTTAAAATTTCTCTTCAACTCCTTTTCATTTGTTGTTTATAATTTTATATAGTTCACCTCCCTGTGGTTCGACCCTGGTCTTGTCGGGTTATTTATTACTTTGACACTCCTGCACTTGGGATAAGACATCAATATTTTGATCGTGTCACAACGCTACTAATGAAATCATGAAAATGTTTCATACATGAATTAGGCTTTGCATAAATAGGTTGATGGATGATATGACTGGGCTGGCCACTAGTTGATAGGCTAGACCGGTGGCTATGCGATTTTCTAGAAAAAAATAAATCCTATAAGGAATAGGGAATATTCTGATGCTTTAGGCAATAGATGTATGTAGAGAGAAAAAAATCTACCAGAAGATAAAATAAAAATAAAGTGAAAGACATCAGGGAATGTGTGTTTGACGTGTGTTAGCCTAAAAACTTCTACCTGGTTTGGCATGGCTTTCAATGGTGTAGCTTTGATTGACTTTTATGATGGTTGACTGGCTTTATGGCCTTTAGCTTTCTTTGACTAGCTTTTATAGTCTAGAATGACATGTTTGGGACTTGTCTTGTTAGGAATCACTCTCTCTTACTCTCTAGCCTGCTTGCATGATGACTAGATGTATTTATACACCCAAACCTTATTATTTCTTCATAGAGAAGAGATTGTACCGTTGATGAAACAATTGACACTCAAGTCATCAATTAGAGGAAAAATGAGGGTGCTTTGTTAGTGTTATTAATGTTTTTTGTATAGGAAAAAACTATTGGTTAGCTATGGTTGCTCGTTGTAGGATGTGTCATTCCATGATTGTTGTGCCATTCATGTTATTGATGTAGAAAATGATAACTGCTATGCATAGAAAAGGTAGCATGTATGTAGAAAAATTATATGAAAAGTTTGTGTGGAATCCCAAAAAACAAAAAACATAAAAAAAGCATGCCGAGTAGGATTGTACAGATAAGGTGAACTAGGATGGAGTTTCTAGCTAAAATTCTAGCTATTTGGGCGAGAAGCCCGAAGAGCTAGAATTTTTTCCCCATGAAAATCGTGTATTATCAACAGCCATGGCTACTTGGACTGTTGTTTTTCCATGGTGATCTTTTGAATCAACATTTAATCCTTCTTTCAATAATTCCTTCATTAGCATCAGATCACCGACATTCTCCCAATACCCCAACACTTAAAACACAACATTGTCCTCAATGTTGAAATAAAAGAAAAGGAATATAGAAGAATGACAAAAATAAAGTAAAATGCAAAAAATAAAAGATAAGGGAAAAAGAAAGCAAATCTATTTTTTTTTCTTGTGCTGGGTTGCCTCCCAGTAAGCGCTTTTGTTTTAAGTCACTGGCTTGACATGTTGCATGCTCATTCTTCATAGATTGGTTCAGCTAACTCTGCAGAAGCAGTGAGTTCTACTGTCCAACCTTCATAGAAAGGTTTCAAGCGATGCCCATTGACCTTGAGTACTTTTGTTGGTTTCTAAACTTGTAATTTCAACTACACCATAAGGAAAAATATTAGAAACAACAAAGGGTCCAATCCAACGAGAACGCAACTTTCCAGGAAACAGCTTCAAACGTGAATGATAAAGAAGGACTTTGTCTCCAACATTAAACTCTTTTCTTGTAATCATTCGGTTATGGAGACTCTTAGTCTTTTCTTTGTAAATCCTTGCATTCTCATAAGCATCATTTTGAATCTCTTCTAACTCTTGCAATTGCAACTTTCTTGCAATCCCCGGTAATGATGCCAAAATTTGTTGCGATGTCGCGGTCGCACAAATTAATTACCCTAGCTTAAAACACAACACACAAGATAGTATACAGCAAGTGAGGGGTCGATCCCACAAGGAAGGTTCAAGTCAGATTTTTGTGCTAGATGATATGTAATTTAAGGGGGGTTTGGACGTTATCTAGGCTAAAGCAAAAGAAAATAGAAAACTATCAAACAAAATTTAATAAAATCAGAAAATTATCAAGAGAACAAACCTTGGTTGCAAGTAAACATTCACCTAAGGAAATCAAAACTGATTATGGAAACGAAACATCAATTTATATTATGAATATTTATCTCTTCTTAACATTGGTTAGTTAACGGATCCGCCGTATAACTAACCCTAACCATCAAACAGTCACAGTGTCTGCACTAGTAATTTAATTCAATGGCAGCCTTAAGAACTAGATAAGTTGATTAATCAAGAAAACATAACTGTCCACAATCTATGTTTGATTTGATTGAATGTTTTCCCTAAGATTAATAACATAGATCAGCCACAATTATTAAACTCAATTGCTTCACAAGTTCATAGACCACAACTCCGGTTTTGATATCAAACTTAGCAATAGGTTGTCTACAATAATAACTTAAAGTCCACTATAGCAATTAAAATAAACAATAGGAAAAATAAGCATATGAGAACAAACATATTCATCATATAAACTGAAAAGAAAAGGTAAAATAAATCTCACAGTTCTTGAAATCCGAATGTTTCGATGTCCTTGCAACCAAGAAAAAGAGTTTAGCCTGCATGTATGTTGAACAACTAATCAAAAAGAAGGAGGAATGCATGATTTCAGGTTTCTTAGAGGAGAGGGGCATTTTTCTCCTCTTGGTTGGCTGCCCCCTTCTCTTCTCTCATTCTTTTTATATCCTAGGAAACCGTAATCTCTATTATACAAAATCATCCTCCCTTAAATAGACTGTTTACATTTAAGTACTTCAAAAACTATTTTCCTAAAAAAAGAAGAAATAGCCTTCCATAAAATCTTCAAGATTTGACTTAGAGGAGCTAAATTGCAGAAATAAAAACTTGGATATCAGTTTAGATGCTTCAGAATGTAATTTGGGCTCGTTTTTTCATGAAACCTGTTTGCTGGCAGAATTCAGTTGTCATCTTTGAAAACTCATATCTCCCTCATATGAAATTGTTTTTGGATGAAATTTGGAGCTTTGATAGGTCTTTGAGTCAAGAATCCAAAAACAATTATTTTGCATCAATTGGACTTCTGTAGCTCTAGATATTCAAGTCGGAATGGCCGAAGGTCAACATTAGCATATTGCGAGATTTGACTTTGAAGGCTGCGATTTCCATGCTCTTCCTTATTTTATTTTCTTGCCTTAGATGTCTAGAAAGGTATGAATTTTAGCTTTTTAATGCCACTAGAATCACTTGATTTTGACCTCTAGAGCTCACGCTCTGCATAAAATATTGACTGAAGGTCAAATTTGCCAATTACCTTCAATTTACTCGTTTTTGCATCTTTTATCCAAAAGTGCCTTTAAAACATAAAATAAAGAATATCAAGGCATTTTATATATAAAACATAAGCAAAACACTAGTTAAATGTGGGTAAAACTATCGAATAATATGATTGTATCATTAAAATTCTAGCTATTTAACCGAGAAGCCTAAATAGCTAGAATTGTTTCCTCATGAAAACCGTGTATTATCAATAGCCATGGCTACTTGGACTGTTGTTTTTCCATGGCGATCTTTGAATCAACATTTAATCCTTCTTTCAATAGTTCCTTCATCAGCATCAAATCATCGACAATTTGTGTGTTGAATGGTAGAAAAGTGATAGAGAATCCTAAATATAGAATGATGCTTCAACGATACAAGCAATATTACCATTAATATCTGTCATTCATGGTGTAATATTATTATCTACATTAATAGAGAAACTTTGGAACAACAAACAATTGCTATGAAATTGTGCTTATTCCCCTTAAGTGTATATTGCATTAGGGGTGTTCATGGTTCGGTTTGGTTTAGACTTAAAAAACCAACCGAGCCAAGTTATATTAGTTTTGTGAAATATCAACCAAATCAGACCAAAATCCAGTTCAAACCGAACTGGTTTGGTTCGGTTAAATTAAGTTTTTTGGCATAAAACCGGGAAACCTAATCCCATCATATATGAGTTTTTTTTTGAATTTTTTTAAATGAGCTTACATTAAAGTGGGCTTTAAAATTTCATGTTGGGTTTAGTTTGTAGGCTTTTCTAATCAAACTATGTAAGATTTTCTTATTGGGTTTAATTTGTTGGGCTTATATTAAATTGGGCTTTAAATTTTTCTTGTCAGGTTTAGTTTGTTATAAGATTTTTTAATTAAATTAGTAGATTGACATTTTTTTTAATTTAACTTTCCTTATAAACCTTAAATATATATCAGTAACAAATAACAATGAATTTGAAATGCTTCTCATCTTGCTATCTTTAATATGCAGAGAAACTTTTGTCAGATGAAAGCTATGAAAATCCAAATCAATACAATATTCAAGATGCATGATTAAATTCAGGTACCTCAAATTAAAAGAGGTGTTCACACTAGAAAAGTTAACATTAACATCTGGCATAGTTTGAAGAAAAAAACCCAGAAACAGCAAAAGCCAAAAGCTCCAGCAAGGATAATGCTATAAAGAAACACTAGCAAATTAGCAACATATTACAGTTTGACTATTAAAAGAATTAACAATGTAAAATTTTAAAGGGAATTAACAAGGTAAAGTAAATTAATTACCCAAAACAATTATATTTCAGGATTGCACCAACATCATTGAAGGATTTGACTCATTTGATATAGGATCTTCCCGATTATCCATCTAAAATTACAAAAACAACAACATGAATCAAGAATTATTTTCAACTATGTAGATGTTAATTAACTTATTGATGAAAAGGTGACAATTAACAACTCAACTGTTAGCAAAATGACATTCGACAACCCTAATCACTAAGCTTTATGCCCACTATTCTGCCAGTTAATGCAAAAGCAAGAAAAAAGCCTATGATACATTTTGCTAATTGTCTTGGAAACTAATGTTATCGAAATGAAAATCTACCAATGAAATATCAGGAGAGTAGTGTTACAACAGTTGATTCACGAACATTTCCCTTACAATCCAAGAACATCAATCTCAAAACTAGTTTCAACAACACTAACCAGCATAAAGATGCTCCTCCATCAACATAACAAAACACAACTGTTATCCACAAGTCATAAAAAAACCTAAGACGTAAAAAATGCCATATCAATCACAAATGATCAAACCGAATCCTCTGTTTTCACTAACACTAGGCAATAGGTAGTGTTTTTTTTCAACTCTGAGAAGATAATCTCCACTAGAAGATGTCCAACAACTCTACTACCAATCTCCATTATCAATACTAAATACTAATAACATGTTATAACCTCCTTCCCTCCCTCACCAAAACATAGTAACTGAAACAAAAAAACAAGAAGATTATGTATTAATCAAACATCAAATCAATTACACAATCCAACAAACACCCAATCTTCCATTGAAACAAATTAACATAACCGAAAAATCCAAACTCAAACAAAGCAAAACATGCCAATCATCATAGGAATTGTACAACCAAGTTAAATTCAAACTCAAGCAAACCAAAACCAGCCCTAATGACCAAAAGGAATAACAACATAAGAGTGTTGAAAAATTATTCAGGCGTAAATAAGCAAAATCTAAAAAGCAGAATTGAACTTAGCATGATATCTAATGAATGAGCCATAGGGATAAATTTTACCTTGCTGTCTTTTCTCTAATGAAGAAGCCCTCTTCTTCTGTTGCAACTTGCAAGAATATAGGAGGATCGCCATGACTTGTGTAGAAGTAAAGAGAGAAGAGAAGCCAGGGAGATGGAGAGGTGGGTTTGTGTTCAGCTAGAATTTATATAATATTAGACTTTTGAGACAGAGACAGACGCAAAGCAGTTGAAACTTGAAAAGGGCTCAATTGAAATGACATTTCTGAGACAACTTGTAAGAAGATTAATTGAAAGGAAGATTGAGAATTCTCAGGGGTCAGGGCAGTGGATTTTTATAAGGGCAGGGGGGTTATGTTAGGGTTAGGTTAACTTTAGAATTTAACTATTTATACCCCTCATAGATTTTTATATCTTTTTGGTTTTTTGGTTGGTTCGGTTTGGTTTGTCGGTTTTAGTTTTAAAATTGAAACTGAACCAGACTTGTTAGAATTTATGGTTTTGAAAATTAGTTTAATAAGTTTTTCATCTCAGTTAATTTTTCTTCGATTTTCCCGATTGATCGGTTATTTTGAACACCCCTATATTGCATCCACACGTAAGGAGCACCAATACACACTCTTCATTCCCTTTTGATGCGGCTATGTGCTGTTTCACCACAAAACATGTAACAAAGATATTAGTAATAGTCATCTTTGGGACAACAAACCAGTAGTTGGTCAAGCACATTTGTTTCGTTTGACAAGTATAACTTCGAATGAAATGAGAACAATTCTCAGAAAATGATAATAAAAAAGATCATTAGGCCAATAGATTGTCTCAGAAATGTCATTTCTTCTTGAAGAAGGTTAAGCATGGTAAAAAGATAGCATATGGTGGCTCTAATTAATGCTAAAGAAAATGATTAAGTATTTCCATGTACATTTTGATTAATGATATCATGTTCGTTCAACTGATAGGTCCCAATAAATATTCAAACGATAAAGTGAACTACTTTATCTTCGGGTGAGAAAGTACCGCAAGATTTGAATAACAAATGATTACTTGATAAATTCATTGACAATTGTTGGCTGCTTAAATAAGCAAAGCCTCATACAAAGCAAACTGAAACAAAAGAAAATAAGAAACTAATAACTGGACACAAACACATGTAAAACAACACATACAAATCCATGTAAAACAAAACATAACTGCATGAAATAAAAGGAACATAAATAACACAACTACTAAAGACCTATTTGCATGTAAAACTTTCAATTGGAACAACCCAGTACCTCCTGCGTTGCTCTCCACTTTCCACAGACTTTAATGATTTCGTCTACTATTTACCAACTATCTTTCACGTACAAGCTAATCCTAAATATTTGGGATTCAGCTTATGACCCCTCTCAGATTGTCATAGCCTATCAATACCTCCTCTATCATGCGGATACTTGTCCTCAAGGTCCAGATTTGAAAACATCTCCCGTAGCTTGTTTGTTGGCTCCCATGTTGCCTTATGGGCTGGAAGATGCTTCCATTGCACTAAGCTTTCTTCAACAAGCTGGGTTCTTTGTTTGATCTAACGATAGTCTAAAAGAGTTTGCGGCTCTAAAATGACTACCCCTTCATCGGTAAAAGGTGCCAACTTGACTTGTTTTGTCTCAACAATCCCCTAGTTGACCTGGTATTGTTTAAGCAATGATATGTGAAACATCGGGTGAATGCGCGCCTCTTTTTGTAACACTAATTTGTATGCCATAGGTCCGATCTTCTCTAGAATTTGGTAGGGTCCATAAAAACAACTAGTGATTTTCTGACACGTTTGAAGACTATTTATTGGCGATATGGATACAGCTTCAAAAGCACTCATTCATTGATGTTGAACGCAATGTCACTTCTCTTTTGATCTGCCATTTGCTTCATTCGATTTGATGATCTTTCTAAATTGGCCTTTAATTATCGTAGTAGTTCATCTCCACTCATGAGTTGTTGGTCGACTTCGTGTACTGGTGAAAGTCCTTTATTGTATGTCGGAATGGAGGGTGGTAACCTTCCATACAACACCTAGAAAAGGGTCATTCATGTCAAAATATGGTATGTTGTATTATACCAATACTTAGCCCACGGTAAATAATAACACCATTTTTAAGGCCACTGATGAACGAAACACCGTAGATACTGCTCGACGCATCAATTGATGACTTTTGTCTGGCCATTTATTTGCGGTGGTATATGGAACTGAGCTACAATTTGGTGCCTGACATCTTGAAAAATTCTTGCCAGAAGTTGCTGATGAAGTTTGGGTCCCGATCACTAACACTGGACTTGGGCATCCAATGGAGTTTGATAACACCTTCCATAAATTGTTTTGCCATATTTTTTACAGTAAAAGGATGACTTAAAGTAAGAAAATGTATGGACTTACTAAACCTGTCGATAACTGATTAGTACTTAAAAATGCATTTTTATCAAGGTTTTATATTATCATTTTGCACTTGAAGTATCAATAACTCCTTAATTAGAGCATGTTTTACAATAACAAGTCTAATAATATAAGATACCTTTAATTTATGGTAAATGTTCATCTTAAATGCAGTCCTATCACATAAATCAAAGGATTGATTGATGAGTTTAACTACTGAAATTGAGAAGACAAAGAGAGGGCTAAGCTCAGAAAAGAGATGCTGGTTTAGTCCAAATTGGAACATTATTCAGTTATTGGATCATAACTGGAGCTGTAGAACTTGGATTTAGGTTTGGTTTATATGTATGGAAAGCTAAGACATATGTCTAAAACTTTTATGGGAGTCCAAGGTTTAAAAGTGTCATTTTCGAGTTCAAATGGTAGCAACAAAGGAGAAGTTAGAATCTGTCCTGCAGCCCAGACACTATTCAATGTTCATCCCATATCTCGAGTTTTAGAAGTCCAAATGTGCCGATTCTTGTTTTGTTAGAAAGATGAGACAATGTCCCAGAACTTTCATAAAGACTATCTGTTCATATTCTGATGTTAGCAATGACGTTTTATTCAGACAAGAAGATAAGGATTGTCTCCAAGTTAAGATGTGGCCACCCACTTAACAATTAGTCATCAAATCAATAGTTCTAAATTTTGGCCTATAAAAGGAGGCATTTGCCATGCATTTAGGCATCTTGGTTGTTCAGATCAAGATCATATTCTTGCTCTCTTTCTTTGTATTTTTGTAATGTTTAAGTTGTGCTCTCATTAATCTCTTCTTTATGCTTTTCCTCATAACTATATTCTTATCTAATTTGTTTATGTTTCTCTTCTTAATCACGTTTAGCTAAGTTTATCATGTCAAGGTGAAAAGGTTACACTAATATTGTAAGAATAAGTATAGTATAAACTTAACATGGACTTTAATGTTTGATACTAACATGTTTTGAATTTATTATCTTACTCACTCTTAATGCCTTGCTTGTTAAATGGTTAATCTAGATTTGTGTTGAACAACCCTTAGTACAACAAATACTTAGCACTTTCATAGCCCAACTGTATGGTATAACTGACACCTGTGCTATGAAAGGAACTTGATTTGTTGTTAATATAAGTTAACATCATGAATACCTGATAATATTTACAAGTATTGGTGTTACTTAAATAAGATAACTAATATGATCATGTTAATAATTTATAATGAGCTATTAATGACAAATCATCCGATTGGAACCTCCTTATTTTGTGGTTTCCAGTTGAGTAATAAAAATAGTTTATATTATACTTATTTGAAATACCATTAGTCTTTAACTCATTATTATTATTATTATTATTATTATT
>Ga0325404_1001513_pt1 | contig 24599 bp, 12 predicted proteins | sample PopdelMetagenome_18_FD_205664 | JGI IMG/M metagenome (GOLD analysis project Ga0325404, IMG submission 205664) | Populus deltoides microbial communities from Bellville, Georgia, United States - Xylem-Control-R1 | ecosystem: Host-associated > Plants > Phyllosphere > Stem > Wood/Secondary xylem...
TTCTTAAGGAGAGACATGTTAATTTAATGATGTTTGGATAAGTGGTGGATAAAAAAAGCTATGGTGAGTATTGTCTTCGAGTTTATGCATTTCATGTTTTTATGACTTATGTACTTGGCTTGGAGATATTGTTAATTTTATTTTTGATTTTGTTATTCTCTTGATAAAGATCTATGTGTTTGTTTGTTTGTTTTTTTTTTTTTGCCATTGATTAGGTAAGAAAGGCTTTTCTCAGGCTATGATAAGTTGTCTTTGATTTGTCTATTTTTGTCTTCTCTTTTCACCCATTGTACACAAGATGTTTGATAAGCATTTTTTGAGAGGTGTTTTTTTTTTCAATGTTGTTCCTTGGATTTATGCTTGTTGTTTATTGAGCTTTTAAGTCCTAACTCCATTTCATCAATGATATATATTCATAGCGACATTTGTATTGATCATCATATTCAGAAATAATCTTTCTTCAAGTCTAGTTTTTGCTTAAGGTTCTAAATAATCATAAGACTCACTTGATTTATAATTATAGAAAGAGCTACAGAATTGTCAAATATATCATATGCAGGTGTCCATAATTTTATTTTGACAAATTCCAGGCGATTTCAATTGGAGTTCGCCGTCAGACTGATTGCATATTTCATATTTGTTGCTCTCATAAAAAATTGGTAGAGGCTATGTAATTAAACAAGTAAATAAATGATAAGGAGAATGCATCAATATTTTAAGATTCAATCTCAATTTTTCAAGGAAATTCAATGACATTGACTTGATTTTCATATGGCTAGACTTCAACTATTATAATTCAGGGACATGCTGCAAATATATATGGGGATAAACATGGGCAAATATTGTGTCCACTGGAAACTCAATCCCCTCCATCTAATGGCTCACAAATATTTATTAGAAATACATTGCTTTATTAGGATTTGGTCAACCAGTATGATATATTTCATGAACTTCTACTCGAGAAATAGGCTGAAATCCTTGATGCATGTCCATACCGCAGAAACACAACTTTTAGAAAACCCTAAGCAAACCACCTAAAAATTAATTTAAATTTAATACACTTTCTACTAGGGGTGATATTGCACTATATATAAAATTTGGGCATATTTCAATATCGTTTGCTTGAGGTTTCAATTCAGAATTCAATTCTATCACAAATTGATCATACACAAGTTTTAATACTTAGACATAAGAGAATGACCTATAAACTGAGATCTGTAGTTTGTTGGGTATTAGGATACTGCATATTGAATTTCAAGTCATTCCAATATCTTTAGATCTGGGTTTCAATTCTAGTGTTTTAAAATTGCGTAACAATTAGATTTGCGTAAAGTTCCAAAACACATTTAACTATTATTTTTTTCAACCAAATCAGTTTGTTTCTATTATGTTAGGGTTATTTAAGAGTCAAATTAGTGTCTTCATTAATTTTCACTTCTGTTTTATTTCACGTCTTCGTTTCGTCCACAATTCATATGAATTTAAATTACTAGTGAAATCATAATCGTAGTTTTTTTTTACTTTTTTTTAGTATATTTATTGATTCTTGAGTTTATTCATAATTGGATTATGTTGCATAAGCCTCTAACTTTGATTGGTTGCGTTGAACTAAGTCTTTTAGTATAAATAAAAAAGGTGTCATGCATTCAATAAGGGAGAGGGAACGAAGGATAATTCCAGAGCAAGAATGGAAAAAACTAAGGCTTGGCGTAAGGGTTTTAGAATGAGAAGTTGATAAATGTAGAAGATTATTCTATGACCATCAAGCTTCGATGGAAAAGGATGAACAACGCTACAAGCATGAAAAGAAAAGGACGACAGTCGTAGTTATTATTCAAAAGTATATGCGTAAGTGGTTAGTAATGCATGCTTATTTGAAATCCTTATCATCCACTATGTCCATATAATGTTGTTAGAGGCAAGGAAAGACTTAAACAACAAGCCTATGAAACAACCATTATTCCTATTAAAGATTTGAGGATGAATCTTTTTGAATAGAGTGGGAATGATATGGTTCAGCTATGGATTTCTCATGAAGGGACTTTGATTCTCTGCTTGGGTTTGCTAGGGAGGCCATTCAGCCACTATTGTGTTTTACCTTGGAATTTAGCTTGTGTTCCATTCGTCCATGATGGTTTTTTGGCATGAGATAATTTTAACCAACCATTTGTGCATGATAATGGACTCGGTCCAATCTTTTTTTATGGTTTATTCGGCCAAATGAGGTCAGACCATGTATAGGTCTAATTTGGGCAGCAAAGTAGACTTATTGGGAGTTTGTATCAGGTTTGATTTGGATTACATATATGAATATGAGTTTGGGCCACATAGGGTCCAAAGTTGGCTTGGGCTAATTGAGATGTTGGAATCCTTTTCTTATAGGGATCAGGAAAATATTTTCCTAAAATTAAATGGGAAATTTGTTCATTTTTTTCGCTATTATTTAGGAGAATATTTAGCAAAAAAGAATAAAAATTTTCTAATCTTGTAAAGAAAACAAAGGGGGTTATCCAAGAATATTTAAAAGGATTTCCTAATCGTACAAGGAAAGAATACTTTAGCAATTAAATTCCTATTCAGATCATATTTTCTAGCATGTAAAGGATTTTAAAAGTTGGCTAAACAATCTTAGAGTATTTAGGAAAGTGGATCTTGGCCAAGAGTTATTTAAGTTAGGGAAGTAAGATATTTTATTTTGTTTTTCTTTCTATTATATGCGGCATAAACAAGCTACTATCGAGACTTGTTGTTTTCAATATTATTTCTATGTTTGAGTTTAATTAATACTTTGATTTTCAGCTAAAATCCAAGGCTTGTTTGGATTACGGTTTGAACTTACTAGTAAAGGTTTTGAATCAATTTTTGTAAGTGGATCTGACTTATCGAAGATGAACTAGCTTCGTGGCGTCATTCAACTTCATTCCAATAGTGCTGGTGCCTTGGGACAGGTTATCATTATGCTATACTCCTATTAGATCTCTTTTAACTTTTCGGGATTATATCTCAATCTTGATTGTGCATTACGTGACCACAAGGTTCACATCAAGTTGTATTTGCATGATTACTTATAAAAATAATGATCATATCTACTTAGTGATCAACATTAATCTCTTAGATAAATAAAATAAAAAGACAATAAAAGTAAATTATTTGTTTGTTCATCTTTTTTTTTTCCTGTTTTAATATTTAATTAGCATTAATAATATATTTTTGATTTATTAATTTATATAATTTTCAATTTATTTCATTAAGCATAAACATTATATTTTTGTTTTCAATTAAAAAATTCCATGATATAAAAAATTATATTCCCAATGCCGATATTTTCTTCTTTTATGTTACAAAATAATTTGCAATCCTACCCATATAGCATAATGCCACCAAACCAAATAGTGAATGCATTGAACATATAATCCTATAATGTCCACTTTTTACAAATAATTGAAAAGTAATTTGTTCTATCATAGTTCTTTTAAACTTACATATGCAGTTTTTCAGCTCTTATTTCAAATAATTTCATATATTATTATATTCCTACCATAACAATATATTTAAAAACTTCTTGTTTAGCTTATTTTTCTTTCCACAAACACAACTTCTATGTAATTTATTTCACTTATAAAATGCTCTAAAGTTGAATAGTAATTTTGTAATATATGAAAAGGGTCAAATTAATAATATCATCAAATATGAACTTGCTAAGAAGTTTGAGGAGAAACTATAAAAAGTCAACTCATAGTCGTAAAAAACAAATATTGTAGAACTTTTTTTTCTTTTGATTAATCATAAGCAATGATTGTAATCAAAATCTTTTTTGTTTTTGTAACTGTAAATTTCTAGATCAGTTTGTTCTCACCTTGATTAATTTTATGAGATCATGAAATTAACGACTAAGTAAGTTTCTAGTGACCTTGAAGAGACTCGAAATTAATAGCAAACCAGAAACCTAACCAACTGAATTACCTAACAAAATCAATAACAAGCAATTGCAATACGTGGGTTAATTTGCAACTTCATTACAACATCAATAGATGCTTCAAAAAACAATTATGCACAAACTATAAAAACTTGACTAGAAACAAAAAGAATTAATGGAACTAAAGTATGTGTGTAAATTTAGTTCATTCACTGAACCATTCTTGATTATCTTATATGACAGGAAATAAGGACTCACATTTCTTGTTCCATCTCTTTTTAAATAGTATTGACTGATAAATTTTTAGTCAAAACAGAATGAGATTTGAAAAGAATTTTGAATCTTATTTAAACAATCAAAGGCTATTATGTTAAATCAAAATATTATTGATGAAAGGATATTAATTATACTGAGAAACTAATCACTAAAAGGTTAAGTCGAACCACTAATAATTTTTCTAGTATTTGGGAGATCATGACACATTGCTAGACAATGCACCTGATCTTTAAATATAAATTAATCAATTTTTTAATTGATAATAAATTAAATTATTTAATTTTATTTAACTATAATTATAATTATAATTTATATTTGAGACAACATATTAAGAATTTAATGGGTCACACACATTAAAAACTATTAGTCAGAAATTAAACGAGATAATGATTTGGGGTTGAAATTATTATTTTAGCCCTTCATATATAAAATAATGATTTTATATTAAAATTGAAACCCTAAATTAAATTAATTATAGAATTAATTATTCTAATTAGATTAGGATTGAATTAAAATGTTTAATTCAATTTTTTTTTGTCATATCCTAATAGGATTAGGATTTAATTAAATGGTTTAATTAAATAATATTTTAAAAAATGGTTTTTATAAAGTAATGTGAGTTAAAATAGTTTAGGATATTAATAAGAATTTTAATGTGATTAATTTTCTTATTAAATTTTGAAAAATGTTTTTCATAGAATTTGTATTTAATAAAAAATAATTTTTTTGAGAAATTATCAAATTAGATTTGATTGAATATTTCTAAGTGTTATAAATATTATTTTATAGTAGCATATGAAGCTAATAATTAAAATTGAAGCATGTAATGTAATTTATCATGATATTAAAATGTTTTTATGCGTGATGGATGATAATGTATTTTTATTTGATGGTTAAATGGTTGCAATTTTTATTAAATAGGACTTGTGTGTCTGCCTTATCTCTATTTTTCTTCTAGATTGTAATTTCTTTTCCAATCTAATTATCTTTGAATGTAACTTGAAGTTTCTTAATTAACTATGTAAATGTTATGTAATTTAGAAATATAGAAATTTAGATAGATGGCAATGAAGGCTATAATCGTGATGCTTGCAAAGGACTTATGAAGTTTTGCAACAGCTATCTAGGATTTTACTATCTAATTCTCTTTTATGGCTCGAGGGAATTATCTTATATATGTTCATAATCATCCAATTATAATGACATGCTAGGGGTGTATGTTTATATATAAATTGTTATGTATGAAAAATATATTTTTATGCCATGTTTTGAATGAGACTTGTTTAATTATTAAATTTTTTATTAAAATATTCAGTACATGTTAAGAACATGAAAATTTACCTTCAAATTTTATATGCATAAAGCCACAATTTTATTCAAGGATAAGTTATTGAGTCGCTCAAGATTATTGTTAATTAAATATGTTTAATGCTATAAAATTAGGTTCTACTTAACTGACTTATATGATTTAGATGAGTCACTTGTGATCATATGAGGTTACAAACAAGTGTTAAGTGAAACATATAAGATATGTTTAGACAAATAGTTGTCACCTAACTGATTTAAGAATCACATAGAGATGTAATTGATAAATTATGTTATATATCTAATTTAGTTGATTTTGATTTGTTGAGTCACTCAAGGTTGAATAAATAAATGAGAGCTTAGCCTACTAGAAAATTTTAAGCGAGATTTCCTGAATTAATTGGGAGAGCTATTAATTTGCAATAAAACAGTGGGAGATAAAATTAGAATTAAAAACCTTATCTAAATTTAGAATTTAAATATGCATGCATAAAACTAATACTTTCTATCTTTATATAAATAGGTTGATAAATCAAATTGAGTAGTAACATATCCCTACGAACCATACTTAATGCTAACAAATTGACCAAACCAAATTTCTTAGATTGAAATCAAAATATGAGAATTATTATCAAGCAAGAAAAGATGATGTGTATTCTTGAAAATCCAATTCTAAATGCCCCTTCTGAGGATGTTGGAGAAGAAGTTAAGAATGAACATCAACGTCATGTTGATGATGATGAATAGACTGCATGTGTGATGTTAGCCATTATATCATATAAAATTCAAAGGCAACATGAGAATATGGGTGCTTATACTATAATTATGCATCTCAAAGAATTGTTTAATGAGGCCAGTAGGACTAAGAGGTATGATACATCCAAGGAATTGTTCCGCTGTAAGATGACAAAGGGTTCTTCAGTGAGCACCCATATTTTAAAAATGAATGGCTATATTGAGAAATTGGAGCAATTAGGTTTTGTCATGGACTGTAAGTTAAGTGTTGAGTTGGTTTTGCAGTCATTACTCCAAAACTTTTCGCAATTCATTATGAACTATCACATGAACAAATTGGATAATACATTGTCAGAATTGTTTAATATGCTTAAGACTGCTAAAGACACCCTTTGTCATCTTACGGTAGAACAAAAATAAGGGTGATGTATCTAAAGTAATTTGTCTCTAGACTATAGATGTTGGAATGGTCGGCTGTTTGGATGAAGACTAATTAAGTTGTAGTAATATCAGAGTTGAATGTTTGGAGATAAACTATGAATGTTGGAATGGTCGGCCATTTAAATAAAGACTAATGAAATAAAGTAGTATCATAGTTGAATGTTCGGAGGTAAATTATAGATACTATTGTATTGATCCTCAGGTGAAAAAGGAATGTTAATGGAGTGAATAAATTTTGTTAGTATGGTTTTTGAATGAGTCTATTAAAGTGTAAACATATGCATACAAGAATGGAGATGATGAGTAATTTGTGAAATCAGTGTCTAAATTTGAAGTGAATTATTATCCTGGAATGAATTTGTAATTGTAGGAGAGAAAAACATATGCTTATCCATTGCCTGCACTATTATGTTTTGGAGCAATATGCTTGAGGCTACCGAGTTGTGATTATGATAATTATGGATGGAATTGATGATAACAAGCTTGAGGTCACTTTTATGTGAAAATGGGTCATCGTTGTGTTTGTAGGTATTTTTCTAAAGTGGGACAAAATCTTGGGTGGTGTTTTTGTGCAAAGGAAATTTTGTCAAAATTTAACTAAATAAGATAAATTCATTAACTTTTTTTTTTTAAGAGAAATATACAATTGTCCCATTTTTTACTTGAAAGTGTATATTGGGAAATGTGAAATTATGTTAAAAATGGTAAGGTGTTATAGTTTGAATGAAGGTGGAAAAATATATCTCTTTAATAAAAAATCTATTTTCTTATTATTTTTTAATGAAAACATGTTTTTTAATCAGAAAAATTGTTTTGTAAATGAAAAGTTATTATTATCTTAAAAGAAAGATTCAATAAAAAAAATCATGACTTGATAGTTTTTACATGATTATAGGAAAAAATAAAAGAATAATTAATTTGAAAACTATATAAAAATTATATAATAATAAAATAAATATTTTATTCTCATTGAATATTCATGAGCAATTTTTTTTAAGAAATTATGTACATTAGGTTCATATATAAAATTCATAAAGTAATTGTTAATATTATCATAAAAAGATCTAATCTTATTTGAAACAAATATGATATAATTGAATAATTGTTAAATATCATTTAAAATTTTATATTATAGTGAATTTCATTCTGAATTAAAAAGTAAATTAAATAAAAATAAAAAGCTTAAGGGTCATTTTAAAAGAGGCAAGGTGTCTAATCCTAGAAAGATAGGTTCATCAACTTACAACACATTATCCACACGAACAGATGACGTTTCGTCTATTAGTATATATTTTGGTGAATGGAAATTCGAGGGTCTGACTGTTTTACCATCAAAAATTCAAATATCAACTTATTTTATGCTAAACACACCCCAAAAACATCCTAGAAAACTCAATAACCATAAGTTCACCTTCAAAACACCCTCTGATTAGTATAAAAAAAATACAAATCAATTAAATAAGAACAACATTTCAGGGCGTTGATCTATTTTTTCAAGCATGGTCATCAGGTAAAACCACCTCTATGAAACTCCTCTCTCCAGAAACAAACCAATTAAAATCTAAGTTGACTTTATCATGATTGGAAATTGGTCATTCGAAATCTTTCTCGTTTTCTTTTTTTTCGATAACCTTTTTTTTATTTATAAACATTTAAGAACTGAAATGTAAGAAAAATAAACTTTTAAAATTGAAATGTAAACTTATAAAACTAGAAACATCAAATATGAAAAATAAAAATACAAGAACAAAACTGTATTTTTCTGTGTCTAAAAATTAACTCCACAATGCTTTATTTATGAAGAAACAATGTTTGAACAATGACAATCAATGTTTAAACACCATAAATCTTTTAATATTATTGTACAATATCCTTGAATTTTCTTAAAAAATAACTCCTATAATAAAAATAATTAACAAAAACTATAAATTGCATGGGAAAAACATTGTATTCTCAGACATATTTTACTATTTATTGCTACAATGTAATTAATTTTCTTCCCTTTCAAGTTGGGGGTAGTTTGGTCTTCTCTCATAGCCCATTAGTCATTACAGATTTGACCTAGGGCATATGTGACATTTTATGTTTTTTAGGAACAATAAAATGACCTTTCTAACCTCCAACTAAAAATAATAATAATGTTGACCAAGGGTATTTAAGTCTTTTTATTTTTCTAAATGCAGTAAAAGATATTATTATCCTTGGAATGAAAAAAAAAACCATTATACTAGGGATGTTTTAGTCTTTCCACACAGGTTTTTTTTATTAATTCCAAAACAATTGAGGGCAATTTGGTCTTTTTAGAATGATTAATTAATTTCAAATTCAAATAATTTGTTGATATGTGTTGTCCACATGCTAGCACATTGGAGGCACCCATGTCCTTTGGGGGACACATACGATACCTCTCGACGGTTAAAACTTCTCTTCCACCATGTCTTTGGATGTGTTGTCACGTTCTCTTCCTTTTGACATGGTGTGTATCTGCGTTGGTTGGCTGGTTTGTCAATGGTGGGTCTTTCTTGTCCTTTTTTCTTTTCTCTTTTCTACATTAAAAATTACAAGTTAGTCCTTTTTGTTATTGATATTTCAACTTTAGTCATTATTCTTTTGATTTCAAATTGTTTTTTGATCTTTTTGTAAAAGTTTTATTTGATATTAATTTAGTCATTCAATTCTAATTTGTCATATATTTTTTTCTTCCAATTTAATCCTAATTCTTTTGATTTATAGTTTTTTTTCTTTGACCCTTTTGAAAAAGATTTATTGGTCATCAATTTCATCATTCAATTCAAGTTTATGGTGTATACTTTTTTTTTTAATTTGGTCCTTATTTTTTTTAATTTTTTTTCCTTTTGTTAATGTTATTTGTGTTTTCAATTTAACCTTCTAATCAAGAATTTATAGTTTCCCTCTAATTTATTTTTTATTTTAATTTTCACCCTCATTCTTTTAATTACCATTTTTTATTTCAAATCCATTTTGTGTAATTAATTTTCTTTTCTCTTTTTCATCCTTCAACGTTTGATTTGATGGGAATCAAGCTTCGTGATTTTTCATTTATAGGTATTTCTAGTTTAATGACTCGTGTCACATGTTTAAAAGGTTAATGCTAGTTGACATATTTTTTTGTCTTTATTTTATTTTTTGATTTAATCATTCAATATTAGTTATAAAAAAAATTTAAAAATTCATCGTTCAACGTTCGTTTTTTTCCCTACTTTTATTTTTGTTTGTTTTATTTTATTCAATCAATTTTATATATGTTTTTATTTATATTATTATTTGATTTAATACAAAATTTATTTTAATAAACAAACTCATTAAACACCACTATTTAAATGACTCGTATTGTAAAATCAAGTATTTTGATCTAAATTTACCTCTTAATTTTTTCTATTTTATTTTTAATTATTATTAATAACTTATCATTGTTATTATTAATGATAAGTCATTAACACCACTGTTTTCTGAGTTAAATAGCTAGTGTACGCTAATTATCATTGTCATTATTAATTTATAGGAACAAAAAAAGGAAAATCAAATAAAAAGTATAAACTTTGTAGCTTTACAAGTTCTCAAAACTCCTAATCAAGCAAACAAGTGAATTGAAAAGGGAGAGAAGATGAGATAGAAGAAGCAGAAAAAGCAACCATGGAGGTGATAGAGATGGTGAGCTGATGAAATTGACTGGTACAGTGGCTCTTCAGTTTTTTTTTTTTTTTTTTTTTTTGGGGGTGGGGAGGTTTCGAGTGGGTGGGTTTTAAACGAATAGTTTAAATAACCATTAAACCCAAAACATTTGATTGCTAGATGTGTCGTCCGCATCAAAATTCAAAAAAACTATTTAATAGTTCAAATTATTTTGAAAAACAATTAATTTCAAAAAACTCAAAAAAAGACCTAATTATATTGGTTAGATGTGTCGTCTGCATCAAATTGACGCGCACCTGGGGTTTTCTCACTCTCAATCATGGCAAGTAAGAAATTGATTGCTAGATGTTATAAAATCAACCACATTAGGCTAAATGCCAAAAAAATGATCGGCATGCCGACTTTATCTTCCTTTCCATTAAAGACAGTCACAAGTAGGATCCACCAATTTCCAACCAGTCCCAAAACACAATTAATTAGACAAGGTTTCAATAGCTTCTTGATTAGCTCGGTTTGATCCACGTCTGTGTATGGTGTTGTACATGCATGCACCAAAAGATGGTGGAAGAGAGAATGATTAGGTGGGGCCATGTTTTAATTTGGAAGGCATGTTAATGTGCTACCAAAAACCAGACATATAGGGGTTTGATCCCTTCTTCTAGAAGACACTTCTTGGTTATTATAATATATTTATTATAAATGTTATAAAATTTATAATTATATATAAATAAATTGTAGAACTAGGATTCTAAGTTTACGAAGAATTAAATAAATTAAATATAGTTCTTGAAGAAGTATTTTTAGAAAATTGAATAGCAATCTTAAAAGATTGGTTTTTTTTCCTTTTATATTCATGATTTTATTTAATAAGTTGTTTCTTTTTTTTTATATATAGATAATGTTGAATCTGACAAAACTTGAATTTACCGCTCTTGATATATCTAGGAATAACCTTTTTATCATGGATCCTTGACGCTAAGATTCATCTAGAAACTATGAATCTTGGAGAGACCATCAAAGAAGAAAATAACGCATCCTTGCAGGATCACGCAAAAGCAATGATTTTCTTTTGCCACCATCTCTATGAAGGATTAAAAGTTCAATATCTCACAATAAAAGATCCTCTTGTTCTGTGGAAAAATTTTAAAAAAAAGATATGATCATTAAAGGTTTGCCATACTCCCTCAAGCTTGTTATGATTGGTTGCACCTGAGGTTGCAAGCTTTTTAATCGGTTAGTGAAGATAATTCTATTATTTTTAAAATTACCTCACAGTTGAAATTGTGTGGTGAAGATATCACAGAAGATAAAATGTTAGAGAAAACATTCTCTTCATGCCTCAAATATTGTCCAGCAACAACAATACAGAGAATATAATTTCAAGAGGTATTCAGAATTAGTTTTATGTCTTCTTATGATTGAACAAAATAACGAGATTTTGATGAAAACCATCAATCCCATCCAACTAGTTCTAAACCATTCCTTGAAGTGAATGGAACCTTTGTCCAAAAGACAAGAAAGAACCAAGGGTAAGATATGGAAAAAATAAATGGAAAAGAGAGAGGAGAAAATCCATGCGCTGCTTCTAAACATAGGAACATTCACATGAAGATTCGTTTACCAAGTGAAAATCCATGCACTGCATGTTCTCAAGGTAAATTAATTACCAAACCATCTCCATGAAAGGTTGTTATAGAATCACCATCTTTTCTTAAAATAATTCAAAGAGATATATGTGAACCTATTCATCCACCATGCAGACCTTTTAGATATTTTATGATATTAATTGATGCATCAAGTAAATGATCACATGTTTGTTTACTTTCTAGTTGAAATGTTGCATTTTCTAGATTAATAGCACAGATTATCAGATTGCGGGCGCAATTTCCTAATTATCCAATTAAGAAAATTCAACTGGACAATGATGGTGAGTTTACTTCTCAAGCATTTGATAATTTTTGCACTCTTATTAGAATTGATGTTGAACTTCCTGTTGCTTATGTACATACTCAAAATGGTCTAGCATAATCATTTATAAAACACCTTCAATTAATTGCTAGACCATTATTTATGAAATAAAAATTGCCTACATCTATTTGGGGATATGTTATATTACATGTTGCATCATTGGTTAGAATTAGATCAAGTGCTTACCATAAATATTCTCGTTTGCAACTTGTTTTTGGTATATCAACAAATATATTTCATCTACGAACTTTTGGTTGTATGGTATATGTGCCTATAATGCCCCCACAAAAGACTAAAAGGGGTGCATAATGTAGAATAGGAATTTATTAGCCATTTAACCCACGCTTCACCACGGGTCATATTTTTTTTTTAAATAATCCAGATATGCAGGCTACTTCAATGTATTTTTTAACATAAAAAAATTCAAAGTATAAATTGAAAAGCCAATACAAGTATCTCATTAAATAAATTAAGAATGATTTTTGTAAATAAACGGGGGAAAATTCGTTAATAATAACGAAAAGAAAAGTTGATAAAATTGAGAGATAAATATAAATCCAGATATTCAACAATACAAAATGAGATATTCATTTGATTGTGTTTACTGAACTTGTTTATTAAAATCAATAAAAGATAAATCTACAACTTAAAAACCTCATGACTTAAAAGATAAACCCAAATAAAACTGAATAAATAAACTCATGCTCAAAAACAAATATTATGCAAGGCTAAACACATCAACAATATTATTTAAAAATGAATATTATTTTATTTTTAAAAATAAACTTCATTTTTATAAATCCCAAAAAACAATTTTGCATGAATTAAAATAACATCTTGAAAAATCAAACACAAACAAAACAACTCTAAAGAAACTTATATTAAAAAATAACATGCAAAACCCATGACCTGGATTATGAGACCAGAATAAATTTATAGAAAAGAAATTAAAGATAATTACAAAACTAATATTTAAAAAAAGAACAAATGTAGAGCGATAAGATTGTATAAAGCCGAATCTCTAATAAATCAAATGTCCAAATATGAAATAAAAAAATCAATTACACAAAAGGATTTAAAAAATAAGGGTGACAAAAATATTAATTTGAGGGAAATTAAAAGTTTGATTTGATATGTGCTCCGTATGGTCCGTAATGTTTTTTTCTATAAAAAACAAAAACTTGAGTGTACATACTATTTTGATATGTTTGTTTTATATAATATACATTATAAGTGTAAATTGAAAAGTTTATCTAAACATCTAATAATAATCTATGTAAAGAAATAATTTTTTTTTATAATAACTAAAAAAGAAACTGAAAAAAATTGAGAGATTGACATATATTAAGATATTTGATCTCGCAAAATGAGATATTTATCCGTTTGTATCCACTATATTTATTCATTAAAATCAATAAAAGATAATAGAAATAAAAACACATATGAAACAGAGTGAATAAAATAAAAAGAAAAAAAATATGCATGGCTGAACATATAAGAAATATTATTTGAAAATAGCTATTTTTTGTACAAAACAAAACCTACTTGTAATAAAGAAAAAAAATAAAATAAAAAATAAACAAAAATTAAACACGAAACAAAACAGTTTGCAAAACTCATGGTTTAGGTAATGAGACGGAGACAAACTGATAGAAAAGAATAGGAAGGTAACCACAAAACAATTTTTTAAACAATGTAGAATGATAAAATCACAAAATATAATGAGGAAAAAATCATTTATAACCATATTTGTAAAATCCTGAGAAAAAAATATAATAAGGAATAAATTACAATGTTATTATATACATGATAAATAAAAGTAATAATTAAGAAATTAAATAGGAAAGTATAAAAACATGAAGAATGTGATTCAAATTGTAAAGAAAAGGAAAGAATAGGGGCCAATGTATAATTAGGAAGAATGGGGCCTATAAATACCACATTCATTCCTCTTTCATAGCCTGGCTGGAAACAAAAGAAAACAAAAGGGGAAAAGTGCATATTTTCTTCTTCAAAAGAGAAGGAAAAACACCAAATCACTTAGGAATACAAACCTAGAAACTCCAAATAGAGAGGACAACCAATAACAAGGGTTCTAATAAGGATAAAACGAGTGCATAATTAAAGAAAAAGAAGAAGGGGTTGGTTGCATGCTTGAGAAGAGGGGCCAAAATATTCAATTTACATGAGTTGAAATTTTGAAATTTCTAAAGGTATGGATACTAGACTTGAATTTATAAAACAAGTTAACAATTAAGTAGGAATTATGTACAAATTTCAGATTTTATAAATTACGGTTCTTGAAGAAAGATTGAGGAAAATGCAGAAATTGATAGAAATGAGGTTAGTTAAGCTAAATAGGATGCTCTGAACTTGAAAGAAACACACACAAAAAATACATTGTTAAATAAAGAAATCATTTATTCCAAACTAGAGTGGCCGACCATGTGATGGAAAGGGGGAGGAAAGGGATTCTGAAATTTGGGGTTGATGAACACTTATGGCATGTGTAGTATGTGGACAATGAGTGTGTATGGTAAGAAAACTAAGCTAGAGAAAAAGAAAAGAAAGAGGGGGATCTTTAGTTCCCTTAGACTAAGATCAGTCAAGGGCCAAATAAAAGGAAAGAAGAAGAATTTTGGTGTATTATGTATGTTTATGTAGGGACCAATTATAAAAGAAAGCTCACTTAGGAATCACCTCTGTTCTGGACAGATTCATCACCTCTATTCTAGGGGATTTCGAGCCTCAAAACGATAAAATCTAGGAAACATCTCTTCATATAAATTGTAGTATGAAATGTTAGCTTTCCAACGAATCCAACCTCACTCAATTTGGAGCTCTAGAGCTCCAGATATATGTAAAAATATGAGGAAATGTCAAACTGCTGCCCCTGCTGGAAGATCTGACGGGAATTAACAAAATAGGGGATTGAGCTGTGATAGGGGCAGAAAACCGTTTCTTCCCACCAAAATTCTTGTAACATTAAACCTTAACACCAGTAGGGGATAAACTACATTTGAAAAGTAAAGTTGATGATGTGCGTAATGATTTAAAACAAAGAAATGTAAAGAGTAACTGTTATTGTTGTGATAAGGGCAGAAAACCGTTTCTTCCCACCAAAATTCTTGTAACATTGAACCTTAAAACCAGTAGGGGATAAACTACATTTGAAAAGTAAAGTTGATGATGTGTGTAATGATTTAAAACAAAGAAATGTTAAGAGTAAATGTTATTGTTGTTGCCTTGCTATTTGCGAAATGAAAATCGGCCATGAACTAATGTAGTATACTTGTGAATTCAGGAGGAACCACAGGAGGAGTACATCAACAACAAGGGAACGCAAATCGAGCATCGGTGGCAGGTAGGTGTCCCATGCCTATATTCTCCTTGGTTAATAATAAATTTCATACTCAAATTCATGCTAGAAATCATATTCGTGAATATGACTAAAGAAAGGAAAGATACGGTGAAATGGACTTGGATTTGAAATCTGAATTTTGGTTGTAGACTCTGGAATTTGGAGTTCGGATATGGGTCTATATTATGTATATAAAAAAAAGAGATAAAAAAAAAACGACAGCCTATGGACTTGATTAGCCGACCTCGAATAGGGGTGGCTAATGATGTTAACAAATATTGTTAACATTGGCATTACTTTGATAGAAATATAATGAATATTGAACTTGATTAACTATTCGTATCAAGATTAGTTAATGATACTGGTGAATAATGTTGGTACCGGCAAGCCCACAATAATTTGATTAACTTCCTAAGGAGGAAGTTAATGGTGTTAAGAGAACTTGGCATCAACATTACCAGAAAAATCTCCAAGTGTGATAGAGAACAATTGATTAGCTATTTCAGGTTGAAAATAGCTCAATGGCATCGACTGATTAAGTTGGTGCCGACATTGCCAAGGAATTGATTAGTCGATCCGGGTAAGGGTGACTAGTGACACTAATAGGAGTTAGTAGTGTCAGCAGCAACCACCTCAGAATTTAGGGCGAATAAGAAAAAGGGTAAATCAAACAAAAACAAAATGTGTGATAATAAAAAAGAAAACCATGAGTAGGTTGTGGAAGGATAAGCGTTAGATGTAGCAAAGGATCTTCTTTTGCATCTTAACTATGATTATGCCTTATCGAGTGGGTACTTGTATGTGTAGATACATATAGTAGTGACCCTCCATTATTTGGTTGTATTTTATTTATTTAATATAATTATTCTCTGATTTTGATGTTGTAGGTCCTTCCCATTCACGTCAGGAGTAGAATTTAGGTTCTTTGATCCCTTTTTGTATAAGTTAAGAACTTAAGGATCATCAATGTAATTTTGTTATGCAGTAAATATGTAACCTAAATATAATAGTATACTCCTTGTATTATTTTGTGTTTGGAATATTAAATGTAATAACATATGCTTAGGGATATTATAATGTACTAGTTTATGTTTAGGAAGCTAAATTGTGTTGTGTTTATATATGGAATTTCAATACTTGGATGATTCTCTTAATTACTAATTTATGCATGAGATATGAGATGGAGATTGATTATAAAGTTTGTCCTGAGTATATTCTCGAATGAATTAAATGGTTGAATTGGACCCATTGTGGATGAGATTATGGATGGGTTGTGATAAAAAATGCATGCAGGGTAAATTGTCGATAACTTGGGACCTCTCGGTATAAAGGAGACTCTTCGGTGAACTCGATGTAAAAAATAATTATGCTCCATTTACCCTTTACGTGGAAGTTAAATGGATAAATTGACCTAACTATTGGTGTTGTTACAGTATTAACACTTAAAACCTATGATTGTGTTATTAAATTGGAAGCATTACAAATGAAAAAATCGTGAAGCCCAATCCCAAATAAACCAAACATTGAAGGATGCATACGGGAAAAAAATCAACCACATGAAAAAATTTAATTAAAAAATAAGGGTGGAAACCAAAATAAAATATAAATTTGAGGGCATTAAAAAATTAAATTGCAGAGTTTAATCGAAAAGAAAAAAACAATTAACAAAAGGAAAAAAGAAATCAAAAGAATGAAGGCTATATTGAAAAACAAAAACAATATAAACTTTGATTGAATTATGAAATTAAATATCAATAGAACTATAACAAAAGATCCAAGGGTAAAAATGATAAATTACAAGAATAAGCACCAAATTGGTGAAACAATATATTTCAAATTATGATTTAAGGACTAAATTGAAAACATAAAAAGTTTTCTAAAAGAGTCAAGGATGAAAATAAGCAATAAAAAACATAAGGACTGAAATTGAAAACAAAAAGAAAAAAGGACAAACATGTACTTTAACTAGAAGAGAGAGAAAAGTAGAAAGAAAAAAGAAGAAACGACTACCAGCGACAAACCACCAAACCACCACTGACACGCTTCATATCAAGAATAAGAGCATGTGACAACATTTGCAATGACATGACAAAAGTCTATTTTTTGACAATCAGTGACGTCACACACGCCATTGAAAGAGCACAGACACTACCAATGCGCTGGCATGTGAAAAACACACACCAGCAGCTTTTCATGATTTAATATTAAAACTAAATGTTAAATTACTAAAACAAAACCCTATAACCCTAGAAATAACAAATGAACCAATGTGAAAGTACCAAAGCACCCTTGAATGCATAGAAGCTATTTTGTCTTATCCAAAGGTAAAAAAGTATTTTACTTATTTTAATGTTTATGCAAAGTAAAAAAAACTCTTGGATAGCAGGTTTAAATTTCATTGACCTTGGGGTAGAAGAGTATTTTTACTGTACAAAATAATTTGAAAAGTTAATAATGCCCATGCTTAATTTTTTATTGACCAATAGATCAACGTAAAAAGACCGAAATACTCCCATAGCCTTCACACTTTTCCACCGAGGGGCATAAATGTAAATTCACTATAGCAATCCATAGTAAAATGTGTTTATTGCTACAGTGAATTCACCACATATTTTAGAGTTTTGTTTAATGTTGGTTTTAATTCTCCATTTATTATTAGATTCCTTGAACATTTAACTAGTGATGTTTTTCAGGCACATTTTGAAGACTATCATTTTGATGAGAATATTTTTCCATCATTAGGGAAATAAAAGTTAGTGCCTAAAGCACGACAAGAAATTACTTGGAATAACCTATATTGATCCATGGAATCTAAAGAAATTACATTTAACTAGTTATCTCATTTTGATCCAAGGACAAATCAATGTAAACTTGAAGTTTAAAAGATAATTTATTTACAAAATATTTGAAATTAATGATCGGATGTTTTCACTAATAGTAAAAAGGTGGTTAAATCCCATATTCTAGCTGCAAACGCTCGATTTAGAATTGAAATCCCTGAAAGAAAAAAATAGACAACATCGTAGCAAATGATCCATACAACGCTTGAAGCGCGAAATACTTGTTGGTGCTAAGGACAAAAATCCTAGAAAATACAAATTACAACAAATAAATGATGGTATTCCTAAATATTCATCATCCATAAAACAAACGATAAATATTGTGTCAAAATCATCTCCCAATATTGATTCTATCAAAGAGGGACTTCCTGAAGAGGCATTTCTTGAAGAGATCCATAAACTATGTTCACATAGGAGAGATTTTGGATCAAAATAAGATTGTCAAAAATAGCATATTTGCATTTAAGATTTCTTTTGGCATCATCATAAATGATGATGAAATTGAACCATAAACTGTCGAAGAATGTTGACATAGAAATGATTGGCCAATATGGAAAAAGCAATCCAAAAGGAGTTAAACTTACTTGCAAAACATGAAATATTTGGACCTGTAGTTCATACACCTAAAGGTGTTATGCCTGTTAGATATAAGTGGGTTTTCATTAGAAAATGAAATGAGAAAAATTAATTTGTTCGAAATAAGGCACAACTTAGTGCATAAGGTTTCTCATAAAGACATGACATTGATTATAAGGAAACTTATTGTCCAATTATGAATGTAATTACTTTCAGATTTTTTATTGGTTTAGTAGTCTAAAAAAATATAAATATGTGTTTAATAAATATAGTTATAGTATATCTATATGGATCAATAGATAAAAATATCCATATGAAAATCCTTGAAGGATTCAAAATGCCTGAGTTTTTATGATAAACCTAGGAGTGTTTATTTTATTACACTACAAAAATCTTTATATGAGTTGAAGCAATCTGGTTGAGAGTGGTATAATCATTTTAATGAATACCTCATAGAAAAAGGGTTTCAGAATAATGAGATTTGCCCATGTATTTTTAATAAGGAAACCACATCTGGATTTTATGTTGTTGCAGTAAATGTTGATGATTTAGATCTTGTTGGTACTCCTAATGAGCTTATAAAAACTGCAGCCTCTTTGAAAGATGAATTTGAGATAAAAGATCTCAAAAAGACAAAATCTTGTCTTGGTTTACAGATTAACATCTTTTAAATGGAAAATTTATCCATCAATCAACGTATAAAGAAAAGGTCTTGAAATACTTTTACATGGACAATGTTCATCCTTTGAGTATACCTATGGTTGTTTGATCACTTAATGCGAAAAAAAAACCATTTTCTACCACTAAAAGAGGATGAAGAAATTGTTAGTCCAGAAATACCATATCTTAGTGCTATTAGAGCACTTATATATCTTGCAAATTATACAAGACCAGATATAGCTTTTACAGTCAATTTATTGGCAAGATATAGTTCCACTCCTATAAAAAAACACTGAAATAGGGTCAAACATATACTTCACTATCTTTGCGTAACAACTAAAATAGGGTTATTTTATAGTGAATCAAATTCACAATTGATTAGATATGCAAATGCAGGTTACCTCTCTAATCTTCACATAAAGAGATCACAATCAGGTTACATATTAAGGTACTGTAATTTCTTGGAGATCTGTCAAACAAACATTAATGGCTACTTCATCAAATCATTCAGAAATTATTGAAATCCATGTAGCAAGTTGAGAATGTATATAGCTAAGGTCATTTATCCAACATATAAAGAAAAAAGTGGATTGTTAAGCATTGAAGATAATCCCACAATATTGTTTGAAGATAATGTTACCTGCATCACTCAACTTAGAGGAGGCTTCAATAAAGGAGACAAAACAAAGCATGTCTCACAAAAGTTCTTTTATATTCACAAGCTTTAATGACAGGAAAAAAATGATATCAAGCAAATCAGGTTAAATGATAATTTAACAGACTTATTTACAAAGTTTTTACCGGCCTCAACTTTCAAAAAGCTTGTCCATAATATTGGATTGCGTCATTTTAAAGATTTATTATAAGACATGTACTTTTCATGTAAAGTCAATGCAAATTGTACTCTTTTTTTGCTTAGGTTTTTTTTCCATTGGGTTTTTCTTTGCAAGATTTTAATGAGGTAATTTAGTATTTTTGTAAATCCTAAAGTATTCAAATATGGATATTGAAGTATTTATATAAAATCTTCTATTGAATTATAAAGTATTCAGAAATCACACAATAATGTTGTACTCGTTTTCCTTTGTTTAGGGTTTTTTTCCCATTAGGTTTTCTTTTGCAAGGTTTTAAGGAGATACATTTTTAGTACATGGTCATTCAAGGGGAAGTGTTATAAAATCTATAATTATATGTATTGAATGTCCATCATTCAAGGGGAAGTGTTATAAAATCTATAATTATATGTATTGAATATCCATTAAAATCGTAGACTTTATGATTCTTGAGTTTAGTCTTTTGGTTTTTCATAACACTTGAGTTTCCTAGTATCATTTAATGTTTTTATTTTCTTCTTTTATAAATAGACTATTTGTCTTGTATTCTAAGCATTGAGAAAAATATATAAGAAAATGTATGAACTTTTCTTTTAAGTTTTACTCTGAATATGTATGTTCGTACTTGTTTTTTTATTTTTTTAACATTACATACATTCATATAATATTACTCACTTCAACAATAAATTTTTTTTTTTCTCTTAGTTGAGAAAATTAGATATCTTAGGTTTGGAGATAATTTAGTTTTTTTTTAATATGACTCATTAGTTATTAAAATGACTACTTTACCTTTGGTGAAAAAAATTAGAACTTTTGATCAAGATTATTTATGTCATTTCACTTTTTAAAAAATAGTAAAAAGATTGAATGACGTTTGAGATTTCACGGATTGTGGTTTTGAAAGATTAAACAATGTTTACGAGATTTGTCCAGATTTACTTAGTTTTTTATATTATTAAATTAGAGTTACCTTTTTTATATTATTAAATTAATTGAACTTATTAAACCCAATCGACTTAATGACCCAAGTTCAAGATTATTTTTACTTCTTTAAAAATCCTACGGTCGTATGAACTTATTTTTTCTGACAACTGATATAGGTTTACTTGAGTCATATTTTTTGGATTCTTTTTAAAATTTTTTTTCAACCTTCAATATTTGATTCATTATAATTGGGGTATCTAATTTATTTTGATTCTAGGGTTTTATAATGATTTTATATCCCATATCACGAGTTTCAATAATTGACTTGCGTTTATTCAAAGTGCCGCATTCTCAATTAAAAAAAAAACATATATCATCCAATATATTATATTTAAGCATTTTATAAATATTTCAGCCGGAATGTATTAAATTTTATATTTTCTGATATCTTTATATGTTTTTTTTAGATTAAAAAAATGTATAACCTGTGGCATGACACCAGTAAAAAAAACTAGTTAATGCTAATGGCTCTCATCTGCAGAGACTTTCACAGGTTATCAATTTCATGTAATTATGCATATTACCGAAATAAGAACTTTTACAGCGGAACCAAATCATGAATAGTACCTAAAAAGTTTAAAATTCAAAAGAAGCTTAAGGTAGCATTTGTTTGTCGAGAAGAACAATGTTTTTAAAAAATACTTTTCAGTGTTTTGATATATTATAAAAAGTATTTAAATATATTATAAAAAATATTTTTCAGTATTTAATAGTTTAATATTTTTTTAAAAAATTATCTAACATATATAGAATATTAAATATAAATATTTAATCACTTATAATAAAAAAATGAGATTTAAAAAGTATAATGATGAATTTTTTTTATTATATCATATATTTATATTTTATATATAGTTTATTTTATAAAATATAACTATATATGTAATATAAATATTTTAAATATAATATTATAGATATATAACCTTGTGGAATTTTTTTTAAGTAAAATCTATTAATATTTTTTTTTTCATTTTTAAAAGCTCAAAATATTTTTTTTTTCATATTAAGAAAGCCAAATTAGTTAATGGTATTAAGTAAGAGTTAAATATTTGGGGTTTTTTGGTATGAATATTTTTGTTAGATATAAATAGATACAAAAATATTTTGATGGATTTTTTGAATAAAGATTGTTTTTTTTTAAAGGGTATGGACAATTATCCCTTTAATGTCCCTTTAATATATATATCAATTAAGCATTAGAAAGTAAATATAAATATCTTACATCAAACGTAGTCATGCATAAATATTAAGTTTTGATATCATATACATACATATTAATTCAAATTAACAAATATAAACATACTAGACCAAATAAAACACGTAAACATACTTGTGAGAACATCTTTTCCTCAAATTAGTTCAAATTACTAAACAATTAAGCCTGTAGTAGTGTTGGTTCACAAAATTTTGAACCCAAATTTTCCTTAAATTAGCATTTTTTGCCATAAATGCTTTTGTCAACATTTCATTTGAACCAAGTGATCAAAAGCAACACTAAGAGTGATCTCATCAAAGCCTTCAATTTTCATCACTTCTGTATATTGCTCATTAACATCAAGTTGATTTTGCATAGATGTTGAAATGCAAACACTACATCTCCAATCTTTTTAGGCAACTTTTCAACACTACCATCTTCATGCATACAATGTCTCTTCCTATGTTGTCTCTTTTGTGCATTAGAGGAACATGTCTCCTTTTCTTTTGAAGTTTTTTCATATTCCCTTTCATTTTCAATTGAAATGGATTGCAATTTAGTGTTTTCTTTCAGGTTGATATCAACATGTGATTTGACATAATTTTTGGTTGTCATGTCTTTTCCAACAATAGTTGTCATTGCTCCATATATATTAAGTTTTTTTTGTTAAGATATTTGTCAAGATTAGAATGTGCTTGTTCATAAAGTTTAGAATATAAATTTATTTAGTTCCTTGTATAAAGTTTTGGAAATAAAAGTAAATGTAAAAATTACAAATAGTATACTATTTATCATACCTTTACTTCTTTATCATATACATCTTTCAAAACCATAATCATCTTCAAACATTCATCTGAATCAAAGCCACTTTTATTTTTAAGTTTGGTTATTATTCCCCATTTTTTATATATAGTTTTGAGATGATTGTCCACATGCTTAGACTTGCATTGCATGTTAAATTTTTGACTAATTTTTGTAGCCACCTTAACAAAAGATTATCTACTTTAAAGGTGGAAGGAAATTTATTTCCTTAAGTGCCTCCTTGGCTAATATCTCAAGTAGCATGTGAGACAGAGGCTTAGAACTTGTGAAGTGCTTACCCTTGTGTTGCGATGTCGCGGTCACACAAATTAATTACCCTAGCTTCAAACACAACACACAAGATAGTATAGAGCAAGTTAGGGGTCGATCCCACGAGGAAGTTCAAGTCAGATTTTTATGCTAGATGATATGCAATTTGAGGGTGGGTTTGGACGTTATCTAGGCTAAAGCAAAAGAAAACAGAAAACTATCAAATGAAATTTAATAAAATCAGAAAATTATCAAGAGAACAAACCTTGATCACAAGCACACATTCACCTACAGAAATCAGAACTGATCATGGAAACGAAACATTAATTTATATTCTGAATATTTATCTCTTCTTAACATTGGTTAGTTAACGGATTCGTCGTATAACTAACCCTAACCATCAAACAACCACAGTGTCCGCACTAGTAATTTAATTCAGTGGCAGCCTTAAGAACTAGATAAGTTGATTAATCAAGAAAACATAATTGTCCACAGTCTATGTTTGATTTGATTGAATGTTCTCCCTAAGATTAATAACGTAGATCCGCCACAATTATTAAACTCAGTTGCTTCACAAGTTCATATACCATAACTCCGGTTTTGATATCAAACTTAGCAATAGATTGTCTACAATAATAACTTAGAGTCCGCTCTAGTAATTAAAATAAACAATCATAGGAAAAATAAGCATAGGAGAACAAACATATTCATCATATAAACTGAAAAGAAAAGGTAAAATAAATCTTACGGTTCTTGAAATTCGAAGGTTTCCGTGTCCTTGCAA
>Ga0325404_1001514_pt1 | contig 24597 bp, 14 predicted proteins | sample PopdelMetagenome_18_FD_205664 | JGI IMG/M metagenome (GOLD analysis project Ga0325404, IMG submission 205664) | Populus deltoides microbial communities from Bellville, Georgia, United States - Xylem-Control-R1 | ecosystem: Host-associated > Plants > Phyllosphere > Stem > Wood/Secondary xylem...
TCGATTAAAATTAGACTCAATCATAGCCCCTGACAATATATATTATAATCATGCACTAATCATTTGTAACATGGTAAAGAGAATTAATATGAGGTATATATTTAAGTCGTATTTAAAATTATATAATCTTGAGAATAATTAGTATTTAAATATAGAACCCTTCATAATATAAATAGATATTTAATACAAGTTCTTAAATAAAATTATCAAAAGTTGTCATATATATTTATCATTCTAATCTTTTGTTGTGAGGTAATTGTAATTAATTTATAAATATCTATTAATTATATAATATCCAAATTATTTAAGCAAATAGAAAAAAACATAATATTGCATTTAGATTACATCTCATTATTGTTAATTATTGATCAATAATTTGTCAATGTGATCCATTTACTAATCTGCATTGTTCTTTCACTATATCGAGATTTTTTATTTATCAATAGCTTAATAAATCATTCTTCTCCTGACATTTATTTTATAAAACTCAATCTTTCCAAGTAATATCCAATACCGGGTAATTCCTTTCTTCGCCTTTATCTAGATGTTATTCCCATTTCTATGAATCTAAACTTTTTCCCCATTACCAGGTATTATTTCTATTTTTGAGAATCTAATTTCATTGTTTAGTGTCAGATGTTAGTCTCAATACATGGAAAATTTAATTCCCTTATGTCTATTACCGACATTAGTCTCATCACCAGGAAGCTAATTTCTTCGTCCCTTACCGGGCATTAGTTTCCATAATCGAAAAGCTAATTTCTTCCCCCCTTACTGGGCATTAGTTTCCATCACCGGGAAGCTAATTCATTTGCTATAAACCACAAATTTATGTCAATATAAAAGATAATGACAAGGTGTATGACACCTACTTGCTATCATAGCTCGAGTGATACCTTCTTACATGGCTCTCATAGCCTCTCCTATATCAATAGATATTTCATATTATAACTCATTGCATGCTCTTTCCACACACACACACATTCAGATTTCTTCTTATATTCATTATTTGAATAAGTTCCACAACAAAATAACTTTCTTTATGAAAATAGAACTAACCAAATCCAATCAATTTAGGTTATTTAGTCAAGGAAGTCATCACTCATTTATTTCACAATTATAATTACTAAAATATAATTCATAACTTATCTACTCTCACAATCATACTACATTTAAACCAAAAGAATGGAGATTTTATTCAACTTTAACGTACCTAAATTTACTCAATATCGTTACTAGGCGAAATTGTGCAGCACGGATTTCAATTCATTAATTCTCAGATTTTTTTTCTATATCTAAAGATTTATAACTCCAAATTATGCATAATTAGTTTCGTTGTAAAGTTAACAACCTTATCTATAACTTCTATGTAGAAACTAATTTCAAATTCCATTGTTTTCATACCCTAAACTCCTTCGGAAAATGGGTGATGAAGTTATCTACTTTTTTTTGTCCATAAATTACAAAACCAGCAAAATATTCCGTTCATTTTCACATTGCAAGGTTCACCAATCATCTTCAAAACCATGCCATGGAAAAACATATGCATTAACATAATATATAACTATACTACGCTTCATATACTGCAAATCATTATCGTATTTTCATTCGAATATTTCTTTTTTAGTCGACACTATCACTTAATTTCTTATCATAATTTATTCTTAATTTTTTTAATCAACTATCCCTTAAATGAGAAGTCAACGCCACACAATGATCTTTCATCTCTAGTGGCACCAATTTTTCTCAATTCTAAATTTCTCATCACCATTATAGCATTTTAAGCACACTTTGTAATATAACTAAGTTCTTTTAAGAATCATTTCCCTCACACAATCACACACTAATTTATCATAATGTTTTTTAATTAAACACAATTTTATTTCATGCAATTGATCCTTCATTGATCGACCATTGAGAGCCATAAGATTTTCTTCATTATTTCTTCTTAATTTAACACTCAATACAATATAATCTAACCTAATTTGATCAATCTATAGTCAATTTATATTTTCCCCAAAATTCTACCATAAACCCTATCATAAAATTCATGATTCCTATCTCAAATTGTTATTCATTTCGTATGAAATTGCAAGATTAAGTTTACAACTTCTTACCAAACATTAATCTAGTCTTTTAAACCTAACCAGTTGAAATTTTTTGGAACTTCCCCTTAAATATCCTTGCTGTCGTGACAGGGGTCTTCAATTCTCCTTGAATTCCATCACTTTTCTCTCTTGTTTGTGTGTTTAAGGTGTGATAGTGGGTGATTTTCTCAATTTCTTCTTAATCCTTAATTTTTCTAGTTTTTTTCTCTAAGGATTTTTTAAGGAAAAAACAATTCTTCATCTCCTTTTTTTGTTCCAACTGTGCCGGTTAGAGAGAGAGAGAGAGAGAGAGAGAGATTGTTTTTATATGGCTTGTATTTACACTTTAACCCCTCATTTATATAAAATCTTAATTTGCTCCAAAAATTTCTAATTAATTTTTAATTTAACACATTTTATTTCTAGATTAAAATTTTAATATTTTGAAAAATATTTAGCGAGGAGTTTACATGGTGTATCATTCTTGTATTATAAGGGCATGAACTTTCTTAGCAATTCATTAGTGGCTTTATTGACCATTTAATTACATTGTTAGTAAGGTTAATGACACCATTTTGTCTTTCTATTTCTATTTTGCAATGAATTGTGCCCCTTTATATTTTTTTTCTTTAGATTTTACCCTTAAAAACCCATCCATGTCAAGGTTTATACTCTTTCATTCATTTTTTTTTTATTTTGCGATTAAGAGGTAAGAAGCCAATTAAACCAAAGTTATTAGAAGTGTCAATTGGATCAATTATGAGCTCAAAGATTAAGAAGCTTAATAAGATATTTAATGAGCTTATTTAGGATACTTGGAGCAAGTCAAGCTTTCAGAATTCAACAAGAAACGATAAGGCTTTAATTAATGTGGTCCATGTAAGAATTGGACAAGTTTAAGTTGGTTTTGAGCTTTATTTTTTCTAATGCACAGCTTCACACTAATAAGCATAATCTTTAGTACGACCATTAGATTGAGCTGAAATATTACCAGAATATTAAGCCTTGTTTTATACAAGGTTAAAATTTTATAGTGATCAAACATAAAAAAAAAAATACTACAAGAGATTTATATTATTTTTCTAGTTGGTTTAGATTTCTTTTTTTTATTTGGAATGGTACTTTTTTATTATTTTTGTAGCCTAGTTAAGGACCTTTTTACCTGGTATAAAAAGGGGTATTTAGCTTATATTTAAGTTTGTTTCATACGGGATTTATTTTAAAATAATATTGTGGACACAAGGTTACTCATATTTTAGGTTCATTGAACTTTTCTTTAATTTATTAAAGATAAATTGTCTTTATGGTATTCTTCTTGTATTTCTAGTTCCTGATTCCTTATAACCATAGGGTTGGAGGTTTTTTACCCAATAACTTTGATGTCTTAGTTTAGGTAATTGTTGTGTCGGGTTATTTATTGTAATTTAATTTTAGTTTTTTTGAATTGTTTCTTTCTTGCATGTGAGTTCAAGGATTTTTATCCTCCAAGTTTGCATCATCATATATCAATCATCAATGTATTTAACCAATAAAAATAAGTTAATGACATGTATTTTTATGAATTCTACCTTTCTATATAATCAATTGAGCTTTCAACCTTTCTATCCAATTATATTAAATCATGTAATATGTATAAAACATATATGCATGCGTTGATTATTACTTAAAAAAATTAATATATATATAATGAAATCATGAATAAATATAACCAAAACAGTGGACATTTGTAAAAAAAAAATTAAAATAAAAAGTGAGATTTTAGTTATTGATAATCTCTTTTATCAAATATTTTATATTATTTTTAAATAGTAAATGATTTTTCATCAAAAATCTGAGTTTTCTTATTTAATTCTTATGGAAATCCTATCAATTATTACTCTAAATCCTACTCATTTTATTATCAAAATATATTTTCTTATATTTTTTTTACTTTTATTTATTTATCAAACTTATTATTGTTTCACAATAATGTTACTGGTTTTTAACTAATATTTACATCATCACTTTTTTCTTTTTATACCATCCTTTCTTATTATTTATTTCTTACTACCACACTAATTAATTGAAATAATTTTCTCATTTTTTCCTATTTTATTGATATTTTTATATACATTGAAACTCGTTACTGGTTTAGCCGATATTACAAATTTTAAATCCAAAATTTGTAATTCTCTTTCCAACTTCATAAATACCCTTAAATCTATTTATAGAGGAAATACCCTCTTTTACATATCATTTTTAAGTTTTATACTTTTTTAATTCTCCTAACCTTTAAAACTCATTACTTGTTTTGATGTTGTTATGAAATTTAAACTAAAATTTATAATTCATGTATGATTTCCATTTATACTTTTATATTTATTCATGGATATTATTCTTTCCATTTCACATCATATTCCCGACTATTCATTTCTCTTACTCATTTTTCTTGTCATCTCGAGTTTCTATTAGGGGTAGAATGGTTTTTTCATGAAGTCTGTTATTCATTACGAAATTAATTAAGGACAATTCAGTCTTTTTATCTTTTAAATGCACGGTGTAATTACTATATTGTCTTATAAAGCAATATTTTTAAAAAAGTTGAATGAGGGTAATTCAGTCTTTCTAGGTTTTAAAGGCCAATGTAAAGACTATATTACCCTTAAAAGCAAAAGATGTTAAACTTATATAATTGAGCTTTTTTGTCTTTTCATATTGTTTTTTTTTTATAATGAATAAATTGGGAGGGGGCAATTTGATATTTTGATTAATATAATATTATTTAAAAAAAGTTATTGGCGTGTGCCACCGAGTGCAGCGTCGTCCCATGTAAGACCCCCTAATTTTTTTCAAAGTCAATTCTATGTCAATTTATGTATCATTTTAAATCTAATCGATTTGTCTAATGAATTTAATACAAGATCTGGATTAAAATATAAGAATTTATCTTACACTGGAACTCACTCGTGCCTTAACGATATCATAAAAATAATTTTCTACACAAAATCATTATCTTTATTTACTTTCATTTCTCAACATTGATAGAAACCCGGGATGCGGGTTTTATGAACATTAATCGATCTAAATTTTAACTGATATACTTAATAACATGTTCACACATTAATTCAACCTTTCTAAACTTAGCTTTTTTCTGCATTTTATTTTTCATGTCATTCATTAGAAGTCTTATATTTATCACAAAGGAAACATGCTACCTTATAGAGTAATTACACTATCTACTTTAGAGTAGATGTGAGGATCCTAACTTCTAAATCGGTTTTTAACCATAACATCCCTCAAAGATTAAATTATAAATCCAAATAATTTTTTTTTATAAAAATTTTTTTTATCAAAATTCTCGGTAGAGTTTTCCCTAAAGTTGTACTGTACCAAGTTTTCAACAATGACAAGTCACATTATAATCAACATTTATATATGGTCAAACCATATTGGACCTTACTAGACTCAACCCCTAATCCAATTCGAGATTAGACATTCTTTATTTTTCCAACTAGTCATTCATCATCCGTCATCATACACAATTACATCAATCTCCTCTAATTTACAATTGCATACCATAATTGTCATAGCCTATATTTTGACCAATTATTTTTTAATTTAATTTTTAGAGAGGTTAAAAATTAGATATTAAAAGATCAGAGATTGATTTTAGTTAAAGGTATGATATGTTAACTTGTGGGAAAACTAGAGACTATAATGTGTTTTTGTCCTTTTCTCTTAATCTTCAGTTTAAAAAGATCATCAAGATAATGATGGTTATCCATTTTCAAATTTGATTTTAAATTCTAATCAAATTTAAATTTCAAAAGAAGAAAGAGTTTGTTTGGGACTTTATTTCCCATATATGCTGCAACACAAAAAAAAGGTAGACTAGCATTCATTATCTCCTCTTACCAAAACAAACCTAGAAGCAACCTTCACCGTGTTCGTTTTCCATGGCCAGCGTCCATCATCTTGTCAGTCATGGGTAGTAGTGGTTGCGTTCCTTAGTCACTCCAATCGTAGGAAGCTTCAACACATAGAAGGACTTTCCTCAAAACTCAACTCCAGTAACAACTTCTTATCTTCGGTCGAGCACTTAGAGTAACACCAACATCACAAAGCAACAATAGTAGTAGAAGATCATCCCTCAGTAGCGGCTCTGCACCGGCATTGTGGATGAGAGCTACATCAACAAAGTCTTCAGTAGGCCTATCATGATCTCTTGTTTCATCCATAAATGATAGCGACAACACTGTGAGCAGCAATAGCAACATCAACATGACAATCGTACACTCTCTGAGCCTCCATTGAAGCAACATTTAAAAGCTCTCCTTTGCACCACCAACCCTGTCTCCACCGTGAACACCAAGTTAGATTTTCAACTGTGAGCAACACCCCTTGTAAACTTTAGTCATCGTTAAGATTTCTTCTTCTCAACCGAACACAAACCTCGAACTAACAGCAACAATAGCCCTATAAACTCTAGCCAGTTTGAAAGCTCTTCTCCTTAGTCAAATGTCAGCCTTTACCCTACAATAGCAGCACCCTATAAACTCCAACAAAGTTCTTCTCCTCAGCCAAACACCACCCTCTAATGCCCCCAGCAGAGACACCCTTACACTAGGTAAGTTCTTCTTCCCCCCGTTGCATTTTAATTCACTTATTACTGTGCAAGCATGCATGAATTATAATTCACGCATGATTGCATGTAATGTACCCAGCCTAGTCTCTAGGTTATACCATTGATCAAGGCGGGCAAGGTGGATAAAGCGCAACCTATACGACTAGGCTAGATCTAGCCCATTAAAAAAATGGAAACTATTAAGATCGTGTTGGTCCGCCAGACCAATTTCCTTTAGGTTAAGGGTGTGTTTAGCAAAACACACCTTTATGCCATTTCTCTTTAATTTCACACTTTTTTATTTTGATATCTAGCCAAGTAGACCCTTTTTTTCTCTAAAAAAAACCAATAAAAAGATATGTTTTATTTTCTTTTTAAATTTTACTAATTTATTCACTAACATCAGAGACAAAAATACCATATATTTTTTGGTTACTTAATATTTATCAACGCTAGAGTTGGAAGTATTCGTAGTTAAATATTTACTGGCACCAGAGTCAGGAATATTATAAGTAGACCATTAAAAATATAATAAAACAAATCATTAACAATTTAATACAAAACCAACAATACAGTTTACCTCAGGTAGGATGCTTAAGAAGTGATATTATCTTTTATTTTTCGTAACCAGACTCGTATCATAGAACCTTTGTTGACCAGTAAAGGTTCCTCGATGTCTAGTGCAATAGAATGACGACTCTATTGGGGACTTTTGACTAAGCTTTGCTTTTTGTCTTATTTGTTGTGCTTGTTTGTTTATTTTCTTGCCTTTACTACTTTAGCACGTATCTCTATACTCATGTATCACTTTAAAAGCACATATCTTAAAATTTAAGATAAATGGGGAAGTAATGGTACCCTAATGGCTATAGCCTAGATAAGATTCGTGAAACCATACAACTCTCGCTTCATTGTTTGCCTGAAAGTGGTTAGTATGTCGATCTAATATTATTTAGGGCCTCTATTTTCACACTCCTTGTAAGTCTTATATCGATCTTCAAGGACGATCACTAATATGCGAGAGACCCTTTGAGACTAGATAGTAACCTATCCCTTGATGCACTTAACGATTAGAACCTACCTACTAGGTTGTACTCTATGTAATCTCGTTGTGGCAAGCCCAACATGTGGCATCTTGAATTCGAAGACCATTAGGTGGCAAATGGTCATCACATAGGAATTTCAAGGGTCTGAGTTGTTATAGGTTAACAAAAAGGAATTGTTTTGAATTGGAAGCCGAAAGGCTATCAAAAGCTCAAACTTAGGCAAGATTAGACAAGGATCCCCTCGTTGGCATCATGATGACATTAGGTTTCTAAAATCCTTGAATAACGATCGTTTTCGCCCCATGACGAGCGAGTCCACATTGAATATGTATTTTTCTTTTTGATAACATCATCATTTTTGCATAATTGCATGATTTTCATTTAGCAAGTTGAAATATAGGTTCCCTTATTAAGCCACACTTATAACACTCGTTTGAGAAGAAGATAAATAAAGAATGAATAAAGAGCCCAGTTGGGGGCCCAACACCAAAAAGAGTTGGAAAGTCTTAAAGAAAAAGTCACAAGGCTTACTAGTTTACTCGAACAGGCCTTGGGATCTAAATTCGGAGAAGCAATATTTATAACTCAACCTCTATAGATGCCTACAGCTTTTTTTAATCCATAAAATCTAGGGGCAAATGAGGTGTCATCTAAATCTTAACAAGCTACGTATTGTTAATTTGCTCTACTAGCATATCCCATAAGAATGTCGTTTACTATAGGCTTTACAATGAAGGAATCTTAAAAGGACAAAATGGTAAAAGAAAATGGTCTGGAAAAGTTGATTGTCCTAGATGAAAAGATAAGGGCAATTAAAAGAACTAGCCTGTATAATCCTATAAAGGCTGCTGAGATGTGTTTAGTGCCTAATGTGGTTATTCCTAAGTTTAGAGTGCCAGAATTTATTAAATATATTGGAACTCAATGCCCTATAACTCATCTCAAAGCATACTGCAACAAAATGGCTAAGGTGGTTTATGATGAGAAACTGTTAATTCATTTCTTTCAAGACAACTTGAGGGACGCTGCCCTCACTAAGTATATGTGGTTAGACAATACCAAGGTAAAAAGGTTAAAGGATTTAGCTAATGTTTTTATTAGGCAATATAAGTTCAACATGAATGTGGGCCTTAATAGGTCAAACTTGCAAGTTATAGAAAAGGACAACAAGGAATCTGTAAGGGAATACGCCTAAAGGTGGCGTAAGGCAACCACACAGGTTAATCTTTATTTGTTGAAAAAGAAAGATGATTAGTTTATTTTCCAACACTTTTAAGGCCTCGTATTTTGAATATTTGGTTAAAAGCTCTGCACAACATTTCATTGACCTGATTGTTATAATTGAAAGGATTGAACAAGCCATTTGGATAGGAAAGATTGCTGACTAGACTGAGGAGAAAGGTTTCACTGGAAAAAAAAGAAACTGAGGTTCACAATATCGAAGGTGGTTATAAAGGTAAAAGAACAAAAACACTTACTCCACCTATAGCTAACTTCTCCACACAAATTCCCAGAAATCAACTATCTTCAAGATAAAGCTACAGTGTTATTATGTCAAGAATAATCTATATATGACCCAACAAACTATTGGAAAGAGGCCTCTATTGAGGAGTTCATAGGAGAGGAACAATTGGAAGATTCTAGGAAATTTCAATCAATAGTTGCTAAGTGTTTAGCCCTTTTATGCATTACCTTGCTAGTAATCATGTTGGTATAAGGTCTTTGTTGTTGAGCTTCTTTTCTGAAGTTTCAATGAAATAATAAGTTTGTCCTTCAATTGTGTCTCTCCTTTTGATTTATTTTCATAAATTCTAAAAGAGGTTCCCTATTAGAATTCACAAATACACCTTTGCAGTCTTGCAAGATCTTATAGACTCAATTTATTTCTTTTACCAAAATCTTTTCCTTTAGTAGAATTTTAAAAACATTGAACTTGCTTTTTTTTTAGCAATGATTTAATGTTTATTTAAAATAACATTTTGCCATTTTATTTGTAGAAATGACAAATGAATCAAGCATCTATTTCATTGAGCTGGCCAAATTCTAAACAAAGTATATGAATAGAAGAATAAACAATCACCCTCACGTCATGACTCTTGAGCTAGGTTTTTTAAATATATGCATAATGGTATGTAGTGGATTTAATGTTCATGGACTCATGAAATGCATCTCTTTGCAAAGTTCAAACCATCACATTTGATGTGATCAAAGTTTATTGATCTTAACTGCTTGCGCTTGAAAAGAAAAAACACCTTCTTTCTTATCCCTTTCACATTTTAAAATGAATATATCCCTTGTGTTCCATTCATGAGCCTGGATAAATTTTCTTTCATGAAAAATCCTAACTAAAACAATGTCCCACACCAAGGGTAAGTGAAATTTCAATGATCAATAATGATGAAAAAACCGTGAGAAAGCCAAAAAGCAAAAGAGCCCAAGAAACTTAAATGTTTAGGGGCATGCCCAAATCAAAAGCGAAAATGACAGTCGAGATAAAATAAGGATGCTTAGCCAAAATAATGAAAAAAAAAAGCGAATCAAAGAAAAATGGTAAAAGAAAAGGATTCAAAGACATAAAAAGTCAAGTTGATGATTAAGTCTTTAAAATCTTAAAATACTTTCGAGTTTTATGAATCCCTTTTTTTCATAACCAAGAACTACAGCCTATGTTACGTGCATTTAAAAGTCATTTCTAATCAAGCAACTTGAAACGATAAACGATGTTCTCAAAATGCAAAAATACTTTTTTCATAATAATCATGACATCAGGAACAAGCTACTCGTTATTATTCATGCTGAGAAAATAAGTATTCAAAAAGAGACAAATTTTTCTCAAACAAAACCTCAAGGTTTTACTCAAGCCTCTTAATTTGAAACCTATAAAACCAAAAAGTCACCTCATCATATACCTTCACCGATTACAATCTCGCAGACACAAGAAAAAATTATCCCCTTTCTAAGAAAACAATTATAAGAGAGTTGCAAGATTTCAAAAACAAATTGTTTTAAACTCACATTGAAACAATTTTTGTTTTCAAAATATGAGATCAAGATTTTAACATTCACTCTAAAGAAAGATTTCTTCATGGAAACCAAAAAAGGAGAAGAATTAGAGAAGGGTTACTCAAAACCATTATTTATCTGAGTCACTTACAGAGCACACTTAGAGGTAATGGTTAGTACAAGAGGGTAATATTGTACTGAGAATGTGATTTTATCCCTTTAAGGTAATAGTAAAAACAAAATACTTCTAGCATTGAGACAAGGGGGCAATATTGTGCTTAGAATGAGATTTGATCTCTTCGAGGTAACAATAAAAAAAAAAAAACATTTCCTACAACGAGACAAGGGGACATTTTTGTTTATAAAAGGCAATTTGAATCTATCAGGATAACAAATGACACTGAATGTTTTTAGTAATGAGACAAGAAAGTAAAGAATGATCTTCTCAAATTAATCAACAAGACATATAATTTCCAACGAGTAAATGGGTCACGATGGGCACTATAAAAGCTGAGTTGTATAAAATTAATAAATTTCTGGAAAAAAAATACATGGGCTAACTCTAGTGGGCTAAAAGCCGAACGACGAAAAGGACTCAAATAAGAAAAAGCAAGACCTCAACAATCAAGCAACAAGAAGATTGAGAAGAAATGGGGGCCTAATTTCAAATTAGGTAAAGATGTATGCATATTATCTAACTCCAAAAGATTGAACAAAAATGTTTTGCAAAAATTCATAAGAGAAATCGCTGATGGCATCCGTTAAAAAGGAAAGCCACCTCGAAATGGCCAAGAATTGAAAATGCTTTAGAAAAGTTTTTACTTTTGAAAAAAAAAATTACTTAAGAAGGCTGCCCGAAAAATCTTTGTATTTTTCAAACGATAAGGTTACCTATCACAATGAGACCAGCGTTGAAAAGAAAAAAAAACCTTCGAGTTTTTCACTAACGAACAAGTCGCCCATGAGAATTGGACCACTTTTGAAAAGTCAAAATCTCTATCACTTCCTAAAAATCTTTGTATTTTTCACCAACTGACAGGTCGCCCGGAACAATTAAACAACTTTTTTAAAAAATTTCATATTTTTCACCAACAAGTAGGTCGCTTAGAATAATTAGACCACTTTTGAAAAATCTTTGATATTTTTAGACAATGAGCAGGTTGCCTTGAATAATTAGACCATTTTTGAAAAATCTTTATCTTTTTCACCAAATGGCAAGTTGCCTGAAACAATTGGACCCTTTCAAATTTTTTCAAGAGTTGAAAAAAAAAAGCTTTCATGTTTGTTTTTTTCTTTACAAACTTACTACACAAAGCCAAATGAAAATAAATTTTCTAATGTCTTTGCACTGTAAGTATTGTAAAGGGGGGTAACTATCATAACTAAAATTTTGACCTATTTTCTTTTAATTTAATTTTTATAGGAGTTAAAAAAATAGATATTAAAAGATCAGGGATTGATTTCGGTTAAAGGTGTGATTTGTCAACTTATGAGAAAACTAGAGACTATAATGTGTTTTTGTCCTTCTCTCATAATCTTCAGTTTAAAAGGATCATCAAGATAATAATAGTTATCCATTTTCAAATTTATTTTTAATTTCTAATCAAATTTAAATTTTAAAAGGAGAATGAGTTTGTTTGGGACTTTGTTTCTCATATGTCATGGGACTCCTATATTATAAATACATATCCAAATGCATACAACCTTGGAGGGGAGACACAAATTATAACAAAAAAAAAATCCTAGTAGCCCCTCTACATACTACAGATGCCTATAAAAAAATGGTAGATCAGCATTCATCATCTTCTCCCACCGAAACAACCCTCAACATTCACCCCTGCCAACAAGCTTCACCGTGTTTGTTTTCCAGGGCCTGCGTCCATCATCTTCTCAGTCATGGGTAGTTGTGGTTGCATTTCTTAGTCGCTCAAACTGTAGGCAGCTTTAGCACAGAGGACTTTCCTTAGAACTCAGCTCCGGCAACAACTTCTTATCTTCGGTCCAGTACTTAGAGCAACATCACAAAGCAACAATAGTAGTAGAAGATCATCCTCTAGTTGTGGCTCTACACCAACATCGTGAATGAGAGCTACATCAACAAAGTCTTTAGCAGACCCATCGTGATCTCTTGTTTCAGCCATGAATGACAACAACAACATTGTGAGAAACAGCAACATAATAGTCCTACACTCTCTCAGCCTCACTTGAAGCAACATTTAGAAGCTCTCCTTTGCATTAGCAACCTTGTCTCCATAGTGAACATCAAGTTGGATTTTCAACTATAAGTAACACTCCTTATAAACTCTAGTCACCAGCAATAATTTTTCTCCTTAGTTGAATGCCAACCTCCAATCGACAACAACAGCAACGCCATAAACTCTAGTCAGCAGCAAAAGCTCTTCTCCCTAGTCAAACGTCAGCCTCTAACCAACAGTAACAGCACCCCATAAACTCCAGCAAGAGTTATTCTCCTCAGTAGAACACCAGCCTCTAATGCCCCCGGCAGAGACACCCTTACACTAGGTAAGTTCTTTTTCCCCCGTTGCATTTTAATTCACCTATTACTGTGCAAGCATGTGTGAATTATATTTCACGCATGCTTGCTTATTATTTACCCAGCCTTGCTTGTTATTGCACCCAGCTTGATCACTAGGCTAGACAAGTAACCAGGGCGGGCTGGCTGGATCAAGCCTAGCCCGGATGACTGGACTAGATTTAGCCCATAAAAAAATAGAAACTATTAAGATCGACTTGGGTTTGGGCATCAGGCCTGACCGGTCTAATTTTCTTTGGGCTAAGGGTGTGTTTGGTAAAACACACCCTTATACTCTTTCCCTTTAATTTTACTTTTTTTTTATTTTGATATATAGCCAAACAAATAAGCCTTTTTAGATATCAGAAAGTCCTGAAAAGAATCTGGGGATCCTTTTTTTATTTATTTGTAGATCTCTCGCACTTTCTTTTATTTACTTTAATGTGTATTTATATTGTAAACTTTTACTATAAAATACGAATCCGGTATGCAATACATACCTGTCTTTTTTCTTTTTTCTCTCTCTCTCTAAAAAAATAATAAAAAGATATGTTTTGCTTTCAATCCAAATTTTACTGATTTATTCACTGGTGTTAGAGTCAGGAATACCATATTTATTTTAGTTAATATTTACCAAAGCTAGAGTTTTCGTAATTAAATATTCACAGGCATCAAAGTTAGGAATATTATAAGCACACCATCAAAAATAGAATAAAACAAACCCTTAACAATTTAAGACAAAACCAACAATGAAACTTATCTCAGGTTGGACGTTTAAGGGGTGATAATATCTTTCCTTTCGCATAACCAGTCCCGTACCATAGAATCCTTGTTGACTAGTAAAGGTTCCTAGTGACCCTAATACTAGGTGATGACTTTTTAAACTAGATTTTTTTTTTCCTTTTAAGAACAAGATGTGAGATATTTGTTCTTTTTCCTATAAAATTTTAAAGGTCATCGTGATATCGGGTGCAACAATAATAATAATAATGTTGAATAACATGCAAACTTGACTTAAATCTATTTCCATCTAATTCAAACTCTAATTAAGCCTTAGTACAATTCCTAAGTTGTTTTACATGTGTATAAAACATTCATTATGTTTGCAACAATATGCGTTATAACACAAATTCAATTTCAAAATAAATTTAATAGCCATTATTATACCCCCTAACTACTAGGGTCATCTACTGTTGCCTTGCTCGTGCCTGAATTGAACATTAAATCAAATATTATACATTACAAGATAATCATCTAACAATTTAGTCAACAAAACTTCTACACACACATATAAGTTATATCATTAAATCTTTTAACATTTTCAACACAAGTCAATACACCTTCCATCATGTAAGAACTTTTTTATTAATTTTATAGTCAACCTTCAATGTTCATTCCTTTTAGATGTTTAATCGTCTGATAGACTTGTCCTCTTAATCATTATTTAAAAACTATATTGGGTAAACCACATTAATTTTAAAGTCATTGGGTCCATTTTATTAATGCCTTTATATCTAATCAAGTGACCATCCATTATTTTACATACAATATATATATATATATATTCCCTTTTTTCAATTTTTTTTCACGCTAAAACTTATTACATGTCACCAATCATTTGACACTCACAATCACCCATAACCTGGGTCAACCATATATGTCAATACCATTTAACCCGGTATCGTTAGCATCCATTTTCTAGATATTAATCAATATATGTTGATACCAATTAACTTGGTACCATTAGCATCCTTTTACACACACACACACACTAATCAACTTGTTAAACCATGCCTTCACTAGTGTAACCCCATTGGTCTCGTTAGGCTCCATGGCCAGAATTGATCATCAAATCCATATGCCCGACAATACCAACTAGTGTCATCAACCCCTTCCTTGTTCCAAGAGACTGACCATTTCTATCAATCATATAACCAACAAAACATATTAGTATTATCATTTCCTTATTTACCTCAAGAGACTAACCATTTTCATCATTCTTTCTTCTCTTTCATTTTATTTAATTCTTTCCATCATTTTCCATAAGTTTACACATTTTAGGGAAATCACAAATAAAATAAGTTAATGAAGCAATGAATGCACCATGGTGTAGAATTACCTTCAACATGTGAAGTACTCGCACATGTCCCGAGTTATGGTCTAATTACCAAGTATCCCCTATCAACACATGATAAACTAATTATCATTACTTTTTATAAACTCAAGAATTATGCTTAAGTTCCAAAATACCAATTGCTAGTTTAACATAATTTTATTCTTAATCGAATTAGCCTAACCAACAATACCATTATTCAGTGTTTTCATCATAACTGAAGTTTCATAACTCATTTTTGGTAGTGGTTTTTCTCTTTGGAAATTTAAGACATAAATATACAAGTTTTATGAAGGAAGAAACACCCAGTTCTTGCATTTTCATACCCAAAATCACTTATTACAATAGTATACGTAATATGTCCAGTAGGTTTTGGTTTAGATCTTTCCTCAATTTTTAACTTGTATCTAGAGTTTGACAATTCTAAATCATGCAAGACTGGTTTAATTTGAAAGTTAACATCCATACATACAACTTTCATGAAGAAACAAACCCTAAACTCCATCGTTTTCAAGTTCTAATTTCAACTCAAAGTTGGGGTAAAAAAACTGTCTGAATTTCTATAGCATTAGAAAATAAGTTTGATAAGAAACTAGATGTTTTCATGCATCATAACATCATATGAAACCATCATACATAAATTTCATAACAATTAAATCAAACAAATCTCAATTCCTATTTATATACCTTGTCTGGAACTTTCAACAAATAAAAAGAATACTATGTTTCTTCTAATTTTTTTCCAAAATTAACACACTACCCATTACTCTTTCAAGTAAAGGAAAAGTTCAAGATCACCATTCAAATCATCACAGCACAAAACAAAACTTTGCATAAAGTTTACTACATTAATCCAAACCTTAATCCATGTTAAAATCATAATCCACCATTATAAAAGTGTTCTTTTTTCCTCCTTCAATACCAGTAGCCCCTTCCAAGGTTTTGAGTCCAAGAACTTCTCTTTTCCATACAAATACTTTGTAAGAATACTAAAACTTTCTTTCTAATGTCTTAAACTAGCCTTCTCTACGAAGTTCTTTGGTGTTATCCCTCATAAAATGAGGAATTTTTCCTCGCTTCCTTGCTAAAATTTTCTACAACCCCCTTTCCTTTATAACTCATCAACCACACAAGGAAACATGAGGTATTTATAGCAAATTTTCTAATGTTTTACACTTTGGTCCCCTATTTGTTTCCATTTTTTTGTTTTAGCCCTTAATAACCTTTCTTTTCTACAATTTAACGCTCCCACATCTTAACTTTCATTCCATTTAATCCCTTCTACTTAGAAGAAATATGTATCCTATTTTTCTAATTTTAAAATTTTAAATTAAGCTTTTTCTCACTTGAATTAAATTTATTTTTGTTTTTAATTGGGGTTTACACCCTTTTCACCCAGGTTTATTTATATTTCGTTTACTCAAAGCAATTATAACTGAGAGTTCATAGTTCATCTCACCTAATTTATCCAAATCAATTTTCTTTAATTAAAATTTTAGGCCATTTTTATTTTACTAACTTTACACTTTAATATCCTTCCTACAATTTGTTATTAAAGGCATTCTCAGAATTTCTATTTTGTAATTAATTTTCATAGTTTATTTTTCAATAATAAATTTTAGAATAGGGGTTTAAATCCCACCTCCAAACACCACGCCGTCCTCTTTTTATTGGTGTCGCACATGTGCATGGTGACATTGTGGTTAGGCTACAGTGGACTTTTTTCTTCTTTTCTCTGTTTTCTTTTTCTTCCCCTTGATAAAATATAAGGTAAGGTGCATTGTTTTATTGTCTGATAAAATCTAAGGTCTTGTTGTGGTTTATACTTGTTGGTCTGTCTGTCTACGGTTTAAGAAAAATCCTCCTCTATAAGGCTCTTAAAGCTAATTGTTCTATGTCGTCAAAAGAAATACCTTTTTAATTTTGGGAATACGTTTTACGTATAAATTCGTAATCCTTGATATTAATACAAAACAAAATATATTTTTTAAAATTTTGGCCAAATTCTCGTGACTTTAATAAACTGGTTATTAAAGCCAAAATGCAAGATAAAACATAATTTTTGAAGTTTTCTTTGTTGCATGAAAATATAATATGATTTTAGCTTTGAGAGACTTGGCTGTATGCATGAAACAAAAATATTTTTTTATGAAAACTGGGTATTTTAATACCAGATTTGTATTTTTACGGTATAAAAATATAAACCAATATTAACCAAAATGGATAGAAAAATACGCGAAAACATCACTAATGTTTTTTTTTAAAAAAAAATTTAATTGAAACGGGTTGGACCAGCACCGACCCAACATAAAACTGGGCCAACACCGGCCGAACAGTTTATAATTAGCTGGTTATTTTCCTTTTGCTACAGAACGTGAATTGCTCATATTCTGCATGCAAATGAAACAAATAGAAAGACAGAGCAGAGAAAGAGAGAAGATTACCTGGGGTGAAGGAGCGTTTTTGTTGTCGTCGGCAGTGGTTTGTGGTGGCGAAGATGGTGGCGCTGTTGTGCAGAGGTGATAATCCCTGCGTCTTCTCCTTCTCTTTTTCTTTATGTTTTCCTTCTCTCAGTTCTCTCCTCTCTATCTCTATTCTTCACCTCTCTTTTTTCTCTCTCTATTCCTTTTTTTCCTCTGTTTTTTTCTTGCTCTCTCTCTCTCTCTTCCTCTATTTTCTTTTTTTCTCTACTTTTCTGTTCCTCCTCTGCTGCCTCGTCCTTCGTGCTCTCTCTTCCCATATATTTATAGGCAAATACATGGGTAGAGAGGCCTCCTACCCTGCCCAATCGTGGCACAGGGGTAGAGCGGCCGAGGCGACCACTGTGCAATCGCTCAAGGGGCATGTCCCCTTTGTTTTTCCACCCCGTGGTAGGCCACGGGTCAGAGTTTTAGGCAAGTGGGGATCTTGGTCAGTTTTTTTTGAGTTTTTTTTTAGAGAAAGAGGCAAAAGAAAAGCAGGGGAAGGAAATCTTCTTCTTCCCCCGCCTCGTATGTCCAAGGGAAGAAGAAGACCCATAGTGCCGTTCAAAACGGCACTGTTTGGGTTTTTTTTAAACAGTGGATGAAACGGCGCTGTTTTACCCAAAATGCATCGTTTCATTTAAAAGGAAATGGTGGAAAAATCATGCCAAAGTCCAAATCAGTCCTCAATTTATGATTTGTTTAATCAAATCCTAAATTGCAATTTTAATTTTAAAAATCAATTCATTTGCATCCCTACCAAATTCAATCGTCGGCCCTAAAGTTGGCCACCTTTTTTACTTTAGTCCTTGGTCTCGTATTTATGCAATTTGACCCTTAATTGATCAATAAACTTATAATTTCTTCATTTTAACCCCTGATTCGGTTTAATTACAACCCATCTATTTACACGTCTTTTTCCAGTTTGGTTCTTAGTTTTGGATTTCTTCAATTAAGTCTCTAATTGGCCATCAAACTTCAATATCTATACAATTAAGGCCCTGATTTGACCAAATCAACTCTAAAAAATTATATTTTGACCTCAGAACTTTAATTTCTTCCAATTAAAGCCCAAATTGACTTCGAAATCAATTTTTCTTGCAATCAAACCCTCCATAAATTCAATTAAACCTTTAATAAAATTTAATTGAGTCCATAAACATTTGATTTTAAACTTTTCTTCCTCAAATTGAATTTTCTTTGTCAATAGAGCTCTTATTAGTTAACAAAATACTGTAAAATTTTAATCTTTGTACTTTTAAACCTCCTCAACCAATTTTTAATCATTTTCTGGGCGTTTTAACATCTTCTTCTCACCATTATTATTTTTTAATTTTTTTAGTTCGAATATATATTTTTTATTTTTTGAAAGAAAAATTGAATTTGGGGAATAATCCAAAAATTGGTTATGACAATAACCCTAGTTACAAAGCCTAGATTGACATATGCGGGTTGACATAGGTCCTGGACTAATTCGGGTTTTAGAAAAAAAAAATAGAGGAATGATTGACTTGACCTGACCTAATTAACAACCCAGGTCAACCCGTAATAAAACACGGGTGATAAAACCGTCAATTATTTTTTTTAACTTTTTTGGTCAAAACAAAATTGCTTTGATTCTTTTTTTTTCAACTCAAGTTAACCCTCTCAACTCGTAACCCAGGTCTTATCCCGAATCGACTCCCAAGATGAGTTTAAAAACTATGATAATAGTCATTTTTATTCATGCGTTGATCTAGGTTAACCCTAGCTGATCCTGTTGGCCCGTGACTTAGTCTCTGCCCCAGGTTGACCAATGAGTTGAATTTTAAAACTATGATAATAACTGTTTGTATCCTTACATTAACTCGGGTCAACCTGAGTTGACACTCCTGCCCTGTGATCTAGGCTTAGTCCGAGATAAAACCTTAATTTAGGTTTTGAAACTATGATAATAATCATTTTTATCTTTAAGTTGACCTGGGTCAACCAATGATCTAAGCCTTGCTATGAGTTGACCCTTGAGTTGGGTTTCAAAACCATGATAATAACCACTTTTATCCTAACAATCACCCAAGTCAACCTAGGTCGACCCTCCCAACCCAGGTCAGTCAACTTAAGTTGACCCTCCTAACTTGTGATGCGGGTCTTGCCTCGGATCAACCCCTCAAGTCGAGTTTTAAAACTATAATAATAATTTTTTTATCTTGACATTGACCCAAGTCAACCTGGGTTGATCAACCTAGGCTGACTCTCTTGACCCGTGACCTAGACATTACTCGGAACTAACCGTCGAGTCAAGTTTAAAACTATGATAATAATTATTTTTATCTTTAAAGTTGACCCTATTTACCCGTGTCCTGAGCCTTATTATGGGTAGAACCTTGAGTCAAGTTTTAAAGTTATGATAATAACCATTTTTATTCTTATATTGACCCGGGTAAATCTAGGTTGACTCTCCTGACCTGTTACCCGGGTCTTGCCCTGGATTGATCGAGTTGGATTTTAAAACTATAATAATAACTATTTTTTTTCTTTACATGTCTTAGTTAGATAATTTTGAAATTTAGAATTTCTTATAATGATATTTTAGAAATAAAAAATAATGTATTTAAAGACATGCCTTTTTTGTACCTCTTGTTTTAGAATAATAGAAACTCACTCCAAAATAATAGTAGGATATATTTATTTTTGTTTTTCCAAGAAAATACATTTCTATTTTCATTATCTTTGTCTCTTTATTTTAGGATTGTTTGAAACGCTACTTATTAATGTAGTTATTAAACCCGGACCGACCCAACGGGTCTACCTGAGACCCGGTTGACTCGGTGGCTGGACCGGTTCGGGTAAGGTAAAAGATTGGAATAAGAAAAACCTTAGTGAAACCCGGTTGACCTGTGACTAGGGCGACCCGGCAAAACCCGGTTGAGACCCGAGTTTTTTTTAATGTGTTTTTTCTCCTAACCGGAGACCCTTTTTTTATATTTTTTAGTTAGTTATTAACCCTTTTCAAAGTTCACTATATAAATGCTAGAAGAATATTTTATTTTTTAAATGGTGGATTTGAAGCCATTTAATATATATACTCTATGTTCATAGAAATTATTTTTTTTTTCAATGTGGGATATGAAGTCTTTTAATATATATATACTTTATATTTACAAGAAAAAAAGTTATGTTTTTTCAATGTGGAATAAAAAACTTTTTTGGTTTAAATACTTCAACTTAAAAGGATAACATACTAACATAGTATCTTTTCAATGTGGGATACAAAATCTTTTGAAATAATCTTTTAAGCTTCATTATTTATAACATGTATAGTCTATATTCACATGGATTGTTTCTTAATTTTTTCATATGAAATATTAAAATTTTATTTTTTTTTAATTTTTCCGAGTTGATTCGGGTTAACCTGGGTCAATCCGTGTAACTCGAAACCCGGCTCTTTAACCAGGTCAACTCCCGGGTCAGATCTAATAACTACAGCTGTTAGTTTTTTCTTCAATAGAATTAACCGAATGACTTGAAAACTTAGTTCAAGAAAGACCAATAATATTTTAATAAATTATCAGATAATTTCCATAATAAGCATGTATAAGTTACACTTTTGTATGCAATGAAAGAAGTACCACACTGTTTATTTTAATTTTTTCAAAAAGAGTGAAGGAGCTAATAATCTTTATTTATCTTGACAGCATTAGACAAGCCCATGGAAACAATGTGAATTCTATAATATTGGATGAGTCCAATGGACCATCTAGAAAAGAGATTACATTTGGGCTTTACCGAACCCACTCCACTCCTTTTTCAGACGGTCGCGAACTTTACAAACACGAAAAGATTTTTGATTTGAAACTCACACCCTTAAATCATCTAATCTCTTGCTAGTAAATATATGAATCTGATTGTTTATTCACATTTTCTTTCCTAACTGAATTTGTACTCAGATCCAAATTCGCTTGAAAAATGGAGGCTCCGCAAGGAGGATCCGAGAGGGACAAAACGATCTCCACTTCTCCTGTCTCCCTCGTCTCCAATTTCTGGAAAGGTATCATTTTAATCAATTAAAACCTAATTTTATTTGAATTCACCTTTGATTGATGCTAAATATTGACCTGTCCCAATTTATGAGCCGATGATTATTTTTCTTTTCTTTCTTTCCTTTTTAATAATGATTTGATTTAGCAATTAATATTTAATTTATGCTGCATTTTTGCAAGAGTAGGAAAAAGAATAATAATAATGATGATCTGTTTTGTCAAATTAATACTTGATCTAGACTTTGAGCTGGAGAAGGAGAAAAGTGTGTTGGATGAGCAGGGGCTTAGAATTGCTGAAAATCAGGAAAACAGCCAGAAAAACCGACGGAAGCTTGCCGAGAGCACCAGAGGTACCCTTACCATCACCAAATAATTAAATTGCTAAAAGTTAAGGTTTATCGATTCTTATTTATTTATTTATTTTTGGTGGCAGATTTCAAGAAGGCTTCATCCGACGAAAAGTTAGGTTTGTTTAACTCATTGCTAAAAGGGTTCCAGGAAGAAGTCGATAATCTTACTAAGAGAGCCAAATTTGGAGAAAATGCTTTTCTTAATATCTATCAGAAACTTTATGAGGCCCCAGATCCTTATCCTGCTCTTGCTTCAATTTCTGTAAGTAGCATTGTTATATTCTTCTTTATGCTGTCTGCAAATGTAATCTGTAACTGGCAAGTGCTTAGTATCTGTTGTTTTTCTCAGTGATAATCTTATGAATATCAGGAATTTGTCCGCCCTTCACATATATTGTAGTGCTTAGTGTTGGATGTAAGTCTCAGAACTGAGTAATCCTTTAGGTCTCATCCCAATGACGTAAGGTTTCACATGTTGGCAATGTATTCTTGTTAACATTTACTATTGATGTCTGCGGCGCAAGCTTGGGAAGTCGTGTTAAAACAATATTTTAAGTTAGGCATAGATTTAGTAACTGTGTTGGAAACAAGTGCTCTTCTTAGAATCAGTGAAAGCTCAAAGTACAGGAGCTATTTCTGAAAATCTTGACTTCTTCATCTTGCTCTCCTCCTGCCAGCATAAGAATTCTTATGACCCACACAGCATCAATCCATTATGCAAAATCTGTTTTCTCTTTGCAGGAGCAAGATCTGAAATTGTCTGAGTTAGAGTCTGAGAGCCGGAAGATGAAAGTTGAGCTAGAGGAGTTCAGGACTGAGGCAGCTCACCTAAAGAATCAGCAAGCAACAATAAGAAGACTTGAAGAGCGCAACCGTCAGTTAGAGCAGCAGGCATGCGTTTGTTTTTCTATGCATTACTTACCAGTAGGAAATGAATTTTGATGTTCCCTCACTGTAGCTGGCAAGTCTTGGAATCACATGGGCTCCTAGGACCTTGGTGTTTGACCGCTATTATGATAGTGATATTGCTTACATGATTTGTAGCAAGCAGTTTGGCTGATAGAGAAAAGCACAGGGTTTATCCTTTTTTGTCTTTGTGAATTTGTTTTTGTTAAAATATTGAGCCATCTATTATTGAACTTTGGCAATCATTTATGAGATTTGCTATTTGTACTGATTAGAATATTATTTGCTCATTTGCTATGTTATATGTGAGCCTAACATTTTCTTACAAGTCATTATATTTTTTCTCCTTTATTAATAGTTACAAAAAAGTTAAATGAATGACATATATCTTCATGCATAAATGCTTCGTATTTGAGGTCTTAGCATACATTGTTTGTATGTGCTGCATAATTTTCTCTTCTTTGCTAGAAGTTCCATCCCTAAAGTTGATATCATCACAGATAATTGGAAACAAAGGAGAAGTACAAAAAAATATCAATTCATTCATGTCTTGAAGTACTTATTATTGTCAGACTCAGATGTATATGTATATAGGACACAAGAATAGAGATATTCAATCTGTTCTGACTAATTGTAAGCTGGTTGAGCTATTGGGTTTATTACTACATGGGAACTCTTTGGCCATCTTTTATTCTCTGTGTTTTTTTTTTTTTTTTGAAGTAGCAGACCTTCTATCAGTTAGCAATATGATGTCCTTCCATAGATCACTGCTATTATATGTCAGATCCTTAGTCAATATTGATATGCTAATTATTTCTGAAATAAGAATTGTGATTATCTACTTGGTGATGTTTGATGCAGATGGAGGAAAAGGTAAAGGAAATTGTGGAGATGAAGCAACGTAGTTTGGCTGAAGAGAACCAGAAAACATTAGAGGTTTTAAAAGAAAGGTATCTATCCGGGGTTTGTTGTGGTGACGGAGATATCTTTCATTTTCAACGGGAAAAAAAAAAGAAACGAAAAGAAAAGAAAAGAAACAAAAATAATAATAATAAAAAGCTCTGCTGGTGGCTGTTTGAATTTTCATCTTACTTATCTCTGTTTCTTGTCAGGGAGCAATCATTGCAAGATCAATTACGACAAGCTAAAGGAAGCGTTGCAACTATACAGAAATTACATGAACTTGCACAAAGCCAATTGTTTGAAGTTCGAGCTCAATCAGGTGATATTCAAATCCTGACTTCCTATATTATGTCCTAATCATGCTCTCAAATTTATTGTGTCCATAATTGTTATTACAAGAAACGCTCACCTGTAAATTCTATTTCTATTGCAAGTATCTTATGCCTTTTTTTTCTTTTTTAATAATATCAGAGGAAGAATGGGCAGCAAAGCAATCAGAGGTCAATTTTCTGATGGATGAAGTGGAAAGGGCACAAACACGTCTGCATAGTCTTGAGAGGGAGAAAGTATGT
>Ga0325404_1001518_pt1 | contig 24566 bp, 15 predicted proteins | sample PopdelMetagenome_18_FD_205664 | JGI IMG/M metagenome (GOLD analysis project Ga0325404, IMG submission 205664) | Populus deltoides microbial communities from Bellville, Georgia, United States - Xylem-Control-R1 | ecosystem: Host-associated > Plants > Phyllosphere > Stem > Wood/Secondary xylem...
GAGAAAGAAGCAGGGATGCAACAGCAAGACAACCTCGCGGATTCACTCAACGATCTCTTCACTAGCGTATCAAACATGGTCAAATCTGAACTCCAGGTATCAAAACAAGAAAACCCATTTCCCCATGTTGTTTAATTCCAATTAATTTACGTTGCTTTTGGTTTTTTATTAGGGGACAAGCAATCAGTTGGAGCTACTGGAGAAGATGAATGTAAGAGTGAGCGAAGAGTACAAAGGGTTCGGTGATGTGGCATCTGGGCTAAGGGTATATGTGGAGCAATTGAAGGGCAAGAGTGGTAATTTTGAGGAGTATGTGCATCAAATTGAGGAGATAGAGAAACAAGTTACTGAATTTGAAGCTGTTATTTCAGTTCTTGACAAGTATGTTTCGTTGTTGGAATCTAAAGTTAAATTTGTGTATCAACAACAGCAGCACCCTCCTCCTACTTCTTAACTATATATTGGGTTTTGTTTGTTTGTATTGATTTGGGTAAATTCAACTTTGTTGAGAATAATTGGGAAAGTTTCGTTCTCTCTGGTTTCAATCAGCAATACATTTATTTTCCTTGTGACAGACATTAATCCACTTGTTTGTCGTCTGCAAGTAAAAGAAAAGCCACATGCCAAGGAGGATTTAGCTGCCCTTGATGGTCCCTCCACGGGGCTTAAACTTCTGGCCTTCTAGTTCTGCGGATCAAATACTATGTTCACCTGAGAACTTGGAAAAATCCTTAGCTTGCAATTCCTGCTCAGCTCGACAACGTTATACGTAGACTCAAAGCTAGAAATTGCTTGCGGTTACAGGTAGGAAATTGAAACAAAGAAACTGCACAGTGGCATTGACATAGGGTGAAATAAACAAGGATGTTGCTGCATATCCATGCTGTTCCACGAGGCTGGAACAACCTGCTAGATGAGAGTTTTTTTTTTTTATGAGCCCAACTTTCTTTACCGAAGCAAGGGACGTAACAGGGAATATGAGGATTTAGGAGGACAGATGCTAGAATCAATTCCATTGGGAGTTGTTAATCACACATGGGAAATCTATTTTATTTATTTTTTTGTTGTAGGAGAGGAAGTGAAGATTGAAAAAAGTAGATGGTCGCATTTATAACATGTATGCACAAGCAAATAGTCTGGGAATTTTCTGAAAAGACTAGAAAGGCTAGCATACAGGGAAGAACTGGTAAGAGCAAGGCAAAGAGCCTAGCACTGAAATTTGAACTGATCAAATCGTGAGTTGGTGAATTGATTAGAACCATTATTCTCAGCACACAGGAGCTCATATATTGCTGCCAACCAAAATCTTGTACAGAGCTGCAAAATTTTGCGATATCTATTGATCATATGATAACACTAACTATAATCACTAATTTATGATTAACTATTTATAACTAAAACATGATGATCATTTACAAACCAGTCCAAAGTTTTTCGCTCGTGGAGATGCCTTAATTTACATTTGTAATTAATAATTGTAAGCACCACTATGGGTTTCCAATATTTGTTACAAAAGGAACTAGCCTCCTAAAATCCCTTTTCCTCACTAAAGCACAGTTGTCAAGCACTCGCCCAAGGATAAGGCGCGTGTTCTGCAACGCCACCTCTCTAGATGGAATCCCTGATTCAGCCCCCCCTTGTGCTGCTGGCATGTGACCCGTACCAAATCCTGAACCCATAGCATATTGCAAGGGCCCGCTCCGAGCCTTGAAAGAGGTCTGAGGAGCTAACAGCTTTTCATCAGCTCCGTTGTCATATGACCCTGGCTCAGGAGGGTGGGAACCGGTCAATGAACTGCAGCTCTGCAAAAGGGCTTCCAGTACACTCAGTGCCTCGAAGCACAAAGAGCTCTCCACCAGCTGGGACACAATTGCATACATACGTGGACTTTGAGAAGCATCCATGGGAGTGTGCTGGAGCAATGACTTGAGCGTTAGCAGTATCACACGCTGATACTCAACAGGCCCTTTCTCAAGTAGCTGAAGCAAGTGTCCAAAAGCCAGGGCAGAATGTTTTGGAAACCACTCATTGCACATTAGAGGGGAGACACAAGCGAGAAGGGTATCGATGCTTTTGATCTCTCCATGGGCATAAATCACAAAAACAGTGGCTAATCCATCCAATGATTTTGCTCGACACCAATGTGCAATGTTGTTAGCAACAGAGCAAGCCTTCTGCCATTGCTGTTGGAGTGGCAAAGCAGGCACTGTCACTGTATCCTTGCTGAGCTGCAAGCAGAGCCAGGGAAGTAAGCCTGTGATGTGCATGAGGAGCCTTGTCTCTCCATCCCCAAATATTGAGTCACATGAATGCACTGTGATCCGTGACAGGACCTCAATTGAGACGCCATGACTGACAGTAGACATGAGCCCTTTAAGCACAAGCGGCTGCAACCCTTCAAATGCTGGCAAATTCCCACTGGGTGATGCCAGCGATTCAATTCTTTGAAAATCCCCAATGTCACCACCAGTGTCAAGCTCATCACGAGGCATGCTTGAAAGCAGCACGTTTTCTGTTGTTTGGTCCTCGAATGATAAACGATCAATTACGCGCGAGCAGAGCTCAAGCACCTGGCAGTACACATGAACAAAATCTGTGTGCATCATGGCCACACAACCCCAAAAGAGTTGGGGGTAAAGTATCACCTTTTCTGGCTCCATATTTTCCACCATTACTTGCAGTGTCAACAGAATTTCCATGATGAATCCCAAAACTGGGGGTGCTGGGTTTCCTAGGCACCTATGGAGGCATTTAAGTAGTAATACACATGTGTCACTTGTGACACTAGGCCGCAATGCACGATATATCTGGTGTGAGCGACATGCAAGGTGTCTTGCCGTGCACTCCATGGCCCATTTGAGTGCCTCAGCACCCCAAGTCTCACGGAGATCTCCTTGGAAGAAGATTGCATCAACCATACTCTGAACTAGCGCAGACAGGAGCGCTGCACTTGGAAGTTCAGATCTCACAACAGTGGGATCCTCATTTTCCCACATCATGCTCCCACGCTTTGACTGGACATACTTGATTAGGCTCACAACCTGCTGTTTGTTCTCTCCGTCATTATTTTCCACCTCATACAATTCCAAGTGTCGGCCTGCAAGTGAGTATAAGAGATTAACAAGCAAATTCTGGCAGTGCTCTAGCACAATATCTTCTGAGCTATCCATCGAAACAAATGTGACATGAAAAAGAAGAGGCAAATGTTCGCGAAAATCTTCATCATTCTCGTATGCAATTTCTGCCAGTAGAATCAACGCTATATCAGCATGAGTGAGTGAATGTTGTTGATGCCCTTGCAAGGCCGACTGGAGCTCTTTGGCACTGACACCATGCATACCAACTCCAGGATGCAACCCATCTTCACCAGAGTTTGGAGTGTCAATGAGGTAATCCCCACTATCCCGAGAAACATGCCGACTTCGCAAACTTCCTGTTGAACTTCTAACTCCCATTAAAGGACCTGACATGTTCACCAAAGCTGGAAGAAGCTGGCCTGACCTTCCTGCGGTTACAGGAACAATGTTCAACTCAGGAGGCATTGGACTTAGAGGGCCTGAGACACTCCGTCCCGTCACACCAGCTGTTCGCCAGCTCAGACTTCCACTAGTATTCCTGAGGGGACCATCAAGTGAACCCCGAACGAGTAATGGTGACATATGTGGCTGGGTGTCCACAACAGTTGAAATTTGGGCTGCTGCAGGCCCCTGAGAGAATTCCAACACAAAATTTCCATTTGCCTCACCCTTACTTGCACTTGGCACAACTGGTTCAACGCTATCTTCTAACATCCGCTGAGCCAATTGATAAACCAGGTGATCAATTGTGCGCTGTGGACATATTCGTGCTAAATATAGACTCACCCGCTTTGCAACAGAGAAATATGTGGCAAATGCACCGCTTATTTCAGCAGATGCATTTGAATCACAATCTTCAATCCCTTTTGTTATTAAGAAATCTAAAACTGGACTAATATTCCTGGGCTTGCTAGCAATTGTGCTCCATAGTTTTTCAATTTCATCAGGGAACTGATCCCCATGTCGCCAGGTCACATAGTAGAGGCTCTTCAATAATCTTTCACTCCAACCTGAGTCCTTGAGTTTCCAGAAATTGAGGTTCTCAATCCATGGAGCCATGCAGGTTAAGACTTGATGTTGTGCTATTATATCAACAGCATCAAGTTGCCTCTGCATGATCTCCTCACAGAGAAGCTGGCTTAATTCAGGATGATCTTTGGCAAGTTTGCAAGAGAGCTTATACTGGAATTGTTGGTAGGAATCGGGGAGGTTACCAACAACAGCAGCTCGATAGCTTCCTGAACCCTCAATGCCATCCCCAGCCCACTCGCGGACAGAAAGTGTCTCTAGCATTTGAAGGGCATCGTCACGGATCTGTCTATTTGGGTCAACGACTTTATAGAGGATAAGGCTCAAGAGCCTCTGTATTTCACATTTTGGTATCTCTTGGCACATGTAGACCTCAGCAAGCACACTGAAGTAACCATCGGCTATAGCAGCATCAGAGTAGTAGCACTGGACAAAATTTTTGAGATAATTAGTTTCTTATTATGGATACTACTGTATCATTTATGATCTAATAATAAACAAAAATGTAAGCTCGCTCAGTGCTGCATAATTAGATTGGCCTAGAGAGAAAAAGCTAGCCAACCTTGAGAATACCAAAGGTATTGTGTGCATGTGCCATCTCATTTTGAATCCTAATTGAGATGCTGATATTGTTTTCCATATTGTTAAAAATGAAAAACAGTAACTTCATAATCCAGGCATGTGGTTCTACTGTACATGCACAAAGGGAAAAGGAGTACCTGATCAATGCAAGCGGGAAAAAGGTCCAAGTTTGTGAGGAGAAGGTTCTTTAAAGCCAATTTTGCTAAAGAGACACGATGGTGACTACCCCTTTGTCTATCACGACCAGCAGCTCCACGCCCACTTTCTACATACTTGGAATAAGATGGGGTTGATGGAGAGTAACCAAATGGAGCCCTAGGAGCAGGATCATTGAACAAACTATTGATCCAAGATATCACCCGACCACTCATTTTTCTTGCATTGTCATCAAAGCAAGGCCCATGTAAAAGTGAAGCCATTGCATTCATGGAAGCCCACTGGATTGCCTCAATTTGTTCATTCAGTTCTTTATCAAATGAAATTTTGTCTATTGAATCTTTTGAACGGCTATGCTGCGAGGCCTTATAGCGCTCAACTTCACGTCGGTAATCACTAACTCCATCCTGCCCCCATGTGCTGCCAGTGTCATCACTCCAAGAGAGGAGAAGATCAAAGAGTCGTTTTCTAGTTCGGAGATCGAACTTCTCGGACCTTGCCTCAACAAATTCAGGTGCAAGGGATCTCAGAACGGAAGCAAGTGCATAGCGGAGAGGTTGCATTTCTTGGAAGCTCTCAGGGGGTGCTGATAAGATCTGCCTTGTTGTTTCATCAATGAACCTGAGATAATGGAGACGGAAAAGTCGTTTATGCCCCAGTGTGCCAGGCCAGATATTCTCAGCAACAGTTCGGTATATATTCGCAATGTGAATGCGCAGTTCCTCACGGCGAGGTTTTTGACTTTGTACCTTGTGAGAATGAGATATCCAATTAGTATGGACTGAAATCCAAAATTTGAGAAATTAAAAAAGAAAAAAATTGAATGATATGGCAGAAAAGGACATTTTTATCAGCCATTTCACATTGGGTGATGATTATATTTTAGTATGTTGGCAAGAAGATAGGTCCAAACCCAGCCTACACCCTACAGTAACACTCAGATGGAGCTTGACAACGTGGGCTAAAAGAGAGAACATATCTCTAATCCTCGATCAATTCTTCAATTCAATGTTTAATGACATCTTAGATTGATAGAAAACTGAGAACAACTTTAAAATTAACAAGAAATGGGTCGGTCCAGAAACAAAGTAAAGAAAGTTTTGCTCAAATGTTTGGTTTAACCAGCAACAACAACCAAGCCTCAATCCCAAACTAGCTTGGGTCAGCTATGCAGATCCTTTTGCACCATTCCACTTAATAGTTCAAATGTTTGTTTGACTTTTCAAAATCAACATTCTTGGGATATCAATTGAACACTTTTAAAGAATGACTATAAAGAAAATGCCATAGCTTCAGATTGAGGAGGACATGGAACACTGGGAGCACACAAAGGGAAGCTATGCTAATTTTCATAGATAGAAAACCTAAAGGTGACAACACTTTGATTTTTGCAACTTATCAAGGAATGACATCAAACACTGGAAACAGATAGCAGGATTACAATTTTAAACATCTACTCTCCTATGTCTATGCTGACAAGTAATATGAGTTTAATCATGATGATTGAAGATGTTTGTTGCATGCAGAAAACTGCTTGGATTTTTTCCCTTTTGGTATATTGACTCATCTTAGGGTACCAGCAATAACATACTTTTCCCCAGAATTTATGACACAAATATTAAATGAATTGCACTAGGGGTTATGCCCCACACTTCATGTACTTACAAATAACATCCATGAAAATCAAACATATCATGTTTAATGCATTTATATACTCCGTACCTTCCATTTAGGTTTTCCCTCAGTTTCCAAAGATATCTCATCAATAAATGATGACAGCTCACTAAACATTATTTCACAAGCTTCCAGATGTGAGTGGCCAAGAGCCATGGTTGCTGCATGCTGTTGAAGGAACCAATTTGAGCATTAGCAATAAATAAATAACAAATAAATTATTTGGGCATGAAAGTTAACAATATCGAAGTCCTCTAATTGTTTGTAGTGAGTATGTCTACTGGAGAAAACCACCCTCTCTTCCCATTGGTGACCAATTAACACTTTCACCTTTGCGATAATAATGGCATGTAATGGCATAGATTGGGACATCGCATGTTTAGCACACAGCAACTGGTAACAGATTCAAGTTCAATAGAAGAGAGCAGCGGGTTCAATTCTCTTCAGCATCCACAAAGGGATAAAGTTACAAGCACAAGACAAATTGCAATATTCCTGGGAAAAAGAGGAATGGGAAAGACAAAGCAATCTGACAAATACATTACAGCAAACCCAGCCAAATAGTGTGCTCACTATAAATAAACAAACAAATTTCAGGTCACACAAGGTAGACTGAAGTGACTAAATTTCTACCATCAGATGTCAGTCATATATGGGCTAGCACCTGCCTCACCAATCAATGATTAGCCCTTAAATGTAATTTGATAAAAGAAAACTTTATTAGAAGAAGGAAAAAAGACAGAAGAAGATAAGGAATCTTGCATGACCAAAGCACGAGATCTGAAAAAAATAAAATAAAATGGAAGGTTGATGTAGGACCAGATGAGCAAAATCAACAAAACAAGATAGCTAATATAGAATAGAAATCAAAATCACCAACAAGGGAGACAGACTTGATCTTGAAGGGATCAAAAAACAAGAGACTCGCTTGGTTTTGACAAAACAAACCACGAGAGACACACTCGATCTTGGAGAAAGCAATACAAGAGAGACGCAATCAATCTTGAAGAAAACTCTGTTTATTTTATTCAACAATTCAACCATTAACATAACTGAATGTCCAGGTGCTTATTAATGTCTAGGTGCTTATTTTATTCAACAACTCAACCATTCAACAATAACATTAATATGCACCAACACAAATATAATAGAAAAACCTAATAATTCTTAATTCAATAAGGAAACTAAATCCTAATTTAACTACTAAATATAAATCCTAATATTCCCTATTTAATAAAATCTAAAATAGTCATACAATATTAAAATTCCTAAATAAATAAAAACCAATTCCCATCGTTGCCTTCATTCTCCATCAAAGGACCTTCTATTCCCAAAGCATATCAACTAAAGATAATCCTCTAAATAGCAGTACATCACAAGGAAGCTAAAAAACATGTCCAATCCCACAACAATTATTTTAAGAGCAAATACTTCTTGGATTACAAAACTTATTTCCATTCACACAGAACATGTCCAATCCCACAACAATTATTTTAAGAACAAATAATTCTTTGATTAAAAAACTTATTTCCATTCACACAGTCTGAATTACAACAAACATAGCACAAACACATAAAAATCGCAACAGCTCCCCCTCTCAAAAAAAAAAAAATAGTAGCGACTTCACTCTGCTCAGGATACCCATTGCTCCCCTCAAAAAGAAAAGATCCTGGTTCAAGCTACAGGAAAAAACTCCTGAGGTCCCCTACCATTGTCGCTGGATTCCCTAACGATGACTATGTTTTATCATAGATATTAGGTAACAATGCCTAGAGAGATTCCGTAAGTGTTCATCTCATCAAGAGCTGCTGTCCAAAGACAGTCCATGTTCATCTCATCAAGAACTGCAGTCCAAAGACAGTCCTCAACATCTTGCTTTTTTAGATACAATGTGAAAAAGAGAAGGATTTGGAGACTAAGAAAGATGTTTAAAATAAATATCTATAGCAAAGATATCCAGACACCCAAAGGCCACATCCTTTTAACCTATTCTTAAATTAAAGGGAGTTTAGAATCTCAAAATGTAAACAAAGCTCATAAGGTTTCCACTCATTTGGCTTCTGTAAAGATGAATCTCCCAAGAAATATTTCTCAATACTCAATAGATGAAAAAGGCTAGAGATGGAGGCATAATACAATCTGGATGAATGACAAAGGTGGAAAGTAAAGTATAAGGCTTCCCCATACCCAAGGTCCTACTAGAAACGAATGTGAAGATCATTAGGAGCTTTATATTTTGATAGAGACATGGTGAGAAACAAGTGATGCTAAGTGACATACTCTAGCCTTCACATACCAACCATTTGAATGAACATCATGCTCATGTTCATTGCAAATAACCTAGTGCCAAAATGAGTCATGTTCTAATATAATAAGCAGAACTTCCCCATAAAGGCAATGTTTTTTTTTCCTGAACAAAAAGAGACCAGTGCCAACTCTCCCTTAATCTTAGACGTATAACATACTTTATATCAAGTTTGTGATATAGGTTACATCGTATTCTCAGCAAAGGACAACCAGATAAATAAAATAAGACCTCATGATTCTCTAACTTGGTTACCGTTAACATTAAGAATCACACATTTTTAACCCACCAACTTCCTCTGGCTTTAGTTTGCTCTTTCAATTGCTAAACATTCACTGACAACCTGGCACAAACAGATTGCTAACAGAAACACAGGTACATTTAGAAAACATGCAACAAGAAAATAAACACTTTTAGTGGACTCCCACCTAAATTTAATCCATGTTGACATTACCATCCTGATGGGACTGATGACATAAAGTTTACCTTCATGCTGATTTTTTCCCCAAGAAAGAAGAGATATTAAGGTCCAGTTAAAGAACAGAGGTTGATTGGAGAATTAAATGTCTAAGCATCTTATTTTAAGCCTAAAAATACAAAAAAAAATGTTAATGCACCCTTTCCTCACTTTGACACTCACTTTTAGATAGTGGCTCATAACAAACTTACTCAAAATAAAAGAAGCAAACGAATACAAATCCATTGAACTAGAAGAATTGGTAGTAACATGTACTTACTATGTTTGTTTCAGATCCAGATTTTAGAGAGAGGAAAATAAGATGGTAGAGATCTTTGGTAGCTGTTAAGCCACCAGATTCTCTACTATCTGGTGGACATGAACATGCAAACATTGCATACATGAGCCATTGATCCAGTTTGTTATCTGCATCTTGTGACTGATGAGCCTTCCCACCTAACTCAATGGGAGTAATGTGAGCAAGGCGTTGGATGACCTCCACCCTGCCAATTAAAATTGAGTACAAAATGACATCATCCATATCTAGTTTTCTTGAAAATAAACAGATATGAAGAGCTTCATTAAACACGAAAAGTATGTGAACAACAGTGTCAAGAACAAACCAGCATCATAACCAGAGTTCAATTCATTTCTTCAGCTAAATAGTCATATCTCAATTCAAAAGATAGATTTGACATGAGAACCTAAAGTGCCGTGGGGAAATTTCTTACATGTTCTTGGTATAATAATGTTTATGCATTATTTTATTAATGGTTAAGATTTTTAGATTTTGATGAGTTTAAGAAGAGTCCAAGATGTAGTTTGGTAAATAAAACATAATTTTTAATTTGATCATTAGATCGAACTAAAATTTTAACAGAAAATTTTGAAGGCCTTGTTTTCTTACTGGGTTAAAATTTCATGATGATTGAAGATTAGGAAGGCCTTCAAATAAAGCTTGGAAGTTACTGTGTGAGATTGTCTTTATTTACCTTGTATTTAGATTATTTTTTCTATTTAGCTTAGGACTTTTAATTTAATTAGTATCTTACTATATAAAAATTCTAATACCAGATGAGTTCTATTAGTTAGGTAAGTTTTAATTAGGAATCTTTTTCTACAAGGATAAGGATGTCTAGTTTCTTTTATAAAAAGGAAGACTATTATTCAAATTTTTAATAAAACACTACAGAGTTTTCTCTAAATTTCTCTATAGCTTGGGTCTGTAACTTTAGGGCTTGAGAACCCTAACTTCTATCCACGCTATACGTCGCGTCATAAAAGCTTATGCTACACTTCTAGTCAAGTAGTCAAAGATCAAGAGAACCTAATAAAACCAACACATTCTTACACAACCACAACCTATACACCTTTTCAATTTAGTAAATCAAATAACGAATAACTCAAAAACCCACAATGGGAATACTGCATCGGTTAACAATTCTATCGTAAAAAATATTGCAGATGGCAGCAATGGACAAATGACGGTAGAAGTAAATGCAACAATTCAACATGTAAAATTGGGGAAAAAAACCAGTGATAGTACTAATATATCAATCAAAATCTACTCACTTTGCATCCTGAACAGAGCTTGGGCATAGATCAGCAGCATATTTGACGAGTTCACTAAGACACCTAGCCCACCTATTCTTATCAGGAGTCTCAAATATGATCGATTGAAGTGTCACTTCAGGAGGAATTGCATCGGATTCTCGTCTCATATCAAATGGGCGCCCAGTGTCCCAATAACAGCTCTGAACAATGTCATCCTGTAATTTTGAAACCTCTAAGTTGTGAATATGATAAGGAAATTTGCATTCAAAGGACTGCTACTTGCATGAAATTAAAGAACAGAAACAAAAAAATATCAAAGATGGAAAACTACAAATTAGGATGTCTCACCCCATGTTCTTCAAGTACATCAATCACAAATATTGGTTCCACTTCATTTCTTAAATTATGGTTCAGTTGCTCACGTAATGTACGGTCTCGTATGTCATTCCTTAAAGCACGTACACAACGCAATAACTCCAATGCTGTATGCCTAATCTGGCTGTCCACAGAACTAAGGAAGATTAGACCAACTGCATCAATCTCCGATGCACGAAACTCTATCACTTCAGATTGTTGGAAAGAAGACTTCTTAAATCCATCATTTCGCTGCACTCCACGCTTTGCATCATCAGCCTGGAATTCTAGATCATTGTTCAAACAACTTCTCCAAAAGCGCATTAGTTCCAGTAGGCGCCCCAATGATGTTTGGATGAGAAGAGGGAATTCATCGGGAAGCCGAAGGATAAAGTTGGCCATCCCTCTCATAACTGCAAATCTACGATGTGGAAGATAGCTAACAATGCGGTTCAATACCTGCACTGCTTCCTCGCGAACACCAGGATCAATGCTTATTCCATGTTGTGGAATTATTTCAGTAATTCTATCACTTCTGCCAACTTCCTCTATCAGGTATGGTATACACTTCAGGACTGACCGGAAAAGATATCCCTGAGACTTTTCCTTGGTTACAGCATCTAAGGAAGCATAAATTTTTATTTCATATAAGCCATTTGCATCTAAGAATAGCACAAATTGAAAGCAATGTACAGGAAAAAAAAACAAGAAAGTAACAAGGAGAATAGCCAGGAGTTCATGAATGCAATGGATGTTGTGGCAAGTATACACGCAAGACCAGAGGAAAAAAAAACACCATCATAACACAGATCAATCTCTTTTGAACCCTACACGGTCAAGTCCATGGAAAATGAGAATCATAACCCATCATTCATATTATTATTCACCTCTCTCCATTTGGTTGAAAGAAAAGGCATATAAGGATATGTTTACATTTGTTACTGCTAGCAGTAGTCAATTGTTGCCTCTAAAAGCTAAATAACTCAACTCAACTAAATCTTCATCCCATACTAATTAATGTTGTCTAATCAAGGTCAGTTTGGGCTCAAATGCTCAAATTACAAGGCTTTATTGACAATCATCCAAAACTCATTGGATATCCATCAAGTGTCTGTCAGTGCAAGTAAAACAGCCTATCCTAAAACAAAGGGCTGGAATAAAAAATATCCCCATCATGAATCAATGGAATAAGATGCTAAACTACATTTTTATTACTTCATGAACAAGCTGCTAAGCACAACTGATTCTAGACATTTTTTAAAAACATATTACCAATTGTGGTCTTTGAGGAAGTCAAAAGTGCCTGACTGTAGATCCTGTGACAAGATCTCAAAATTGATTCGATTGCAGCCTTCACTTTTGGAATGTAATGGCCGATATCATGCCCTGTTTATGCAATTAAGTCAAAATGATGCTCAGTTAGATAGTTCTTAACAAAACTGAACTGATAATATATACATGTTATAGGACCAGCTATCAAGTGTACCTTTAAATATTTCTAAGCCGATGTGCTCGCTTGAGGGTGACATAACTATGGCAAGCAAAGCACGGAGACCAATCACTTTTGCTTCACTTGGACTGTCTTGCTTCAGCAATTCTAATATCATATGGTTCATGGCAAAATCAAGGTTATGTTCAGCAATAGTTACACAAAATTCAACAAGTTTGTCATGTTGGACATCCTGAGTAAGCATTCCTTTCTTCAGAACTGTTAAGAGTTGAGAAGTCACACTGTCTAAGTAGTCCCATATACGGTTTAGGGCCTGGCTAGCTGCATGAACACTTAAGTAGAACCTCAAAACTCGATGAAGGCAGTCCAAGGACATGAATCGGTGGTTCTTGTCCTGCACTAGCAAAAGCAACAATAGAAATGAAAGCCCATAAAGATATGCCTCTGACCCCTCAACAGATCAAACTAACGAGAAATGAAAGCCCATAAAGATATGCCTCTGACCCCTCAACAGATCAAACTAACGAGACAGCCAGTTGTCAAAAAATATATAAACCATATCTTCTCTTGCCTTCCCCCATACTTAACTTAAACCAAACTTAAACTCACTCTTAAAAGCTTATAGAGTTGCTCCATGTGAGGGCTCAAGTTATTGTGGAATACTTGAGGATCACCAAGACAGAGAAGAAGAGTCACCAGAGGGTACCCAACCTAACAAATTGAAAAGATCACACAAAAGCACAAGCCAGGGATACAGTTAGAGAAAACGAGAGAGATGACATAATCCGGGAAATTCCAAACAGATTGATAACAAAGAAACAGAAACAGGAGGAGAGCCAAGAAAACAAGATGTCAATTAAACATAGGACAAAGTGCAAATGCAAACTCCCCGAGAAAAAAATTGCTGAAAATATAATGAAAGAGAAGTAGCTGAACAGGCTAGAGATCTAGAAACATACTGTGAAAGAAACTGATAAGAAATTCAAATATTGAGTTAAAAGGCAACCAAACACCTGGAACTCCATATAAAAAGAGGATATTCTCTGAAATCATCTTACAGCTATATGTTTGCTTTGTCTGTCCATCCAAGGGATAAGCACCCCTCTTATTCGTCCAACAGCTTCATACCACAAAGTAAGTGCATTTTCCACACCTGTTGGAGGCCATTGGCCCTTTCCACAATCTGCTAGTGGAGCCAAAATGTTTGAAAGCATATTACACAGTGCATGGTGAAGCTCACTTTTGCGTTTAGGAGGAAAACGGCTAAGAGGATTTGCTTTCGCCACAAAGGAAGCCGATGCATTCAGTCCCCCTTCAGTCTTAACCTGTAAACTATCACATTATCAAGACCTTGTTTTATGCCATTCACTTCAGGAATAAGTGAATCACACACACATACCCCAAGCTTCAGGTAACGCATCCCATTAATGATGCTGAGTGTTTCACTACGGGCAACACTAGTGTCAATTCGACGTGTATTTAGTTCCATGAAAAAGCGTTCAGTTACAGAACTAAACCTGTGGAAGAAAACAGAAAGGACCATAAAAATTGTACATGGCTTTACTCAGGAAGTATAAGGAGAAAAGAGAGAAGCCAATAACGTTTGCTTCAAAGATTACTGATGAGGTAAGGGTGCTGCTGTTGGTTCTGTTACTGATATTACTTTCTAGAGCATGCATGTCAAAACTTCCAGTTACTCACAACTACAACTTCCTCGATTAAATATAGTATGTAACCTTTTTTTCTATTTCAACAATCAAATGATATAGAAAGAGACGAAATTGAGAGGAAATATTTTCTCTCTGTATTGTGTCATTTTCCTTTTCGGTCAACAAAAACCCACCCGTATTGGTCCAAGACAGAAAGGGGAAATGTCCATATTGGACAAGGAAAAGGGAAGATATGACAGAAACCACTAGCAGGAGTGCCTGGAAAATGATAAAAAGAAGGCGCGCACTGTAGCCAGATCCTGGAACCCTAACTATATCATGCCAGCAAAGGTACAATAGCAATGCATTAAGAGGAGGGGGAATTCAAAATTTCACCACAGTTCCAAAACTTTAGATAAAACTGAATGCAACTGAAGGTAGGAAGATAGACTGACTCAGATTTCATTATAACCAACCACAGCCTTGAACATCACAATCCCAGAAGTAAAATGCTGGCCCAAGTTAGTAATCATCTCACAAATATGCAGTGACAAGGAAAAAACTTCTTTGTTTCTTTTCCCTTCATGACTTGGTAGATAAGCTAATATTCTACAATGAGACAAACTCACTTGACCAGAGAGTGGGTTATTGCTAAATTAAGCTTGAAATAACATAAAACTGTCATCATTATTCAATCGCACAAACTCCATTTTGCCTTTCCTTTCTATGAGTCTAAATGCCAAATGTGCAAATACAAAGACACATCAAACAATATATAAAAAGTGCTTTGTCAAATAATACTATCAATATCAGGTATCATACTGTAATGAAATGGTTACCTGATACGAGATAAGGCACCTAAGAGCTGAGCGACTAAGTCCAGAAGAAGCCCTCGCGAATCAACCAATGAGGGATATTCAACCTGGCTAACAACCCTATAACAAAGATATAATTGAATGCACAACAAGAAAGGAAGAACATGAGAACCGTTTAATCACATATATTTTATTACTGTTCCTCAAAGTTTCTATTAGTGTTTCATTGACTTCAATATCTCAATTCTGAATGTCTTCATTACATGCTTCAGTCTAGATCAAGGCACTGTCATGCTTAAGTAATCATTTTAATCTATCAAATATCATATCCCAGTTAATACAGCTGACACAAAATCAGCCCCGTGCCAGCCTGATGTTTCAGTAGAACAGATATTGGCGACTCACTTCATATACATGATGCAGATAATTCAATTCACCACACATGTTTTAGAAGTTCCTAAATCCATAGCTTTACCTGTCAGCATTAATCAGCCAGTCAAAAACAAAATTTTCGAGCCCAGACCACAGCTTCTCTGCAATGAAGAACAGCCATTTAAACTAGCTAGAAAAAATACAATTCAAGCAGAAAAGTAACATAACTGGATAGTGAACAAACCAGTGAGTCCCTCCTGTGGGCAGCATTCCACAAAACGGATACATGCTGAACAAAAAATGCACTCCACTGCAAGCTGAGCACAAGTAACGTAAATTAATCTCTGAATCAAACAACAACATTATCAAGATAAATCATGGCATTTCATGTTTTCAGACTAAACAAGTTAAGAATGAAGAATTTATGGCATATGATGTATTTCCTACCAAATGAGTTACCCTGGTGAAATATGCATGACAGGAAAAATCATCTACAATTTTAAAACTTTACAAGTTGAACACAAAGGACAAACAGCTTGAAAGTTGCACGATGAATAAGACACTAATCCAGTGCATCTATTGTTACCCAGTACATTCCTCATTCTTCAACATTATTGAATTTGCAATAATTATGACTCCTCTTTACAGTATAGCCTGAAATTTAATATTAGAGGTTGTTTCAGAGAATAATCATATAAAAGGTTCATAACATTACATTGTGCATATATGTTCCAGACGCATGGATTGAATGGGATGGAGATAAAGATAATTCCTTAACCTTGTCATTTGATACGCCAAACTTTTCTTGTCCGTCCACTCACTAAAATTTGTTATGAAACATTGTAAAATCTAGTCATCTTGCTCTCATCTGAGATATTTTTTTAAACCATAAATTGGAGGGCATCCCAAAATACACGAGAAGTGCACCTGTCAATCAGGTAAGTATTATCTCATTATAGAGGAAGGGTCCAGTTTTAAGTTTGTAGGAGGGGAGAATTTTTGGTAGGTTCATAGAACAACAGAAATCCCCATAAAACAAGAGCGAAATGGGATATAGAAATTGCTAAGGATGATGAATCAAATGTATGGCCAAGATTGCATACGAGGATCCAAAAGAATAGCATACTTATTCATGCAACCATCTATATCAATCTCCAGAGACTGAAATAAATAAAAGAGAATTGTAAAAAATGAAATGAAGAAACTGAATGCAGCTCAGTTGCTGCCAATGCATAAGGATGAGAGTGCATTTACTTTCAATGCTTAATATGTTGAGATTTTTTGACAACCAATGACCTTGCCCAGGGAAAAAAAAAGGCATTTGCTTACTCTCTCATCATTCCTGAAGGAAACAAGAAATCATACCTAAATACTAAAATCTCCTTATAATAGCAGAAATAAGCAAGATTATAATTTGACTGGTGACATCTTATTATAGAGGTTAAACCATTCAAGAATAAAAACTTTAAGGTATGCACAGTACAAAATTGTATCTCTAAGTTGAAATCATAATGAACATTTCTTCAGTTAAATATTGACAATCAATGCATTTTTGGGCCAGGTGAATGTCAACTAAATCCAAAGCTTGGGCTGCAGCTGGGTGTCAGCATGTGAACTCAATTCAAAACTGGACTGAGCTTGATACAAGGATTATCAGAATGGCCTCCCATGCTGCTAAATGGTAGGGTGCACTTGTATGAGCTAACAAATACAAACACATGAGCGTTGACATACAATGCTCAATAAGTATTTCACAAAGCTATGCTCTCCGAAACCATCATTTTTCATCAATTCTCGCATTCCCTTAAGTTTCACTTCATTGCTGACTTACTTTTCATTTTAATCATTTTCAAGGTGCTTTGGTTTTGTTTTTGACTTTTTTTTCCCACTATGATCCAACACGTTTTAACAAAATATCTTTTCAGAATATAATTTGGATTCAAGGACATCACATTGGTAATAATGATGATGTTGTTGAAGATCAAGATGAGGGGTCATTAAGAGGTTGAGTATATTGAGCTTTAAGAGTTAGTTTTATTCAACGTTACCAAGATGATCTGAATGTGTTGACGCAAGAGTGTAGGAAAACTTTTGGATGCTCAACAATATAATTCCTCTAATGTATGTAAAAAAAAATGTGTTTAAAGAATGCTTTAAAGTTACATCTTTTATGAAAATAAATTTTATTTCTAATGATGTACAACGTTACTGGTATCAGAAATGACAGTGTACTATACTGATTATACAGTTATCCTTGACAAACCTTTCTTTGGAATGTAGACGCATCATTTGCACCCTTTGGAGATTCACTGCAACAAAAATCCAACGAAGAGAGGAAAAAAATGAGAAATTGTTAGAGAAAATTACCACTCAAAAAAAAAAAAAAAACAAAACAAAACTAATGCTTCTTGTGTCTATCTATTCTTTATAACATAGGGTCAGGTAAAATTTTAGGTCTGCCTAATCCATGCCCTGTTCATGTTCGGACAATATTGGTAGTTCTTCAACCCTTGATTTACATTTTTTGGTGCACATTTTATCCAGCACTCATGTCTGTTAATGAAGTGGACAACAATGTTTCCTATTAACTGAAAGTTGAAGGTTGGTCCAATCTAGACAACAACGTGGCCCTGGGTTACTGTGAATAGATGGTTGGATAATAAGTGCTTCCCTATGGCAACAAGTTTCCAAGTCGAAAAGGTTGGTGCCCACACATATGGTGAATCTTAAACAGAGAAACAGATCTGTTAAAGATGGCTAGAGAGTGGAACCTATTTCCTATGAAGGATGCATCTCATGAGGCAGGCTAACAAGAAAATACAGGCTGTTAATCTTGAAATGGACTGAACAGGCATTGTTACCCTACAAGATTGAGGGTAAAAGTTGAAAGTCCTTGGATCCACAAGTTCAATTTCACACTGGTTTCAGCTTCTTTTGTTTTTAAATTTTCCCGATTTTTTTCACATGCAGAGTCCCTTTGTGTAACATCCAGCCAATGACTTCTATTTCTGAAGAACGAAGTATCAGGACAAATCAACCACTACAAAAAATGAACCACAATAAACCTTGCATATGACCACAAGATTTGTTGCCTTCAATTGGAACATTTTTTTCATTCATACCAGTCAATCAAACCACAACAGACAACAGAGTTTAGGATCATCAGCACCATGTCAAATTTCATACTAAAAGCATGACATTGTTTACAATCAAACCACAACAGACAACAGAATTTAGGATCATCAGCACCATGTCAAATTTCATACTAAAAGCATGACATTGTTTACAATCAGTCCCCATTTTCTCAACATAAGATGTCCTATCTCAAATCTCAAATTTCTTTCTAGCACCTCCAACAGTCTTTTGTCCAACAAACCTGACTTGTTTACTGACAGAGCACAGGAATCAGCCTTCCATTTCCTGGACAAAAAGAACAGAAATCCTTTGCAAGTGAAGTGATTAACTAGTATCTCTCTTCCCATTTTACGTAGCATTTGGCCATCAAGATGTGTGCACATCAGGAACAATTACATTGCTATGTTGACAAACTAATCTTGGTCTCTTCTTCATCAAATGCCATTCTCTTCAATTATTCTCATCAAACAACTTACTCTCATCAACTACTCTAAATTATCTTCTTCAAACTCCTCACTATAAACAAGAAGTTCAGGAAAAAACCTTCTCTTTTTGGCTTAGAAAAAAAAAATCCCTGTCTCAAACAACACAGTGCTTCAACTTCCTCATGTGTCTCTTAACTTACAAATAGTGATATTCCCCATGTATGAAATACATTGTTGCCAGAGAGATAAAGCCAATCAAATTTCAAATTCTGCCTGAATGAAAGAGGTCAAGAGGTAAATTTCTGTGATTTTATTTTTTCTTTTCCAGGCAACGAAGTATCAACTATAGGCCGTATTGAACCCAAGAAGCAAATTATACAATTTCCTAAGTGGAGCTAACAATGAGAAGCTAGAACAAGCCTACCATCATATTATCGCGATGAAAAATAATAAATAATCAATCATTAACTAAGCAAACCGAACATTACATTACCTCTCTCTCCATTTAAGAAGAGCTTCGAGAAGAGGAACGGGAGTATGGCGTGCAATCATAGCCAAAGAATCCAAAACCTGTTCATAGGATGGGTTAGATGGTCCATCCAACATTTTGCCCATTCCAGGACGGCAATAGGAAAAAAAAGTTTTTAAAATATCCACGTACCAGCATCCATGAGTTATCAATCACCATATTCTGCACACACACGCGAGCAAATTAAATAAAATTACTACTACTTCAAAATTCAACCAAGAAATAAAATTTTCCTTTCGCATTATTTCTATTAATTTTTTATATAAGTAAAATAATTTCAATCATTTGGTTAGAAAAAATTGACCTGAGCTTGAGCGGTTTCGATACGGCGTCTTGCGAGAGGGAGAAACCGCTGAAGCAGCGAATCCACAATCTGCTTCGCAGCACCGGCGCCGGTGCCTCCTGCTTTCATCTTTTTAATAATAATAATTTATGAACTCCTAACAAAATCAAATCACCAAAGAAATTGATTAGATTTTGAAAATTGGACGGATAGAAGAGTGATTGCAAATGAGAGAGAGAAACCTGAAGAGAGGAAATTAGGGATTAGGGATTCGGAGGCATTGGTTTTGTTTAGTTTCTTGAGTGTGAGATGATCTGAGTGGGAGAGGGGGGGAAGGGGGGCAGTTTTTTCTTTTTCTTTCTTGTTTTTTTGTTGATTAATGGAGGAATATATTTTTAAAAAATGACTTGTCGTTTGAGCTTAACGGTATGATAAGTGGGTGCCAGCTAACAGATGCGCACAATCTCCTTTACTAATGGGAAGGGCAACATTATAATAAGAGAAAAAAAAACAAATGGATCTTAAATGAAGTTATTGATATTAAAATTAAGTAGTAAAAAGTTATTTTTAAGAAATATTGAAGCATTAGTTTTGGTTATTTTCATAAAACAGAAAAATATTTAAGTGTTTATTTTTTTATTTTAAAAATATAAAAATTAATTCTTAAACTATTATAAAGATTTTTTTTCAATAAACATTTCTATTTCTTTCCATGTATACGAAACCTTAATCTTAAATGTAAAGTAGACGAAGTTGCTAAGCTCATCCAACTTAGCTCAATAAAGTATTTAGAAGGTATTTAAAAGTATGGTTGAACTATATTTTTTAAAAAATTTTATTTTTTTTATTTTCAATTAATTTTTTTAGTATTTTTTATTATTTTAATGATTGATATAAAAAATAATTTTTTTTAAAAAAAAACATTATTATAAGAAGGCTTAAAAGTCTAGCTAATCATAAGTCATAACTTCAAAAGTACAACGCAAAAATTAGAGCAATTTAATTATAGGCTCAAATTGTACGTAAAAAATTACTTGCTATGCTTTCTCTTGAGGATATTAAGTTAGTTAAACTAAGTAACTTCATAATTAATCAGTTTCGGCTATTTTGAGCTTGTGACCAGCATTACATGCTATACTACTAGCAGCATTATATTATAGGTTCGATATTTTTTGAAACATCTGCCTGTCCCATAAATCTCAAGATCATGAACAAAAGCCATGAACCTGGCTGCCTGCAGACAGGAATGTTTCTGTATCTGTTGGTATTTAGCTAACTTATCTGTTGATATAGACTTTGTTACGCTCTAGTTTGTAAGTTTATATAAATTGCTGCTAACTTCCTGTTCCCATTTCCATTTCCAAAGCCACGAGCTGCTCAACAACATTGTAATCATTTTGCTTTCTCTTGTGAGACTGCCATTGCCAAAGGAATTATCAATAAATATCTTCCGAGAAGTGGGTTTACAGAGTTGGACTTTCTTGCTCTTCTTCTTTTTACCCTTTCCCTTTCATTTTTTTCCTTCCTATACCAAGTACATAGGTGTTTAACTTGAAGATTATGTGGGTTATTTTATGCCCGAATCGTGTACAGTATTTGTGAAGCTTATTTTCTTAGAGAACTATATTGTTTTTCTTTTTTGTTTCTAGCTGTATGGTTATAGTGATTATGTCGCTTTCCATGTTATAGAATCCGTGTATCTCTGCGTGGATATCTGGGATAGATGGGCTGAGAAAATCTCATTCACTGGGACTTCAAGCATGCAGTTGTTGACAGCTTCCTTGATAATATTGTAGATGCTGGGGATCATTGTTTGACAATTTGTTCTCTCTTTCCCAGTTCTCCAGTTCAAAAGAAATGGAGATGCCTATCTTTATGACCTCGGCAGCACGCATGGCACCTTTATTAACAAGAATCGGGTCAGCAAAAATACGCTTTTTATATTTAAATTGTATGCGTTTCTTAAAAGGTCTGATGCAAGTGATACACTGATACTGTCGAGGGAACTTCGGATGTGTAATCCATCACATGTTATCCAATATATACCTGGCTATACAAGTCATCTACTCATCTAGAAATCTTTGATTTATTGTTTGATTGGATGATATTTTCGAACTAAAGGAGGATCTGGTCATGTATGTGGGACATGATCTTGTCCAAATAAACCCATATAGTGAATTATTTGCTTACTTGATACCAAGGAAATCATCGAGGACTGAAATATAAGCACAATACAAAAGAAAAGGCAACTTGGTGAGAATGTAATGTGCTTTACACCATACATGTTCGTGCCAACAGAAAATCTCCTGGATCCTGAAGAAGGAATTAAAAGAAAAGCAAGGTAAGATGACAGTTTGAAGAAACTTCCAAAGAATTGATTGCTAGCCTCTCCTGTTTTACAATCTCAATATAACTTCAAGAGGCAGAAAATGTATTCTAATTGGGACTCTGAGTACTCTGATTGCTAAACAAAAGAAATCCTAACAAAAAATTAAGTACACTGCATAGGATGCTCTAAATACTAGTGACTTATTGGACAAGGATTCCAATTCTGAGCAAACATTTTCAATGGCCAACCAGCATTTTTTCCAGTAACATACACTCTGGCTAGTTGAAAGAATCTTTTCTTGTCATGTCTGCTCAGTTGATCTAGAGTCTTCTAGCAGAAAGAATCCTAACCTTCAAGGCTAATTCATCCAGCTGATTAACCATGTCATCTTTAAGTCTTTTCATGTTTTTAACACGAAATGACAAAAACTAGCTCTGGCTTATCATCGGCCAAATTAGCCAAGTTTATGTTCTTCAATTTCATGAATTTAGCATTTGGTTACATGGATTTAATCTTCTACTCTATAGTTTTGATTTGAATCTGAAGTTGTCCTGTGCCAGGACCCAAGGAAGGGAGGAGTTGACCCCATAAAACGAATTGCGTATTTATTAGCTGACAATCTTGTAGAAGAAAGCCTTGCTCTCAGGTAGTGAAGGAGTGTGCAGGATAGCTTCTTCCTTTGAAATTTCCTGCTTAAAAGATTTATGTAGAATATGTTTGTGTATTTTAATGATGTGCTGCTGCTAAAAAAGTTTCCTTCCAGTGGGTGGTGGTTTTTTGTTGCATTCTTAGTTGCTTTCCTTTTCTGTATCCCAGGCGGAGAAGAGAGTTTATGTGGCATTGCATGTTGGCGATGTTATTCGATTTGGCCAGTGAGTAACTTTTTTCCTTGATTCCTCGACTTATCCATTCTTCTGTATCTTTCATGCCTCTGGTATTTTCTCCCGACTGTTCATCACCTGGCATCATTGTCTGCTTCACTTAACACCACTGTAACCTGTGATGTTGAACCACAATTCATAATGCATATTGGGGCCATTGGCCACAGACTGTATCTAGGATTCATGGTCAAAGTCTTTAATAAGCTTTGGTTCACATATTCTTTTTTCGATATATACTGAGATTGTTTCAGCGTGTCTTACATATAGTGTTATATTATGAGTGTTATTGTTTGAAAAGACATGAATTAGGAACGAAGCAACTGTTTCTGCATTATTGTCCTTGCATATTTCTGAAATTTCCTCGTGTTCTTTCCTTGCACAGTTCATCTCAACTGTACATTTTTCAAGGACCTTCTGTCTTGATGCCACTGGTAAGATTGCTGTCACCATACACACATAAATAGTGCTCGATAGATATCTTAGATTTTGTGTACTTGGACATTACTCCTTGTTTCTCTCCTTTTTCTTTTAATTGACCTTTTCTGAATAAAGTTTGTGCGTTTGTATGCACTTTTGTGCAAAGAGAATTGCTTAAAACTATTATTAGTAGTGTTTGTTGGACAATAGTAGTGTTTGTTTATAGCTGTCAACACTCTTGTCAGTCTTACCTCCTCAGAAATTATGCTTTTTTAGCAATCCAGAAAAAGAAAAAAGATAATCATTGAGAATTTGTTGTTTCAATCCCACCTAGGAACTTGAAGACCAACTAGTTTACGTACTCGTGTCAAATTTACCTCCAGGTCTATTTCATTTTTTGGCATTATCTTGTATACCAGAACTTCTATAAATCCTAAATTAGACTCTTTCGCATGATAAAAAGCTGATACTCTTCTCTGTGTTTTTATGTTGTTTTGGATAAGTAGGATGATGGTGATGAAGTAGCATGGCACACCTACAAAGGGCAGCTTACAGAGAAGCAGGAGAAAACCCGTGACAAAATAATAAAAAGGTAAGTGGTTTTACGTTTCATACTTCGAGTTCCTCATTTCTAGATATTTGATGTCAAATACAATTGTGATTTCGGTTACCTTGAACGCGAGACCAATCTGCATCCAGTTTTTCAATCCCCTTCAGATTTATGTTCTAGCGTCATTTAAAATGTTCATTTACCTGTACTCCAAATCGAAGGGCTATTTTTAGTGATGACTTCTTTCCTTTTCTCTTTCTTCTCACTGTCATGCCTTGCTTTTTCGCTGGTATTAGAAGTGTTAAATCTAAATGGTTGTATGCTTTATTGATGGAGAAGAAACAAACATTTCATCATCGCTGCATTAATCGCTCATTTCCTGATTTTCTTGTCAGTGCTGAATAAAACTGTGCAGCTCGGAAAGGAACTATCCTCTCTACAATCTGAACTGGGCAGGATCTTGTTTCTACTGAAGATTGCTGACCCATCAGGAGAAGCTGATCAGAAAACGATTCGCAAGTGAAGGATAAGAAACCTGATAAA
>Ga0325404_1001520_pt1 | contig 24553 bp, 14 predicted proteins | sample PopdelMetagenome_18_FD_205664 | JGI IMG/M metagenome (GOLD analysis project Ga0325404, IMG submission 205664) | Populus deltoides microbial communities from Bellville, Georgia, United States - Xylem-Control-R1 | ecosystem: Host-associated > Plants > Phyllosphere > Stem > Wood/Secondary xylem...
ACTTGGGAGCTATTGGCCCAAAGCTTGTTACATGGGTTAAGGAGAAAAGCTTAAGGGAATCAAACATTGCACTATCTACGTATCAGTATCTGCAACCCGAGTTACTAAGCTCGTAGGGGTGTCTCATCACCTAATGCCGTAAAACCAACTGGTCTGGGAGTCATTAGCTGAAAGCTCATTACATGGGTTAAAGATGCATTGTGTTTTAAGTATATGTATATATATTGAAAAAAAAGACAAAAAAAAGGAAAAAAAAGAAGAAGATAATAACCCCAACCCAAGGAAGTTAACCTTAAACATTAGAACAGATATTGTTTTCTTCCAATAAAAGCCCTATCATCTATGTTTTCATACATTGAGCACATAAAAAGAAAGGTTTATTAATATTTTGTTTAAGAGGTGTTGAATAGATATATAAATTTAATGAGTTTGTTTATCTGGATAGATTAATGGAAGTTGAATGATGAATGCCTTGTTTTGTGGAATTTGCAAATTGTTTTTTCTATTTTAACGCTTTGATTACTAGGGACTAGTAATAAGCTGGTTGGGGGGTGTGATTAGTACTTAAAAGTGCATTTTTATCAAGGTTTTATATCATCATTTTGCACTTGAAGTAACAATAACTCATTAACTAAAGCATGTTTTATAATAACATATCTAATAATATAAGATACCTTTAATTTATGGTAAATGTTCATCTTAAATGCAGGCCTATCACATAAATTAAAGAATTGATTGATGAGTTGAAGTACTGAAATTGAAAGGACAAAGAGATGGCCAAACTTAGAAAAGAGATGATTGGTGCAGTCCAAACTGGAACACTGTTTGGTAATCGGGTCATATCTGGAGTTGTAGATCTCAGATTTAGGTCTTCCTTATATGGATGGAAAGCTAAGACATAGGCCTACAACTTTCATGGGGAGTCCAAGATTCAACAAGACCGTTTTCAAGTCCAAATTATAGCAACAACGAAGAAGTCTGAATCTGTCCTGCAGCCCAGACACTGTTCAGTGTTCAGCCCATATCTCGAGTTCTAGAAGTCCAAATGATCTAACATTTTTACCCTAGAAAGATGAGACAATTTCCTAGAACTTTCATGAGTCTGTTCAAATTATGACGTTATCAATGACCTTTTTGGCAGACAAGAAGATAAGAATTGTCACCAAGTCAAGATGTGGCCACCCATTCATCAATTAGTCAACAAATCAATAGTTCCGAATTTTGGCCTATAAAAGGAGGCATTTGCCATGTATTTAGGCATCTTGGTGTTCAGATCAAGATCATGCTCTTGCTCTTTCTTTATATTTTGTAATGCTTAAGTTTTGCTTATATTAATTTCTTGCTTATGCTTTTCATTTCCTTTCCTTGTTTATTTATGTTTCTTTCTTTCATTATGTGTTGCTAAGTTAATTATGTCAAGGTGAAAAGGGTACACTAATGGTGTAAGAATAAGTATAATATAAACTTAACATGGACCTTAATGTTGGATATTAACATGCTTTATATTTGTTATCTTGTTCACTTTTAATACTTTGCTTGTTAAATGGTTAATCTAGATTTATGTTGTATAACACTTGGTACAACAAATACTTGGCACTTTCATAGCCCATATTGTATGGTATAACCGACACCTGAGCTATGAAAGGAACTTGATTTGTTGTTAACATAAGTTATAATCATGAATGCCTAACAACATTTACAAGTATTAGCATTATTCGAATAAGATAACTAATGTAATCATGTTAACAATTTATAATCTGATTGGAACCTCCTTTGTGTGTGGTTTCCAATTGAATAAAAAGGGTTTATACTATACTTGTTTGAAATACCATTAATAGATCCTCTAACCTTGACATTTGTTGTTATCATTGTTTAATCCTTACGTTAATCTTCCATCTCAAAGTTCTCATCAACTTCTTCTTCTTCATCATCTTTATTATTATCATTATTAATAGTATTATTGGTATTATTATTATTACTACTATTATTACTATTACTATTACTATTATTATTATTATTATTATTATTATTATTATTATTATTATTATTACTACTATTGTTGTTGTATTATTGTTGTTTATAATTTATACAATTAACCTCCATGTGGTTCGACCCCGGTGTTGCCGAGTTATTTATTACTTCGACACTCTTGCACTTGGGAGAAGACATCAATCTTTTGGTCGTGTCACTATCTTTCTTTTCCTTCTTTTTTCTCCTCTCTTATTTATTGGCTCAAATAACCATCATTTTCTCTATATAAACTCTTTTTCTCCTTCTCTCTTTCTATTTTGGCAATTTCTTTATCCGCCTTTAAGTTTTATTCTTTCTTTTCTTTTTCCTCTATTTATAGAAAGGGAAGGGCTTCTAGAAGCTTTCTTAGGTGGATTGATCGACCCTTGGTTCATTGGAACAAATCCTAGTCATTAATATCATTTGTCCCGTCATAAAAATCATAATTGAGTGACCTCCTTCATCTTTCTTTTATAGCGATTTCAAATGTTTTTTTAGTATTGAGAGGGGCAGTGGTGAAAGAAATGATGACAAAGAAAGGAGTGAGGGCCTTTTGGTTGTGTCGGAGAGTGTGGATATAAGGATAAAGTGCAATCATTTAAGCATGAGAGAGGTGACACAACCAAAGAGTTGATGTCTTCTCCCAAGTATAGGAGTGTCGAAGTAATAAATAACCCAGTAAGACCGGGGTCAAACCACAGGGAGGTTAACTGTATAAACTATAAATAAAAAAATAGATAATAACAGAAAAGGAGTTGAAGAGAGATTTGAGATGTGATATTGATGTAAGGATTAAACAAGGATAAAATAATTGTCAAGGTTAAAGGATCCACTAATGGTATTTCAAACAAGTATAGTATAAACTCTTTTTATTACTCAACTGGAAACCACACACAAAGGAGGTTCCAATCAGATTATAAATTGTTAACATGATTACATTAGTTATCTTATTCGAATAATGCTAGTACTTGTAAATATTGTCTAGTATTCATGATTATAACTTATGTTAACAACAAATCAAATTCCTTTCATAGCGCAGGTGTCCATTATACCATACGGTTGGGCTATGAAAGTGCCAAGTATTTCTTGTACCAAGGAATATACAACATAAATCTAGATTAACCATCTAACAAGCAAAGTATTAAAAGTGAACAAGATAACAAATACAAAACATGTTAGTATCAAACATTAAAGTCCATATTAAGTTTATACTATACTTATTCTTACACCATTAGTGTAACCTTTTCACCTTGACATAATAAACTTAACTAAACATAATGAAAGAGAGAAACATAAATAAACAAGATAAAAACATAAATAAGATATAAGTTAACTAAGTAAAGGAAATGAAATGAAAAGCATAAACAAGAGATTAATGAAAGCAAAACTTAAGCATTACAAAAATATAAAGAGAGAGAGAGAGTAAGAACATGATCTTGATCTGAAAATCAAGATGCCTCAATGCATGGCAAATGCCTCATTTTATAGGCCAAAATTTGGAATGATTGATTTGATGCCTAATTGTTGAGTGGGTGACCACATCTTGACTTGGTGACAATCCTTATCTTCTTGTCTAAACAAAACGTCATTGCTAACGTCAGAATTTGAACAGATTATCTTCATGAAAGTTCTAGGAAATTGTCTCAGCTTTTCAAAAAAAAAAAAAGAATTGTTGCATTTGGACTTCTAGAACTCGAGATATGGGCTGAACACTAAACAGTGTCTGGGCTGTAGGACAGATTTAGACTTCTCTTTTGATGCTAAGATTTGGACTTTCAAATGGCAGAATTGAGTCTTGGACTCCCATGAATGTTTTAGGCCTATGTCTTAGCTTTCTAGCCATATAAACCAAACTGAAATCCAAGATCTACAGCTCTAGATATGAGCCAATGACTGAACAGTGTTCTAGTTTGGACTGAACCGGCATCTCTTTTCTAAGCTTAGCCCTCTCTTTGTCTTCTCAATTTCAGTAGTTGAACTCATCAATCAATCCTTTGATTTTTGTGATAGGCCTGTATTTAAAATGAGCATTTACCATAAATTAAAGTTATCTTATATTATCAGACTTGTTATTATAAAACATGCTTCAGTTAGGGAATTTAATGATACTTTAAGTGCAATATGATCAAGGTTGTCAAAAACACTTTTTTGACACGACAAGGAACATACAATATAAACTTGAATCGTAAACTCAAATCGTAAAATCGCAAGTAAAATTTTTTAACTAAAAATCATAAAATCGCAAGTAAAATATTTTAACTAAAATCATAAAATCGCAAGTAAAATATTCTAAACAATACAAATATCCAAACATCTTAAAATACATAATTCAAATAAAATATCCTGCAATTCAATAAATCAATATATGCATCAATAATTACAAATATACATGTTGTATCCTGCAGTTCAATAAATGACGAGCATGCATGTTGTATATATGGAGACATTTTTTATGGGAAACTATTCTAGTGAGACAAAAAAAAAAGGCAATTATTCAGCACAGATTGCACTTTTGCAGGTACCACTTCAGTAATCAAATTCTCAGAAGCTGTACCATAAAGAAACACAGAACAAAATTGAATTTTTCAAGTATAGTTCTGATAAGATATCCATGAACTCACAATTTCTTGCAGCCAAATCATCACAAAAACAATTGCAATTACAATTACCGTGAGCAAGTTTTACCATGATTTCTCACAATTCTCAGAAGTTGTACCATAAATATGACATTGAATGACGTTATTCTATTACCACAAGCAAATTTTACAATCATTTATCATAATACTGTCAAAACAATTGCAATTACAATTACAATTAAGATGCCATCTAAAAACCTAAAAGCTCTTGCTAACCCATCAAGAAAAAAGAAAGAACTCTCTTCTTCCAAGTACAAATTTATCTGTTGCTGAAACTCCCTCAAAAGCTTAAACTTTCCAAATTATCTTCCTCTCCACCTATCCAACTCTAATCAAATATGGTTTTAATTCACAATTCAGGAACTTATTAAGTGCTAGGTTATATTCATTCAACAGAAGCACTGCAAAAGGCATTCCAAGACTAACCTATCCAGTAATACACAAAAAGCATAACTACTAACGTTTGGACTATTGAGTCTTACACCTAAATTACACAGATTCACACAAAACCAGCAATTACAACACATGAAACCAGCAATTACAACACATGAAACCAGCAAGCAAGAAATTACACAGATTTAGAGAATACCTAGAGAAATTACACCTAAATTCCCTTCACATTCAGTTTTCTATCAAAAATTCATATAATTAAGAAGCTTAGTTAAAGATAATGGAAAGTGACCTTGACAAGAGTGCAATCCTGGAATGCTTCGTTGTCTATGCAGAATTGCAGACTCTACAACACCAAAGCAAGCAAGATCAAACAGAGCATAGGTGAACATTACAAGAAATTACAACACACAGAAGTACAACATTGTTAGACAACTTCAATCGATGGTTAATCAATTCAATCGATGGTGAAAATTACAAGAAATTACAACACACAGAAGTACAAAATTACTAGCAGCAGTGCAGCACCACTTCCCCTCCGAGAAAATACCCAGAAGCAAACCAATTAATAGTAGAATACCCAGAAGATAAACACAAATTCACATAATACCCAAATAATTTTTGTCTCTAATCACCACCATTAGACAGAAAAAACAAAGCTTGGGATTGGAATAAATTATTATCTTCGTCTCGCCAAGAACGCTCCGGATCGGGGGAAAGTGATTTCTTAATCTGCTGGGGAAAGGGAAAACAGCCCAAACGAGAAAGGGAAAAGGGGAAGAGAGTCAGGGAGAGTGGGAGACAGGGACGAAAAGGGGAAGGGACTCTGAAGAGTGGGAGGGAGACAGAGGAGGCTGAGGAGCATTTCTAATTTTATGCATTTGTTGAAAGTTTTGGTGAACTCGTGAAAATGTTACGGTTTTAACGTTTTTTACGAGTTGACCCGTTTTTTAGCGAGTTTGACCGGGTTTGACCCGATTTTACTAGTTTTCGAGTTTTAACCTCGATTTTACTCGTTTTATGTGTTTTAACTCGTAAAATCGAACGATTTTACGAGTTAAAATGCATTTTTAACAACCATGAATATGATGATATAAAGCCTTGTCCGATTTTATGAGTTAAAATGCATTTTTAACAACCATGAATATAATGATATAAAGCCTTAATGAGAATGCACTTTTAAGTACTAATTAAGAGGGGTGGTGCAGCATAGAAAAAAGAAGAAGATAAGTTGGGCATGCACCAACGTATGCCTTTTTTTCATGTAAAACAATGGCGTTTTCCTAATGTTTTTTTTTCACATGAAACGACTTTTTTTTTAAGGAGGAATTTTTTAAAGTAGATCCTCAAAGTTTGCCGCTTTTTTCAGTTTAGTCCTTGTGTTTTTATTTTTTATTTTCTTGGCCAATTGGACATTTTCTCATAATTTCTTTCAATTCAGTCCTTATTTGCATATTTTCACAGGCCTCTCATTTCTTTGCTTTCTCTAATTTAGTCCTTGGATTTGTAAATTTTTTTTGCCAATTGTAACCATTTTTCTCATAATTGCTTTCAATTTTACTCCAAATTGAATATCTTTTATTTTTTTCTTTATTATTTGATTGATTGTTACTTTTTTTCCCTTGCTTTCCAAAAAAAAAAAAGAAAAATGCAACAATAAAAACCCTTGAAATATATTTTTCTTTTGCTGTTTTTACTGAGATTAGAGTAAAAGTGTGATTTTTGTTAAATATATTTTTCTTTTGCAGTTCATTTAAGTTTCAATATTTAATTTATTATGTAACTTAATATTAATAATTATGATAATTATAAATAAGAAAATTATTTATAGTTAAGTTATTAATTATTAATTATAATAATTATCAATAAAAATAGTTAGTTAGTTGAAGTGAATTTAAATTTTAATAGGTTTAATTAGAAGATTAGTTGTATACAATTTAAGTTTTAATATGATATCTTAACTTGATAGTTACGAATTTAATTTTGGAAATAAAATGACTTAAATAAATGTATTATTTTTCTAGTTATTCTTGAAACTGTTCTACTTTTTCAAAAAAACATTTGTTACTTAAAAAACACTCCTACATTTTGCCAAGCGCATCACATGTCATCTCTACATTGGCTCAGCCAGCTTTAAAACTCAAGTCAAGCTGAAGTCATGGTAGTTAATATTTAATAAATCAACCTTCGTGGGCTCCTCCACAGCCTCCTTGTAGCTCAGGCGGAGTGCACGGTGCGTTACGTCAACTGCACTTCCATTTTGGTGGAACAGAGAAAATTCAACATAAAATCTAACAGTCATCCAGAGACCAGGCAGAGAGAGAGAGATGAACAAAACGCATTCAAAGCTGTTGAAGATCGTTATCTCTCTCTTCGCCCTCAACTCCCTCTCTCTTTGCCTCTACTTCTCCTCTCACCACCACAATTCTAACAACAAACAAGAGGAATACCACTCTTCTCTAACGTCAAACGACCGTTCCCATACGGAAAACAACAGTAACAATAACAGTAACAGTAATAATGTCAATCTAAAAGCTTGGCCAATACTTCCTTCTTACCTTCCATGGACTCAAAACCCTAACAAAGTCACCGTCCGTTCATGCGAAGCTTACTTCGGAAACGGCTTTAGCCGCCGCATCGACGTGCTTTCGAGCGGCGGATGGTTCAGGTGCTTGTACAGCGAGACATTAAGGAGCTCGATATGCGAGGGAGGGAGTGTACGGATGGTTCCGGAGAGGATTAAAATGTCGAGAGGAGGTGAGAGGATCGAGGAGGTAATTGGTAGAAGTGAGGAGGAGGAGTTGCCGGATTTCGAAAACGGTGCGTTTGAGATTCTTGGATCGACAGCGAGATCTAAATGGCTTGTTGATGAAGGTTTCTTAGATGCGTTTGTTCCTGATGGGAGTGTAATGCGACACACCATGCGCGGGTTGATCCGATCGATTCGGGTTGTGGATAATAACAGCAAGGAGTTTCATTGCGATCTGGTAAATAATCTTATTCTTTTTTTAATTTTATTTAGGGCAAGTGATGTGGTGGAAGCGGATTGGAATGTTAATTGATTAAGTAATAAATGATCTATTTTGATCATTAATTTCGCTTATAGACTGACAGGAGTGGAAGGGAATTTAATGAAATATTTCATAAGAGGAAGACAAAATTGTTACTAAATAGAGGTGATAATAAGTTTATGTAGATTAAATTATGCGGTATGCTTGTCTCTTATTGATGGTAATTGGTCTATCTGCTTGCAGTGGATTGAGGAGCCAACCCTTTTGGTCACCAGATTTGAGTATGCAAATCTTTTTCATACTATCACAGATTGGTACAGTGCATATGTTGCTTCGAGAGTCACCGACTTGCCTTATCGACCTCACTTGATTTTTGTGGATGGTCACTCTAGAGTATGTTATGCTCTCTGTTTTACTTACATGATTTCTTGGCTCTTTTAAGATTATTGCATATGAGAGACTTTAATTAATTTTATGCTTAAATTGGTTTGTTTGGATTGTTTAGTATTGAATTTTATAGATCAGTGGAAGGGAGGACTGGAAGAGAGAGAGTTCTAGGTTTAGAGATGAATTACAGTGGAGTACTTCTCTATTTCTAATCAGTAATCAAATAATATCAACTCTTCTTCCTCAGGCATACATGGCATGTCTTTGATGGTGTGGAAGCGTTTAATCATCTTTCATAAATTTATGAAATGCTTAGTTAGTAGAACTGAGAAGTCAGTATCCAATTGCTTTTGTTCTTGGAAAGATTGAATTCAGCATGAGAAGGTTGATTTTCAAAGCATGCTTGAACAACCCTAGCCATTATTTGAATTTACACCACCATTTATATCACAAGCTGCCCACTCACCCCAATATCCAGATTGCCTCAACACCCCCCTTCCCAAACAAACCCTGTGGTTTTGCTATTTCATTCTAAAAATAAGTTCATTATTCTATTCCAAACATGCAATTAGTGGATCCAATTCTTTTTAATGAGTGATCAATAATCATGATTTCAGCAGGGGATACTCAAGCTGCCAAGAGTTTTTTTATCCCTTGCACTAGTCATCCTCTGCTTTGTGTTTCTCCGTCTGAAAATTTTCAAGTGCCCCATGGCCAGTCTTTTCAATCTTCTTGATGAGCTGGTCATCATGTTGTCTTTCTTGCTAGTGAAACATAATCAACTACAAGCAACAATTTCTCCTTATTTGAACGAAAATTGTAATGTGCAGTCACTTTGGACATTGTTTTTGCTCTGCTACTGTTCTGCGTAGTTGGGAAACATGACAGGGCTGGATGGTGGAAAAGTTTCACCTAACTGACCCAATGAAGGTCATGTTTAATTACTTTTATGAGCTCACCACCCTTACAAATTTGTTCTGCTGTTCTTGATCTAATTTGCATAGAATACTGATACATGCTTATGTTACCTGACCTGCTGATGATGACAAATTTCAGACACCCTTGGAAGGAACTTGGAAAGCGTTGTTTTCAAGCGTTAGATATGCTAAGGACTTTAGTGGCCCAGTTTGTCTTCGGCATGCTATTCTTGTCCCTTTGGGATATGAGACTGCACTCTTCAAGGGACTGACTGAAAAAATAAATTGTCAGGGAGCATCAGCGCATGATCTTTGGCAAAACCCTGATGACCAAAAAACTGCTCGATTGTCTGAGTTTGGAGAAATGATCAGGGCAGCTTTTGACTTCCCTGTCAGTAGACACAGAGCTGAAAAGCCATTTTCTGGGCATAATGTCCTCTTTGTCAGACGCGAAGATTATTTAGCCCATCCACGCCATGTTGGTAAAGTTGAATCAAGGCTAAGCAATGAACAAGAAGTTTTTGATTCATTGCAGACCTGGGTATCTAATCATTTGGAGTGCAAAGTGAATCTTATCAATGGATTGTTTGCTCATATGTCTATGAAGGAGCAAGTCCGAGCCGTTCAAGACGCTTCTGTTATCATTGGTGCTCATGGCGCAGGTCTCACTCACATCGTATCTGCAACACCAAAAACAATAATTCTGGAGATTATTAGTAGCTACTTTAGACGCCCACATTTTCAATTGATTGCTGAGTGGAAAGGGTTAGAGTATCATGCCATCAATCTTGATGGGTCACATGCGCATCCATCAGTTGTCATAGACAGGTTTAGCAGGATAATGAAAAGTCTTGGATGTTGAAATTCTTTTGGATACGTGTGAAATTGATCGATACTCATGGCAGCAGGGAATGGGAAAGAAGTGATGCGAAACTTTATTGATCTTCAGGAGTCTGCTTTTTAATGCCACATCCTCTCTTGCTGATATTAATTTTTGCTTTCAACTCTTTCTTCACAACATTGTAATTTGTGGCTGATTGAAGATACCATGCCAAGATTGTACTGTGTGAGTTTCTTGCGGTCTGTGGTCATGTCAGGAGCACCTTAAGCAGTGGTACAGGACAGACAACATAGATGCTAGTCGTCTTTTGCCAGCCCCAAAAGTTTGATGGATGGCCATTGTTCAACTTCTTAGTCCGTACGAGGTGGATGTCTTGTGTTCTTTGGATATGGTACGTCATCCTGACACCGGTGATAATTATTCTCGTTAATGATATTTTGTATTAGGAAATGGACTTACAAGCCAGGCTTCGTTTATTTTAGGAGATTAGCTCATGATTGCTCACACGTACGACACAACTACATGTTGAACTACTACTGTATGATACCACCAGTTTCTGTTCCCTCTCACCTCTTATTTAAGGATAACCACATAATTAATTTGTGTATTTTTTTTTCTTATTTTGCTCTGTTCCGTCCTTTAACTTGTCAATTAAGTGCACGAACATATATGTTGTTGTTAAATGGAATAATTATAAAAAAAAACCTCATGTAGTTAAATGGAATAATTATAAGGAAAGTGATTTTCAGATGAGATTTTCTGTAATTATCCATTGTTAAATTATAAAATAGAAAACTAAGAGGTATCAAAGTTGCCTTGTGAGATGAGAGTTTTTTGGCACCTTATTATTTTTTTCTTTGTTTTTGGTTGTGATTTGTTTTTTTATGCATGCTTAAGGGAATCTTGCAAGGTAAGGAAATGTTGATTCGCTCTATTAATAATTGGCTTAACAAAATAAAATTTAATTTTATTAATTTAAAAAAATTAAAGCTTAGAGATTGAATCTAAAGCTTAAATGAATGTTGAATCCCTGTGTTTTCTCTAAAATTAGGGATCCATTTGCACTATCAAAAGCAAAGTTCATGATCGGTTCGGAAAAATAAATTAAAAATTTGTTGATGATGAGAAAGTAGACTCCGATAGCTTGGTGGAGTACTACCATTAAAAATAGGGATAATAGAAGCATCACAAGTGTGGATGGCGTTTGCCTGTCGAGAAGCACATGTTATGCCTCGTGCGAAGAATGAGAAGAGGACCGGTGTGCGGTAACGATGGCGCCTAGTCATACATAATTTATAGTGGTAGTAGTGCTCGTGATTTTTATTCCGTGCTTGATTTCGTTGCTTTTCTGATTTGCCTGTCGCGCACCATTATATCTACTCCATGTTGTGTGCACTCACCGGAGTGGGGGCTAGAAAAAATATAAGCTTATGAGGGGATTTTTTTAAATTGTTATTAAATGTGAAAGTATATTTATTTTGAATTTTTTTCTATTAAGATAATTTATCTTATTAATGTATCTTTTATTTGTCTTGACGAACATTTTTTTTTTTTAACTAGAATCATTGTTTAAAAAAATTATTATTATTAAAGCAAGCTAACAAAAACTATTAAAATATTATGTTCATTTTTTATCATGTGTGATTGAAAGCTAAAACAAATCATAAATGTGAAAATCATATTTAAAATCTATTTACAAGTTTTAAGAATAAAAAATGATTTGAATTGAATTTTCATAAATAATTTATTATTAGTATTATTATTTTCATATTGGATATATAGTGATTGAAAAAAATATTAAAATTCAAATAAAAAATTATAATAGTATTTAAGAATTATGTCAAAACTGAAGAGTAAGTGAATTTGTCTAGTTTTTTTTTTCTGAAGGGCAACAAAAAAAAAACAATGGAGTCAGGCCTAATGCCTTGCTTTTATTATTATTATTATTATTACTATTACTATTATTAAGGAGGTACACTGACATGATCAAATAGTTGATGTTTTTTTTCAAGTGCAATAGTGTCAAAATAATAAATAATTCAGCAACGCCAGGATAAATCCAGAGGGAGGTTAAGAATACAAAACCACAAATAATAAAAGAAAAGGAGTTAAAGAGATCTAAAATATATGATATTAATGTAAATATTTAATAGAGATAAAATAATTGTTAACGTTAGAGAATAAACTAATGGTATTTTAAATAAGTATAGTTCAAACTATTTTTATTATTCAATTGGAAATCACACACAAAAGAGATTTCAATCGGATGATTTATCATTAATGATTCATTATAAGTTATTAACATTATCATATTAATTATCTTATTTGAGTGGCACCATGAATCTTAATTCATGGAACTAACTTATTTCAACAAATCAAGATCCTTTTATAGCAAAGGTGTTGGTTCTCCATACGGTAGGCTATGAAAGAATAAAATATTTGTTGTGCTAAGGATTATACACCACGAATTAAGACTCACAACTTAACAATGAGGGTATTAAAATTGATTAAGATAACAATTACAACATATTAATATCAAACTTTCTTGAATTTAAACAATAAAATCTATATTAAGTTTGTATTATACTTATCCTTGTACCATTAGTGTAACGTTTTCATCTTGACAAAAATAAACTTAACTAAATATAATTATTTGTGTGTGTTTACATGTATCTACAAGTAGATAAATGAGAGAGAAAAGGGAATATTATGCAAAGAGAATTCATGGATAAACTTTGTTTTATTGATGTGATGAGGACTTATACATTTACACATAGTATTTCTTTACATAATCATAATTTACAGGTCTAATTAGATCTTTTCCATTCATTATTGTTAACACAAATGCTCCTCATAAGAAATCTTTCTTTACCATATAGCAACCCTTACAGTTTAGAACCATTTGCTCTAGTCTTCACCCGGTAATGGCAGGATCTTTGAATTCTTTTAGTTGGACCTTTCTATCATATGCTCTAGCAATTATTTTCTAATACAATTGATGGTTTCAAATTATAGCTAACATGTTCTCACTGATCATGTTTAGTTGTTTATACAATATTTTAGCCCATTCAAATTTTTCCAACTCAAATCTCATTAGGAATCTCAGTGACGGTATTTCTACCTATAAAGGCATCACTGCCTCCATCTTGTATACTAGTGAGTAATATATAGCTCATATTGATGTCCTTACCACAATATAGTATGCATAAATAGAAAAGGAAAGTATCGCATACCAGTCTTAGTATATGACCACCATCTTCTAGATGATCTTGTTAATGTTTTTGTTTATTGTCTCATAACATCATTCATTTCAAACCTGTATGGAGAGAAGTTAGCGTATGTTTGACTTTTCACTTCTCATATAATTCTATAATCACTTTCTTATTGAAGGTATGAGCATTATGTCATTATTATTTTAGGTGAGCTATACTGGCAGATTAGATTTTTCTCAATAAATTATCACAATGCCAACTCCATTTCTAAATACATTTATTGTGCAATTGAAGTACATCATCCACCATTTATTTTCTACTGCCTTTTCCATTATTATGACATTTTCATCTAGGAAATCAAAGTTTAAAGGTCTATACTCATTAATGTCATTATTTACAAGGTGATCAGCAATTGCACTTTCTTTTACTACCTTTATCATCATATAGATAAAGTCACATAATATGCTAGTAACATTTGTCATCTTGCTATTTGGTTTGACATGTATGAGTTTTTAAAGATGCCCTTAAAAGAATCTATTTTTAGGATCAACCGTATAATACAATATATATTATCGAAGTTGTTTAGCGCTCCATACCAGACGACAACATAGCTTATCTAGCTAACTTCACTAAAACTCATAATCAGTGAACTTTTTATTAAGGTAATAAATGGCTTGCTTTTTTCTTCCAAAATTATCATGTTGGCCTAATACACAACTCATAGCCACTTCAGTCATGGTCAAATACAATATGAAGGTCTTCTAGGTATGGGTGGTACCAAAAAAGGTGATTTTTGCAAATACTTCTTAATCTTGTCAAAGGCTTCTTGGTAGTCTTCATCCTATATTCTAGGATTCTTATTTTAAAGTAACCAGAAGATTGGTTCACATGTAGTTGTCAGTTGAGAAATGAAAAGGGTTATATAATTCAGCTACCCTATAAAGCTTCTCATTTTTATTTTATTTTTTGGTCTCAGAAGCAAGCATGGCTTATATAGCCTTAATTTTGTTAGGATATATTTCAATTCCTCTATTGCTCATAATAAATCCTAGTATATTTCTAGACTTTACCCTAAATATGCATTATATAGGATTCAACTTCAATTAATATTTCCTCAGTCTTTCGAATAACTTCCTCAAATTTTGAACATGATCGTCTCCCTTTTTAAACTTAGCAATCATATTATCCATAGAAATTTTGATCTCTTTATACATCATATAATAAACAAAATATCATCATTGCTCGTTGTAGGTCACTTCAGTGTTCATCAACCCAAATGGCATGACTTTGTAACACAAAGTTCTCCAATAGGTAACAAATGTAGTATTTGTCCTTTTCATCCATCTTAATTTGATTGTACCTAAATTCATTTATAGTGGAATGAGTGGAGCCTTTGCAACATTATCCAAAAAGACATTTATATAGGGTTAATAGAAATCATCTATTGATATAAGTTTATTCAGATCTCTAAAGTCCACATATACCCTAATCTTGTTATTTTATTTAGGAACCTCTATGATGTTAGATACCCATTGGAGGTATTTAACCACTTTTTTAAAAAAAACCTAGCATCCTATTGTTTTTGCACTTCATTTTTAACCTTAACCAATATATCATACCTCATCCTTCTTATATTTTGTTTGATTGGCTTACATTCATCTATCAGTTACAGTTTATATACTACAATTTCTATGTCTAAATCTGGCATGTAAGCATATGACCATGCAAACATATTTGCATAATCATTTAACAAGGCTATCAAACTATTTCTCATATTTTTACATCAAAATCTCTATTTTCAATTTTCTTAATTCTACTCCGTGTCTATATTCACTAATTTTAACTCCTCTTTAGTGGGATTCCAGATACGTTTAGACTGTTTAAATAGCCTAACAAATTCTTTTACATAACCATCTTCCCAATCCTCTTCATCCATGTTGATTAAGCTTTCATCAAAGTTAGGCTAATTATTCTCAATCCAATGATTTGGTGTGTTTATGAAGGATTTCTTTTAGGATTTCTAACAGCAAAAAGTGTTTGGTGTAAATTGCATTGTAGTAGAAAAAACAAATATAGACAAGGAAAAGAAAAGGACACATTTAGATATAAAATACATGATCTCATTAAAACTTTATAAAACAGCTCAACATAATTAGCAACCTTTAACCAACATTTGAGCCATGATTGTTGGCAAGGTAAAAACAGAGCATATAAACAAAGCACGTAGAATTAATTACCTTAAAAAGATAGTTAGGAATTCTTAGACCTCCCAATTGTTAACCTTTTTCCCTTTATTCATCTTTTTTACAAGTGTTTTAGCTATTGAGGCATTTTATAGAGTATTTATGGTCAATTAAGGTAGCATCTCATGAGAATCCTCTTCAGCCCTATTGTCTTCATCATAAACCCTCTTTTTATCTTCTTCTAAGTTGTTACAATGGCATCATCAAAAACATTTCTCAAATTCTCTAACTTATCTTCAATTTGTATTATATAGATAGGTCGAGGAAAGGTCATATGAATGGATGAAATCTCCATTCCTTCCTCATTTGGCTTTTTTAGCTTAAACCATAAGGCAAACATTTGACCTACACATTTCATATTCATCACATTAATCCTCTTAGGCATCCATGTATTTATGTTATACTTAAAAGTCAACCCATGTTTCAAAAGGCATTTTATAGTCATTTTTGCAACCTTAGAAATTTTAGGTTTCTTTTTCATAGTATTTTTCGGTACCCACTCAACATTTATGATCTTGAAAGCGTGTACGTTCCCATCTTTATTTTCCTTTACCTCAAGTATAAGGAATGGACTCATTCTTCATCTTACATATGGTTTCATCATCTCTTACTGTGATCAGTCTTCCATTTACAACAAATTTTAGCCTTTCATGTAAATAAAACACTAAAGCCCTAACAGAGTGAGTTTGTGTTCTTCCTAGTAGATATTATAGGAGGGATAGATATCTAGTGCTTACAGAGTTAGTTGGAAAGGTTAGGGTTTGATGACTAGCTCAATATCATTATCTCTAATCATTTATACTAAAGAGTCATTATAAACCTTTGCCATCAATGTATTCGACCTTATATGGGATGCATCAGCAAGTAATCTATCCAATACATGACTTGGGAGAACATTTAAGGCCAATCCATTATTGATAGACACCTTATTTATCATATAATCCTTGCACTTTATTATGATATATAGTGGTTCGTTGTGTCTTGTACCTTGATGATCTAGCTCGTCTTTGGTGAAATACAAGTAGTTCATAGCTTGGGTCTACCCTATCAATTGCTTCATAGATTCCTGGGTGATGACTTATATAATATAAGCCTTATTCAAGACTTTTTATAATGCATTTTGGTGTATCTTAGAGCTCAAAATTAGTGACAACATGGAAATTCTAGTGGGAGTTTTTTGAAGTTGGTCTATCACACTATACTCATTATATTTCATTAATATTAGGAACTTAATGACTTTCTTTTTTGCTCACTAGTTTGTTGACCTAATCATTAATGACCAACTCTTCAACAACCTTCCTTGTTGATGTCCCTTGCTTATCCAATTTTTTTAGAGTGAAACATTTCTCAATTCTAGTTAATCCTTTTATTTTAACTTGAAAAGTCAGGGAGGGTCCCTCAGTATGAAAGGTGTAATCATAATTGTAAAGCAAAGCATTATAAATTTCATTGGTCGTACAATCAAGTTTTGTTAGAATAATCCTTAAGGGACCTTCCATGGTAGGTTAATGCCTACAAACTCCAGCATTCCCCTTTTAAGATGCCACCATGCCTATTTCAATATTAGCATTGTTGTTCCTTACTCTTTACATTCCTAAAGTCATCATGATTTTCATCTCCCAATGGAACTCCTCACATAAGTCAATGTCATGCCCAAATTGGTAATGGTATCTATAATATTTATTGAAATCTCTTATAGCTTGTGCCTTATATGGAGTTTGAAGTTAATCTATTTTTGCTAGAATTTTATAAAACTCATATATGGTTACTCTTAAGGTGCTCTCTTTCTTTTTCTCACTCTCAGTAGTGATTGCATTCATCCCTTCACTTTCATACGCATGATTTGAAAGTAGGTTAGAATTCATATTTGGCATTTCAATGAGGTATAAACGGTTTTTCTTAAAGGTAAAGCAGATGTCAATGTTATGACCTGCAACAGTAGCATGGTACTCATAAGTTTGTTCGAGTTTATACCATTATGGATACAATGGTTACAGGATGTCCAAAGAAAATAGGACAACCTAGCTAATATTGACTAGCCTTTTTTTACATTTTGTTTAAAGGCAAGGGTAATGATGATAGTTGCTCTTGGTTCCTTTAAATTTTTTTATGGAGTTGTTAAGTTTTTTTAACTTGAGTGTTCATTTGGGTGGGTTAGTTGTTTTGGTTGTTTTACTGTTTTTCAGGAAAAGGTGTTATGAATTTTAGGTTAGCTATAACTAAGATAGGTGTTTGGAAACTTGAATTATTATTATTTTCTAGATTTTTTTTCGTTTTCTTGTGTTTCTCACTCTCAACATTGTTGAATTATGTCTTTCTCATGTTTATAAAATATTATTTTTTTAGAAGAATCCATGATCTTTTTGGCCTTCACATCTTGCTTAATTCATTCAACCATAGTTATTGTGTGGATAGATTTTTTGGGTATTTGTCTTTCATATTCTACAGGCTTGATTTGTCAAGAGCTACATCCATATTAAACTTGTATTGGTTTATGAAGGTGTCTTCCAGCTCTTTCTATATCCTAACTTTAGTATTATCCAATCTTATATACCAACTGAAAGTAATGCCACTCAAACTTTCATAGAAAAAATATAGTAGCAGTTTTTCATCATGTACTTTAGCCATCTTATTGTAGTACATCATAAGATGAGTTATTGAGCATTGTGTACCGATATACTCAACAAACTTGTGCTCTTTAAACTTTTTTAGGATTACCATATTTAGGAATGAACATATTTTTGTTTTCTTCTTGGGATCATAAAGGTCCATCCACTTATTAGATTCAAAATGTTCTACCACTCTAACCTTTTAAGATTCATTAAGAGTCAGGTCTATGGTAGGAGGCGCTAGTTAGATGAAAGGAAAATGAAAAGGGAATTAACATAAAAGGGGTTGCTTGCATAGAAGGTGCTTGTTAGGTATTAGTTATAGGTTGTGCTTTAGTAGGAGCTTGTCATTGGCTGAAAATACCCTCCCTTGATAGGATAGATTGTAAAGCTCGTTTAAGTAGATAGGCGAGCCTTTAAAGGGGACCTATATTTCACTTAGAGCAGTAATTATGATAAATGAAGTTCATTAGTATTGTCATAACCTATTTTTAGGTTATTCCCAAAGTCATTTCTTTTTCTTAAAAAAAAAAACCCCAAAATAATGTCGTTTTGAACGACATTGTTCTCCTTCTTCCCCTACATGTGTAGAGGTAAGGGAGAAGGATATTCTTCAATCCTTTTTCTTGCTCTCTTTATCTCTCCCCCACTTTCCATAAAAACCCAACACAACCCATACCCACACATACCCTGCCACTATAATGAAGCAAAGAAAAGGGAAACATGCCCTGAGGCAGCTGCACACAACTATACCCCAGCCACCTTACCCTACACTTAGATAGGGGTAAGGTGGCCCTTTCCCCTACCCCTTATAAATACCTTGGGGGAACAAACGACAGGGAGGAAGGTGGATGAAACAAAAAAAACAAATGATAGAAGGAGAAAAAGAAAAAAAACAGAGGACAAGGAGAAACTTTTGGGGGGTGAATGGAGGTTTTTGAAAGGTTAAAAACAAAGAAGAAAAACAAGGAAAAGGAAAGAATGAGAGCAAGAACGGATAAAAAACCAGAAGCAAAAAATAGGAGAACCAGGAGATAAACAGAAGAAAAAAAGGAGTAATTACCACCGTCTGGAACCACAGCAGCTGCCACCATTCCTCTTAGTTGCCACCAACAGCACCGCTAGAGACAAAATGAGAAGAACAAAAAAAAAAAGGAGTAGAGATAACAAAACGCAGCAAGGAAGAAGAAGAAAACAGAAACCAGCATCAACCACTGTCTGCCACCATAGCAACACCATCGAGAACAGCCACCAGTATCACTATGAGCCATCAGCACTGCCAACGCCGCCAGGTCAATTTCCTTCTTCTTCTTCTTCTTCTTCTTCTTCTTTTTCTGCTCTCCGACCTCTAATGTTCTGCAAAGTGAAGAGTAAAGAGTGAAGAGTGAATTAATTCCCTCTCCACTATTCACGTTGCATGTGAACAGTGGAGAGTCGCTCTACTGTTCACTCAGACCAAAATGGTTAGGTCGGGTCCGGCTCAGTCCAAAAAAATTCAAAACAAATCCTTTTGGAAATTGATGATTTTCCCACTTATTTTTCTATCAATTTTGCTTAATATTGCTATGTATTTTTATACCATAAAAATATAAATTTGGTATTAAAATACTTGGTTTTCTTCAAAAGGTTGCAAAAAATTTATAAAACAAAAAAAAGTCTTGTTTTCGTGCATATGACCAACTATCTCAAAGAAAAATATCATATTGTATTTTCATACAAAAAAATTCAAAAATATGTGTTAGCATGCATTTTGGCTTTAATAATCAGTTTATTAAAGCCATGAGAACTAGGCCAATATTTCAAAAAATACCAAAAAATATTTTGTTTTCTTTTAGTATCTGGGATTACGAATTTATACATAAAACATATTCCTGATATTAAAAAGATAGTTCTTTTGTTGACATAGAACGGTTAAGCTTTACTCGATAAGATAAGGATCTCTTTATTGAGGAGAACTTTTCTTAAACCTTAGGCAAGCCAATAATTAGAAAACACGATAACGTCTTAGTTTTCATCAAACGATTAAACAATGCAGCTTACCTTAGGTAGAGTGTATTTGGGGTGATAATACATTTTCTTTATGCAACCAATCCCTGTACTCAATCTCTAAGACCAGTTAGGGTTTCTAGTTATCAAAATACTAGGTGGCAACTTTCATTCTCTCATTTCACTAATAAAAAACAAGAATTCATTGTCTTTCCCATTTTCCTGATTACCTGGACTTCAAACTAAAAAAGAGGACGATCACCACGACGCCGCACATGTGAGATAAGTGCATGTGCAGAAAAAAAAAAGGATATATTGGATATGGATTCGCCTTTCAAGTGTAATAAACAATTATCACTCATAGATTTGAAGAGCAAAAACCTAAAGTCGTTCTCATATATTTATGTTTATCACCTCCAATCTGGCAGGACTGCAATCACAACTGGTTGACTTAATAGTAGCTTGATTAGTATTTAAAAGTGCATTCTCATTAAGGCTTTATATCATCATATTGCACTAAAGTACTGTTAAATTACCTAACTAAAGCATGTTTTATAATAACAAGTCTGATAATATAATATATCTTTAATTTATGGTAAATGCTTGTTTTGAATGCAGGTATATCTCACAATTCAAAAGATTGATTGATGTGATTAACCATTGAAAGTGAAGAGACAAAAAAAGGACTACGCTAAGAGAAGAGATGCTGGTTCAATTCCAAACTGGAACACTATTTGGTTTTTTTATCATAACTGGAGTTGTAGAACTCAGATTTAGGTCCACTTTATATGGATGGAAAGATAAGATATAGACCTAAAACTTTCATGAAAAGTCTCAATTTTGCCCTTTTTAAGTTCAAATCTTAGCAACAATGGAGAAGTCGGAACCTGTCCTGCAGCTCAAACACTGTTCGGTTTTTAGCTCATAGCTTGAGTTCTAGAAGTCCAAATGAGCTTTGGTTTTTTTTTGTTGGAAAGCTGAGACAATTGCCTACAGCTTTCATGGAATAAAAGGCTCAAATTCTGATGTTAGCAATGACGTTTTGGCCAGCCAACAATATCAAAAATTTGCCAACAATATCAAGAACCACCAACCAATAATAACAAAAATCTGCCAACAATATCAAGACCCACTAGCCAAAAATGTCAAAAACTAGCCACCAAATCAATGGTTGCCTACCAATCAATAGTTCTGAATCTTAGCCTATAAAAGGAGGCATTTGCCATGTATTTAATCATATTATTTTTCAGATCAAAATCATCTTCTTGCTTTCTCTCTTTGTAATGTTCAAATTTTCTTTCATGCTATATTAATCTCTTGTTTATACCTTTTTCATTTCCTTTCCTATACTTAGTTAATTTATATCATAATCATGTTCTTATCTTGTTTATTTATGTTCTTCTTCTTCATTATGTTTAGCTAAGTTAGTTATGTCAAGGTGAAAAGGTTTTTCTAATGGTGTTAGAATAGGTATAATATAAACTCAACATGGACTTTAATGTTTATATCCAAGAAAGTTTGTTATTAGCATGTTTTATCTTTTTATCTTACTAATTCTTAATACCTTGCTTGGTAAATGGTTAATCTAGATTTGTGTTGTATAACACTTGGTACATTAAATGCTTGATCCTTCATAGTCTTCGGCCGACATCATTATTATTATAGGAACTTGATTTGTTGTTAACATAAGCTAGCAACATGAATGCCTGATGATATTTATAAGTATGGTGTTACTTAGATTAAATGATTAATATGATCATGTTAATACTTTATAATGAGCCATTAACGATAAATCATCCGATAGGAACCTCCTTTGTGTGTGGTTTCCAATTGAGTAATAAAAACAGTTTATATTATATTTATTTGAATACCATTAGTGGATCCTCTAACCTTGACATTTATTTTATCATTGTTTAATCCTTACATCAATATCACTTCCCAAAACTCTCTTCAACTCCTTTTCTGTTATTATTCTCTTCAAATCTTTCTCTTTATTTGTAATTTATACAATTCACTTCTCTGTGGTTCGACCCCGGTCTTGCCAGGTTATTTATTACTTCAACACTCCTGCACTTGGGATAAGACATCAACTCTTTGATCGTGTCAAGTTTTTGGCGCCGTTGCCGATGAGGTAAGTATTGTATAAATTTTATATTTCTTTTATTTTCTTTTGTTTTTCCTTTTATTTGTTTTTCTAATTTTGTTCTTTTTCTTTTTCTTTTTCTTTTTCTTTTCTTTTGCACTTGCATGAGAGTTTGGACACGTACATTAAGTGGTAGACTTTCTAGGAAATCCTCATTTTCTTTAGAAAATATGGCCGAAGAAGATAACCAGTCAATTCATAATAAGAATAATGAGAATAATCGTGTGAGAACACTTAAAGATCATATGAATCCAACAAGAACAAGTGCACCATCATATATAGTTTTTCCTCCTGATGCATCTCATTTTAATTTTAAGTCAGGTATTATTCAACTTTTATCCACTTTTCATGGCTTAGAATTAGAAAATCCATACTTGCATTTAAGAGAATTTGAAGAAGTTTGTAACACCTATAATGACTTAAATTGTAGCATGAACACCATCAACTTAAAGCTTTTTCCTTTTTCATTAAAAAATAAAGCTAAAACATAGCTACAAAATATTAGGTCAGGATCCATTCGTGCTTGGGATGAAATGCAACAACAATTTTTAAAGAAGTTTTTTCCGTCTCACAGAACAAACTCTTTCAAAAGACAAATCACCACTTTCACTCAAAAACCAGGAGAAACATTTTACAAGTGTTGGGATAGATATAAAGACTTGCTTAATACCTGTCCTCATCATGGTTTTGAAACATGGAGATTGGTCTCACAATTTTATGAAGGGTTAACACCTAAAGATAGGCAAATGGTGGAATTGATGTGCAATGGAACTTTTGAAGATAAAGACCCTGATGAAGCAATGGAGTACCTAGACTTGCTAGCTGAAAATGCTCAAAATTGGGACACCACAGGTACGTGTGAGGCACCAGGTAAAACTCAACCTCATACATCTAATGGAGGCATGTACAACCTTAGGGAAGATCATGACCTCCAAGCCAAATTTGCATCTTTAGCTAGAAAAGTTGAGGCACTAGAATTAAAAAAGAGTGGTCAAATAAAATCTGTTCAAGAAATTGTGTGTCAAATTTGTGAAACTAATGAACACTCAACCAATGATTGTCCAACTTTGCCTTCTTTTAAGGAATGTCTCCATGAACAAGCCAATGCTTTAAATAGTTTCCAAAGGCCAAGTCATAACCCATACTCGCAAACGTACAACCCTGGTTGGAGAAATCACCCAAATTTCAGTTGGAAGAGTGGTAACAATAATGCACAAACTTCACAGCCACCATTTCAAGCACAACATAATTTTCAAAATTCTCATGGATATGCACCTCCTTATATTCCCCCTCCTAGAAGAAATCTTGAGGAAACACTGCATGCATTCATTGAAAAGCAAGAGACAATCAACACTCAAAATGCTCAAACCATGGCAGATCTAAAAGATACTCTTGCAAAGTTCACATCTGCTCTTAGTTTTCAGGAGAAAGGTAAGTTTCCATCTCAACCCCAGCAAAATCCCAAAGGGCAATACAATTCAAGTGCAAGTGGTTCCGGAAGCCAACATATGGATCAAGTCAAATCAGTCACTACTCTTCGCAGTGGTAAGGTTATTGAAAAACCCGTTCTTGAACCTTGTGAGAAAGAAGATGAGTTAGTCTTTGAGGGTAAGGAAAGGGTTGAACCTGAACACTGCAAGGAGGAGACTGATTCCCCACCAGCACTTCCATTTCCTCATGCCATGACCAAACAAAGGAAAGTCAATCACAATTCTGAAATCTTTGAAACTTTCAAACAGGTAAGGATCAATATACCTTTGTTAGATGCTATTAAACAGGTACCGTCTTATGCTAAATTTTTGAAAGATCTGTGCACTGTGAAGAGAAAACTGAATGTGAAAAAGAAAGCCTTTTTAGCCGAACAAGTAAGTGCCATTCTTCAGAATGATAATGCTTTGAAATATAAAGACCCTGGTTGTCCTACAATTTCTTGCTTTATTGGAGAACATAAAATTGATAGAGCTTTACTTGATCTTGGAGCTAGTGTGAATTTACTTCCATATTCGGTTTTTCAAAGTCTCAATCTAGGTGAGTTAAAACCTACTTCTGTAACTCTTTTACTTGCTGATAGATCTGTAAAAGTGCCTAGAGGAATAGTTGAAGATGTGTTAGTACAAGTTGATAAATTCATCTTTCCTGTGGATTTTATTGTCTTGGATACACAACCT
>Ga0325404_1001521_pt1 | contig 24552 bp, 14 predicted proteins | sample PopdelMetagenome_18_FD_205664 | JGI IMG/M metagenome (GOLD analysis project Ga0325404, IMG submission 205664) | Populus deltoides microbial communities from Bellville, Georgia, United States - Xylem-Control-R1 | ecosystem: Host-associated > Plants > Phyllosphere > Stem > Wood/Secondary xylem...
TTGCTTGCCTAACTCATGCAATGTTGAAGAGTGAGCATAGATATTCTCTGTCTCTGTACTTTTACAGATCTTTTTATTTTATTTCAGGCTTGAAGTTATTTATGATGTTCATAATCTTTTTTTGTATTTTCTTACAGTGTGTAGCTTCACATCCTGACACAAGGATGTTGTTTCTCAATGGTAATGTTCTCGATCTTGTTTGCTCACTTGAGTAGCACTTGAGAGGAAACTTTATTATTGTTGGTTGGATCATATGGCTTGAATTTTGTTTCATGGGAAGAATAATCTTTTTGCTATCCTTTTGGATATGATATAAGCCGATTAACTTATTGTATGTATTCTTCTAGTTGACCATTTCTTTTTTTGCCCTTTGCAGCTCATATACCTTTATATCTCTACCCTTTCCTAAATACAACTAGCAAATCAAGGCCTTTCGAGTACCTAAGGCTTACTAGTTTAGGTGTCATTGGTGCCCTAGTGAAGGTAGTTCAACCTTTCTGATATTCTATTCCTCATCTTCATGATCTTTATATTCTTTATCATTTAATAGTGCAATGTCTAAACCTTTTTGTACTTAACCATCATAGCTTCATAGAACAGTATACTTGTTTCTCATAAAGATAATGATATATGAATGTGTTGATCTTTACATTTATCCACATTGCCTTATTACTTGGCACAAGCATATCAATATTTATCCAAACAAAAGAGTATTATATTATGTTGATCTCTACATTTGTAGCTTATATTTTTGTTGCTTTTGTTCTCAATTAGTTTGAAATTTTGATCTTAATTTTTTTTCTATTGGTTACCAGGTTGATGACACAGAAGTTATTAGTTTCCTTCTTTCTACTGAGATTATTCCGCTATGTCTGCGTACTATGGAGATGGGAAGTGAATTATCAAAAACAGTTGAGTGTTGTTATTGTACATCCTTCCGCTTTTTTCAAATAAACTTATGTTGATTATGTTTATTTTCACTATTTATGCCTTGTTTGGTTATTTTTTTGTCTAAATGCATGGTGATGCAGAATTGTCCTTTAGATTGCTAAATTGAGATTTGAAGAAAAGTTTGTAACTTTACCCTACAAGAATCTTGTTTTAGAGAACCAAAGTCATAAGCAATTAATCACCATCACCTTACGCCTTTAAAAAGACGCAAACAAGAAGTATAAATCACAATGAAATTGATTGTCTAAATGTGATGCAGAATTGTCCTTTAGATTGCTAAATTGAGATTTGAAGAAAAGTTTGTAACTTTACCCTACAAGAACTTTGTCTTAGAGAACCAAAGTTATATGCAATTAATCACCATCACATCTTATGCCTTTAAAAAGATGCAAATAAGAAGTATAAATCACAATGAAGGTGATCAATCCTTTGAAGAGTTTGCAAGTTCAATGATGAAGTTAGTTTGAGAATCCATCAACCACACAGAGAAACAAAGCACACAATATGCGGTTACTTTAGAGAAAATTTCATAAACTAAAAAATAATGCTAATAATTGGTTTATATAGTAGAAAACTAACTCTAATTTGACTTAATGGATCCAAACATGATAAATAGAACTTAATACTTTAAAAACCCAAAATAACTAAAATAATAATATTAAACTTGACCAAAATAAACCTTTAAATTCCACAGGCTCTAAAATAAACTAAAAGATAAATAAATAATATTGAAACTAATTAAAACAAAATCAAAGATGAATTTTGTAATGTGCTAGTAGAATCAAAGCTCAACTTCAAACAAATAAATATATCACTAGAAAGCTGTGGAAGTCTACTTTCCAATGCATCTAGAATCGTATCAAAATTCTTTTTTCATTTATGGTCAAATTAGTAGTGAAAGGTCAAAAAACTGATAGATTTGAATTTTTTTATTTCAATCTTTCTGTAATGTCTGGATGCTCCCGTACAAACCCTTCTTGAACGTGAATCAAAATAATCAAGATTTGTTCTTCAAACTTTGATATCCTTTTGAAGTCCATCATAGCTCATGTATCTTGAAGAAGTTTATTAATTGCCTTCTTGAACTTCTTTGCTCTAAGTCTTGTGACTGAACCCAATGGAATCTCTAATGGATTTCTTGGTGTTGAAGTTAGGATCGCATCATTTCCTCTCTCCTCGAAAGGATTCTCCCTCGAATCATTAGCTACATCAAACAAAAAAGGTCAGATACATTAAATGTAACACTAACATCATATTCACCTGGTACTTTCATTTTTTTCAACATTATCATTGATCTTCTCAATGATTTGGAATAGCCTGTCTCCTCCCGGCATCAATTTCCTGGTTTAAATACCATCTTTTTTAGTTTTCTTATTGGCTTTAAATGTATTTTGTTCTTTTACCTTTTCAATATGTTGTTGTACTTTGGTATGCAAATTTTTGACAACTTGTGCCTTTTCTATTCTCATCAAAATTAACTTTTTCATTAACAGTTTAAGACAATAAATCCAATGGAGTTAAATGATTAAAATCATACACAATCTTAAAAGGAGAAAACTTTATTGTAGAATGCACTCCTATTATATGCAAACTCATTAAATGACAAACAATTTTCTTAATTTTGAAGATTTTTTTGGATAATAGTTTTTAACAATTGAGTTAAAGTTGTATTTACCATCTATGTTTGGCCTTCTATTTATGGATGATAAGTAGTAAAAAATAACAATATAGTTTCCAACTTACCCTACAAAACTTTTCAAAAGTAGCTTAGAAATTTAACATCTTTATCAGACACAATGGTCCTTGAAACACAATATAACCAAACTATTTTTTAAAGAAAAGATTCGCTATATTGGTTGCATCATCAATTTTATGAAATAATATGAAATGCGCTATCTTAGAAAAACTATCCGTAACAACAAATATTGAATCTCTGCCATAAAACAAAATCCTTTGATATATCAATCCAAGGTTTCTTATATACTGGTAAAGATGTATACAAACATCGAGGAATGACTTTAAACTTGGTTTGTTTACATGCTATGCATCTATCATATATTCTTTGAACATTCATTTGTAATTTGTTGGATTTACTAGCAGAATTGAAGCCCAAATTCAAACAAATGATCCTCCTTTGTCTTGACGAATTAAAAACTCAACCATATATCATTGAAAGTTGTGGTTGTCTACTTTCCAATGCATTTGGAATCGCATCAAAATTCTTTATGTAGCTCCTTTTATGGTCAAAACAATAACGAAAGGTCAAAACTGACAAATTTAATTTTTTTTATTTCAATCTTTTTGTAATATCTGGATGATCCTCTATAAACCCTTCTTGAACGTGAATCAAATTATTCAAGACTTATTCTTCATTCTTTGATATCCTCTTGAAGTCCATTTTAGACCATGTATCTTGAAGAAGTTTATTAATTGCCTTCTTGAACTTCTTTGCTCTAAGTCTTGTGACTGGACCCCATGGAATCTCTTAGTGTTGAAGTGAGGATTTGCTCTCAAATCATCATCTACATCAAATAAAGAAAGGTCAGAAACATTAAATATAGCACTAATACCTTAATTCATTTGATAATTTCACTTTGTAGGCGTTATCATTGATCTTCTCAATCATTTGGAATGGTCGTCTCCTCTCGGCATCAACTTAAATCTCTTTTAAGCAAGAAATCTATTTTTCCTCATATGCACTCAAACCACCTTTTTTCCTTCTCTTATTGGCTTTTAATGCATATTGTTTATTTAATTTTTCAATATGTTGTTTTACCTTTGTATGCAAATCTTTGACAACCTGTGCTTTTTCTATTCTCATCAAAACTAACTTTTTCATCAACAGTTTAAGACAATAAATCCAATGGAGTTAAATGATTAAAACCATACACAATTTCAAAAGGAAAAATTTTTGTTGTAGAATGCACTCTTATTATATGCAAACTCATTAAACGACAAAATTTTCTTAATTTTTAAGATTCTTTTGGATAATAGTTTTCAACAATTGAGTTAAAGTTGTTTTTACCCGTTTGGCCTTTTGTATGTGGATGACAAATAGTAAAAAATAACAATTTAGTTCTTAACTTACCTCACAAAACTTTCAAAAGTAGCTTAGAAATTTAACATCTTTATTAGACACAATGTTCCTTGAAACACAAAGTAACCAAACTCTTTTTCTAAAGAAAAGATTCGCTATATTTGTTGTATAATCGGCTTTATGGAATGATATGAATTGTGCTATCTTAGAAAACCTATTTACAATAAATATTGAATCTCTATCTTTTTTAGATCTAGGTAACCTTAAAACAAAATCCTTTGACATATACCCTTGGTTTATTGGGTATTGGTAAAGGTGTATACAAACATTAAGGAATGCCTTTAGATGTGATTTGTTTACATGCTATGCATCTATCACATATTCTTTGAACTTTTATTTTCTTGTTAGGCCAGTAAAAATGCTCATGTATCATATACAAAGTTATAGCTACCCTAAATGTCCTATTAAACCGTCCCTAGAAGCTTCCGCAAACATTTAGACTCACACAATCTCTTATGTTTAAACAAAATTCTTCATGCTTAAAATACTTATCAAAGATCGAATGTTCACATTGTCCATACACCTGACAAAAGTCATCGTCATCCATATATAATTCTTTCATAACTTACCTTCAAGACAATGAATCCGCAACGATGTTTTCCTTACCTTGCTTATGATGGCATATGAGAACATCTCAATGAACTTAATCCACCTGGCATGTCATCTACTCAACTTACCTTGGCTCTTTAAGTGTTTTAGAGATTGATGGTCCTTATGTATCACAAATTTCTTAGGCCAAAGATAATGTTGTCAAGTCTTCAAGGTTGTCATTAATGCTTATAGCTCTTTTGCACTAACAACATAACTTAAGAGTTTAATTCTTTTTATGCGAAAATCACAATTCTTTAGATTAGTATATAATCTTTTCCTTTCTAAATATTCCAAGAACTTGTCTTATGATTAATATGCACATTTAATCCTTTGCTATAAATCAAGATATCATCAAAATAGGCAACAAATCTCCAATGAAAGATCTCAACACATGATTCAATAACCTCATGAATGTACACGAATGTACTAGGGGCATTAATCAAACCAAAAAGCATCATTATCCTTTCATATAATCCATATTTAGTTTTGAATGTTGTCTTCCATGCATTTCATTCTTTCATTCTAATTTGATGATAACTATTTTTCAAATCAATTTTAAAAAACACAAAAGAACCATGTAACTTATCAAGCATATTATCTAATCTAAGGGATATGATATCTATACTTTACAATAATGTTGTTAATGGCTCTACAATCAACGTACTTACGCCAAGTATTGTTTTTTTAAGGCACAAGTAAGACTGGAACTGCACAAAAACACATACTTTCTCGGATGTACCATTTCAACATCAACTCTTCTACTTGACTTTGAAGCTCCTTAGTCTCATCGAGATTATTTCTATAGGCTAGCCGGTTTGGAATTGATGTTGATGGCACAAAATTAATATGATGTTCAATCCCTTGAATTGGTGACAAACAACTAGGGATCTCTTAAGGAAAGATATCCTCAAATTCCGCATATAAATTAAAGTGTTTCCCCAATTTTTCTCCACACTTTTCTCACCATTATTTTCTTCTCTCCACTCTTGGCCTTCCATATGTTTTCTTTTTTTTTTTGGCCAAAATCTTCAAACCTATTTCTAATGGCTGAAACTCTCCCCTCAATTGTTTCACACTTATAACTCATCTCATTTCCACTTGGCCTCACACATCCTCACCATTATTGTTTATAAATTCTTGTTCAGCTTCCTAATCTTTCCATTATTGTTTATAAATTCTTGTTCAGCTTCCTAGGCTTTCTTAAACTTTAATTGATCCACACACACTTGCCTTGATGACAATGGAGCAAGTGTGTAAATCTTTCCATATTTCTCCATAGTATACCTATTTCTGAATCCATCATGCATGGTCTTCCTATTAAATTGTCAAGGTCTTCCCAACAATAAGTGTGCAGCATTCATAGGAACAACATCAGATACAACCTCATTCTTAAACTTTCCTACTATGAATGAAGCCAAAACCTGCTTAGTCGCCCTAACTTCTCCACATTCATTCAACCACTAAAGCTTATATGACATAGCATGTTTATATGTATTTAGGTTCAACTTTCTAATTAAAGTTGGGCTAGCAACATTAATACAACTACCATTATCAATTATCATACTACATATTTTATTATCAATGTAGCACCTAGTATGAAAAATATTCTACCTATGGTGCTCTACATCCTCTTCATAAACTTGAACACTCAAAGATCTTATAACCAATGACTTTCCTTGCACAACAGACTCCACATCACTACAATCATCGAGCTTTGACATCCCCTTCAAATGATCCTCACTAGCCGATTTCAGCTCACCATCATCTCATATAACCATAATTCTATTATTTGGACATTCTTGTGTATAATGTCCAAGCTCTTGACATCGAAAACATCTAATCTCTTTCTTATGCTTTGGTTGAGCAATATTTTTTTCTTTTTACTCCGAAGTCGTAACTTGCTTCCTAACAAAGGAAGGTTCTCGACTATTTTAGGTGCAATTATTGGTTTCATCTATGTATTACTCTCTCTTCTAAAATTCAACTTCCAACCCGAAGAGTAACTGTAATTTCCACCAGGTTTTGTACTATCCTTTTTTCTCAATTGTTTTTCAACTTTTATAGCCAAGTGTATTAGCTCTAGTCATAACTACTTTCATCTCCTTAAAAGTACTCATCCACCCTTCTAGAAACTTGAGATAAGGTTTGCATTTTATTAAAGATCTCTCTATAATAGTGAGTAGGTACAAACATTTTCCTCATGATTGTTTTCATCTGCTCCTAAGTTTCTATTTTTCTTTCTTCATTACACCTTCCACTTGTAACATCATTCACTATAGTCCTAATCGTAGACATTTCAACTTCCTTTTCCTTACGACTAAGAATGCCTTGTCCACTAATCATTTCATCAAATTTGCTCATTAGTGCCCTCCATCATAGCTTTCATTCTATTTTGTCTTTCCTCCACAGTTTCTTTTTTATTTTTGTTTTCAACACTTCAAAGACATTGAAATAAAGGTTAGTAGCAAAAACGTTTCCTCACACAAACCTTATGTGTTTTACTCTCACAATAAAATTCACATGTTTCACAATTTATTCGGTTTTTTATTCTAATAGTCTCGCTACACCTTTTACTACTATTCTTGTATTTTGGTTCTTAAAAGTAATTTAGCAACTTATCAAACAATTAACCAAACTATGCAATGATTTCATTTATATTTAAAAACTCAAGAATCAACAATTATTCAAACTTTTCAAAATAAAACTTGAGGACAACTTATGAGTAGCAATGTAAATTTGTGTGAGTATAATGACGAAAATGAACACATGAAATAAAAACAAAAGAATTATTATTAAGAAACAACGAAAACTATGAAATTCAAGAAAATTAAAAAAAAAAAATGATGCGAGAAATCAAGAAACTAAAGAAATTGATGCAAGATAATTCTATTCTACCCAAATTTGCATGGAATTAATTAAGATCACCAAGAATTTTCAAGACAAGTTTTGGCTAAACCCTAGTTGATGCAAAATCCAAAATTTCTGAATTTCTTCTCCCAGAATCATTTCTAGATTGTGATTTTGATTCTTCTTTTATTCTTTTATATATATATATATATATATATATATATGTTTGTGTGTGTGTTGGATTACTCAAGTCATAAAGGTGAACACAATTTGTTGTTTTGTATTCAATTTTTCAGCAACTTCAAGGTCTTTTCCTATCAAAACCAATTTTTTTTGTATTAGCTGAAATCTTAGAAAAAAGAAAAACCAAGAAAAATAAGAAAGCAAACCCTAGATATGACAAGATTTAAAGAAAACCCTAGATATAGCAAGATCTGAAAGAAACCCAGAATTACTTGATTAAAGAGATATAACCTGAAATTAGCCATGTTCTAATACCAAATTGATGTGGAATTGTCTCTTAGATTGCTAATTTGAAGTTTGAAGAAAAGTTTGCAATTTGACCCAACAAGAACCTTGCTTTGAAGAACCAAAATTATATACAATTGATCACTCTCACCCTACGCCTATAACAAGTCGCGAACGAGAAGTATAAATCATAATGAAGTTGATCAATCATTTGAAGAATTTGCAAGTTCAATCAAGAATTTAGTAGGAGAACCTCCTAACCACACAGAGAAACAAAGCACACAATATGCGGTAACTTTAGAGAAAATTTCATACACTACAAAAATAATGTTAACAATTGATTTATATAGTAGAAAGCTAATTCTAATTTGATTTAATTGATCTAAACATGATAAATAGAACTTGACACATTAAAAGCTCAAAATAACTAAAATAATAAAATAAAACGTAACCCAAATAAACTTTAAAATGCCACGAGACCTATAATAAACTAAACTAAAAGATAAATAAATAATAGCCCAACTAATTAGAACAAGACCAAAGTTGAATTTCATAATTTGCTGGCAGAATCGAAGCTCAACTTCAAATGAATAGTTCCCCCTCGTCTTGATGAATTAGAAGGTCTATCATAAATCACTAGAAAGTTGTGGATGCCTACTTTCCAATGCATTTGGAATCATTTCAAAATTCTTTTTGCAGCTTTATTTGTGGCCGAAACAATAGCGAAAGGTCAAAACTAACAGATTTGAATTTGTTTTATTCCAATCTTTCTGTAATGTATGGATGTTCCCTTGCAAGCCCTTCTTGAACATGAACCAAATTAATCAAGATGTGCTCTTCAATTTTTGATATTCTCTTGAAATTCACATTAGCCCATGTATTTTGAAGAAATTTATTGTCTTCTTCAACCTCTTTGCTATAAGTCTTGTGACTGGACCAAATGGATCTCTTAGTGTTAAAGTCTTGAAATTCACCTTAGCCCATGTATTTTGAAGAAATTTATTAATTGTCTTCTTCAACCTCTTTGCTATAAGTCTTGTGACTGGACCAAATGGATCTCTTAGTGTTAAAGTTAGGATTGCATCACTTGGTGATAATGAATTTATTCAATTTTCTTAAAAAACAACTTGTTCACCACTCTGGAAAATGTCCGAGTTCAATGTATTAAAAATATTATGTTTTAGATTAGAGTTATTATGTAGAAAAAAGAATTCCAAGTTAATTTAAGTGTAGAGTTAATTCAACTTCTTTATTAGCACTTTCTTGCTCAAATAATGAAATCAATGTTAATTTTTAGGTAGCTCATGATATCTTGCTCAAATAAAATAAATTAATATTTCGAGATAGAGAGGACATGTTCCCTTGTGGTGCTTATTTTGATTTGAAATGACAAAAATTCACTCTAAAATTGTCACATGTTTGTGTCTCTCCAACCAAAATGTTTGTCACTTTTAAATTTATCCCTTGTGTTTTGGGACACTAACCAAATACAACCTTAGTCTTGATAAGGTTCAATGGCTTGTTTTCAAGACCAATGGCAGCAAAAGATATCACATACCTGTATAATATGCTTTTAACAACCTAGATTTCAAGAAAGATAGCCTTACCTAAATTTTGCATACTATTTTTCCCATTTCAAAATGTTAAAATGGGTTTTATGTATTCTGATTTCTTGACGCCAGCTCAGAAATGCCTGCCACCGTTTTTGTTGCTCCACTTGATTCTTTTGGTTGCTACGCAGGTGCTTGCCAGAATTCTGAGGTTGCTAATATATATCTTGTTCGAAGTTTCAATCTGTGCTCTAACTTTCCAACCAATTATGTGTACACTTGGGTAAATCATATGATTTTTTGTTGAAATGTAATGGAGAATGTAATGGACCTGAAATATCTATGAGATGCTATGTTTAAAAGCAGATTACAGGCTTGTAATTATCATTTTGGCATGTGACTGTTAGCTACTATACGATAGAGTTGTCTCCTCTGTTCTCAAATAACAATGGCTTGTCACCCATAAATGTGATAAGATAAATAGTCGTATTTATTGCTCAGCAAGCATTCTTCCTTTTCTGTTGGCAGGTTGCCACATTTATAGTTCAAAAGATTTTATTGGATGATGTGGGCCTGGATTACATTTGCACTACAGCAGAACGGTTTTTTGCAGTGGGCCGGGTTTTGGGGAACATGGTTGCAGCACTTGCTGAACAACCCTCGTCACGGTTATTAAAACATATCATCCGATGTTATCTTCGACTTTCAGATAATCCAAGGTTCTTACACTTCCCAAATAAGCAATGGCTTCAAGCAGCTACCTGGCTTTGTACTTTCTTCTTGCTTTGAATTTTTTATGATTTGTCATTTGTTTTGACTTCCTATTTTCATTTTATTTTTTTTTCACTTTTGGAATTCAGGGCTTGTCATGCATTACGAAGTTGCCTGCCAGACATGCTGAGAGATGCTACCTTCAGTAGCTGCCTTCGTGTAAGTAAAGCTTAAGTAATTGTTCATAGTCTGTTGCCTCAGGACTCATTGGGAGGATGGTGATTTTTAGCTAGTCCATAATCAAGTGAATCTTGACTGAGACAAGTACTGTAAGGCCTATATATGGTTTGAAATTCCTAACTAGCAGTCAAGCAAACAGAACAAACTTCTGTAGTGTTGCTTAATTAATGCCACACTGATTGAGATTCTACTTCTGCATTGATTATGCAGTTTTTGTTTCTGCAGGCATTGGCAATAGTAACCCATCGATAGAAATTTCACCCCTGTAGTTTGCTATGTGAGAGATGGGCTGTTTGGATTGAATTGCATGAGTTTGATTGTTCTGTAGATAAAGTTGAACGTGGCATATATTCTATGTTTAATCATAACATGAGTTGTTTTAGTGGAAAATGTGGCAGATCGCTAGTTTAAGTCTTAAGCTAGTGTGGCTTGAGATGGGGATTATAATTATGACACAATGATTAACCAAGTACATTGGTCACTGACATTGCTAACTGCAACACGTGTTTATGTGAAAAATTTGATAGCTGCGTAGGATATCATATTTATTTGTTTTCCATGCCACAATATTTTATTTTGTCGGCAATATTAATATTTGGAGTTTCAAATGATGTATAGGTTCTTCATATTTTTCGTTGGAATAATTTTCAAATCAAGTATATTCTTTGCCCTCCCCCATCCCCCTTCTTTCTTCAGTGGACAACCAATTTCATGTTCTTTGTAAATTGTAATTTATCTAGGAAGATCCAACAACAAGGCGATGGCTGCAACAGTTGCTTCACAATGTCGGAGGGAATCGGGTTCCAGGACTTCAGGCTGGGGGAGGATTTGATCATATGCTGGTGAACTAAAACTGCAATTTTCTTTTGGTTCGGTCAGTTGTTGCATCACTTCAAGACCTACTATACTCCTTTTTGATGTGAGAGCATTTCTGGTAGCTGTAATTAACACCCAGAAGAGGATGCGTTGGAAAACAAAAAAGCTAGTCTAGTTGCTGACTTGTTGCTATGCCAATTTTAGTTGCGTATCATATAGCTGGTATTTGTTCATGTATAATGAAAAGAAAACTCACAGCTCCAGCTGTTCATGTTTAGGGTCACTTGCCGGTTGGCATTTGGACTCGGAAGGTACAGCATAAATTAATTTTTACATATTTACTAGTCTTTACTCAACATCAATTCCGCTATTTGCTGCACATTTTTTTTTGGCTTTTGGTTTATTGGAACTTTGTTTTTTCCCATTCTCAATGAACACCAAGTTCATTCTTCGACCTGTCCAATTTAATTTTATCCCTTCCATTTTTTTTTATCGGTTCTGAGCAATCTGATCAAGTTGTCGTTGCCCCACCAGACAGCGTACAAAATCTGGTTCTTTCACAATAGGGGGTGTTTTATCATGTGGCATGGGTTAGAAAGAAGACGGAAGAATCCAGCACAAACAGAGATCACGACTCCTGCAACCGTCAGCATATTTGGGACCTATACTGATTATTGCTGTCGTACATGCAATCAATACTGAGAAACTACAATGCATATTTTGCATGATTGCCAGGTTGCTAACAAGGTTTGGAAGAAAAGATTTCGCGCCAGTGGGACCTTTCAATATCACATGAACAACATCAGGTAGTGATTCAGGTTTCCTTTTTTTCTTAGTTGTGATGGAGATAGAGCAGAAAAAGGGCTATGCTATGGGCTATATGGTATGCCAGGAGCACTCTTTACTTTCAAAACCAGAAGTCCTGCTAGAAGCATTATTAGATAGCTAACGCCACCTTGTCAGCATACAAGCAGGCCTTGGCTAGTTCATCTCACTCAACACAACACTGACATCTCTCACTGGTTTCCCCCCACGTGAGGATTGGTACAATATCACCATAGACGTAGCTTTCATGCCAATATTTATGGAGTTTGGAGCTGTCTCCCGTAATTTTTAGAGGGCCAGATTATGTTGAACAACCGTAAACATATTATAAACTCCAATAGAGTGAAATGGGTGAAGCTTTTGTAGGGCTCTATGGGTTAGTGCCTGGTCCCTGGGCTTGCACAAAATTGTTCTTGAAACAGACTGCCTCTCCCTGATCTAGGAACTTCCAGTGACCGAGTTCGGACAACTAACTACCTTGAACTGGTTCCAGATGACACCCTTAACTTCTCAGCCAAGTTTCAGAGCTTCTGTGCTGCCTCTATCTGCCGGTCTAACAGCAAAGTTGCTCATTGTTTAGCTTGTCTAGCTAAAACTATTAGTGATGAACTTGATGAACCATGAATGCAGTGGCTTCAGCCCACCTTGATTTGATGTACCTTATGTTTCTCTTGTGAAATGAAAGCTCTTGCAAAGTTAACCCAAAAATAGAAAGGGTCCTATTACCAGGGGAGTGGAACAGAGTTAGATTCAATGGGTTATATTGGTGGTGTAACTGAGCAAGATTGCCTGCATCAAGTCACGTTATTATTTTTTTGCTTGCACTCATCAGTAACGCTTATTATAGCCCACTGATAATTTGGAATCTAAAAATCCCTAGGCAAACCCATTGCAAAATTGAGACAATACCTTTTCATAACTTAATTATGCATTTTCTTTTTTAGTTTACATGCCATTATTCAATTAAGGCTTATGTGCCACCCATACAAAACCAAAAAAATAATTCCCTCGAGACCGTCATTATATATATATATATATATATATATAAAGAATGCCGCTTTTCACACCCATAAAAAATTGTTCGTTGTTGTTCAATTTTTTTTTAACTCTTTCTTTTTTCCCTAAATCAATGACTAATTTCTTGGAATTTCTTAAAGAAAAAGAAATTAAAAAACAGAGGATAAAAGTACAAAAATTGGCCCAAAAAAGTTTGTTCTTCTTTGTAAATTCACACTACCCCTTGTATATATCATCATTATTTGTTCCCCCTACTGCAAAGGGCTTTCTGATAAAATAATTTTCTAACCTCACTTTGTTTAAAAATTTACTTTGAGGACACTTGATAAAAAATAAAAAATAAAAAATTAAATGGAGTGAACTCAATTTACCTTGATGGAACCAAGTTCTCTCTTCCCTTCCCTTCTATCTCTCCTCCCTCCCTCCCTTTCCTCTTAATTTCCTTTTATTATTACAAGTTACAAGCCTATTATAACTCTTTATAGAGAAATAACAGAGAAATAGGGTTGCCACATTCTAGATTTTTTTTTCATATTTTTTCAGATATAAAATGCCAAGTTTTAACATGAAAAAATGATAATTCTCTCAATACAATACAAATAAAAAAAAAATATCTTTCTCTACTTACTATCTTTATAAAATCACTACTTAAAAATCCTAAATTAGTCTTGGCATCAAAGGGTTTTTTTGCATAGAACACTCTTATCTAAAGGAATATCTTTCATCAATAAAGCTCAAATTCGATAAAGTGTTTTTCAAATTTCATTAGATAACATCCATAAAAAATTCACAACATAAAGTCCAAAAATATAAATCTAGATAAAAAAAAAAACCTGGATAAATTATAAAACCTTCCATGAGGAATTAAAAAAATTACATCGACAGTCTAAAGTGTAATAATTTGACACACACTCCGTCCTTAAAAAGTAAATATTACAAAATTCCACTTTTGCATTCAAATTTTTCGTAATATTGTCTAGTCATTCCCATGAACTTTTTGTGTATTTTGGGTAAAAAAAGGGTTTTTTTATAACATTTTGAAACTTCTAGATGGTTCTAGAATGGCTCAAGAGGATGATTGATTGTAATTTATTAGAAAGAAAAAACAATGTATAGTTTAAAATGATTAATTATTGAAAGATAAAATTAAAAAAAATCAATTTAAAAAAATAAAAAAGTAATTCAAGTTAACTAATTAAATTTGCGTTCTTGTTTATAAAACCTAGATAATCTTATGAAAAGCAAATCAATTAAAAAAGAACATAAAAAACAAAGTTAATCCACCAAACTCATAATCTGGGTTATCAGACCAATATAATCTCATAAAAATAAAAAAAAATTTACCTAATTTAACCCGGGTTAACCTATCAAGTCTATGACTTTAGTCATAAGACTTACATAACCATATAGAGAGCAAATCAGAATAAATTATGAAACTCAATTCTCAATTTCTATTGTCGGACCTAATATTGAATAATGAAATTTATAAAATTTTTATTTAAAAAAATAATACAAAAAAATGAGTCAGAAGAACCTGGGTTAACCTATTAAGCATTATTGGGAAAAAAATCAATTAACAAAAATTAAGTCAATTGAGTTAATCTGCCAAACTTACAACTTGGATTATAAGGTGAGGACGACCCAATAAAAAGAAAATTCAATGTTGAAGAATCCATGACCCGAGTCATGAGACTGAGATAATCTCTTAGAAAAAAATATATAAAAAAACAAACTGATTTAATAATGGTTAAAATGTTAAAATCAACGACCTTGATCATGAGACCAAAATATCCTTATATAAAGTAAATCTAAACAGATTGTATAGTTTAATTTCCAACCAACCTAGTGTTAAAAAAATTTAAAAAAAATTCAATTAAAAATAAGACAAAAAACAACCCGAGTTTACTCGGGTTAACTTTTTAAGCACCATTCTCAAGTTATGGGGCTGAAATAATATAATAGAAAATAAACAAAATAAATCATGAAATTTAATTTTCAATCAATCTAATATTAAACGATGAAATGAAAAAAAAATTAATTAACTTTTTTTTTGAATTATCCAAATAAACTTGTCAAAGATTAACTTATCAAACCTATAGGATGAGATTATGTTAACTTAATAAAAACATAAATTTAATATTAAAAAATAAAAATAATAAAATATTATTTTAATAAATAGTATTTGCGGAAAGAAGATGTAGTAAAACCTCCCGCAATTTTAGTTTATAGTTGTTAATTAATAGTTAATGTAAAAGACAAACCTCCCGCACTATTTCTTATACAGAATTATATTTATTAGATTATTTGTTTGTTACTTAAATAAGCACATAGTAGTAGGATTAGGAAGGCACTAAGTTGTAATTTAAAAATGATCTGTTTTTTTTTTTTTTTTCCTCTAAAGTAGAGAAAAGAAAACGACTTTTTTTTTTTGTTTTTTTAAAAGAAGAAAGACACAGTAGAGGGAGACAAGAGATGGTTGGAAGATGAAGGGAGCGGGAGCGGGAGCATTGTAGAGAATTGGAGACCCAAACGGTTACCGACGATCGCGTAGATTACTTGGTGCTCAACAACTGAGCGAATCAAAGGGAGAGATGGAGGCATCGGTATTTGCAGTGGAAAAAATCCTAAACTACAAATTCAAAAACAAACGGCTTCTAGAGGAAGCATTAACGCACTCCTCCTACACAGACTCAGCTTCTTACCAGCGGATGGAGTTCTTAGGGGACGCGGCGCTGGGTCTTGCGCTGAGTAATTATGTGTATTTGGCTTACCCTCGGCTGGATCCTGGTCATTTGTCTCTTTTGCGTGCTGCTAATATTAGTACTGAGAAACTGGCGCGTGTGGCCATTAAGCATGGTCTTTACAGGTTTGTTAGACACAATGCCACTGCTCTTGATGATAAGGTAGGTAAAATTAAGCACCAATAATTATAATTAACCAGTAGGAGTAGGAGGAGGAGTAATCAATTTTTTATTGAAAAATGCAGGTTAAGGAATTTAGTGATGCTGTGAGTGGAGAAGATGATGATGCTTTAGTATATGGCGGGTCAATAAAGGCACCGAAGATTCTTGCTGATATTGTGGAGTCTGTTGCTGCTGCTGTTTATGTTGATGTCGATTTTGATCTTCAAACATTTTGGGTGGTCTCTTTCTTGCCTCTTTCCTTTCCTTTCCTTTCCTTTTCTTTTATCTAATCTATTGCTGCATTCATTAATCTTCTTCTTGTTAACAAAAAAAAAAAAAGATATTTAGGGGTATTTTGGAGCCAATAGTTACCCTCGAAGACTTGCAGCAGCAACCACAACCGGTGACTATGTTGTTTGAGCGGTGTCAAAAGCAAGGAAAGAATGTTGATATTAAACATTGGAAAAATGAGGCCAAAAGTATTGCCAGTGTCTATGTAGATGGACAATTTATCGCTTCCAGTTCGTCTGAGCAAAAAGAAATTGCAAAGCTTAATGCCGCCAAGGGGGCCTTGCTCAAACTATCAAATTCATTCCCTACTAATCTAAATAATGTTTCTCTTCTTGATATCTTTGATGGGTCTTCTTTCGAGATTGAAGGCGCCAAACAGAAGTTACATGAACTTTGCGGCAAGAAAAAATGGCCCAAACCAAATTACAAGTATGTTTTTCACCTTACGTGTTCGGTTTCAAAATGTACTTCTTTAGTCAACCCTCCTAGTGAATTCCGTGGAGAATATGTACTTAACATGAGTACATGCTCAAGTCACTGTGTATGTTCTTCAGTTCTATTTTATCATATGTGTTCCCATCGTTAATTTCTTACCTTTCATAGGGTGCATTTTACCTATCGTTTTGCTGGGACTGACCATTAGTTTGCTATTAATTGCTACTTGATGTTCTCTTTCCCACCTTTAAGCTAGTCCTACCAGTCTATCAAGGAACTTCAATTTTGTTTTAGAAGGTATGCAGTAGAGTAAAATGGCAAGGGAAAAACATGGTTAACCTATTAGAATTTTGTTGTTTAACTAAATTCAAGAGGCAGTATGAGGCTTGATAAGACAGAGTCAAGTGAGGAAGTTTTATAAGCTGTTTAATTAAATACTGAGTGCTTTATTGTATTCCGGGACATGATTTGCGCACTCTTCACCTTAGTAATTTCTACAGAAATTAGGCAAGTACCTTGTGCTTTTTGTTAGATGAGATACTGGTATACGGTCATGGAAAAAAAGAAGTAGGTCTTAGCTTTGAGGTGGACGGAGAAAACAACAGCATAACTTTGGAAATGATTGATGCATCATGTTGGAGTAAAATAAAGCCTCATTATGCTGAGTTAAAAGGAATATTAAAGTGCAAACAAGTACCTGGTGCTTTTATGGATTTTTTTCTCCCATTCCAGTGACATGGTTTCCCTTGTTGATAACTTGCCCTAATTCCAAATGATTTCTGTTGATATGACATAACAGTTGTATTTAATGATCATGGAAATGATAAAACTTGTTTTTTAATTTGATTAGATCAGCTATCAGTCATTTTATCAGATCATTAAGCGACCTTGTGTGCAGGGTTGTGGCACTGTTTAAGATGTCCTATGATTTGTTATGAACTTGTTAATGGGGAGCATGTTGAATTGTTTGCTGGATGTTTTGCACAGCTGTGATCTTTTATGTTGATCTAGATTAACAAGGACTGTCTTTGATGATGGTTTTAAATTAACATACTGTGTAAACTGACAACTGAACCCAGCATTAATCCTGAACTAATACGGCTTAGCTGCACTTGAGGGAATGTTTTTGGTGAGATACTCAGAAATTTATCCCTTTGTACCACATATCAACCTATGAAAATTCTGTTTAGGTGTTCCATTTTTCTTTGAAACTTATTTCTTGGAAAATTTACTTGTTATATCCTAGGAAAACATGAGGGTGGATAAAAGTATAACAAACAATAAGAAGCACCCTTTAAAAAAGATTTCTAACCTCAAAGGATAGAGAGACCAGAGAGTGAGATAATTTGTAGGGATGATTGCTGTGTTTAACTTGTTACGTTTTGTTAGGGAATGAGAATTTGCTTCTTGGTAGATCAACCTACACTTTCCATCTACCATGCATGTATAATTTTCAATGCTTTGCTTGTTGTCTAACGAACTATTTACTCTTGCCAATCTAACAGCTTCTAATAATGCTTATTTTTATTTCTCGAACATGTAGCATTGAGAATGATATGGGTCCTCCACATGAGAAGAAGTTTGTATGCTCAGTTCAAATTGCAACAGTAGATGGTATTCTATATGCGACGGGAGATGAAAGAACGAGAGTAAAGGATGCAGAAAATTCCGCTGCTTCATCAATGATCCGTGCTTTACAGGACACTGATTATCTGTGATTCTGTTCATTTGTTTCACTCAAATCTGCTATATGGGATGTTATGCCTGGTAGGCTCCTATTCCCCAGCTTAATATCAAATGCTTGGACCATGTAAACTTTTCTTGTCTCAAGGCTGTATCGTTCTAAACTATCATCCGATAGTGTTGCAAGAATTACCTGGATCTTTGCATATAGCTTTTTCGTACAAACCTCCCTGCAGGATTAGTGTGTGATGTTAGGTGCACCATTCTAGGTGGTTTTCATTTAGCATGGACCAGGGTGTGGGGTTCCATTGTAAAATTATCTTTGTTAAGCAAGTTTAAAGTATTTTCTACCCCATACCTACTGAGGAGGAAAAAAAAAAAAAAAACACTAGTTAGATATGTGACATTTGAATCTCAGCATCCTTGCTCTCACAGCATTAGCCACAAGGTTGGTAAAAAAGTGCAATTCTCACTTTTTATTCTGACCTAGATGGATGTAAGTAGTACCAAACCTTGGTTGCCTAAAAATCCAATCATATGATAGTACCCATATCCATGAAGCCCCTTGTTGCAGTTACATCTCTCGAAGTACAATGAACTCGGTGCTTTTTGTTGTGGTCCAATGCTGGATAACAGTGCAACAAAGTACTGAAGTCCAAATTCTACAGTTGAGGTTGAGATCTTTAAACTTGACTTGTGTTGATTCAAAACAATATCCACTTTCTTTGCAAAGACAATATAATTCATAGTTATTAAACCCGGATCGGACCAGTAGATTCATCTGGTGGCTAGACCGGTTCAGGTAGGACAAAAGACCAGTCAGTAAAACAACCCGGCAAAACTCGATCGATTTATGACTTGGGCGACCTGGGCAAACCCTTCAGGTCGGGTTTGATAACTATTATATAATCAACTATTTTGGCCCGTGAGAGCTTTCTAAAGCATTATGTGTGATTGCTATTTTTATTCCCCTTGTGTATAGTTTCAGTGCCTGTTTTGGCCAACTGGTATTTTCCCCCCTTTTTAAAGAAGTCTCCAGTTTCAAATGGATGATGCCCTTTTTTCGAAAGAAAATACTTCCATGGAATTTACATGCCCTTGTTCAGTATGCATTTTACTGCTGCTTGATACAATTTACTTTCCAAGTTCTTTTCTGTCTCAATTGTTAATCCAGAGAGGATAGGCATTCAAGCTACTTTCAATTTAAAGGAATCAAGTGTCGAATAAGTTCCATTGTTTCAACAAGGGTCTCCCTTAACATCCTCGCATAAATCTTCAGAATCTGACAATCAATGTACACAGCCTGGCAGCATAGCAGTATACTGATTTAAGAGATAAACTCTTCACTGGTTCAATTTTGTATTGTTAATTATGTTTTACGCCAATCTTTCTTGCTGGATCACTGAATTTGTTTGCCGATGCCCATTCTAGCCCAGTATCTCATTCGTAAGGCCAGGCGCATGATGAGCTCCAACGACAACAGTACTGCCAGAGTTGAGCAACCCTGCAAATCAGAGTCGTCTTGATGAAAAACTAGAATTTCCAGTTATTGTGTGACAGTGACTACATTTCAATTTCAAGACCACCTTGATTTGCAAAGGATCAACAAAGGTTTTTCTGTAGCTGAAACTGTTTTAGTCTTGATTTATATGATCATCTAAGAAAATGCTTATGGAATATGAGTTGTGTTGAACTTGTTAATTGCTAGATTAACATTATTGTACCTTTAGGATATAGGACGTCAAGTCAACTAGACAAATTTGATCGATCATGTTGTATTTGCTAATCCACCAAATCTTTTAGTTTGTGATGACAAATTGCAGGTGGTTGAGTCCTGTTGTATTTTTTTAGCCCACCGAGCCTTGGAGTCATAGTTGAGAAACTGCAGATGAGATTGAAAATGCTGGCACGTGAGGAACGAAGAGATTATAACCTTACTAGTTTCATGGAATAGGTTTATTGTGAAGCCGGCCAAAGAGAATCACTGCAGGGTCGTCTACACTGGAATAACTCTATCCATTTGTTTGGATGAAACTTGAGTTCTTTGAAAATAAACAAGGGTTAACTATAAAAATACCCTGCCTGCTGTTATTGATATTGCTCTTCAGCAATTGCATCCATAAATTTCAACTTTAATATTATGTAATGGGTTCACTCCTTCCAAATCAATTACTGATGTGAATTCTGTTCTAGTTGATGTTTTGTTTTTTTTATTCAAACAATAAATTTCAGTTATGGAGCTTTTCAACATTTTATTTCAGTATTCAGTAGTGTGTGTAATTTAAAATATATGATTCCAATTCAAATGTAAAGATAAATTAATCTTAAATTATATAATACAAACACTATCAAATATCTAAACATAATTTTAAAATTTAAAATATTCAAAAATAGTTAAGAGTTATGACTAAAAAGAATTTTAACTTGAAGTAACCTAACACAATCAAAATGCTAAAATATTGAGAAAGCAAAAGGTTTTAATACAAAAAAAGCATAAATCAAACATTATCTCTATTATTAACATAGAAATAAAAATTTTGATCTAGTGATGGCATATAAAGAAACTCATCAACTGAATTTTTCAATAGATGATTGTTTCCACTAAGTTTATCCTTGTCATCAAAATGAATCTCTTTATTATTTAAAGTCAAAGTAGATAAATGTATCTCAATAATCTTCCAACTTAATTTATAGCTATAAAAAAAGTTTGATTCTTCGTAAATCTACTCATTCAATAAGTTAACGTTATGGAGGTTAAAGGAATCCACAATATTCTTTATAATGCTCAAATTCTCACAAACATGAAAAAAAATAATATGAATATAAACCATATATATATTAGTTATAAATTTATTTTTTTAAAAATAATAACAATGCTAATAAAAATAATATTTTTGCAAAGTAGATATGAAAGACAATGTTGGGTCGGTAATCCTGCACATCATAATATATTCCTGCACAAGAACCTGCATGAAGACCAAAAAAATTCCTTTGTTATGGATGGACGAGATGAGAAAGGAGATTAGGTAGTAGGTACAAAATGCATGCCATCCATGCATGGTTTGTGATAAAGCATGCTTAAAAGAAATTTGCATATCTTCCATCTTTTAGTATATAAACCATGTCACACAAAAGTTATCTCTATGATTTTTTTTTTGGGTTGATTTCTCTATAATTGTTTAGGAAAAGAAAGCAACATAATGGCACTGAATGGTGAAAGAGGTGTCCAACAAGCAGGTGACATTGAAAGATCTTGTCTGGTTTGAATTGGACATGATGTTATCACTATTATTATGAAACTTACGATGTAAAGAGAAACTCTTGGCATTCTTGTCAAGAATCTGTTCCCATCATATGATCCAGTTATGATAACTAGAATGTTAAAACTTGATGAATCCCTGACAAATCTTACAGTGACAAGCCTCGTTTGATATAGAAATTCTTGATAGAAATAGAAACAAATGTCTGGATTTAATGTTGATGTCAATCCAAAGTTAAAACATGAACAAACTTATCTCGTTTAAAAAAGAACAATTGTCAAATATCCTATCCAGAATGAAACTCATAAAATAAATCCGGGATATCTCAATTAAAATTTAAATAAAAAATCCAAAATAATACGAGATCTTGAGTAAGATGAAACTTGTTTTATTTTGTCCTAGTTTTTTTTTTTAAATAGTACGATGTATACCGATCATTCTGACTAAAAAAAAAAGATTTGACAACCTTAAGTTAAACATAATTAAATGCACATATTTTAACTCCAAAATCTAAAGATTTATTAAATTAAGAAATTCACAGAAAGTGAATTAAAGAAATTAATATTAAAAGAATTGAAACCCAAATATATATATATATATATATATATATATATATATATTAATTTTGAGTTTAAATGGGACTTGATTTTTCCAAATTGTTAGTTGGAATTGAGAATTTATTTTCTTCATTAAGTGTTTTTTTCAAGTTTTAAATAAAAAACTTTATTAGTTTAAATTTTCTTTGAGTTTCCAAGTGTGATTGACAAATTCTAATAGATAATGATGCTCATTAATTTAATTTAAAGAATGTTGATGTAAGTTACCATATGTATGAATACTATTTTTCATATCCTGATTGGAAAAAACATGAAAGATCAAGAAGATGATATAGTTAATACAGCTATTACTGCAAAGGTTTGATGATGCAGTAATGAGACATGTTTATAGACAAGAAAATCATGTTGCGAATGAATTAGCTTAATTGGCCTCAAAGTATAAATACCTAACGACTTCGTCCAAGGAGGTAGCTTGTAAGTTGGAGAATTCAACTCATGAAACAAATTATATTCCAATGACTAATTTGCTAGGATCTTTGGGTGAAGATAATTGAAGACAACCAATTAGAAAACCCACATAAATGTTTTAAAGACAAAACACTAAATTGAAAAGCCTTAAACTATATATTGTTGAATTGAAAATTATGCTAAAAAGATAAATGATACGTGTAACAAAAGAGGCCATAAAAACAATCATACAAGTCTATGCTAGGATATTTATGATGCTCCCACCTTGTAAGAACCAAAATGTTGGGATTAATAAGGAGAAAGGAATTTCAATGGCAAAGAAAAAAAGAGGCAATAATAAGAAGCTTTAGACAAAGGTTGCAAACCATGCCAAAAACACTAATATTTGCCTAGAGTATCATATGGAGAGTTACACTTAGTAATAAATCCTTGATCTTTGAAGGTTTAAAAAGGAATATAATTGAAGAAATAATTCTTCATTCAAGCAAGCAACATGTTTGTTAATGTCAAATTATTTAACCAAATGAGTAAAAGTAAAAAGGCCACTAAAAGTAGTTATACATTTTCAAGCTATTGAGTTCATAGACATGATATAATAATAGGTTAAAAACCCCAAAAACCATAACTACATACCAAGCTACCATTTTCAATCCGAGAAAAATGCAAAAATTTATAGAAAAAATTGTTTTACACTTGTAAACTCCATAACTTACTATGCCCAAGCAAATAGATAAACAAAATCCACAAACAAGAATCATAAGTTAAATCTATAGAAAAAGGATCAACTTATTATTCATTGATGCTTTATGGGAAATTCACCTAAGAGAGCAACTTGAACCACCCTTTATGCATTAATTTATGGTCATGATGTAGTGCTATCTTGTAAGATTAATGTAAGGTCTTTAAGGATGGATTATTATAACCAATTTATTGGAGTGGAATCTTGGGAGGCCATGATGAATGAACTAGAAATATAGATCATTGTAGAGTTGAATCCCTTACTCAAATATCGATGTAAAAACAATAATAGTATCACTAGCATATAACAAAAGAGTCCAGACAAAACATTTCTAGCTTAAAAACTTGATTAGGGAGGTTATCTTTCCCTAAGCAGTGAGAGACAAATGACTTGAAAATTGGTCACCAATATGGAAGAGACCATCCCAAGTTCATAGAGTTTACTTTGGTAATGCTTTTTTGATTCAAAGTATAATTGTGAAAGCCGATGTTAAAGAAAATTAATGAGAAATTATTGAAACAAGTATGTACCATCTATTTGAAAAACAAACAAAATGAATAAAAATCTTTTAAAATTATGGGTTAGATTTGAGCTCCAATCCCACATCATTGATTAAAGGAGTGGTGAACAAAGAAAAGTAATTGTAAGAAAAACCATTACCTAAGCAAATACCATGTAAATAGGTAGTAATGATGCAAATCCATTCATTACATAAAGGGAATATATATAAAAGATAGAATAAATTATTGAGACAATTTATATAAAAAAATCTATCAAAGGACTTGAATAGGACATCAACCCTCTTTATAAGTGAAGGAAAAGAATCTCCCATTTGATTCTAGAGAGTTGCAAAGTCTTGTTAAAGTTGTAAATATTAGTGTATATACCCTCCTATAATTAATTAATTGGTTACACGTGTTCATATACAAACATATTTGTTATTAATATTTTTTTATTTTTAATATTTATTTATGTTTAATTAATAAATCTAGAGTAAATATAAATTTTTTGGGACAAAAAGACTTGACAAATTTTTTTTTATAAATTAGTTATAATTATGAGACTCGTTTTACATCAAAGTTTATTAATAATTATTTTTTTTT
>Ga0325404_1001525_pt1 | contig 24508 bp, 15 predicted proteins | sample PopdelMetagenome_18_FD_205664 | JGI IMG/M metagenome (GOLD analysis project Ga0325404, IMG submission 205664) | Populus deltoides microbial communities from Bellville, Georgia, United States - Xylem-Control-R1 | ecosystem: Host-associated > Plants > Phyllosphere > Stem > Wood/Secondary xylem...
AGCAATTTATTCTCCTAATTAAGTAAGGAAGTTGGCCATATCTTATTCCTAAAGAGAGGAGGACTATTTAATGCTTTTTCTAACTTAGGAAGGAAAGTAATTAAATCAGCAACAAAGGAGGAAATTTGTTTTCTTATTTGTCCAAGTTAAACAAGGAAATCCAAGCTAATCAAGGACATCAAGGTGGGCAGCAACACAAATTTTCCAAATCAGATTTCTCCTAGTTTATTTGGCACTTCTTAAAGGTGACAAATCTGATTCTAGCATATTTAGCATGATAATTTTCAGAATTTTATTATTTTTATTATTTTCTTCTTAGTTTTTGGGTTGTTATTACTTATTTGGGTCAATTGTAAGTGGGCTTCACATAAGTCCACCTAAGGGGGGTCCATTAGGGTTTTCTTAAGTCTAGAGTCAGTATAAATAAAGGCATAACAAAACATGTAAGGTTACGCAATTTTCAGATCAATAAACTTGCTGCACCTATTGTGTGTTGGTGGGATAATCTCCCTTCCTTGGTTCTCTAAAGAACTGAAAATGACTTATCGAAGAACAACTGTCTTCGTGGCGTCATCCTTATACTTCTCGTTCACGAATCAATATTCGTTGGGTGGGGGTCTCCGTTTCCAATAGTACTGGTGCCCAGGTAAGAATTATCTTTGTGTCACACTCCTATCAAACCTGATTTACTTGGCTTTCCAGGAATTGGTGTCTTTGCGTGTGGGTTGCGTGACCACGTGATCACGAGCATCAGGTGTGATGTCCGATGTCGAATCTATTGTCAATCTCGACAAAAGATCCGTATCAACATTTTTAGTGCCTTTCTTGTCCTCGATTTTTTCTTGAGAATAAATCATTTGCAAATCTGCATATTCGTCAAACTCTATTTTACTCACGGTGGGTTCAAATTGATCATAAACTAATTCTTCAATAACATCTACTTCCTGTGAATCATTATCATCTCCAGGTTGATTGCAAATATTAAAAATATTCATCTCCAATGTCATGTTTTCAAATGATAGCTTCATCAGTCCATTCCTACAATTAATCAATGCATTAGAAGTTGCAGGAAACGGACATCCTAAAATAACAGGAAATGAATTGCATGCTTCAACAGGTTGTGTATCCAAGACAATAAAATTCATAGGATAAATGAATTTATCAACTTGTAGTAACACATCTTCAACTATTCCTCTAAGCACTTTTACAGATCTATCAGCAAGTAAAAGAGTTACAGAAGTTGGTTTTAACTTACCTAGATTGAAACTTTGAAAAACTAAATATGGAAGTAAATTCACACTAGCTCCAAGATCAAGTAAAGCTTTTTCAATTTTATACTTTCCAATAAAGCATGAAATTGTAGGATAACCAGGGTCTTTATATTTCAAACATTATTGTTTTGAAGAATGACACTTACTTGTTCAACAAAAAAGACTTTCTTTTTCACATTCAGTTTTCTCTTCACAATGCACAGATCTTTCAAAAATTTAGCATAAGAAAGTACCTGTTTAATAGCATCCAACAAAGGTATATTGATCCTTATTTGCTTGAAAGTTTCAAAGATTTTAGAGTTGTGATTGACTTTCCTTTGTTTGGTCATGGTATGAGAAAATGGAAGTGCTGGTGGGAAAACAATCTTTTCTTTACAATGTTCAGATTCAACCCCTTCATTACCCTCAGAGATTGACTCATCATCTTTCTCACAAGGTTCAAGAGTGGGTTTTTCAATAACCTTACCACTACGAAGAGTAGTGACTAATTTGACTTGATCCATGTATTGGCTTCCAGAACTACTTGCATTTGCATTGTATTGGCCCTTGGGATTTTACTGTGGCTGAGATGGAAACTTACCTTTCTCTTGAAGACTGAGAGCAGATGTGAACTTTGTAAGAGTATCTTTAAAATCTGCCATGGTTTGAGCATTTTGAGTGTTGATTGTGTCCTGCTTTTCAATGAATACATGCAATGTTTCCTCAAGATTTCTTCTAGGAGGTGGAGCATAAGGAGGTGCATATCCATGAGAATTTTGGAAATTATGGTGTGCTTGAAACGGTGACTGTGAAGTTTGTGCATCACTCTTCCAACTGAAATTTAGGTGATTTCTCCAACCAGGGTTATATGTTTGCGAGTATGGGTTATGATTGGGCCTTTGAAAACCGTTTAAAGCATGGGCTAGTTCATGGAGGCATTCCTTGAAAAAAGGCAAAGTTGGACAGTTATTGGTTGCCTGTTCATTTATTTCACAGATTTGACACGCAATGTCTTGAACAGATTTTAATTGACCACTCCTTTTACATTCAAGTGCCTTGACTTTTCTAGCTAAAGATGCAAATTTGGCTTAGAGGTCATGATCTTCTCTAAGGTTGTACATACCTCCAGTAGATGTATGAGGTTGAGTTTTACCCGGTGCCTCATAAGTGCCCGTAATGTCCTAATTTTTAGCATTTTCAACTAGTAAGTCTACTCCATTGCTTCATTAGGGTCTTTATCTTCAAAAGTTTCATTGCATATCAATTCCACCATTTGTCTATCTTTAGGTGTTAAGCCTTCATAAAAATATGAAACCAATCTCCATGTTTTAAAACCATGATGAGGGCAAGTATTAAGCAAGTCTCGATATCTATCCCAACATTGGTAAAATGTTTCTCTTGGTTTTTAAGTGAAAGTGGTGATTTGTCTTTTGAAAAAGTTTGTTCTATGAGATGGAAAAAACTTCTTTAAAAATTATTGTTGCATTTCATCTCAAGCATGAATGGATCATGACCTAAGATTATATAGCCATGTTTTAGCTTTATCTTTTAATGAAAAAGGAAAAAGCTTTAATCTGATGGTATTCATGTTATAATTTAAGTCATTATAGGTGTTACAGACCTCCTCAAATTCTCTCAAATACAAGTATGGATTTTCTAGATCTAAGCCATGAAAAAAAGGTAAAAGTTAAATAATGTCTAGCTTAAAATTAAAATGAGATGCATCGGGGGGAAAACTATGCATGAGGGTGCACTTGTTCTTGTGGGATTCATGTGGTCTCTAAGTGTTCTAACATTATTATTCTCATTATGAAGTGACTGATTATTCTCTTCAGCCATGTTTTCTGAAATTGATGAAGATTTCCTAGAAAGTCTACCACTTAATATATGTGTCCAAACTCTCATGCAAGTGAAGAAAGAAAGAAAAAAAAAGAAAAAGAAGAAACAAAGATTAGAAAAACAAATAAAAGTGAAAATAAAAGAAAATTATAATTTATACAATAACTTACCTCTCCGGCAACGGCGCCAAAACCTTGACACGACTAAAGAGTTGATGTCTTCTCCCAAGTGTAGGAGTGTCGAAGTAATAAATAACCCGGCAAGACCGGGGTCGAACCACAGGGAGGTTAACTGTATAAACTACAAATAAAGAAATAAATAATAACAGAAAAAGAGTTAAAGAGAGCTTTGTGATATGATATTGATATAAGGATTAAACAAGGATAAAATAATTGTCAAGGTTAGAGGATCCACTAATGGTATTTCAAACAAATATAGTATAAACTCTTTTTATTACTCAAAAACCATACACAAAGAAGGTTCCAATCGGATTATAAATTGCTAACATGATTACATTACTTATCTTATTTGAATAATGCTAATACTTGTAAATGTTGTCAGGTATTCATGATTATAACTTATGTTAACAACAAATCAAGTTCATGTCATAGCACAGGTGTCGGTTATACCATACGGTTGGGCTATGAAAGTGTCAAGTATTTGTTGTACTAAGGGTTATACAACATAAATCTAGATTAACCATTTAACAAGCAAAGTATTAAAAGTGAACAAGATAACAAATACAAAACATGTTAGTATCAAACATTAAAGTCCATGTTGAGTTTATACTATACTTATTCTTACACCATTAGTGTAACCTTTTCACCTTGACATAATAAACTTAGCTGAACATTATGAATAAGACAAACATAGATAAACAAGAGGAGTACATGATTGTATAAGTATAATAAAGAAAATGAAAGGCGTAAACAAGAGATTAATGAAATCAAAACTTAAGCATTGCAAAAATATAAAGAAAGAGCAATAACATGATCTTGATCTGAAAACCAAGATGCCTAAATGCATGGCAAATGCCTCCTTTTATAGGCCAAAATTCGGAACTATTGATCTAATTGTTGAGTGGGTGGCCATCTCTTGACTTGGTAACCCTTATTATCTTCTTGTTTGCAGAAAACGTCATTGCTAACATCAGAATTTGAACAGATAGTCTTCATGAAAGTTATGGGAAATTATCTCAGCTTTCCGAAAGAACAAGAATCGGTTCATTTTGACTTCTAGAACTGGAGATAAGGGCTGAAACTAAACAGTGTCTGGGTTACAGGATAGATTTTGACTTCTTCGTTGTTGCTACCATTTGAACTCGAAAATGGCACTTTTAAATCTTGGACTCTCCACAAAAGTTTTTGGCCTATGTAGGCTTTCCATACATATAAACCAGACCTAAATCCAAGTTCTACAGCTCTAGTTATGATCCAATAATCGAATGGTGTTCCAGTTTGGACCGAAACAACATCTCTTTTCTAAGCTTAAACCTTTCTTTGTCTTCTCAATTTCAGTGATTAAACTCATTAATCAATCCTTTGATTTACGTGATAGGCCTGCATTTAAAATGAACATTTACCATTAATTAAAGGTATCTTATATTATCAAACTTGTTATTATAAAACATGCTCTAATTAAGGAGTTATTGATACTTCAAGTGCAAAATGATGATATAAAACCTTGATAAAAATCACTTTTAAGTACTAATCAGTGTCCTCTAAAAATTGGTGAAGGCAATAACATTAGGAATGGTAGCAAAGGTATAGGTTGTATAGGAGTACCATGACTTTGTCCATATATAACTCGTTTTTACATGATGAATAACATTGTATAATACATCTAATTAGGGTTACTCAATTAGCCTTATGTTGGTGATTAACTATCATATTCTTCATGACCATGTAATTGACCTTTGTTAATTGCTTGCCTAATTGTTCTTGATGAAACTTTTATGAGATTGTTTTTTAAGTGGCATGATGACAAATCTTTTACTATGATACATAAAACACTAAAATCCTAACTTGTTAAGTAACATTAGCTATACATGTTGAGGATTCCTATTCTACATAAGCTTGGATGAGGATCGTATTCTACATAAGCTTGGATACTCTAATTGCTCATGCGAACCTTTTCCTTGTGGTCAATCAATTCATCATAGTTAATTGCGTGGACTCCCTTCTTATGGTTAATTGTTTCCTCATGGTCAATCATTGTCACGTCTCCCTTGCCTCTAATTGATCATGAGACTTTTTGGGCAATCACATTATTAATGATCGATTTTAGTTTATCTTTCTTTATACAACAATGAACAATAATTGTTTTCAATTGATTGACACATGATCATTTATTTTTAATGTAAACTATATCGCTCATATTCCTTTATTTCTCAAATAAAGGAATATATCATATCATATTTATACTAAATTGATGTTGTGGCAAGTGACATTGTTCATCCAAAAATATCAACCATGTTCTTAAATGTGTCTAAAACGTTGGACAATTTATTATTTTTCAAAAACAACGCTTGCTTTAGCATTTAAGCACATCGCTTAGGATTCATTTAAGTGCAACCTAAAATGTTTATTCACTACTTTTGTGATCAAACACCTAGCTCATTCACCTTGACGTGGAATGTCTTTTAAATTATTAATTTGAGGTTAGAAGATAAGTTTGGAACTTGACCCAACAAGAACCTTACCTCAAAGAACCAAAGTTATATGTAATTGATCAACGCTACCCTACTCTTATAACAAGACGCAAAGGAGAAGTACAAATCACAACAAAATTGATCAATCCTTCAAAGAGTTTGCAAGTTCAATCAAGCACTTAGTATGAGAATTACTAAATCACATAAAGAGAAACAAAGCACACAATATGAAACACATAAACTAAAAAATAATGTTAACAATTGGTTTATATATTAGAAAGTTAACCTTAATTTGACTTAATGTACCCCAACTTGATAAATAGGTCTTAACACATTAAAAGCTTAAAATAACTAAAATAATAAAATAAAACCTAACCCAAATAAACTTTTAAATGCTGCAAGCCCTAAAATAAACTAAAAGATAAAAAAATAATAGCCTAATTAATTAAAACAAGATCAAAGTTGAATTTCATAACCTATTATTAGAATTGAAGCCCAACTTCAAATGAATATTTCTCCCTCCTCTTAACATATTAGAAGGTCTACCATATATTTGTGGATGTCTACTTTTCAATGCAACTTCAAAATTCATTACGTAGCCTTAGTTATGACCAAAACAATACTGAAAAGTTAAAACTGGTATATTTTAATCTTTCTTTAATGTCTGGATGCTCCCCTACAAGCCATTCTTAAACATAAATAAAATTAATCAAGGCTTGTTCTTCATTATTTGATATCCTCTCAAAGTTCCAGTAGCTTATGTATTTTGAAAAAGTCCATTAATTACTTTCTTGAACTTTTTTGCTCTAAGTTTTGTGACTAGACCCAATAAAACCTTTGATGGATTTCTTGGTGTTGAAGTTAGGATCCCGTCACATTTTCCCTATAAAACCTCCATCCCTTTCTAAGTAGAAATCATTGAGAAACACAATTCAAGAATCCTAAATTCTCTGACAATGACATCTTCAATCTCCTTCTTTTATGTACACTTTGTATTTTGTTAATTTAAGCATTTAAGATCTCTTATTCCACAAAAAGAACTTGTTTTACACTAATATATGAACCATGACCTAAAAATTCATCAAAAATCATCAAAGATCCATAAAAATCATCAAAGAGCTATAAAAAAACATAGACTTGAAGTTTTTCCTACCATTAATTTAGTATACAAAATTGATAGAGGAGCTTTCTTGTTGGAGGTTGGGATTGAAATGATTTGCGTCATGGTATAGTAATTCACTCACTCCCTTGTATCCAACTCTAAAAAAAAATACATGTATAGGACATAAAATATCATAACAGTTTTTTTGTTCCATTAATTTGCAGATTGCTGTTGCCGTAACATGGGCCATCGAGTTTGGAGATTGGGACCCCCATCTCCACTGGCTTTGGCTTCTTCCTTGTGATTGTCATTTGTTTGTTTCGAGAGGCTTATGGAAGGTCTTGGGGATACTCTAGGATGGCTGGTTTCAAGTCAACTCTTCCCTTTGGAAATGAGGTCTGCTGGCTAGAGTTTTGCGATCTGCGTCAACATCATCTTCCCAGCTTTGATTGCACAGTTATTCCTTGCCTCACTCTTCCACCTTAAATTTGGAATTGTCTTGCTGTTTGGTAGTTCGGTTTTCATCATGAGTGCCTTCATCTACTTCTTGCTTCCAGAAACAAAGCAAGTAACAATTGAGGAGGTGTATCTTCACTGGCAAAATCACTGGTTCTGGAGGACAGTGGGAAACGGGTCGAGCTCATCACAAGTATAGATTGTAAGATCTGCTGGAATGAGGAAAACTTGGTGTTTATTAACGATAAATGTTCTATAAGGAATGTTCAGCGTCCATGTATATATACTATTAATAATTTCATATTTTGAAGGCAGTTCCACTTAGAAAACCTTGCATTTTGCCCCCTCTATTTCAAATTTGATTGCACATTGTCAAAACCATTAGTCAAAAGTGGGGCAATAATTATCATTCTTCTCAAATGTAACTCAACTTCAGAAATGACTGTTTCTATACTGCTAAATTACCAATTATCTGTTGCTTTCGTTCCCTACTCAAGTTCTTGCCTATGTACACTAGCCTAATTAAACCCCTCTTATTTGTCAAGGAAAAAGAGTAGTTACTAGTATCAAAATGAAACCAATATTCAACTTTAGGTAAGAACATGTGATAAGATTTGCCTATTGATCTTGATCAATGATCAATAACAAGCCAATCCCCAAGTCAACAAACTCCTACCAAAGGATATAAAAAGGGAAAAACAATGCACCATATGTAATGGAATATATATGCAAATCCGTTGTGGGACAAACCATTCAAATGAGGATGGCTGATGAAACTTTTCAAAGGACTGGAGGGCAAGTAAAATCGCCATCAAAATAAAGGATTTGTGAAATTTTGCTCTATTTCAAAATCTAACATCGCATCAAACACTAGTTTCAATCTCATCAAACATCGAGGTAGATTATGCGTGGGTGTGTATATATATATATGAATATGCATTAGCAAGTAAGCCAATTATAACTACAAGGATTTATAAAGTTATGCTAGATATCATGCCAACAGTTTAGCAAGTTCATCCACTCTTAGGCTTCCTTGTGGTACAGAATCTACGTATTGTTCATTGAAATATTTTCTTCTAACCTTAGAACTCTTCCTCTCGCTACCTCCTCCCATCTTGGAGAAGCTTGTGACTTGTTTAACTTCCAATTCCCCGTTTTCTTGCATCTCGCTCTTTTGAACCACTGTGTTCCTGGGTTGGCGCCTAAAAACAGGACCAGGAGGAGCAGACTGTGCAAAGGCAACTGCCTTTTGGTAAACCGCATCAGCATCCAAATTTGCATCTAGGACAACTGCACTCCCAATCTCAACAGCATGTTTCAACAATTCTAAAACTCCCTGCGTATAAGATTCATTCAATTTTGCCAGTTCACTAACATCTTGGGAACCTTCTGAAACATTTTGGAGCTTTTCCATGTTCCCAATTCTTTCCAGTGTGGTATCAGATTCCACCGAAGTGGTAATTAGCATTTCATCAATATACCCTCTATCATCCACTATTACTTCACTGCCACTTGTAATTCTCATGGCTTCAAACTCGGTAACAGCAGAACTGTCATCATTATCTGGTGTGGTTTTACTTTCATAGATTTCTGTTGAGGTTGAAATAAAAATCTTAACTGCAAATGTCTCATCTATGTCCTTTTGGGATAGATCCTCTCCTTGATCTTCAGCATCCATCCTGGACCTTTTTAAATTCAGTGTGCTGGCATCCTTTACTGAGAAAGTTTCATTTTGTAGGCCCTCCAAAAGTGGTGTGGCAGAAGTTGCACCGTCAATGCTAGAATTCTTAGCTTCATCACCATCATTTACTGGTTTTGTGAAGGAGGACTTCCAATCTCTTCCCCTCCACATGAGGATGTGCTCGCATTCAAATGAGATCAGCACACATGGGACAAGGTCCTGCAATTTGAAGAATCAAGGTAATCTTTGTCATAAGTTTTTAGAAATGAATTTGAAGAAACAAGAAAAAAAAAAGCAACCGAACATAATTACTCAACAGACCCTGAGTTTGGCTCCAATTTTCCTAAAATCACTTCCATTCATCCCTTGACAATTTATTCGGACCAATTCACACTCTTCAAATGCCTCTCTGACATTTCTCACTAAATCACGGTACACACCATTTTTCCCTGCACGCCATACAAAAAAATGTAATGTCATCAATATGTTCATGGAAGCTCAATTTTATTTATCTTCTCATCCTCTAAATGATAAATCAAATTAAAAGAATAGCTATGACCACTGAGCATGCTACCTAGTTTACATATTGGTATCAGTTTCCGCCCTTTATTGCGCATCCCAGATGCTTCTTGCAATGTTAGACCCTCCGGAGCTCGTTGAATCAACCTTGGATAAACAGGCGTAACAGGTTTCCACAACATAAGAGGAAAGCGGGGTCGAAATCGATAGTTGTAGTTTCTTCCTCGGAAAAGATACAACACCCCTCCCTTTCTGTAAATGATCTTCCCTCCAGTCCTTTCCTGTCCATTTTACAAGACATATATAATCCCAAAACAAACAATTGAATCATACACTAAATTAAACGTAAAGAAGAAGAGCCACACCTCTAATTGCTGACACACATTGTCCATATCCACAGTACATACTCCTTTGCATTTGATTTTACACACTCTCCTCCGCTTCCAATGCGCATGTATATTATCCAACATGTTATGCGTCAAACCATCTCTCCCTGCCCACACCAAACAAACAAACAAAAGAATAAAGAATTCCGCATGGTTCATCCTGGGCACCAAAAGTACACAGAAACATACCCATATTCAATTGTCGTTTTGCTTTCAAGCATCCATCAACCAACTCTTGAATCTCCTCTTGTGTCAAAGGATCACCTAATATCTCCTCTCTAGTCTTTGCGTACCTAGGGCCCGCCCCGGGCAAAAAGGGACCCGGTGCCTGAACCGGCTTGACTCCTTTCTTATCCGGAGGGGGCAAAACAAACGAATCAAACTCTCTCAGCTTCTTTTTGCTGGGCGGCAACGGGGCACGCCCAGTCCAAGGCCTTGGCATCGTGATGGGCCCAAACGGCGCATACGGCGCCTCCCTTAGTTTCAACGGCTTCACCTTCGGCGTCTCCGTGTAGCTGTACTTGAACTCGAACGGTGCGCCGTCTATTACATAGGAGACGCCGTCTTCGCTTAGCTTGATGTCCGCTTTCCTGTCAATGGGGGGTTTGGCGTTGTTTCGCGGTAGGGGCACTCTGGTAATTTTGGGAAGAAAAGCTGGGTGGGTTTTTTTCAAGGGTTTGGAGTATTTAGATTTCTTACCCGGGATAGAAGGAGAGGAAGGAGAGGAAGGTGTGCCAGTGGATTTGAAAAAAGAGATATCTACTTCAGCGGCGTTTTTCGGGTCGTAATTAGTGACGATGTTGTTGGCGGAAGTGAAGCGGCGACGGCGGCTGATATCTTCTTCGATTTCTTGTTGGGAGCGGTAGCGTTGGTTGAATTTGTCTGCATTGGCGTTGAACCATCGAGAGAAGTGGACCTCGGTGGACGGGCGGTGGGATGGGTTCGGGGACGGTGGTGCAAAGATTGGGAACGGGGTTGGAAATAATTTTAGCGCCATTAACAGAAATGATTAGTGATGACTGTTGAAAATCTAGAGTGAGGGAGTGAAGGGATTTAGGAAGACCTTGGGAAGAGATCAAACGGTGTCGTTTTTTTGTGTTGGGAATTGTTTTATTATATTAGCGGTCTGTTTGTAATGTTATGCAATTACAAGGACAGGGTCTTAACTGTTACTGACAGCCAAACAGACAGACAGACAGCGGACCGGGAGTGGCTCGCTACTGACTAAAGAACTGTAATGTTATGCAATGCATTTTCTAAATTGGAAAACATAAAATCGGTGGTACTCTCATTGAGCCATGGATTTCCCTGCTGTCTCAGTTCTTTAGCAGCTTCGATAGCAGATTTTAAATCAGAGCTTATAATTTGCATATAGTGTTCATGGCCTCCTATGCCTCTGAATCTTAAATTAGAGCATATAATTTTCAGAGCAAAAGTTTGATTTCCCCATCTTTTGAAGTTCCTCGTCCACAAGGCCGCTCATTTTTCTTTCTTGTGAAGCACCCTAGAAAAAATGCAATTCATTTTCACTTCCCCATCTTCGAGAGCTTGCTGGTCTATAAGACCATTCATTTTTTTTTCTCACCTCCAGCCAACGAATCCCCAAGTCGATTCCTTTCTATTGAAACTTTACTATGCTCTTCATAACAACCGTTAGGTCTGTTTAGATATAATTATTTTCGGTTCGATTCAGTTTTTATCTAAAAAAATAACTAAAATAAAATTTTAAAAAATTAAAAAATTCAAACCGGAACTAGTTCAAACTGACCGGTTTCGGTCTAGTTCGGTTTTTTTACCATAAAAACTGGAAAAACCTGTATATTTTGTTTGGGCTTTCTGATGGGCTTGTAATTGATGTTAATATTATCTAATTTTGTTACAAGATTCTATAATATATTTAACTTTTTTTGTCATTGAATTTTCATTTATATTAAATTATTAGTGCTAATATTGTGTTCATATGTTGCAAGTCTTTCTAATATTTGTGTTTTGGACTCCTCCTGCATTAGAGTTTAAATAACACACACATCAAGTTAAAATCTAAATTACAAAGCGCTGCCTTCTTTGGCTTAAAAAGAAACAACAAATAACCTTGTTATACAAAATAAAACACTTCATGCAAAAAATATAAATGAAAAATCTTCATTGTGCACATCATCCCAATCAAAAAGCACATCAAGATGACAAGAACATTGCACTTTAATTCCTTAATACCATTGACATAAAAACCTGAAATTCAAGATCTAAAATTATAACATGATAAAATAAATTAGAATATGTAAAAATAAAAAGTAGTATTTTGCCATCAAACTAACTTTTGAACTAATTATCATTCGTTACTACATGTAACTTTCCACCGAATTCTACAAAATAAAAAATTAGACATGTTAGATGATTGCAAATGCTTTAATTAATAAATCACAAAATAAAAGATGCAAGTTTATAAAATAAAAAAAAAAGAAATTATCAGACTCAAGGTTTTTGTAAGTTTCAAGATCATTTATCAAGTTTCTAAATGATAATTGGATATTGATGCAGTAATTGTGAAAGCATATATTTTTACACCACATTCTAAACACCGGAGAAAATCAAGCAAGTGATTTCAAGAAAATCACTATGTTTCCAATAACAGCACTAGTCTAATAACATAGTTCAACGACACACTAAGTCATCATACACATGCCGATGAAAGTAAAAGCAATCCAGGTAAGAATTAAGGCTTCTTTGGTCTTCATTTTTCCTTTGCAAATTTGTTTGAATTTGTCACATTATGTCCAGTAGTTCATTTTCCTGAAAGAAAAATAGGGAGCTGGAATATACATGTTGGCTGCTGCTTAATGCTTAATTACTTACTGACAAGGACCTTTAATCAATGATGTTTTTCGACAATAATTTTTCCTACTAAAATGAGCAAAACCCAGATCCAAATTCCCACTTTAGTTAACTACAACAACTTAAATCTAAGTTCTGTTCTCTTATCCATACAACGGAAAATCAAAATTTCTTTTAAGGACAAGGTTTATGGGAAAAAGGAATAACCTTTCAAGGTTGGTTATACACAAAAAACTCAAAAGATCATTAATTACCACAAATCTCAAAAACCCATTTGCAAAATCACAAGAAAAATCTACTAAACATAAATCAAAAGACAATACAATACATACATATAGATACACATACAGAGAGAGATTTTTCAAATTTTTACAAACAACTTCAACACAGTATTTAATGGAAGAAAAAACTAGTGCAAAATGTGCTTCCAAAAGGCTAAATCACACGAAATTTAGCATAATAAAACCTCAAATAAGTACATTCTACTACAAATAAAAAAAAGTTATAAAAACAACTTATTAAGAGCTCAAAAAAAATGAAAATTGGATTGTGAGTCGTTGCGATATGTATACCAGAAGAAGCGAGTCCCGCTGGACCTCAGTGATCTCAGCTTCTTTCACTTTCTGTGCAACAACCTATCGAATACAAAACAGAGATATAAATCACTCTCACATTTAAACAAAAACGATAGTGAATTAGAAAAGGATAATTCTTAAAAATGAAAGGATTGAAATAGAGATTTTAGAATTCTTCGCTTAATTTTGATGAAACTCGGAGCTAAATTTAAGCATATTTCCAGAATCCTAAATCAACCAAAATACGACTCTAAGCTCAAAAATTGATTTTTTGTAAGGATATACCAATAAATACATAGATCACAGAGCATATGTTAAAAAAAAAACAGAGATTGACAGAAAAAAATCATACATGGTGTGAGTTGTGACAAGATTCAAGGTCAGGTGTGAGAGAGGGAAGTGACTGGTTTGCTAGATCTGGACTCTAGAGGTTAGGTGTGCCGACATGGTGTGTTTCATTCATGTATGGGAGAGGGATGTGGCTGAAGTCAGGAGAATGGAGATGAAGATGGATTAATTTCATTTTGTTAGAGATTTGAGAATGAGATGGAATATGTGAAAGTGTGAATTGTGAGGGTTGAGGGAGCGGCTTGTTTGCTCAGGACAGCTGGATGTGCTAGGGTTAAGAAAATTAGAGAGCATTTTTTTTTATTTATAGTACCCTCTTAACTGAACTGGTTCGGTTCTGTTAAGGTTTTTTTTTAGTTTTAGGTTTCTGAAACCAAAACCGAACCGAACTATATTTTTTTAAAAAAAATTAATCGGTTTTTTTTGTTCAGTTTTTTTTTTTTTTTAATTTAATCGGTTTCCTAATTTTTTTCTCATCCCTAGATCTGTTTTATTTTTATTGTGCCACATCCTAGTTGGACAGTAACAAAAAAAATCCAATGATAACTACAAATTGTAATTCTGCTTTTTTATTCAGAATTATTAGTTTAATGTTGTTTATACAGTGCATTATTTCCATCCATTATCATCTTCTATATTATTTTCAAAAACTTATTTTAAATGGTGATACCTTTTGAATTATAAGAACTAAGAATTTTAGTGTTTTTATTGAGTTATTAACATTGTTAAAAATAACATAAAAATGGTAAAAATATTACAAATATATTAATAAAAAATAGTAAATATAACGGTCTTATAACAAAAAAATTGTAACAACAAAAAAATAATTTAAGGGCGAAGTAGTTAAAATTGTTAATTCAATTTATTTCTATAAGTATTTCAAACAATATAATTAAATTCAATTATGTTATTTAGTATTTTATTTTAAATTTAAAAATCATAATGTTATCAATTTAATTCAAATCAAGTGTAAAATTAAATTAAATTTAACATATGATTTGTTTCTATACATGATGTTAAAATTTTCACTTTTTCAAGATTCTTTATTTTTATATATAATTTTGTTTGCTATTCAAATATCATATTGTTATTAAGTGTTTAAAAGACCTCAGTTGGATTTGGATATATTTTCCAAAGCTCTTCATTTGGTTTTTCAAGGCTTAGCTCCAGATACAAGGGGCAGAGTGATTAATTTATATGGTCAAATTAGATTGTGTGTCTTAATTTGTATTATAAGTCTTTTTGACATTGTGATTAAATTGTTGTTTGGTTATTTTTTTTAATTTTTTACTTTAAATTATTTTTTTTAGTGTTATTAAATTATTTTAATATATTGATGTTAAAAATAAATTTGAAAAAATAAAAAAAATTATTTTTAATACATTTCTAAGTAAAAAATATTTTGAAACACAATCTTTATTTACACTTTTAAACAATCACTTAACTAGTGACAAGAGATAGCACACTTGTGTGATATGGAAACTTGTGATCTTTTTCAAAGGTTACGTCTTGTAAAGATTAGAATGTTGATGATTATTGGTATGGTTGTTATTATCATCATTCTTTTTCAATGTTTTGCACTTCTTTGGATTTTTTTTTAAATAACATAATTTAGTAAAAGTTTTGGTAAAATAACGTAGGTTATAAAAATATATGAAAAATAATACAATTTCAACTTTCAACACAATCACGATTCTAAATATTAGTTTTGTAACAATTATTATTAGAAATAACAAATGTTTACTCAGAAATCAAATGTGCATGTCTTATGCAAATTAATTAACATATACAAAGCCAACTTAAATATTTATAAAGATCCAATGGCCAAGATATAATATTCAAGATCCAATGGTCAGATAAGATTATGTGACATGAGAGAGAAATAAGAAAAGAAAAAGAAGGGAAAGAAAGAATGGATCACTAAGGACACATATAGACTCTGTTTTTTATACACTTGGTATCGTTAGAAATATTTTAATGAGACGATTTTAACCGCAACGTAAAAGATCACAAAAGGAGATTGTAATTGGTTAATGATTTTGTTTTGGGTTAATTTTGGGTTAAGGTACTTTAGAGTTTGGTTAACCTAAGTAAAATCATTAACCAATTACGATCTTGTTTGGTGGTCTTTCAAGGTGTGGTTAGAATCGTATTGTTGAGATTTTTTTAATGGTATTAGGTGTGTGAAAAACAAAGCCTTAGCATATCCTTGATAAGCCATTTTTTCTTTCCTTCGTTCTTCTTCCACCATTTATGTCTTATACCATATCAGTTTATCTCATGTTTTTTTTCTAAACCATTGGAACTTGAATCTCATATCTTGACCATTGGATCTTTATAGAATTTTATGATGACTTTCTATACATATTAATTAATTTTGATTTTGATTCTTAAGTAAACAACTGCTATTCCCAATAGTGGTTATTATAAAACTAATATTCAAAATCGCAATTATGTTGAGATTATGTTATTTTTCAAATATTTTTCTAAGTTGTATCATTTTCCTAATATTTTTACCGGATTGTGTTGAAATGGTAAAATACCTCACTTTCCTATTAGAAAGGTTGGTCTTTATTGACTACCAATGAGGGTTATAGTTATGATGATCAACAATCTTACCTTGTTAAACAATTCAAAGTCGAGCTAAATACATGTATTTAGGTGTGTTTGGTATTTGTAATGCATGGTGCTTTTCAAAAGTATTTTTTGCTTGAAAATACATCAAAATAATATATTTAGATTTTTTTTTTATTTTTGACATCATCATATCAAAATAATCAAAAAGCACTAAAAAACAATCAATTTAATGTTTTGTTTATGTCAAGTGCACTTTTGAAATGCACTAAAATGCAATACCAAACAGCCTTTTAATATCATAGAAAATGATTATCATCATTCCTCTAGATAAAGAAGTTAGGGATTATGAATAGAAGCCACCTATGTAAATTATGAGTTGTTATATGATAAGATTAAACAAAATGATGTCTTATTTAAATTGGGGTTAATACTCGGTTAAAGTTAGATTACATGGGGTCTTTTACCATTCTAACATAATTTGATAAAAGTTCTAGGAAAATAACATAGGTTATAAAAGTATTAAAAAAATAGCACAATTTGAATATAATTACTATTTTAATTGGAAATAACAATTGTTTCAAAATTCGCGTCTCATTCAAATTAATTAACATACACTTTTCAACCTAAAATTTTATGAAGATCCAATGGCCAAGAAATGAAATTCAAGATCAAATGGCCAAGAAAGAGAGATGAGATAAACGAATGTGACATTAGAGAAAAAGAAAGAAGAAAAAGGGGAAAGAAATAACGGATCATCGAGGACACACCATAGTTCTATTTTCAACACACCTCGATACCGTTAAAAAGATCACTACGAGATGATTTTAATCATATATTAAAAGACCATCAAACGAGATTGTAATTAATTAAGGGTTTTGTTTGAAGTTAATTACAATCTTGTTTAGTGGTGTTTTAAGATATGGTTAGAATCATCTCATTGATATCTTTCTAACAATACTAGATGTGTAAAAAAAATAGCTCTAGGGTGTTCCCAGTGACTCATTATTGTTTTTTTTTTTCTTCCCTTATTTCTCTCTCCTGCTACATTGTCTACCTCCTTTCTCTTTCTTGTTCATTGGGTCTTAAATCTAATTTTTTAGCCATTGAATTTTCATAAAATTTTAAATTGATTTTTATTTAGGTTAATTAATTAACAAACAGCAAGCATTTTGAAACATTACTAAATAACCGCTATTGAGAATAGCGATTGTATATCAAATTGATATTCAAAAATACAGTTGTATTCAAACTATGCTATTTTTCAAATATTTTTTCAATTTATGTTATTCTCTCAAAAATTTTACCAAATTTTGTTATTTTTCAAAACAAAAATCGATTACAGGAGATGTTACAAGTGCAGACAATACTTCACGAGAAAAATCTATAGAAACTGGAAGCAAACACCTGAAGAAGGTTGAAAAATCTGATGGCTTGGAAGAAATCACCAGTTTAACATTTGGAGGACTTCAAAGTAATGCTGGCACTATGCCAAGTGTATTACTGGGTAGTTCTAAAAAGAATGGGGAAAATGCGGATACGGAATCAAGAACCTCCGACTCATTTTCCCCTAATAATGTAGTTTCATTGGACCCTATGGAGACATAAAACAAGATTGCTGAATTATTGCAGACCATTTCAGTCACCTTGAACAATTATTCTATTTCTACAAGGGCTAATATATCCACATTAAAGAGGTGAAAGCGGTCGATGCCAATATCCCAAATGAATTCACTATTTCTTCAGAGCCTTGTTTCTTCCCATTCTATGGTAAGAATCCAAAGTTTCAAGAATCTGTTGGTGGGAAGGGGTTTTGTTTGTTGGAACTTTCTCTTATTTCCTTTTATTGTTAATAGAAGCCACGAAAGTTGTCTGTTCGTGATCTTGAACTTGTATCAGCAAAATTGGGGATAGAGAATGCTCCTCGTGTAGAGAATTCTCCTGTACTTTATGCCCCTGTCTTTCGAAATATTTCCATGTTCAAAAGGTGATCCTCTTTAAATGTTTAGTGTTCTATATCTATGAGCTTATTCTTATTTAAAATTTCTTCTGTTCTCTTTTAATCTCCTGGTAGTTATTCTATATGTGAGCAATGACTTGTGGTGTGGTAAAATATTCGTTAAGACTGGCATACATGGAGTTTTGTAGAATACTGGGCAGTATCCCAGGTACTTGTTTGTCGCAGAAGACTTCCATCCTTTCTGCAGCTATCTAGATATCAATCACTTCTATTGCCAATCTCTGTAGCGTTATGAAATTGTTGGCAAACATAATGAATTGTGTACACACAACCCGTTGTACTCTCTCTCTCCAATTATTAATAATATTAATGACGACAAAAATTAACTGCCTAATTTCTGAAGCAGGGAACAGTAAGCTATTTCCCTTCATGAACATCCTTTCACCGTATGCTAGTAGTTTGACGTACATGGTATGTGTCCAGGTTCAGTTCCTCGATAACTTGATTAAAAAACATTATTAACTTGACGAATCATAATATTGTTCTGGCCTCTGGGATCTGGTACACCAACTGCAAAATTATGGCTGCATGCAGCTCCACCTAAGGTCCTGAAAAGATGCCATATGTGTTCTTGAATAACTGATCTGCCTATTGCTTGGAAAATTACCTGTCATGGTGACAGAGATGAAGCTTCTATATATGTCATTTGCAGGAGTTATGAGTTGATGGACCGTATGCTCAAAGTTTATGTTTATAAGGAAGGAGGAAAACCAATATTTCACCAGTCAAAGACGAGGGGAATATGTATGCCTTGGAAGGATGGTCTATGAAGCTGATAAGAGGGAAACAAAAAGTTTGTAGTGCGGGATCCAAGAAAAGCTCATCTGTTTTACTTACCATTTAGTCCACATATCACTATTTGATCAAATTTCTCACAGTCAAAAGGAACTTGAAGAATTTTTGAAGAACTACGTGGATTTAGTAGCAAAAAAGTATAGTTTCTGCAACGGAAGAGAAAAGAATTTTATATCCCACAATAAAACATAAAGAAAAGTCAGATCACGTAGCCTTTGTTTAATATTATTATTATTTAATTATATAAAACCATCATCATATTGGTTTTTTAATGTCGATAATCAATTATAATTCTATAAAGACACATTAATATACATAATTAAATATATTTCATAAATAATTCAATTTTAATTGATTTTATGTGCAATTTTTAAATAATACTTTTAACATTTAATATAATTTTTCAAACTTTATAAATTTTATTTAAACATTTTTCCTTGAAAAACTATTTTTCATGGTTTAATAAAGACAATTAATTATATTAAATTCTTATTAATATTCTAAAATATTTTAGGATGAATTAAATAAAAATATTTTGGCTTTAAAACCATCGATATCTAGAAAAACCATATTTCAAAGTTTAATTAAACTTAATCCAATAAGGATATTAACTTTAAAAAAAATTAATTAAAAAATTTAATTCAATCCTAATCCAATTAAAAAAAAATAGTTCTACAATTAATTTAATTTGGAGTTTTCATTTTAATAAAATAAAATCAATATTATATATATTTAGAGGTAGAATCATAATTCTGAATTTTTCATTATTTAAATTTATGAGAAAAAAATATTTCTATGGAAAAAACTCCTTTTCATTATCCATTCATACATTTATGTATTTATAAAAATTCTAAATAAAATCAAAAATTTTATACATACATGTCATCAAATAAATCGAGAACTATATATGTTAATAAAAAGAAAATTAAAAAACCATAAAGAATGACTAAAAGTAAAAACCAGAAAAATCGAGAAACACGTGTAGATTAAAATATTTAATTTTACAAGACGTGACATTTATGCGGTTATGTTTGCTAAATTTTTTAATTAAAATAATTTTTTATTCAATCAAACAATAATAAAAATAGACATACATATTAAATTGATTGAATAAAATAAAAAAATAATATGCAAGGCTGCACATATTAGAAATATTATTTCAAAAATAAAGTTCATCTATACAAAATATTAAAAAAATATAGATTAATTAGAAAAAACTCCTCAAAGTTAAATGCATAAATAAAAAATAATCATCATTTCAAATAGACTTTCTAAATAACATAAAAAAGAGAAGAGATATTAATCTAAATGTAAATAAGATTAAGATTAATTTTAAAAAATAGAAACAAAAAAAGAAAATATTTTTTTAAACAAAAAAATTAAACAGTGTCATCCACAGTAAAACTTACGGGGTAAACTCGGACCATGAATTCATTCAGGTTTAATATTTTTCCTCTTAAATTTATAGCAAACCTAAAAAGAGTAAAAAAATATTGTCCATGGTAAAATATGAGAGGGTGATACACTGCATAGTGTTCACCTCACATATTTTCCACTTAAATTTATAGCAAAACTTAAAAAAAAAAAAAGTGACTAGTGTTGTCCATAGTAAAATGTGAGAGGGTTAACAATGCATATGAACAGTGTTCACCCTACACTCTTTAGTTATTTAGGATAAATCTGGATCATGAACTTAACCGAGTTTAATATTTTTTTCTCTTTAAATTTGTAGCAAATCTAAAAAAAACTAAACAATATCGTTCACGGTAAAACATAAGGGAGTGAATAGCGGCTATATAGTGTTTAAAGATTAAAGGAGAGACAGTTTAATGGAATAACTTCACACACTTTTTCATTTACATTATGCATGTATAAATACAGAGTTGAGGAGCTTATTAAGCCTGAACTTTTGCTATTATGTAACTAACTGCAAGCTGTACATAATTCAATTTAAACGTAAGGATTTGATTCCTGTGAGTGAGGATTTTGTGGAGGAATTGATACTGTTGAATGAGTGATTTGTGGGAGAGTGATTGCTTTCCTTATATGCCCCCGCAAGATGGAGGTACCATCAGTAACTCCAATCTTGGATCTTAAGACCTGAAAACGGTTACGTGGAAGAGGCTTCGTAAGTAAGTCTGCAAGCTGATCTAAAGTGTGAACATGACTGACAGTAATGCGACCTTTATGGACAAGATCACGAACAAAAAGAAGATCAATGTCGATGTGTTTCATTCGAGTGTGTTGCACTGGATTTAGGCTGAAATGAGTTGCACCAATGTTATCGCAAAAAACCTGAGGAGGATTTTTAAGATGTAAACCAAGTTCTTTGATTAAAGAGTGAAGCCAGACTGTTTCAGAAGTTGCAGCTGCTAAGGCACGAAATTCGGCTTCTGTAGAAGAACGCGATACAGCTCTTTGTTTGCGTGCAGACCAAGAAATGGGATTAGAGCCTAGAAAAGTGATAAAAGCAGTGGTGGAGATCCTTGTATCAGTGTTAGCAGCCCAGTCCGCATCAACAAAAGTTTGTAGACTTAAGGGGCTGCTCTGTTGAATAAGAATCACATGGAACATTGTATGCTTGAGATACCTAAGAATTCATTTTGCTGCAGTCCAGTGACACTTTGTTGGTTTGTGCATGAACTGGGATAGACGATTTACTGCAAATGCAATGTCAGGTCTAGTTAGACCAAGATATTGCAGTGCCCCAATGACTTTTCGATATTTTGTGCTATCTGTAGAAGCTGAACCATCTGATAAAGTTAATGGAGAGCTGGTGGACATTGGAGTGTGAACGTCTTTGGCCATATTCATGGATGTTTTAGAGAGTAAATCTCGGATGTATTTGTGTTGTAAAAGGAAAAGGCCCTTAGCTGTAGGGATGACTTCAATGCCAGGGAAGAAATGGAGATGTCCCATGTCTTTGACAGAGAAGGTGTGGCTAAGTTTGGTGATGATAGCATCTACAAATGTGGAGACGTTGCCTGTGATAATAATGTCATCAAAATACACAAGACAATAGCAGAGAACACTGTTAGAGACATATATGAATAAAGATGTGTCCGTAGCTGAGTGAACAAAGCCAAATTGCAGTAGAGCATCCTGAAGAGCTTTATACCATTAGCGAGGTGCTTGTTTCAAGCCATAAATACTTTTCTTCAGTTTACAAACATAGTTAGGCTTGGAAGTGTCTCTGAAGCCAGGAGGTTGATGCATGAATACTGTTTCTTCAAGATTGCCATGAAGAAAGGCGTTATTAATGTCAAGCTACCTAAGAGACCAACCATGCATGACAACAATGGAGAGAATTAAGCGAATTGTAGCTGGTTTGACAACTGGGCTGAATGTCTGGGAATAATCAAGGCCTGGTCTTTGGTGGAAGCCTTTGGAAACCAGACGAGCTTTGTATCTGCTGATGGTTCCATCAGGATTTCATTTTGTTCGAAAGACAAATTTACAGCCTATAAGATTTTGACTGGCTGCAGGGGGACAAGGCCCCAAGTAGCATGATTGAGTAATGCAATAATTTCTTCTGACATGGCATTGTGCCAAAGTGGATTTTTAAGTGCTTGACTAACACATGTGGGCTCAGTGGAGTCAAGTAATGGATGTGTTGTGGTGTTGTGAAGCTGCTTGGGTACAAAGATGTTGTTCATAGACCGAGTGGTCATATTATGTTGTCTTTAAGAAACAATAGGAGTTGGAGGATTTACCTGAACGGTAGAGACTGTAGTGTCTGAATTGGATGCAGGGAGAGAGAGCTCTTCTTGATGGACAGTAGAGACTGGTGCAGGGAGGGCTTGGTTGGTTGGGGGAACAAGCTGTAGTAGTGGAGCACATACAGGAGGAGCAACAGGTAAGGAAGACTTGGAGGTGGACTGATTGATGATGTTCTACAGGGGAAATGTGTTTTCATTAAACGTAACATGCCATGAAATATACAATCTTTGTGTAGGTAAGTTGAAGCAAAGATATGCTTTTTGTGTATTGGAATAACCAAGGAACACACAGGGAACATGCTTGGGTTGGAGTTTATGTGTGTGGTAGGGTTTCAGCCATGGAAAACACAAGCAACCAAATGTTCTGAGTTTAAGATAATTGGGAGCTAATGCGAACAAGGTTTGAAAGGGAGATTTATGATGAAGAATAGGAGAGGGCAATCAGTTGATTAGATAGGTTGCTACAGCAAAAGCATAGGACCAGAAATAGGAAGGAAGGTTGGCGTGACTGAGAAGTGTGGTGCCTGTCTCTACAATGTGTCTATGACGGCGCTCTGAAACTCCATTTTGCTGAGGGGTGTGTGGGGCTGTGGTGCAATGGCTGATGCCGTGGAGTGTAAGAAATGGTTGTAGAGTAACAAATTCTCCATCATTATCAGAGTAGAGACTTTTGATATTAGCATTACACCGATTGGGTATCATTTTATGAAATTGAGGAAAAATGATTTTAACATCTGATTTGTTTCGAAGGGGAAAGAATCAAACATATTTTGTGAAGTGATCAATGAAGATCACATAGTATTTGTAAAGAAAAATATGGCAGAGGAAGAGAACAAGCAGCGAAGATGATTTCTGAATTAATTCTCTTCTGCTTTTCTTATTAGTATAACAAAACAGGGCGTAAGCACACTCTTCTTCAATATGTGCAGGATGTAAATATATATAAATAAGAAACAGAGTAACTATTGACTTTCCATAGTTGTATTTGTTTCTATAGTTACAGTTGTTTCTATAGTTACAGGATTTCCTGATTATGGAGGCTGATTTGTCTCTGACTTGTTGCCATTCTGGAGTGTAGTAGCCGTTGGAGTATTTTCTTGATTATGGTGGCTGATTTGTTTCTGGTTTGTATGTAGCTGTAGTTTTCATGTATGATGAGTTGCCATTCTGGAGTGTAGTAGCCGTTGGAATATTTTCCCTGCAATCTTGGATGTTGGCGTGACAGGAGTTGATCAAGATTTGGTCAGGAGATGCTATGATGCTGCTGTTGCTGCTGCTTTAGTGATGCTACTGCTCCTGTGATGTTGTGATTAGTACTTAAAAGTGCATTTTTATCAAGGTTTTATATCATTATTTTGCACTTGAATTATCAATAACTCCTTAACTAGAGCATGCTTTATAATAACAGATCTGATAATATAAGATAGCTTTAATTTATGGTAAATGTTCATTTTAAATGCAGGCATATCTCACAATTTAAAGGATTGATTGATGTGATTAACTATTGAAAGTGAAAGGACAAAGAAACGGCTAAGTTTAGAAAGGAGATGCCGATTCAATTCAAATTGGAACACTGTTCAGTTATTGGGTCATATCTGGAGCTGTAGATCTTGGATTTCAGCTTAATTTATATGGATGGAAAGCTAAGAAATAGGCATACAATGGTCATGAATAGTGTAAGACCCAAATCTGCCGTTTTCAAATTCAAAGTTTGGCCACAAAAGAGAAGTCAGAATCTGTCCTGTAATCCAGCCCAAACACT
>Ga0325404_1001526_pt1 | contig 24501 bp, 27 predicted proteins | sample PopdelMetagenome_18_FD_205664 | JGI IMG/M metagenome (GOLD analysis project Ga0325404, IMG submission 205664) | Populus deltoides microbial communities from Bellville, Georgia, United States - Xylem-Control-R1 | ecosystem: Host-associated > Plants > Phyllosphere > Stem > Wood/Secondary xylem...
TATAAATATAGTATCAGAATATGTAATAAAGGACTTTTGGCCAATATTTGAAACTTAATTCACAGAATTACGAGTTGTTCTTCCAAATTGATTTTGTGAAGAACCCTACCTGACTTATCACTCTTCCATCACAAAGAGTGTGGCGTCGAAATCCTAGATTGATCTTTGTGGCGTCCAGATCGACTTATCAAAGTATCATTCTAGTTTATTCCCCATCTTATTTACCTTCAAATCACTATAATCCAGCCTAAACACCAAAAGAAAGACAACACAACCAGACCCATCCTTCATCCATTTTCGTCAGATTCATTGTTGCCGATTTTCGAATCATTCACGGCACATCATAAAGTGAGCCATGAGTTGAAAACAAAAGGGGACAAAGTTTCAGCCCTTAGGAAATTAAGGGAGGGTCACGGCCAAAAAGAAAAAAAAATAAAAGGGAGGCCAAAAGTGGAGAGAAAATGAGTGGAGAGAAGAAAGAGAGGGTGAGAAAAGAAGAGTGTGTAAAACAAATGAGGAAAAACCTTAATTTCTTTGCAAAATCTAGTGATCTTAAACATTGAATTTCCTATGATTTTACTTGTATATAAGGAGGCATACTTTAACTCTGATAATTTGGATTCCTGTGTTCCTTGTGTTGTTAAAGTTCCTTTACAGGAATTTGAAGATCTCTTTCTAGAAGAGATAGTGGCTTGCCACCCATTAGAGGAATTGAACATCAAATCAACTTTGTTCTAGGAGCATCTATCCCAAATAGACTGGTATATAGGAGCAATCTTGAAGAGTCTAAGGAACTCCAACGGCAAGTGAAGGAGTTGATATCGAAAGGATACATTTGTGAGAGCATGAGTCCTTGTGCAGTTCCTGTGCTTCTTGTCCCAAAGAAAGACATGACTTGGTGAATGTGTGTCGATTGTAGGGCTATCAATAACATCACTGTAAAGTATCGACATCTTATTCCCAGATTAGATAATATGTTGGATGAATTGCATGGTTCTAAAATATTTTCAAAAATTGATTTAAAAAGTTGTTATCATCAAATTAGGATGAAAAAAGGGGATGAATGGAAAACTGCTTTTAAAACTAAATATGGTTTGTATGAGTGGTTGGTTAGGCCTTTTGAATTTACTAATGCACCGAATACTTTTATGAGATTGATGAATCATTTTTTTCGTGTTTTCATTGATAAGTTTGTAGTTGTCTATTTTGATGATATTTTGATTTATAGTAAGGAGTTTGATGAGCATATGGATCATTTTAGACAAGTTCTTGATGTGCTTAGAAAAGAGTCCTTTTGAAAAAGTGTGACTTGCATGGATAAAATTATTTTTCTTGGATATGTTGTTAATGCAAAAGGTATAGAGATGGAAAAGGCTAAGGTTAAGGCTATTCAAGAATGGCCTACACCAAAATCAATAACAGCAATTAGAAGTTTTCGTGGTTTGGCTAGTTTCTATAGGAGGTTTGTTAAAGATTTTAGTACGATAACCTCTTCATTGACTTAAATCATTAAGAAATTCATAAGGTTCAAGTGGGGTGAAGAATAAGAAAATGCATTTAGCTTGTTAAAATCAAAGTCAATTTTGGCACCATTACTATCTTTACATCATTTTTATAAAGTTTTCGAGATTGAATGTGATGCTTCAGGAATAGGTATTGGAGCTATTCTAATGCAAGAGAAAAAACTCATTACTTATTTTAGTGAGAAACTCAATGGTGCATCTCTTAACAATCTCATTTATAACAAAGAGTTGTATAAATTAGTGAGAGCATTAGAAACTTGGCAACATTATCTATAGCCCTGAGAGTTTGTTATACATACCGATCACTTGTCATTAAACACATTTGAAGGGTCAAGGTAAGATAAATAGGTGACGTGCCAAGTGGATTGAATTTATTGAAACTTTCCCATATGTGATTAAGTACAAGCAAGGTCAGGAAAATATGGTTGCAGATGCTTTATCGCGAAGGCATGTTTTTCTTAATACTCTGAATGCTAAATTATTAGGATAATGATTTAAGATAATGAACCAAAATGCGGTTGAAGATGCTTTGTCGCGAAGGTATGTTCTTCTTAATACTCTGAATACTAAATTATTAGGATTTAAGTATATTAAAGAATTGTATCTTGATGATATTGATTTTGATTATATATATATGATGAGTGCAAAGTTTAGGCCAAGGATAGGTTTTTTAGGCATGATGGATTTTTGTTTAAGGAAAATAAATTGTGTGTGCCTAATTGTTCTTTATGTGAATTGCTTGTAAGGGAAGCTCATGAGGGTGGTTTAATGGGGCATTTTGGAATTGCTAAGACTTTGAATGTTTTAAATGAACACTTTTATTGGCTAACATGAAAAGAGATGTGCAAAGAATTTGTAATAGGTGCATAACATATAGACAGGTTAAGTCTAGAGTAATGCCTCATGGGTTATACACACCTTTACCTGTTCCTAAGGAACCTAGGGTTGATATTTCTATGGATTTTATTTTGGGTCTACGTAGGCCTATGAAATGAAGAGACTTTATATTTGTTGTTATGGATAGATTTTCTAAGATGAAATATTTCATTGCTTGCCATAAAACTGATGATGCAACAAATATAGCTAACCTATTCTTTAGAGAGGTCATTCGGCTATATGGAGTTCCTAGGAGCATTGTGTCAGATCGAGATGTTAAGTTTTTAAATTACTTCTGGAAGGTTTTGTGGGGTAAGTTAGGAACTAAACTTTTATATTCTACTACTTGTCATCCATAAACAGATGACCAAACTGAAGTTGTTAAGTGAACTTTAACACAGTCGTTAAAGGCTATCATTTAAAAGAATCTTAAAAATTAGAAAGATTATTTGTTATTTATTGAATTTGCATATAATTGTAGTGTATATTCTACTACTAATTATTCACCATTTGAGATTTTATATGGTTTTATCCTTTGACACCATTAGATTTGATTTCTTTACTTGTTGATGAAAGGGTTAGTCTTGATGGAACTCAAAAAGCACAAGTGGTGAAAGATTTACATGCAAAGATTTGGCAACGAATAGAGAAAACAAATAAACAATATGCACACAAGGCTAACAGAGGATGAAAATTGGTGAGGTTTTGAATCAGGTGATTGGGTTTGAGTGTATATGAGGAAGGAAAGGTTTCTTGAACAAGATCAAAGTTGTGCCTCGAGGAGATGGTCATTTTCAAATCATAGAAAGGATTAATGATAATGCCTACAAAGTGGATCTACCAGGTGAGTATGGTGTTATTGCTACATTCAATGTTGTTAATCTTTCTTTGTTTGATGTAGGTGATGATTCGAGGTTGAATCATTTTGAGAAGAGAGGGGATGATGCGATCCAAGCACCAAAGGATCCATTGGAGGTTCTGGTTGGTTCAGTTACAATGCTTAGAGCTAAGAGGTTCAAATAGTGTCTAGGCTACAGGACAGATTCAAACTTCTCTTTTGTTGCTAAGATTTGAGCTTGAAAACGGTCGTTTTGAATCTTGGTCTCTTCATGAAAGGGAGATTATCTCACCAACACACACACACACACACACAAAGTGCGGCAAACAAGAAGTTTTATTAATCTGAATTGTCTAACCTTACATGTTTGGTTATGCCCTTATTTATAGTGACTCCATACTAAAATAAACCCTAATGGATCCCTTATATGGACTTATATGATGCCCACTTATAATTAAACCCAAATAATATAAATAAACCCTAAACTAAGAAGAAAATAATAATAACAATAATAATCCTAAATATAATAGGATCAGATTTGTTGCCTTTTAGAAGTCCCATATAAGCTAGGAGAATCCAATCTGAAGGTAGAATTAATTCTGAAATTTTCTTTCCTTTTTTTGTAGCTAGGATGAATAAGGAATCCTTGTAAGAAAAGGATTCTAAAACATTTATGAATCCTTGCAGCCCATTGAAGATCTTTGTAGAAATAGAAGATTCCTAAAATAAGTTGTCACATCCTTTTAGGAAAAGAATCCTAGCCAAATAGGAAGTCCACAAGTCAAAAGGAAGTAAATAACAAAATTCATACATCCTTTGTTGACCCGTGTTGCGATGCCTTCCCGAACTCCGATTGACCTGAAATTTTAACCCAACGTAGGAAAATATGTCACAAGACTCCATGTAAACGTTCAGCCTAATCCAATGATCGGATTGAGAATTATGACTGTTACCGTAAAACTAGATAGATGCACTTTTTACGTCAAAATCTGAATTTGACCTTTCTTGGATCGTATCATTCCCTCTCTCTTCAAGATGATTCGTCCTTGAATCACCAATAAGTTGAATGGACAATTCCTTAGCCTCCTTCTGAAGCCTTTGGAGTTCTTTTTTGCCAACAATCATTGCCAACAACTTTGGATGAAAGTAGCAGCCATTCTATTTCATATATCATCATTGCAGCGTATTTTCTCCTCCCTTTCTGAAGCTTGCTGGGCATTGACTGATGCCATTAACACATCATGTTCTTGCTTCATTTCCCCTAGAATACGGGATAAACTCTTGGATTCTTTTTTTAGAACACTAATCTCTTTATTTCTCTCCATTTGATACCACCTCTCCTTTTGAATCCTCCTTTTCTTTTGCCATAACACCTCATCAAAATACATGAAATCCCTTTGGTTTCTAGGCTGCCAAAAACCTTCCCGATGGCCTATGATCTGATCCTTAAAACCGCCATCACCAATATCATCAACATCTTCCTCAAAATCCTTATAATCAGCCCACTTTGGCCTTTCGGCCCCACTGCCATTGTTAGATTTGTGTTGAGCCCCAACTTTTCTCACATCTTGGGTACATGTTCCAGCCACGTTACCATGTTTTCCCACCTTCTCAAGTCTATCACACACATTCCCCATCATCAAATTCATTCTTTCCATCATCTTCGTCATGGCATGCATTTGGAATTTAAGTTCTACATCGGGAGGGGGTGGCGTGTTGTTTTGCGCTGACATTATAGTACCTGCAACAATTGGTTAGTGGTAAAAAAAAATCCTCACATCCCTCATGTTTCGCTCAAACACTCTTAATATCCTCACATGCTCACACCTCTCGTCTCACCTTCTTGCAGTTCTTGCAGAACTCAAACCAATACCAAATAGAACCACCTTGGCAGTGCAATCCAAATATGTATATATGACTCAAGAAGCAATAAAAACCATAAAACAAGCAAAACAACACTGCGATGATAGAACTGAATGTGACTTATCGAAGATTAACTGGCTTTGTGGCATCATTGTACTCAATCCAATAGTGTTGGTGCCTTGGGGCAGGTTTCCATTGTGTCACACTCCTATCAAACCTATTTCGGCTTTCCGGGATCAGATCTCAATCTTGATTGTGGGTTACGTGACCACGTGATCACGAGGTTCTGATCAATATAGGTCATAAGGTATTTGTGATAGAAAATGGTGTTTGTCTTGCAAAATGTTCGTGAGTGTTAGACATAAAAATTATGTGTGCTACATGTAAAATTATCAATACCGAGGAAAATATATGAGATAAAAGCATATAGTAAGTGGAGAAAAAAACATGGAGAGAGAGAGAGAAAAGTGGGCTAGTAGTTGAGCTAGGATGATTATGCATGTTCACCTAGGCCAAGCATGGGCACGAGCAACTAGGATCGTATGCCAGCACCTAGGATGAGCTAATGGGTTGTTCGCTCAGGGCTGGCCTAGGCGAGTTGGACCTTTTTTTTTATTCGTACGTTAGTTACCTCCAGTATTTTAAGCAATGTGTTTGAAAGACTTAATAAGGAGAAGAAAATGGGGAGGAAATACTTTATCTTGTAAATGCTACCTTTTGTGAACATATTGGGCTTGAGATTGTTATGATGCCTCTGTATTGCTTTTAGTTGGTGTTCCATGTGTTAAAAACGTTTGCCAATATTTTTTGGAGAAGGATAGATGATATTTTTAAGGACAAGTGATCACGAGGACCTGAAGATAGTGATCATGGGGACTTGGAGACTTGTTTGAAAACACATAGACTTTTCATAGAGGTTCACATAATAGAGATATGAAGAAAACTACTATTTTTTATTCAAAAATTTTAAAAGATAGAGATATAATTCATGGGATTATCTGGAGATTATTTTATCTTAGGTAATGCATCAAATGCTCAGATTTCTTTCCCTAGTTCTGGTTGCTTTTCTTTTCTTACGAGTTGGTGTAGGTAACTTTTGGCCATTAATCTTTCTATTTCTTTTTTCAATGCGTGACATTCCTCTATGTCATTTTCATGGTCACAGTAAAAAAGATAAAAGTTGTTTGGGTTCCTCGTGTTCGCCCCATTTTTCATGGGAAAAGAATATTGCATAAACTCTTTCTCTTGGATAACAACTAGTACCTTAGCATGTATGGTGGTTACGGGCATAGTCTAAGTTCTAGGAATGTTAGGTGATCACGAATATGTCCCTTGCTCTTTTTAGATACTTTGGTTAGAGATTAATGGCATTGGGAAGACTAGCTCTATAAAACATAGGTGACGTTGTTTGGTCATGCTGACTTCTTCCACTCTAATAACAATTTCCATTTCTTATTCGACGCTGAGAAGATTTCTATTAGGGAGTGTGTATAACATTTTCCAAAGAATAATTGTATACTTTGCTAATTAGAGATTCTTTAGAGATTGGCCTCGGTGCTTCATTTTCTTGTTGTTTGATAACAAAGAGAATTATGATGCTCTTTATGGAAGGAATGTTTGTGCTAAAATGAGATATGAATTTAGAGCTAAAATCATAAAAGTGGAGAGAGTAAAGTCGGGTTCTAGGCTATGATATCATGCATGTACAATTCTGCGAAGTGTTGTTAAAAAAAATTTGGACATAACATCAATGTCTTGTATGAAAAAGCTCTAAGATGCTTTTTACATTTTTTATGTGTTTTCGAGGGTCTGTGAGTCCTTCATAGTTGTCTAGGTTTGCTTATGTGGAGGCACAATCTTCGTAGAGTTAAATGTTCAGGATTTCTATGACAAAGCGGTGATTTTTCCACTTGGCGAGTGTTGTGTTGTTGCTCATGAACTCATGGGGTCATGAAGGTTGTCTCACACTTAGTCTATTTTTTCATTTCTGAGTGAGAAGATGGTGAATGGATTGTTTGGAATGTCTCTTATGATAAAGATATGTATAACTCCTTTTGAGTGTATAAGTGCGAGTGTTACTCATTTGTGTGTCATTATGCCTTGTCTCTTAAAAGAAATGGAGTGGTCTGTGCACACTTGGTAATGCATTCATAGACCTTGTTTTGCTATTGTGTAGCATGAGTGTGAAAATTGATGTGAACCTTGTGACCATGTGGTTACGCAACCCACAATCAAGATTAAAATCTGATCTTGAAAAGCCAAAATAGGTCTAATAGGAGTGTAACACAATGGAGACCTGCCCCACCACATCAACAATATTGGAATGAAGCAGAATGACGCCACGAAACCAATTAATCAGCGATAAGTCAGATTTAGTTCATTTAAGAACTGAAGAATGCAAAAATCACTCTTACAAAAAATTCAGAAGTAATATTCATCAATGGCTACCGGAAATTTAGGTTACATGTGTTTGAATAGTTCTTAAAAATTAACCCTAATGGATTTACCCTCGTGGGCCGAACTGACCCACATACAAAACTGACCCAAAAACACTAAACTGAAAAGCCCATAACCTGATCCAAACAAGCGTTGGATCCTAACTCAAAACAAAGTTTTAAATAAGGCCAAACATGAAAGAAAATAATAAAAATAACTATAATCTACCATTAAATAGCACCAACCCTTCTTTCCTTGTATAGCTAGGATGAATAATGAATCCTTATAAGAAAAGGATTATGGAGCATTAATGAATTGTTGCCACTCTTGGAAATTATGTTACAGCTCAATAAAGATTCTTGTGGAACAAAAAAAATTCTCAAAATAAGCTGCCACATCCTTTTAGAAAAAGGATCCTTGCCAAATAGAAAGTCCACAAGTCAAAATGAAGTTCATGCAAACCTCGTGATCACGTCATTACGCAACCCACAGTCAAGATTGAGATCTGATCCTGGAAAGTCGAAAAAGGTCTGATAGGAGTATGACGACACAATGGAAACCTACTCCAAGGCATCAACACTACTGGAATAAAGTAAAATGATGCCACAAAGCTAGATAATCTTCGATAAATCAGATTCAGTTCGTTCAAACTAAAAAATTCAGAAGTAATATTCATTAATGGCTCCCCAAATTTTGGTTACACGTGTTTAAATAGTTTTTAAAAATTAAACCTAATGAATCTGCCCTCGTAGGCTGAACTGACCCATATTCAAAACTGACCTAAAAACCCTAAACTGAAAAGTCTATAACCTGATCCAAACAAGCATTGGATCTTAGCTCAAAACAAAGTTTTAAATAAGGCCAAACATGAAAGAAAATAATAAAAATAACTATAATCTATCATTAAATAGCACCAACCCTTCTTTCCTTGCATAGCTAGGATGAATAAGGAATCCTTATAAGAAAAGGATTCTGGAGCATTAATGAATTGTTGCTACTCTTGGAAATTATGTTACAGCTCAATAAAGATTCTTGTGGAACAAAAAAAATTCTCAAAATAAGCTGCCACATCCTTTTAGAAAAAGGATCCTTGCCAAATAGAAAGTCCACAAGTCAAAATGAAGTTCATGCAAACCTCGTGATCACGTCATTACGCAACCCACAGTCAAGATTGAGATCTGATCCTGGAAAGTCGAAAAAGGTCTGATAGGAGTATGACGACACAATGGAAACCTACTCCAAGGCATCAACACTACTGGAATAAAGTAAAATGATGCCACAAAGCTAGATAATCTTCGATAAATCAGATTCAGTTCGTTCAAACTAAAAAATTCAGAAGTAATATTCATTAATGGCTCCCCAAATTTTGGTTACACGTGTTTAAATAGTTTTTAAAAATTAAACCTAATGAATCTGCCCTCGTAGGCTGAACTGACCCATATTCAAAACTGACCTAAAAACCCTAAACTGAAAAGTCTATAACCTGATCCAAACAAGCATTGGATCTTAGCTCAAAACAAAGTTTTAAATAAGGCCAAACATGAAAGAAAATAATAAAAATAACTATAATCTATCATTAAATAGCACCAACCCTTCTTTCCTTGCATAGCTAGGATGAATAAGGAATCCTTATAAGAAAAGGATTCTGGAGCATTAATGAATTGTTGCTACTCTTGGAAATTATGTTACAGCTCAATAAAGATTCTTGTGGAACAACAAAATTCTCAAAATAAGCTGCCACATCCTTTTAGAAAAAGGATCCTTGCCAAATAGAAAGTCCACAAGTCAAAAGAAAGTTCATGCGAACCTCTTGATCACGTCATTACGCAACCCACAATTAAGATTGAGATCTGATTCCGGAAAGTTGAAAAAGGTCTGATAGGAGTGTGACACAATGAAAACCTGCCCCAAGGCACCAACACTATTGTAATGAAGTAGAATGATGCCACGAAGCTAGTTAATCTTTGATAAGTCAAATTTAGTTTGTTCAAGAATTGAAGAATGCAAGAATCACTCTCACATGTTAAAACTGAAAAATTCAGAAGTAATATTCATCAATAGCTCCCTAAAATTCTTGTTACATGTGTTTAAATAGTTCTTAAAAATTAACCCTAATGGATTTACCCTTGCGGGCTGAATTGACCCATATACAAAACTAACCCAAAAACCCTAAACTGAAAAGTTTATAGCCTGATCCAAACAAGCCATGGATCCTAGCTAAAAAAAAGTATTAATCAAGTCCAAACATGAAAGAAAATAATAAAAATAACTTATCTGTCATTAAATATCACCAGCCCTTCTTTCCTTGTGTAGCTAGGATGAATAAAGAATCCTTATAAGAAAAGGATTCTGAAACATTAATGAATCCTTACACACTTGGAGATTATATTGCAGCTTATTAAAGATATTTATGGAACTAGGAAATTCCCAAAACAAGCTCCCACATCCTTGTAGGAAAATAATTCTTGCCAAATAAGAAGTCCACAAGTAAAAAAAAATAAATAGTAAAATTCATACAACTTGTTCTGACATATATTGAAAGTACTTTGCGAACTTCGATTCACTTAAAACTTTACCCTAATATAGACCAATACCTCTAGAATCTTTTGGTAACGTTTCAGCTCGATCCAACAGTTGGATTTGGAGTTATGCTCAATAGCATAAAACTAGACGGTAGAGAATTTTATGTCAAAATTCGAATATGACCTTTCTTGGGTCGTATTACGAGGATGAACTGTATCATTCCTTTCCTCTTCAAGAAGATTTGCCTTCAAATCTTGAATAGGATTAGTGGCAATTTCATTTGCCTCTTGTTAAAGCCTTTAGAATTCCCTTATTGCTAATACCTTTCTCCAACAACACTGTATGGAAGTAGTGACTGACAAGAATTTCAAATAAGCACATCATACTAACTTCTTGTGTACATACTTTTGAATGATAACAATAACGACTCTCTTTTGTCTTTCATTTTTTTTTGGCAGTGTACCTCCTTTTCCAAGGAAGCTTAAGATCAAACAATAATCTTATACACTTATCAACTTCTTCTTCTAAAATCCCCTTCTACACTTATAATAGGTTGATCTATAATGTTTAGGTTGTATGATCAGTTTGCGGGAGAAATGAATCTCCAATTAAAACCTCAAGAAACCGATATTCCAACAATCCCAAATATAATATATGGTGAGATCTCACCCCCAGCACACAAAATATGAAGTTTGGAATGATTCTAAGGTGGTTTGCTTATGGTTCACTAAGAGTAGTGTTTTCGCGGCAGAATTAAACCTTGAATTAAAAACCTCAAGAAAAATATATCAAAATAAGCCCAAATTTTATAAATGTTGCGCTCTCACCCCCAATGGACATGATATGAAGTTGCAATTTATTCGGAGGTGATTTACTTATAGTTCACTAAGAGTTGTGTTTCTGCGGCACAATTGAATCATCATTCAAATTTTAACTAATCTCTCTCTCTCGGTCTTTTTTTTAATCTCTCACTAAGAGTTGCATTAGAGACAATAAGAAGATGAAATATAACCCCCTATTTTTTTTTTTTGCCTTAGATGACGCGGATACAAAGAATAAAAAGATGAACGCAAACACTGGAAAACTTAAAGGAACACTAAAAAAACATAAATAACCGATATGATCCAGACAAGGTCAAATTCGGATTTTGACTTAAAATGTGCAACTATCCAGGTTTACGGCAACAATCATAATTCTCAATCCGACCGTTGGAACAAGCTGCAAGTTTACGTGGAGTCTCCTGACATGTTGCCTACCTAGGGTTAAAATTTCAGGTCAATCGGAGTTCGGGAAGGCATCACGATATTGGTCAATAGAGGCTGTACGAATTTTGTTATTTACTTCCTTTTGACTTGTGGACTTCCTATTTGACTAGGATTCTTTTCCTAAAAGGATGCGGCAGCTTGTTTTGGGAATATCCTAGTTTTACAAGGATATTCAATGGGCTGCGATATAGTTGTCCAAGTGTGGCAAGGATTCATTAATGTTTCAAAATTCTTTTATTACAATGATTCCTTATTCATCCTAGCTACAACAAGAAAAATAGATTTCAGAATTAATTCTAGCTTCAGATCAGATTTCCTAGTTTATTTGGGACTTCTTAAGGGTGACAAATCTGATTCTAGCATATTTGGGATGGTAATTTTTGGATTTTTATTGTTTTCATCTTAGTCTTTGGGTTATTATTACTTATTTGGATCAATTGTAAGTGGGCTTCATATAAGTCCACCTAAGGGGGGGTCCATTAGGGTTTATTTAAGTCTAGAGTTAGTATAAATAATGACATAACCAGACATGTAAGTTAGACAATTCAGATTAATAAAACTTCTTATTTGCCGCACTTTGTGTGTGTGTGTGTGTTGGTGAGATAATCTCCCTTCAATGGTTCTCTAAACAACTGAAAAACAACTTATCGAAGAACAACTATCTTCGTGACGTCATCCTTATACATCTCGCTCACGAATCAATATTCGTTGGGTGGGGGTTTTCCGTTTCCAATAGTGCTGGTGCCTAAGTACAAGTTATCTTTGTGTCACGCTCCTATCAAACCTGATTTACTTGGCTTTCCGAGAATTGGTGTCTTTGCGTGTGGCAACAGCGTGACCACGTGATCACGAGGTTCGCATCATTTGGAATCAGAGCTTGGCTCCATTAATCATGTTATATCCTTCTGAAATTTTCGTTTCTTGTTGTTTCCGCAAAAATTCCTTAGTGTCCAATTTCTTCTTCTCCAAGATTTTGCAGCATATAAAAAAAAGTAGTTATTTTGTTTGGTTACAGTCCAAAATATATTAGTAACCAAAAAAAAAAGAAAAAATGGTCGTTCAAAAAGATGTTTATTGGTTTCTGCCCCAGAAAACCTAACAAGGGAAAATTGGACCAAATCAACTTGCAATTAGCTCAAATTTGATACTCTTATTACTTGGGTCCTAATTGCATCACATATTAAGTTTGGGGTCAATTGGATATCATTTGCCTTGGTTTTAAATTTCGGGTCTAATCAGGTCTGATTCATAACGTCTTTGCGTCAGTATAACAAACCTTATTATAAATTTCTCGAACTTCATATTCTGTCTATTTGGGTTGAGATCGCACTTTATATGAAATTTTAGTGCAATTGGACATCATTTACTTTAGGTTTCAGATTCAGACTTAACTCGTCGTAAACGAGTATGTTTTGCGTCAACTTTTGAAATTCGCTTTCTTTCTATTGTTTTCATTTCTTGCAGTATATTTCCAACATATTTGGTGTTTTTTCATCATTTTTGCATATTTCATTTCCGTTTTTATTCGAGTCTTCAGTTTCGTTCGTATTTCGAATAGATTCGCTTGCTACTCACGAGACTATCATCGCAGTTTTGTTTTAGCTTGTTTTTTGGTTTTTATTACTTCTTGGGTCATATCTATACATATTTGAATTGCGCTGTTAAGTCGGCTCTATTGGTGTTGGTTTGAGTTCCGCAAGAAGGTGAGACGAGAGGTGTGAGTGTGTGAGGATATTAGGAGTGTTTGGCTACCTTTTCCTTTTGTTTTTAGGATTAAAGGGCTGTATGGAAGGCTATAAATAAGCCTTGAATCAGTTCTGTAATATTTTACTTCCTTCTCTACTTCTCATGACAGAACATGGATTTAATATTAGGGGCTTTATTTTATTTTGTTAGCTACAGCCCAAGGCTAGTTTGGGCTTAATTAATACTTTGTTTTCAGTTAGGATCCAAGACTTGTTTGGATTAAGTTATGGGCTTTTCAGTTTAGGGTTTTAGGTAAGTTTTGAGGGGACCTCACATAAGTCCACATAAGGGATCCATTAGGGTTAATTTTTCAAGAACTATTTAAACTCATGTAAGACAAATTTTTGGCAGCTTGGATGATAATTACTTCTGATTTTTTTTCAATTTTAACGTGTGAGAGTGATCCTTGCGTTCTTCAGTTCTTGAACGAACTGAATCTGACTTATCAAAGATTAACTGGCTTCGTGGCGTCATTCAACTCAATCCAATAGTGTTGGTGCCTTGGGATAGGTTTCCATTGTGTCACACTCCTATCAGATCTATTTCAACTTTCCGGGATTAGATCTCAATCTTGATTGACCACGTGATCACAAGGTTCGCATCAGTTGGTATCAGAGCTAGGCTATGAAACAAGGTCATATCCTTCTGTTATTTTTGTTTTTTTAGTGTTCCTTTAAGTTTTTCAGTGTTTGCGTCCATCTTCTTATTCTTCGTGTCTGCGTCATCTAAGCAAAAAAAAAAAAGGTTATATTTCATCTTGTTGCTATCTATAATCATATCAGTATATTAAAAAGATAAAAAAGAGAGAGAGGAGGGATTAGTTGAAATTTGAAGCATCATTCATTTTTTGCCGTAGAAACACAACTCTTGGTGAACCATAAGCAAACCACCTCGGAATCCATTGAAACCTCATATTTAGTCTATTGGGGATGAGATCGCATCATATGTCAAATGTGGGCTTATTCTGATATTTTTTGCTTGAGGTTTTAATTCGACGTTCAATTCTGCCGCAGAAAGACTACTCTTAGTGAACCATAAGCAAATCACCTTAGACTAAATTGAAACTTCATATTCTGTGTATTGGGGATGATATCGCACCATATCTTAAATTTGGGCTTATTTTGAGGTCGTCTTTTGGAGGTTCAATTCTGCCGCAAACTGATCATATAAGGGTTTTGGGTACCTAGACATAAAAGAACGACCTATAAATTTATTTGTTTTGTTTGTTTAGTATTATAATACTAAATATTGAATTTGAGGCTATTTAGAGATCGTTTGGTCTGGGTTTCAGTTTTGTTATGTAAAAATTGTGTAACAGGTTAGATTTGCGTCAAGTTTCAAAACATGATCCTTACTGTTTAGTTTTGTCCAAATCTTTTTGTTTCTATTATATTTGGGTTATCTAGGACTCAAGTAACTGTTTTAGCTAATATTCGCTTCTGTTTTATTTCGTGTCTTCGTTTCGTCCATAATTCGTACGAATTTGCATTGCTACTCGCAAAATCATAATCATAGTTTTGTTTTGCTTTGTTTTCAGTATATTAATTGATTCTTGAGTCTGAAAATTGTAATTAGAGTGTACTGTGAAGGCTACTGACTTTGATTTGTTGATTTTAGTTCCTAAAGAATCAAAAGAAAGCAAATTGTGAGGTAAAAGGCGTAGTGAGCTTATTAGAGTGAAAAGCCTTGATTTGTTTTTTGTGTGATACACGAGAGGTGTGAGGATATATTTTGTGCTACTAACCAAATTTTGCATATTCAAAGAATGTCTGAAAACAACGAATCAGCGATACAAAATGCTAACGTAGCTTTCCAATTGCAAGCCATAGGCCAGCAACTTCAGCTGTTGTCTAGAACGTACAAGGATCTGAAAGATGAAGTGAATTCAATAAAGCAACAGAATAGTAGGGCTGATCGCCGAGGAAATACGGTCCGTATGGCCGTACGCAATGTCAGATCTGATTTTGAAGAGTTTGTTGACGAAAACGCAGATGTGGGTGAAGATGACTATGATTTTGAATTTGCTGGCCAAGGAATCAGGTCTGGACGAAAGTCTTAATGAGGAGATGATTTGTGCGAAACCACTATTACAGAGACTTATATCTGAAGCTTGAAGGTTATAAGACAGTAGATGAATATCACAAAGAGATGGAGATAGCAATGATTCGGGCCAATGTTGTTGAGGATAGAGATGCAACCATGGCTAGATTTCTTAATGGGTTGAATCGGGACAATGTGGTTGAGCTACAGCACTATGTGGAGCTAGAGGACATGGTTCACATGGCTACGAAGGTAGAGAGACAACTTCAGAAGGGACATGCTCGGCCAGCGTTTAATTCTGGCTCTTCATCATCTTGGAAGCCGAATCTAAAGAGCGAGGGTATTGTCTGACCGAGATCGAGATCCTTTGTTCCTTTTAGAACTGAACCACCAAAGGCTAAAGTTGATGTCCCTACTGATGCCAAAGGTAAATCTAAAACTCAACCTAAATGTACTTGTGATATTAAATGTTTCAGGTGTCAGGGACATGGACATTATGCTTCAAAGTGTCCAAACAAGATAATCATGATGATTAGAGATAATGGTGATATGGAATCTAAAAGTGACAGATCTGATTGTGAAGGCATGCCACCATTGGAGGATAGTGATGGGGATGAGTTAGCATTATTGGTTGGGGAGTCCTTGGTTATAAGACGAACACTTCAGGTTCAAGTAAAGGAAGATGAAATTAATCAACAAAGGGAGAACATCTTCCATACACGTTGTTATGTACAAAGCAAGGTGTGTGGTTTAATTATAGATTGTGGAAGTTGTTTCAATGTTTGTAGTACCACCCTTGTTAGTAAACTGAATTTGTGTACTGTTAAGCATGCTAAACCATATAGATTGCAATGGCTGAATAATAGTGGTGAAATGAAAGTGACTAAACAGGTTGCGGTTCCATTTTTTATTGGGAAATATGTTGATGAAGTTCTGTGCGAGGTGGTACCAATGCAAGCAAGTCATATCTTGTTGGGGAGACCATGGCAATATGATAGGAAGGCAATTCATGATGGGGTTAAAAATAGATATACCATTGTAAAATATGGTAAAACCATCACTCTTGTACCTTTAACACCCAATTCAGGTGTATGATGATCAAATAAAGCTAAAAAAATAAGCATGAGGTGATGGGGAGAGAAAATCAAGGTGAGGAATAAGGGGAGAGAAAACCATTAGATTCGGCTAGAACCCAAACCACTACAACCCATTCGGCCACCCATCCAAACACAAACAAATATTCGGCCAACACTCCAAACAAATCAAACCATTCGACCACAACTCAAAAACTCCCAAATCTAGCCGAGAGTGGAGGTAAGACAAGAGGAGTGAAGAAAGTCAGGAACGGTGATGCGAATTGTGTGGAAAAACTAAAGAAACAACCTAATTTTTATGCTAGAGAGGGTAAGGCCAGATCTGCATTTTCACTAACAAGCCAATGATTTTACTTGTGTACAAAAAGGCTTACTTTAATACTAATGATCTTGATCATATTGTGCCTAGTGTTGCTATTTCTTTGTTGCAGTAGTGTGATGATGTGTTCCCCAACGATACTCCTAGCGGATTACCACCATTGAGGGAAATAGAGCATCAGATTGATTTCGTACCCGAAGCTTCAATTCCTAACCGACCAGCCTATAGAAGCAATCCCGAGGACGAAGGAGCTTCAAAGGCAAGTTGATGAGCTGATGGAAAAGGGCTACGTTCATGAGAGTATGAATGGTTAGTAATGCTGTTTGGACTTATAAATGCACCTAGTACATTTATGCATTTAATGAATCATGTGTTGCGTGGATTCATAGGTAAGTTTGTGGTTGTGTATTTTGATGACATTCTGATTTATAGCAAGAACTTAATTGAGCATTTTGATCATTTGCGTAGTGAGAAATTGTATGCTAATCTTAAAAAGTGTGCCTTTTCCAAGGAGAAAATTGTGTTTCTTGGCTATGTTGTAACTGCACAGGGTATTGAGATGGATGAGGAGAAAGTTAAGGCCATCCGGAATTGGCCTAACCCAAATCGGTAAGTGAGGTAAGGAATTTTCATGGGTTAACTAGTTTTTACAGGCGTTTTGTGAAAGATTTCAGTACAATAACTGCACTCTTGAATGAAGTTGTTAAAAAGTTAGTTGGGTTTAAATAGGGGGAGGAACAAGAATTGGCTTTTGTTTTTTTGAAAGACAAATTATGTTCTGCACCTGTTTTGGCTTTACCTAACTTTAAAAAAACATTTAAAATAAAATGTGATGCGTCTGGAATGGTAATAAGTGTTGTTTTGATGCAGTATCGGAGACCTATTTTGTATTTTAGTGAGAAGTTAAGTGGAGCGACCTTGAACTATCTCACTTACGACAAAGAACTCTATGCATTGGTAAGAGCACTTGAGACATGGCATCATTACTTGTGGCCAAAAGAGTTCGTAATCCATTCGGATCATGAGTCCTTGAAACATCTGAAAGGACAAGGTAAGTTGAATAGGAGGCATGCAAAATGGGTTGAATTCATTAAAACTTTTCCTTACGTAATCAAGTATAAGCAAGGCAAAGAGAACATCGTAGCTGATGCACTTTTGTGCAGGTATGTTCTTTTACACCATGAATACTAGATTGTTAGGATTTGAACATGTGAAGGAATTGTATGATAATGATTTTGACTTTGCCGAGATTTGTAATGCATGTGGACATTCAGCTTTTGGTATGTTTTATTTGATGGATGGTTATTTGTTCAAAGAGAATAGATTGTGTGTTCCTGCTAGTTCTTTGCGTGAATTACTTGTTCGTGAAGCACACGGGGGTGGTTTAATGGGTAACTTTGGGGTTGCGAAAACCTTGGATGTATTGCATGAGCATTTCTATCGGTCAAAGATGAAAAGAGATGTGTAACGAATTTGTGAACAGTGCATTGCTTGTAGAAAGGCAAAATCTAGAGTACAACCGCATGGACTAAGTACACCATTACCTGTGCCTACTGAACCTTGGGTAGATATTTCTATGGACTTTGTTTTAGATTTACCTAGTTCAAAGAAAGGTAAAGACTCTATTTTTGTTGTGGTTGATAGGTTTTCTAAAATGACGTATTTCATTACATGCAATAAAATGGGTGATGCATCTCATATCGCAAACTTGTTTTTTAGGGAGAGTGTACATTTGCATGGCATTCCTAAGAGTATAGTGTCAGATCGTGATGTTAAGTTCCTAAGCTACTTTTGGAAGACCTTATGGGGAAAGTTAGGAACTAAACTCTTATTTTTGACAACATGTCATCCTCAAACAGATGGACAAACTGAGGTAGTGAATAGAACATTATCCCAACTTTTGCATGCTGTAATTCAAAAGAATTTAAAAGTTGGAAAGAATGTTTGCCTTTTGTTGAGTTTGCTTATAATAGAACTGTGCATTCGACCACTGGTTTTTCTCCTTTTGAAATTGTTTATGGTTTTAATCCATTAACTCCTATCAACTTAATTCCTTTGCCTTTTGAAGAAAGGGTAAGTTTAGATGGTGAAAAGAAGGCAAAGATGGTTGATACGATCCAGGAAAGGTCAAATTCAGATTTTGACGTAAAATGTGCACCCATCTAGTTTTACGGTAACAATCATAATTCTCAATCCGATCGTTGGATCGAGCTGAAAGTTTATGTAGAGTCTCCTGACATGTTGTTCTATCGAGGGTTAAAATTTCAGGTGAATCAGAGTTCGGAAGGCATCGAAACACGGGTCAACAGAGGCTGTATGAATTTTGTTATTTACTTCCTTTTTACTTGTGGACTTCCTATTTGGCTAGGATTCTTTTCTTAAAAGGATGTGGCAGCTTATTTTAGGAATCTCTTATTTTTACAAAGATCTTTAATGGGCTGCAACATAGTTTTCAAGTGTGGCAAGGATTTATAATTATTTCAGAGTCCTTTTGTTACAAGGATTCCTTATTCATCCTAGCTACAAAAAGAAAAGAAGACTTCATAATAAATTCTACCTTCAGATCAGATTTCCTAGTTTATTTGAGACTTCTTAATGGTGACAAATCTCATTCTAGCATATTTAGGATTGTAATTTTCAGATTTTTATTATTTTTATTATTTTCTTCTTAATCTTTGGGTTATTATTACTTATTTGGGTCAATTGTAAGTGGGCTTAATATAAGTCCACTTAAGGGGGGCCATTAGGGTTTATTTAAGTCTAGAGTTAATATAAATAAAGGCATAACCAGACATGTAAGTTAGACAATTCAGATTAATAAAACTTCTTGTTTGCCACACTTTGTGTGTCTGTGTGTGTTGGTGAGATAATCTCCCTTCCATGGTTCTCTAAAGAACTGAAAAATGACTCATCGAAGAACAACTGTTTTCGTGGCATTATCCTTATACTTCTCATTTGCGAATCAATATTCGTTGGGTGGGGGTCTCTGTTTCCAATAATGCTGGTGCCAAAATTGTTAAAATCGTGTTTTGACTTGTAAAATCGTACGATTTTACGAGTCAAAATATGTTTTACGTGCTGAATCGTTTGAAAAAATCAAAAATAGATGAAATCGGGTTGAAATTGGGTAAAATTGATAAAATTGTGATTTTAATATGACTTTACGATTTCAACATAGGAAGAAATTTTGGGCCACTTTTGTTTTGATATCGAGATCTGTGAAAATATATAGCCGTTCAATGTTGAAAATTGTACTCGTATATGCTGACATGTCAATAATTACGTACTACTATGCTGTCCATTTGGGATATTATAATGGAAAGAGTAGTCTCTCCCTCTATATTGATTAGGGTTGACCTGCAGGTGATTAAAATGCAATCAAGAATTTCATGTTTATTGTTTTTTTCTTTTAATATTCCACGTCCTATTAATTTCTCTTAACTGGTTGATAAATAAACAAATAACAAATAGATCTTATCAATTGCTATTTTTCATTTTAGTTGTTTCTTTATGTAGTTTGCAGGTTATCTCTTCGATCAAATTGTCATAAAAAGTGAACTCCTTCCTTGACATCTTCAAGGGCATATATAGAACTTGCTGATCATATTTGAAATTCTGAATTTGACTGCAAAGCATCTAAACCAGGAAAAAGAAAAGAGGCCCAAAATAAAATGTGTGTTTTCTTCCCTATTTTTCTGTTATGACTACAATTATTTTTTTTTATTTTATGCTTAAATTATATGTGAATTTTTATTTGAATCATGTATTTAAAGATACTTGAACTATGTATGAATTTTTATTTAAACCATGTATTTTAAGGTGTTTTAAGTTTGAACTATATATATAAAAAATTCCTTATGATTTTACGATCTGTTTTTACGATTCGAGTTTATTTTGTATTTTTCGTGCCATGCGAAAAAATGCGTTTTTGACAACCTTAGCTGGTGCCTAGGTACAAGTTATCTTTGTGTCACACTCCTATCAAACCTGATTTATTTGGCTTTCAGGGAATTGGTGTCTTTGCGTGTGGGTTGCGTGACCACGTGATCATGAGGTTCGCATCATTTGGTATCAGAGCTTGGCTTCATTAATCAGGTTATATCCTTCTGAAATTTTTGTTTCGTGTTGATTTCGCAAAAAAAATTCCATAGTATCCAATTTCTTCTTCTCCTTGAATTTGCAGCATATAAAAAAAATTGTTATTTCATTCTGTTAGTGTTCAAAATATATCAGTAGCATAAAAAACAAAACAAAAAAGAGAAAAGAGAAAATAAAAGAAAAAATCGTTCAAAAAGACGTTTATTGGATTCTGGCGCAGAAAACTAAACATTAAAAAATTCAATCAAATCAACTTGGAATTAGCTCAAATTTGATACTTCAATTACTGGGGTCCTAATCGCATCACATATAAAATTTGGGGTCAATTGGATATCGTGTTCTTTGGGTTTGAAATTCGGGTCTAACTAGGTCTGATTTATAACGTTTTTGCGTCAGTATATCAAACCTTATCGTAAATTGCTCAAACTTTATTTTCTGTCTTTTGGGTTTATATCGCACTATATCTGAAATTTTAACTCAATTGGATATCATTTACTTTAGGTTCCAGATTTGGACTTAACTCATCGTAAACAAGTCTGTTTTGCGTCAACTTTTGAAATTCGCTTGCTTTTTGTTGTTTTCATTTATAGCAGTTTATTTTCATCATATCTAACATATTGGGTGTTGTTTCATCATTTTGCATATTTTTTTATTTCTGTTTTTATTCGAGTCTTCAGTTTTGTTCATATTTCGGATAGACTCGCTTGCTACTCGCGAGACTATCATCGCAGTTTCATTTTGCTTGTTTTCTAGTTTTTATTGCTTCTTGAGTCATATATATATTTGGATTGCGCTGCCAAGTTGATTCTATTTAGTGTTGGTTTCAGTTTCGAAATAACTGCAAGAAGGTGAGACGAGAGGTGTGAGCGTGTGAGGATATTAAGAGTGTTTGAGCGAAACACGAGCGACGTGAGGATAATTTTTTTTACCACTAACCAATTTTTCCAGGTACTATCATGTCAGATCAAAACAACACACCACCCCATCTCGAGGGAGAACTTATGTTCCAAATGCAAGCCATAACGCATATGATGGAGAGGATAAATTTTTTGATGGGAAATGTGCGTGACAGACTTGATAGGGTGGAGAAACATGGTAACAAGGCTGGTACAAGCACCCAAAATGTGAGGAAGCTTGGGGCTGAACCGAAAGCAAACAATGGCAGTTGGGCTGAAAGGCCAAGGTGGGCTGATTATGAGGATTTTGAGGAGGCGGTTGATGATATTAGTGATGGTGGTTTTGAGGATGAGGCCATAGGCCATCGGGAAGGTTTTCGGAAGCCTAGAAACTGAAGGGATTTCATGTATTTTGATGAGGTGTTATGGCAAAAGAAAAGGAGGATTCAAAAAGAGAGGTGGTATCAAATAGAGAGAAATAAAGAGATTATGGTTGTTCAACATCTGGTATACAATGTCTGATTGTAATATGAATGATCATGCGGCATCAGATGTGCGCAATGCTGATTGTTATGAAGATGAAAATCCTTCCTCTCCTCTAGACTTGAAGAGTTTACGAGGAGACATGAAGCAGGAGCAAGGGGCTACAAGTACTGCTTTAGATCAAGAGATGGACGCAATGGGAGGTGATACAGATGGGGAACAAACTGATAAGGAGTTGACGTCAACGATCCTGACAACTCCTCAATCCCTGAATTCCACCAAAAGGGAAACTGTTAATCAGTTAGCTATTAAGGCTAGAGACTCTCTAGAGAAAAAGAAAAAGGGTTCAAAAGCCTCTTGAAAGAAGAATAAGAAATCTGGCTCCTCTTCGGGGGGCATGTCAAGGTAATCTTTGTGTTGCTGTTTGTACTCCTCTCTATTTTCCTATGATTATTAGATGTTGGAATGTTAAAGGTTTGAATGATCCTATAAAGCATTCAGCATGGCGTCGGCTCATCCATCAAGAGAGGATAACTCTTTTTGGTTTGGTTGAAACTCGAGTTAGAGACAAGAATAAAGATAATGTTTCTCAACTTCTTCTGCATAATTGGTCCTTCTTGTATAATTATGATTTCTCTTGTCGTGGTCGTATTTAGGTTTGTTGGAATGCTGATACGGTAAAGGTGGATGTTTTCAGAATGTCAAACCAGGCTATTCATGTTTCTGTCACTATATTAGCTACCAATATCTGTTTCAATACTTCAATTATTTACGGAGACAATAATGCTTCCTTACGTGAGGCATTATGGTCTGACATAGTGAGTCGTAGTGATGGATGGGAGTCAACCCCGTGGATTCTTATGGGTGACTTTAATGCTATCCGCAACCAGTCAGACAAGTTAGGAGGGTCTACTACGTGGGGAGGGTCTACTACGTGGGCTGGTACTATAGACAGATTGGATACATGTATTCGAGAAGTGAAAGTAGATGATATACGGTATTCAGGCATGCATTATACTTGGACGAGCCAATGTCCTTAGAATCTGATTATGCGGAAACTCGATAGAGTGCTTGTCAATGAGAAGTGGAATCTCAACTTCCCATTGTCAGAAGTGAGATTTTTGCCTTCGGGTATGTCAGACCATTCTCCTATGGTGGTAAAGGTTATTGGCAATGATCAAAACATAAAGAAACCATTCAGATTCTTCGATATGTGGATGGATCATGACGAGTTCATGCCCTTGGTGAAGAAGGTATGGGATCAGAATTCAGGGGGTTGTCCAATGTATCAGCTGTGTTGCAAACTAAGAAAGCTAAAGCAGGAATTGAAACTTTTCAATATGACTCACTTCTCCAACATTTCAGATAGAGTCAAAGATGCAAAAAACAAAATGGATAAGGCTCAACAGGCTTTGCATACAGCGCATGAGAATCCAACTTTGTGCATGTGAGAAAGGGATGATGTTCGTAAATACCCATCTACCGTCAGGGCTGAAGAGAGTTTTTTCAAACAGAAGGCAAGGACACAATGGCTTAGCTTGGGGGATCAGAATACTAGCTACTTTCACAAATCAGTAAATGGAAGACGGAATAGAAATAAGCTTCTATCACTTACAAGGGAGGATGGAGAGGTTGTCGAAGGACACGAGGCAATCAAATTAGAAGTAATTGCGTACTTCCATCGTGTGTTAGGAGTGGATCAGATGCCTAGGGTTCTAAACGAGGAAGTGGTGGAATCGGCAATTAACTTGAAACTGTCTTCGACGCAATAGCATGTACTAGCACAAGATGTAACAAGGGAGGAGATTAAGCATGCTATGTTTAGTTGGTGAGATAATCTCCCTTCCATGGTGATGTGCCGTGAATGAATCGGCAACAATGAATCTGACGAAAATGAAGGATGGGTCTGGTTGTGTTGTCTTTCTTTTGGTGTTTAGGTTCGATTATAGGGATTTTAAAGTAAATAGGATGGAGGATAGACTAGAATGATACTTTGATAAGTCGATCTGGACACCACAAAGATCAATCTAGGATTTTGACGCCACACTCTTTGTGATTGAAGAGTGATAAGTCAGGTAGGGTTCTTCACAAAATCAATTTGGAAGAACAACTCTTAATTCTCTGAATTAAGTTTCAAATCTTGGACAAAAATGTCTTTGATGCGAACCTCGTGATCACGTGGTCACGCAACCCACAATCAAGATTGAGATCTGATCCCGGAAAGCCGAAATAGGTCTGATAGGAGTGTGACACAATGGAAACCTGCCCCAAGGCACCAACACTATTGGATTGAGTAGAATGATGCCACGAAGCCAGTTAATCTTCGATAAGTCAGATTCAGTTCGTTCAAGAACTGAAGAATGCAAGAATCACTCTCACACGTTAAAACTGAAAAATTCAGAAGTAATTATCATCAAAGCCGCCGAAATTTTGGCTTACATGAGTTTAAATAGTTCTTGAAAAGTTAACCCTAATGGACCCCTTATGTGGACTTAAATGAG
>Ga0325404_1001527_pt1 | contig 24499 bp, 19 predicted proteins | sample PopdelMetagenome_18_FD_205664 | JGI IMG/M metagenome (GOLD analysis project Ga0325404, IMG submission 205664) | Populus deltoides microbial communities from Bellville, Georgia, United States - Xylem-Control-R1 | ecosystem: Host-associated > Plants > Phyllosphere > Stem > Wood/Secondary xylem...
TCGACAGGAGACCACAAGACAAGTTGGATTTTTATCTAATGTTCCAACAAATGACATGGTTACATGCCTAGACATAGACTGGCTGGAAATTCCATTATATTCAAGGAACCTGGTTACAGAATCAGACACCATGCTGGCAACTCTTAAGAGAACCTTGTTTTTCATTGATAGTTAAGATGTTTGGTCTTAAAATGGAGATTAAAAAGTGAAGGCAAAGAAAAAACTGAGCTTGAGATCAGTAACTACAGCTAGATCTTGAAAGGGACTTTCAATTACCCAATTATGGTTCTCCCAAATTGAGATTTGAGGTGAACAATGCATGAATCCAGAAGACCAGCTCTCCTTTGGCTAGATCCTAAGCATTTGTTAGTAAAATATTTCCATCTCATGTGCACACATGCATCAGGTACAGAACTTATCATGCATCTAATCTTAACCAAAAAAATAAAAATAAAAATTGAAACTTTAAGATTTGGTTCTCTGCCTTCAAAGATTTTGTTTTGCTAAGCAAAAGACTACTTGAAGATTAAATTCAAAACCCACTTGAGAGTTAACTAGGGCTATAATTACTAAATTATGAAATGCTGCTGTTGACTAGGGAACCATGAGGCAAGCTTTGATTTTAGCCATCAATGACTTGGCAGAACAATTTAGATCTGTGGCAGGCAGAGCCTGGCTGGAGAACTCATTTGGTCTGTCTGAGTGCCTCCTTCAGCCTATCATATCAGCTCCTTCTCTCCTGCTGCTTTTCTTTTTATCTGTATAGGTTGGTTTTTTAATCTTTTATTTTTGTAATTTTTTTTTATTTTTGATTACTTTCTGATAAACCCTCAATGTATCAACTTCTTCCAAAAACAAAAGACTTCAGAAGGAGGAAAGGACATTTAACATAGAGAGGAAGGACAAAACTTTCTTATATAAAGAGTAACAGCACTGAATACATGACTTGAACTCAATTATGGAGCTCAAAGCAATCGGGCGGTTATAACTTGTTTAGTATTGGCTGGAGTAGTTGTTTTTTTTTTTTTTTTTAAATTTATTTAAAAATAAATTAAAATAATATTTTTTAAATTTATTTTTAATATTAGTATATTAAAATATTTTAAAAATATAAAAACAAAAATTAATTTGAAATAAAAAGAAAAAAATTATTTTTTAAAAAATATACTTTCGAAATATAAAAAGAAAAAGAAAAAGAAAAAGAAAAAGAAAAAGGGTATCAACGGTGTAAAGGTTTTGGAAGTGACTGGCTTTCTGTGCGTTTCTTTTTTCATTTTACGAGGCTGGCCATTCATCAAGCAAAAATTGCTTGTACGGGTGCAAACACATCACCCCTGCATGCTGGCAACATAATGGCTGCCACCAAATTACCAACACTGCTGCAGCTTTCACCATGCCACCGCCACCGCCAGCAACTTTAGTTCATTTTGTTGAACACAGCAATATCTACGTCCAGTCAAGATGATCATCTAGCTCCACTGTATCACTGTCATCATCTCCGCCATGTCACTACCAATGCAAGACATCTTTTGTAACCTTATCATCATCATCACTGCCAAATTTGAGGAAATGCAATGCCACCTTTATGCTTAGTTAACCTCGCCATTGCCCTAGTGCTAACACCCTAATCTCTAATGAACACATCGTTAGATTAAGCGGCATTCCAAACATTCCAACAATTATAACATTAGATCCCTTTCAAACCCCTGCCTTTACTATTTCAGTACCATCAGATTAAGGATTACTTAAGATTCTCCTCACAGGCATGCTTAACATAGCTACAATTCATAGGATATACTTGACAACAGCTAAAGAGGTGGCTTAGAGCAAGGAGGTTCTTAAAAGTGTAAGTTTAAGGGCAAAGATAATTCCCTGCTGCTCAAGACGGTAGGGTTTCTCCAACTCAGTTCAAAAAATGTTAAGAAATATCAACTGTCAAGCAAATGCTATTAAATGCCATGTCGCTTTCCTTCTTTGTTTTTTCCTTTTTTACTACAAAGCTTCCTTGTTTTTTTTTTTAATCATAGCAAACTATTTTTTTGGCTAAATATTTAATAATGTCCGCACATGGCAGCATGGCTACATGCCATTTATTGGGTTGCATGAACTCCTGCTGTCCTGGACAGCAGGAAATTCTTGTTTTAAGTTTAAATGCCAGCAAAGTCTAGAATATATTCTAAATTAACTAGATTTCTTTCAGGTACCAATTAAGTCTTGTGGGGTTTGAAGGTGTGCAACTCTATTTCTGGAATGAATATATTTACAAGGTTTTAGCATATTAAACCTTCAGTGCAGTAATTGTTATGCTTTGGAAAGAGTTTCAATACCTTTTTACTCAAAGCAGCTTCACAGCAAAACCATGCATGTTCATTTTTCATGTCGCTGAAGCCTCAAGTTCTTCCCTGTCAATACCCTAATCCACCCCGCCATAAAACTACATAAAGTCAAATAACATGAAAAACCTTAAGATGCTGTTCACAGGATTTTGAACAGGTTCTAAAAACTTTATTTCCACTCCAAATTTAACCCCCTCTCACAAACTCCAATCATAGCGACAATCTTTCAATTCTATAGCCGCGCGTCTTTCAGGAACTGAAATTCAATTAAAAATGTCTTCTATCAATTATAGGACTACAAGGAATCCTCATAGCTGTCTTCCATCATGACCACTACATGTAGCAATTAGAGACGTAGCATAAACAGGCCTAGCAAGCAGGATAGCTATGGCAATATAAAAAAAATAACCATCTTATCAGACCATCCGACCTAAAAACGAAAACTAGCAGGATAGTCCTATGCATGATATAAGACCATTGACTCATGACAAATATGCATTCACCAGACAAAATAAATCACTGACACATGCAAGACCCCACATTGATGAGGGGAGGTCTAAAATTATCATGTTGCTAAAACTCTATCAGAAAAAAAGAAGAAGAAGCAAAATATCCTCTATGATTTATCTTAATGAACAGACACATATGGATTTTACAGCAACTATGATGATTAAACAACAAGTTCAGCAATTGCAACAAATTAATGCAATACAAGCATGATTATCAGGTGATATGAATCCATGAAAAAGACCTAGCTAAAAGATGCCTTGAATATTCTAAGTTAAATGATAAGACACCAGAAATCATCAGTTACCCCTTACTCCAACATTTAACTAGCAAAACTCATCCACATACACTATTTTTTTCTTAATAACGAAAACAAGAACACCAACTGATAGTTCGATGAAACTGTACCATCCTGCCAAAACTCATCCACATGGACTTATTAGCAAAGAAAAGTAGTCTTACTAACAATGTGGCAAGCCTCAAGAAACTACCTCAGAAAATCTAAACCAGGTCATAGGTAAGCCACATGAACGCTCATTCATTTACACAAGCTGCAATAACTGCATAAGGAATGAGGCACCCAGATTCACCACAGTTAGATTTGCATTTCAAATGTATGCTAAATCAGATGAAATAGAATGCACATACATAAATTAAAAAACAAAATCAAGGAAATCTCTTAACAATTAACAGTAGCAAGGAGATCGAGAAAAAAAAATCCATCACATATGTTTTAAAAGGTCAGGAGAAAAAGAAACTATGAGATCATGAATCCATTAAAATAATCTCATCTAGAAATCATTCTCCCTGGCATCAAAAAGTTTGAAACAGCTAAGACTACAAGCAAAAAGAAGATAAAACAACAGCTACATTGCCAGAAAGGCAAGATTTCAAAATCATGGAATGTGACGAAACTAAACAACTACAAACTACAGTACTGCAAGCCTCTGCCAAGACCAGATGCATAAAATATATACAAATACAAACATGGTGGCTTGCAGCAGTGGGCAATAGAAAGATCCAAATGGTACACCTACCTGATAGTGACAAACTTGTCTGTACCGTGTTTAGCCCAGTGAGTTCTTAGATCAATCCGATTAGACAAGACATAGCCTTAACCAGCAAGTTTCTCTAAAACTTTCTTAAAGCTCCTAAACTCATTTTTCTCCCTTCTATCCTTGTACCACGCCGTTTTGTACTTATAGGCAAGGGATGCACAGATATGCATGTCGTACAATATGCCGATTGCCACCCACCACAACCCCATCGATAGCATTGTTGGGGGCTGCAAGTGCGTGAGCAAACCGGTATAGGAAATACTGAGATGTCCATGCTGATCCCATTTATCATAATTTCAGCGGTTTTCTTGGCAGACCTTCCTCGTTGAGCAGAAGGACTACCGTCAGGCTTGGGTACTTGAGGGCCTCTCTTACCCTTCTTTGCTTTAAGGGATTTCAAAGCTTTTGGATGCTGCCTCTTCTTCTCAGGACCATTTGCCTTTTCAAAAACACCGGCATCTTCAACTTGGTCCAGTGTTTCGTCATTTGCCGAATAAGGTGGTTGAAACATTTGCATATGATGAGCTGCAGATGTTTCAGGCAAAACCTCAGCATAATTATGGTTTCCAGGCAACATTTTGAGAAACTTTTCCCTCTGGCCAATCCAAGCACCCCTCATGTACTCCATGGGGAACATGGACGGCGAAACACCAATATCCCTATGGTGAAAACCTCCTTTCACACTTTTCATGATCGTTTACTGCGTGAACCCAAAAGGGGTTTCTCAGGCATTGTTGGGGACTTGAGCTGAAGACCCACATTTCCTTTAACAGATCGTTCATAGTAACCCCAATTGCGAATATCCAAACTGTGATCTTCATCCATTAATTATTTCAAACTGTACTCCATGGGGAACATGGACGGCGAAACACCAATATCCCTATGGTGAAAACCTCCTTTCACACTTTTCATGATCGTTTACTGCGTGAACCCAAAAGGGGTTTCTCAGGCATTGTTGGGGACATGAGCTGAAGACCCACATTTCCTTTAACAGATCGTTCATAGTAACCCCAATTGCGCATATCCAAACTGTGATCTTCATCCATTAATTATTTCAAACTTTACCATTCAAGATAACTTTATTTAAGCTCAACAGAATATGTTATTGTCTGCATTGTGTTCACCTAATAATCTACAAAAAGATTGTAGATACAGAAAATTAAAACCCAAATCACAGTAACCAAAATAACTAATAAGCAGATTGTCAATTCATAGTAAAGTTTCTGTCTTGAAACTGACAGAGGTCTCAATCAGAACTAGAAGCCGAAAAATCAAGAAAAGAAAAATCATATGGTTCATATTCAGAAAGTAAGATCTTTGAAATCTAATATTTGTCTGACCTGAAAGAAAAATAGACAGGTGCCACGAGTGTAGCATTTAAGGAAAGATAAAGAGACTTACTTGGAAAAAGACGAAGAGGTTTTTGAGGGTTCTTCTCCTCCTCTACACAAGAAGCACAGAAAAAGAAGTCATGCACGCCATTTTTGGATGTCATTACTTTTTACTCCCCTCATTTTTGAACGTAGTCCTTATCTAGTATTTGAGAATTGTTTTCGCTAGTTGTCAGATTCGGCTTCAAAACTAACGTGAAAATGTATCTATAACTGGATTATTGGAATTAGGCAAGGAGACCCTCCGTACTTATTTGTTTTGTGCCTAGAACGTTTGTCCATTTGATAAATAAGGAAGTTGAGACAGGTAGTTGGAAGCCGTTCAGAACTGGCAGAGGGGGACCGAATGTGTCTCATTTATTTTTTGTTGACGACATGTTATTCTCAGAAGCGAGGCACAGCTGAATATATAGGGTGATTGACTGCTTGAACTTGTTTTGTGAAGTTTCGGGTCAGAAAGTCAGTGTACATAAAACACAAATTAGGGATTTTAGGAAGTAGTTGGGAGTACCTGTGCTGCACCAGAGAATAACTGAACAGACTTTCAATTACATTATTGAGAGCATGCAACAGAAGTTGGCTACCTGGAAAGCAAAAGCCTATCTCTTGCAGGTCGGATCACCTTGTGTAAATCAGTACGTACTTGCCGCAGTTCCTCTGTATCCAATGCAATCCGTTCTTCTACAGAAATCCATTTGCAACGAAATAGAAAAAAATTGTCGATGATTTATATGGGCAGATAATGTCGATAGGAGAAGGACACATGCACTGGATTAAGTGGAAGACATTGTGCCAGCCGAAGACAGAGGGAGGGTTGGGTTTAAGAGATATGCAGCAGATGAACAAGGCTTTCGTTATGTAGCATGGGTGGGGCATCATTCATAACAATATCAACTTATTGTTAGTTATTAAACTTGTTTATCAGGATTAAGTTTATTCAAGTTAGTAGAGATACTATAAATATAAAGATATTATAAATCTAGAAGTATTGAAGAGTCTAATATTAATTAAGTACTTTAAAGATAATAAAAAACACTTTATAATATATATATATATATATATATATATATATATATATATATATATTGATATATTGTATGGATTTGATAATGAAAGGTGTGAGAGTACCATATTTAGTGTATTGTATTTCACCAAATTATGTGAGTAGTATCTCCTCCTCTGTTATCTCATTGTTTTTTTCCCAATAAATTTGGTATCAGAGCTTGAGAGTAGATATAGCTTCCAGCAATAACAATTCCTAGTTTTATATTCCTCGTCTTACCAAACAAACTATGATATATGGTGTATTCAATACAAGGTACTACTAAGATCACAAGAGTTATGAGAGTTAGTTGAAGATGGTTACATTGAATCAGAATCAACAAAAGAAGATGCAACAATGAGTAATGCAGAAAGACAAACATTGAGAGAATCAAAGAAGAAGGATAATAAGGCTTTATTCATGATTTATCAAGGACTTGGTGAAGCAATTTTTGAGATGGTGGTAGTAGTAAAGACATCAAAGGAGGCATGATAAATGCTTAATAAGACTTATAGTGGAGTTGAAAAAACAAAAAGTGTACGGTTGCAAACATTGAGAGGAGACTTTGAGAAGTTGAATAAAGAAAGTAATGAGACAGTTTCAGATTACTTCACAAAAGTAATCTCATTGGTTCACCAGATGAGAAAGAATGGTGAAAATATTAATCATGTTCGTGTGATGGAGAAAATTCTAAGGTCTATTGATTTAAAGTTTGATCATGTGGTTGTAGCAATTGAAGAATCAAAGAATTTAAAAGATTTGACAGTAGAAGAATTAATAGGATCTCTACAAGCCCATGAGCAGAAAATTGATAGAAGAGAAGGAAGATCTCTTGAACAAGTATTGCAGACAAAGTTAACTGTGAAGAATGTTAGTAAATCTGGCAGAGGAGCATTTTAAAGAGGAAGGTTCATTCACATAAGAGGAAAAGGAGAAAAATTATTCAGAAATCAAGAATCTCATGGAGCACAAAATCAAAATTTTAATTTTAGAGGCCGGGCAGAAACAGAGGAAGAAGTCATGAAGGATATTCAAATTGGAGGAATAATAATGCAAACGTACAATGTTATAATTGTAAAGAGTATGGTCATTTTGCTTCAGATTGTTCACAATACAAATTTGAAGACAAGAATGTCAACTTTGTTGAGAAAGAAATTGATTATGAAGAGCCTGTATTATTTTTGGCCTGTGAAAAATGTGATGGTAGCAACTCCAGCACCTGGTATCTAGATACAAGAGCATCAAATCATATGTGTGGTATGAAGGAAGCATTTGTTGATATCAATGAAAGTTATAAAGGTAATATTACCTTTGGGAGATCTTTCTTAAAGACCAGTTGAAGGAAGAGGCAAAATTCTTATTAAACTTAAGAATGGTGAGCAGAAGTTTATATCAAAAGTTTTTTATCTTCCAGACATGAAGAACATTGTGACAGTTTCTAAAGAAAGGCTTTGAAGTGCAAATGAAAGATAAGAATCTGAAGATTTTTTATGAGTCTGGAGCTGCAATTGCTTTAGTTAAAATGACTAGAAACAGGATGTTTCCTCTGGACCTGAGTATATATTTGTCAAAATATTTAAGGCAGAAATCTCCAACATGATGAATTTGTGGCATCTTCGATATAGATATTTGAACTGTGGATCATTGATGCTGATTAAGAAAAACAAAATGGTTATTGGAATACCAAAGTTAGAGCACACAAACAGAATGTGTGAAGTGTGTGTAATGGGAAAGCAGCACATAAAGTCATTCCTAAAGAAGAGTTCAAGAGCATCTCAGCCTCTCGACCTGGTGTATTCAGATGTGTGTGGCTCTATTTCGCCTACTTTAATAGGAGGAAACATGTATTTTCTCACCTTTACTGATGATTTCAGTGGAAAGACATTGGTATATATGTCAAAAGAAAAGAAAGAAATGCTGAGCAAATTTAAGAAGTTTAAAAATTTAGTAGAAAAAAAAAGTGAGTGTAAGCTAAAATGCCTAAGAACAGATAGGAGAGGAGAGTATATTTCTCGTGATTGTGATGATTATTGTAAGGAAAATGGTATTGTTTATCAACTCACAATGCCACAGACTCTACAATAGAATGAAGTATCAGAGAAATAAAACAAAACTATTATGAATATGGTTAGATGTATGCTAAAAGAAAAAAAACTATTCAAAACAGTTTAGGGGAGATTCATTTGTATGTGCTGTGTATTTATTGAATAGATTTACAACAAAAAGACTTCAGAAGATCACGCTAGAAGAAGCATGGAGCCTGAAGAAACCAAGAGTTGATCATTTGAGAATTTTTTATAGTGTTGCTTATGCCAAAATTCAAGAAGAAAAAAGAACTAAACTTGAAGATAAAAGTCAGAAATGCATACTGCTGGGATATGGAGAAAACTCATATGGTTACAAATTGTACAATCCGATGACAAAGAAGGTGACCATGTCAAGAGATGTGAAGTTTGATGAAGAGCTATAATGGAACTGGAATTCTAAAGATCAACCACAAAAACTAATTGTAGATGAAGAGCATGTTCAGAAAGATGAAGGAGAAATCATGTTAGCTCAATCCCCATCAACTAATAGTTTTACTGGTCCTTCAAGTTCAACAACAAGAAAGACAAAGAGCATACAAGAGATTTATGATGTAATAGAAAGAATCAATCTTGATGATGTTAATATACTTTGCTTATTTTCAGGAAATGATCCTATTATATTTGAAGAAGTATATCAAGAAGATAGATGGAAGAAAGCAATAAAGAAGGAGATCAATTACATCATAAAAAATAATACATGGGAATTGATAATATTTCCCGAAAGACATAATGCAATACAAGTAAAATCGATCTTCAAGACGAAGAGGAATGTAGAATGAGAAATTGGAAAACATAAAGCCAAATTATTAGTGAAGGGGTATATGCAACAATATGGAGTTGATTATGAAGATGTTTTTGCTCTAGTAGCAAGAATGGAAACAATAAGATTGATGATTTCCTTAGCAGTTTAGAAAAGATGGAAGATATTTCAGATGGATGTAGAGTCAGGATTCTTGATTGACAACCTTGAAGAGGAAGTTTATGTAGAACAACCAGCTGACTTTGTGGTTAAAGAAGAAGAAGAGAAGGTTTGCAGATTGAAGAAAACTTTTTATGGGCTTAAACAAGCACCAAGAGCATGGAACTTCAGAATTGATGACTATCTTTCATAGAAAGGATTCACAAGATGCCTTTATGAACATGCATTATATGTGAAGAAAAGTTTACAAGGCAGAGTAATGTTTATTTGTTTATATGTTGATGATATACTTTTCAAATGAGATGACCCAACTATGATTCAAGGCTTCAAGCAATCCATGGTGAAGGAATTTGAAATGATAGACTTAGGTCTCTTGGCCTATTTTCTGGGATTAGAGGTGAAGCAGTGCAGTGATGGAATCTTCATTTCACAAGCCAAGTATGCAACAAAAGTTTTGAAGAAATTTACTATGGAAGATAATTGTCTAACAAACAATCCAGTTGAATATGGAACCAAGTTAACTAAAGAAGGAGAAGGAGATTTAGTTAATCCTATATATTACAAAAGTATTGTGGGTTGCTTGCGTTATCTAACATGTACCGGACCAAATATTTTTTTTGGAGTTGACTTGATTAGCAGATATATGGAGAAGCTAAGAAGTTCATATTTAAAGACAACAAAGAGAATCCTTTGTTTTGTTAAAGGAGCTGCTAGCTATGGATTGTTTAATTCATCTTCGCAGAATCTTGAAATTAGAGGTCACAGTGACAGTGACATTGATAGTGACTGGGTAGGAAACTTGGAAGACAGAAAAAGCACAACTAGATTTGTATTATTCATGGGAGAAATACCTTTCACGTGGACATTAAAGTAACAATCTATTGTTGCATTATCCACATATGAAGCAGAATACATTGCTGCTGTATCGTGTGTGTCATGCAATATGGCTAAGGAAACTGATGGAAGATTTGCAGTAGAAACAGAGCAAGGCTACACGAATCTTTATTGATAACAAGTCTGCTATGGCATTGTAAAGAATCTAGTTCATCATGAACGTTCAAAACATATTGATACTCGATTTCACTTCATCAGAGAGCACATAAAAGAAGGCGATGTGGAGTTAGTTCATGTCAAAACTCATGGACAAATTGCTGACATTTTTATAAAACCATTGAAGATTGATATTTTCTGTTATTTGTAGAAGAAGCTTGGAATCATGAAGATGGATGAAACAAGTTTAAGAGGGGAGAATGTTATTAAACTTGTTTACCAAGATTAAGTGTATTGAAGTTAGTTCAATGAATAACCATCAACATTAGAAATACTATGAATCTAAAAATACTATGAATATAAAGATACTATGAATCTAGAGTAAGTATTGAAGAGTCTAATATTAATGAAGATTGTAAAAGATATTTTATAATGTCTATATATATTGTATGGATTTGATAATGAGAGGTGTGAGAGTACCATTATTTAGCGTATTGTATTCCACTAAATTGTGTGAGTAGTATCCCCTCCTCTGTTATGTCATTGTTTTTTTTTTTCCAACACTTTTGGGCTAGTGTTTTGCGAAGCAAATATGTCAAGTCCCAAGATCAAATTCCACAAGTACAGGCCAAGGCAATTACAGACTCCCCACTTTGGAAAGCTATTTGCAAAGTGTGGCATCAGGTCATAGCAGGAACAACTTGGTCAATTGGAAATGGAAGGAATGAGGCTTTGAAAAGATGAATGGTTTGATAATTTCAGGATTTTAATGGATCATGCGTAACAAGAACTCTTAGAGGAGGAAAGTAATGTGACAGTAGAGAACATGGTGGATTTGAGTCATCAATGGAAGTACGAAGCTTTTTGATAAGGCAAGTTATTATTGGCGTATGTGTTTAGACTTCAAAAAGTCTATAAAAAAGGGTCTGGTGATAAACTAGACTAAAAAATAGTAGGGTTCTATAATTAGCCGAATTCAATGTGAGTTGGGTTTGATAATATATGAAACCTAAAAAATATAGGTTTGGTAAAATATCAAACCAAATGCGTTTTAGGTTCATCAATATGATGAACCCAAGAGAACATGGGTGTGACATTATATCAAAACCTAAATACTTGGGTTCAGCGATCAGTCGAGCCTAATGTAACTTGGGTTTAGTGATATGCCAGACCCAACATACTTGGATTTAGCTGTTAATTAAACCTAAGAAAACATAGGTCTGACGAGATGCCAGACTTAATATACTAGGGTTTAGCCGTCAACCAAACCCAAGAAAACATAGGTCTAGCGAGATGCCAGACTTAAAATAGTTGGGTTTAAGGCAACATGCGAGACCCTAGACAATCATCTAAACTGAGAGTGTTATGGGTTGGATAAACCACCATGATTTTTTCTTTAAATTTGGTTACATCTCAAGTTTTGAGTATCCAGGATTAAGGAATCATACCTTTAGAACAATGACATGAATTATTCATATCAAAGGTAATGATCTTCCTATATTTATAAATGTATATCAGGTCTCTTAAATAGCCTACCACACTTATCATGTCATTAATGATATGTAGTTGATATTTATCCTTCATTAATGCCATCAAAAGCAAGGGACATTTCGGTCTCTCACTTTCTTAAAAACAACAAGGTCCAGAGAATAGAAATACCCCTTAAACCATCCAGATAAGGTTCAAAATCTTTTTATTTCTCAATAGCTTGCATAGATTTTAGAACAAACATCACTTGTTCTTTGAATTTAAAGTTTTTTTAAGTCATTTATTGTTTTTTCCATAAAGTTACTGACTTTATCATTGAAAAGTTTTTAAGTCCCCTCGATTGAGATTGTTTTTATTGGTACTTAATGCTTTACCATTAATTTGGTGCTTCCTAAGCTATGAAGAAGAAAACTATTTACCTAAATATCTTGATTAACCATTATCTATAAACTAAATAACGTGTTACATAAACATTCTAGGTTTTAGGACATCATTACTTTTGCACACATTCTTCCTATACATATGATAATGACTTTATCCAGCAACCCACCACCAAGAGAAGAGGCGGAGAAAGACATCATATATTGGCGACTTTCCTAGAGTGAGCATTTCATTGTGGAATCAACATATGATACATAAGAGCAGTTGACTAATCATCACTGGAGTAATGATCCAATTTAGAGACTTATATGGAAATGGTAGGGTCCTAAGAGGATCAATGAGAATCGCGTAGCTAGACACCTGATTGATCAGTCTCATTGTCAGTTGTGCCTAAATGTTGTAGATATGTTATGTATGTCCTAAAAGATTGTTATAAAGCCCAATCCATTTGGGGCTTGCTGTTAAAGGCACAAGATAGACTAGAGTTCTTCCACGCAGGTATGTCAACATGGCTCATTAACAACTTATTTAATAAGGAAATTATTAAGAAAGGTTGTATGTGGGCCACTGTCTTCGGTGTGACTCTATGTTATCTTTGGAAAGACATAAATTAAAGTATAAATTGGGCAGTTAGCATATAAAATGCAAATATATGGTGAAATGATACAAAAGCAAAAAGTTTTGGTGAAATAACATACTTTTGGATGTCACAGTTTCCAATTAAGATATTCATTATATGTTGTTGGGAACCACGATAAAATTTTAATTAATGTCGCAGTTCACAACTATGATATCTATTTAAATTCAAGACTAACCGATCGACTGATTCGTTAAATCGATCGATTGATTCAAAAGAAAAATCATAAAACTACCAAAACTAGGTTCTCATTGCTCTATAAATGCATTTTATATGACATCCACATAATCCTTTTGGGATAAATCCTTATCTAATTATAGCAGACCCACACCTGACTACTTAGAATTACTTATGAGAACTACTGTGTGAACAATAACTTCTTAAGATTTTAATTGGATTATGTTTTTTAGTCTACAAGTTGTATAAAGAAGAATATTTTTATTCATAAAACATGTTTGAAAGAAAAAAATTCATAAAATTATAGTTTTTGTGTGAATCAGTCGACTAATTATACAACTGTATCCAACCGACTGATTGGTTGGTAGTTGGGTTTTTTTTGTGTCTTTTCTATTGGTCATTAAAAGATTGTTTGGAGATGTATGTGTCTTTTTTATTTTCTTAAAATAGTAAAAATACTCTTTTACCCCTAAAGTCAACAAAATTTAAAACTATTGACCAGGGGCTTTCTTATTTTTTTACAATTTCTTAAGAGTAAAAATACTTCTTTGCCCTCAAGATTAAAAAACTGTTATGCTATTGGATAAAGGGTTTTTCTGATATTTTCATTGTCCATGTAGTACAAGTACGAATTTAACCTTGGATTAGACAAAAAAGTAGCTTTACATTTGGAGGTATTTTTATACTTTCACACGGGCATTTTGTGTAATTAATAGGGTCATGAGGAACATTTTGGTATTTTTATGTTAACTTTTGAAAATTTAAATCATAGAAACTACTGGCGCATGTTGATCATTGGCCAACAATGGGGTGGCGTTTGCACCTTTCAGGCGACAGATGTGATGCCACCCGATGGCCAAATCTAACCTTTCATCATCTTCCTAGATGTGTAACCGTGTCCTTTTACGCACGAAGTGGCGCGTGTCTGCTTATAGTGGTCGGATTATCATCGATGATTGTTTGCTTTTTTCCCTTTCTTTTCTCTCTCCTGACAGATAAAATCATCTTTATTCTCTTTGTTTTTTGTTTTTTAATTTCAGTCCTCATTCTTTTAATTTTTTATTTCATTCTTATTCCTTTTATAGATTTCTTTTTGTTTTGCAATTTAGTCATTCAATTGCATTTTCTCATATGTTTTATTTTTAATTTCAGTCCTCATTCTTTTAATTTCTGATTTTATTCTTATTTCTTTTATAGTTTCAGTCCTTATTCTTTTAATTTCTTATTTCATTCTTATTCCTTTTATGATTTTTTTTAATTTAGTCATTCAATTACAACTTATCATTTTGTTTTGTTTTTATTTTTATTCCTCATTCTTTTAATTTATCATTTTGTTTTTATTCCTTTTATATAATTTTTTTTCTTTTCAATTTAATCATTCAATTATAATTTCTCAAATGTTTTGTTTTCATTTTAATCCTTATTCTTTTTATTCTTTAATGTTTTTTCTTTGGCCCTTTTATTGAAGTATTTTTTTTACTTAATTTCATTCTTCAATCAAAGTTTTTTTTTCAATTTAACCCTCATTCTTTTGATTTTTTTCTTTTGTTAACGCTATTTTTAAATTTAATTTAACCCTCCAATTGAAAATTTTTATTTTCCCTCTAATTAATGCTTTTTTTTTTCACCCTTATTTTTTAGATCTTTTTGTGTAATTGATTTTTTTTCCTGGTTCATCTTTCGACATTTGTTTTGTCAAGGATTCAGCGTTGTGCAATCTTATTGTTCTGCACTAGTTTTTTTTTAAATATTGGTTTTGTGATTATATTTAATTTTTTTCAATAGGTTTATCATGGTCTTATGACATAAGTCACAAGTTTTGCAAGCCATTTTTCAATATAAGATTTTTAAGAATTGTTTTGTTTGTGTTTGTTTTTTCAAGATATTAGTTCTAAAATAATATTGTTGATGTGTTGGGCTTGTGTTATATTTTTTTAAAGGCGTGAGTTTATTCAATTAGTCTCAGTTATGATTATCTTTTAGGTCGTGTACAGAAAAAAAAAACTTAATTGTATGAATCGAAAACTCAACATTTCTATTACTAGAATTGAAAACCCATACATGCACTCCAATGTTCTTGTAGAATTTAATAACTATATATTAGGTGTTCCACCCCATAAACCCAATTCTATGATTTCCTAGATACCTAGAGAAGACAAGGGTAAGGGTATGTTCCATAAAACACCTAAGATGACCTAAAGGATTCAGTGTTTTAAGAGTCATAGTTTTGGTCATGTTTCCTCTAGTTGTCCCAATAAGGCTTTGTTCATTAGGATCAAAAGGATATGAGTGAGGAAGATAATTGTGATGATAAGGTATATAAACTCAATCTCGATGATTTTTAGGACCTAAATGATAAGGGGGATGAGTCCAACCTGTTAGGATATGTTAGGTCTATATTAACTCAAATCAAGCAAGATTTTGTAGGATGGGAGACAACTCGGTTAAGTGTAGTTAGATGTGCCTTAATACAACCCAAAGAAACTGAGGATTGGAGGATAACCACTATCTTTTACACTTACATTAAATATGGAGATAAAGGTTGCAAGATCATTAAATATTGTGGTAATTGTATTAATGCATTATCCTCGAGTAGCGTATCTTGTTTAAGCTTAAAGTTTGTTCCACACCCTAAGCCTTATAATATGTCCTGGTTGAATGATAAATCCATAACAATCAAAGAGAGATGTCTTTTTCTCATACAGATCTTGGACTATCATGGAGAAATTTGATGTGATGTTATTCCCATAGACGTAGGACAAGTCATTTTAGGTAAACCTTGGTTATATGATTTGGACATTACAATCTTTAAGGGATCAAATTCTTATTCATTCGCTTTTCATGGTAAAAAAAATTCAACTTATTGGATTACCATCAAGGTCTAATGATAATAATAATAAGAAGGAAAAAGATGAAAGAAAGAGGGCTTAACATAATAAGTCCTAAGGAGTTTGACAAGAAGGTTAATGAGGAGTCTGTTGTGTTTGCCTTAATAGCTAAGGAGATTGTAGAAAATTCTTTAGAAGAGCCACCTGAAGAGTTAAGGGAAGTGTTGGAAGAATTTCTGGATATTTTCCTTTTTGAACTACCTGATGCTTTACCCCCCTATGCATGGCATTCAACATGCCATAGTTTTTGTCCCTAGTGCAACATTACCAAACTTGCCTCTATATAAGATGAACTCTAGTGAATATGATGAATTGCAAATGCAAGTATGTGAACTGTTACAAAAAGAATTTATATGAGAGATTTTGAGCCTCTGTGCAGTATCTGTCCTATTAACACTTAAGAGAGATGGATTATGAAGAATATGTGTAGATAGCTGAGTCATTAATAGGATTACAATCAAGTATTGTTTTCCCATTCCTCGATTAGATGACATGCTAGAAACGATGGCAGAAGCCCAGATCTTCTATAAGACTGACTTGAAGAGTGGGTATCATCAAATTAGAATCCGTCCGGGAGATGAATGGAAAACTGCATTTAAAACTAAGGATGAATTATATGAGTGGCTAGTCATGTCTTTTGGCCTTTCCAATACACCAAACATTTTTATGAGGATAATGGCACAAATGCTTAGGCCATTGATGGAAACATTCTTGATAGTGTATTTTGATGATATCCTTATTTATGGAAAAACCAAGGAAGAGCATTTGGATCACCTTATTCAAGTTTGTACCATTCTAAGAAAGGCAAGTTTGTTTGCCAATGTCAAAAAGTGTTTTTTTCTTTACAGATCGTGTGGTTTTCTTAGGGTTTATAGTGTCATGTAAAAGAGTCTTTACTGATCCCAAAAGAATCCAAGTGATAGTATATTGGCCTGAGCCTAAGACTATTCATGAGGTTTGTAGCTTTCTTGGGCATATGACTTTTTATCGTCGTTTCATCAAGGGATTTAACACCATTATGTCATCTATTACAGATTGTTTGAAATAAGATGAGTTTCAATGGAGTAAAGGAGCTAATAAGGCATTTGAGGAGGTTAAGAAAAAGATGACAGAGGCCCTAGTAATGCGGCTCCTCGACTTTATTAAGGTCTTTGAAGTAAAATGTGATGCCTTAGGATTTGGTATAAGTGGAGTGTTTAGTTAGGAACATCACCCTGTAACCTATTTTAGTGAGAAACTTAACGAGGCCAAATAAAAGTACTTAACCTATGATAAATAATTTTATATGGTGGTTCAAGCCCCGTGCTATTAACGTCATTATTTGCTACCACAAGACTTTGTTCTTTACTCTGACCATGAGGCCCTATGTTATCTTAACTTTTAAAAGAAACTCAATCATAGGCATGGTCGTTGGGTTGAGTATTTGCAAGCCTATTCATCTGTTTCGAAACATAAATTTGAAATGGAGAATAAGGCGGCAGATGCCTTGAGTCGCCGAGTAACATTGTTATCCATAATAAGTGTTGAAGTTACTGGATTTAAGAGACTCAAAGAGAAATATGAATCTTGCCAGAATTTGGAGAGATATATGTGACTTTGAGGGATAACAATAATCATGTTGTAGATGGTTATCACCTTTAAGAAGGGTATTTGTTTCTGGATAATAAACTTTGTATCTTGAAGACATCAATGCGTGAATTTTTGATATGGAAGATTTATACTGAAGATATTTAAGGATATTTTGGAAGAAATAAAACAATTGAAGAGGTGGAACGTTAGTTTTTTTGGTCTAGTTTGAAAAGAGATGTAGCTAAATTGGTAGATCAATGTTGAACATGTCAACTAGCTAAGCATAAAAAAATAAAATACTAGTCTTTACACCTGGTTGCCTGTTTCCATTTGCCATTGGCAAGATGTAAGTATGGATTTTGTTCTTGAGCTTTCACATACTGCAAAGAAGCATGATTCTATTTTTGTGGTTGTCGACCACTTCTCTAAGATGACCTATTTTATCCTTTGTACTAAGACCACAAATGCTTCCAAAGTTACGAAACTCTATTTTGACGAGATTGTCAAGTTATATGGTCTTTCCAAAACCATAGTCTCAGATAGAGATGTTAGATTTATAAGTTATTTCTGAAAAACCCTTTAGCATATGGTGGGAACTAAATTGAAGTTTTCTAGTGCCTACCACCCTCCAAATTGATGGTCAAACCGAGGTGGTTAATAGGAGTTTAGGCAACCTTTTGAGGTGTTTAGTGGGTGATCATAATAAGTTGTTATGATACAGATTAGACCAAAACGGTTTCCTTCAAGCAAATCGAACATTGCATGCACGTAGTGCAAGGCCATTCAAAGTGCTGCAATGGGTTGATACAAGAAACCACATTTAACATTGATGATCTAGTTGCATACAAGAAACCACTTTCTATTCCAAATGATCCCTTTAAGATGCTACCTAATTCACCTCTTGATGATCCTATTGAAACCTCTATCCCTTTTACCTCGACCTCATCACAAAAGGATAATATTGATGTTATTCTGGATGAACACATTGTTTTTACCATGAAGGATGAGGTTTAACGGTTTCTAGTTCATTAGGTGGGCCGAGTTGATTCATATTACACTTTGATCACTAGAGATACTTTGCAGCATATTGATCCAGATCTTTAGGAATATTATCAGAGTCGCCCGGAGCTACACTCGACGGGGTCGAGTTTCCCCAACCTTGGATGAGTTGGTGGGAACACCAGATCCACACCACAAACTACACGAGTATATAGATAGAGACGACATAAGATGATCTAGCTTATCACTTTTTGGTTGGGAGACTAAGTCCATTTAGGTCTATTTCATAGTTTTATTTTACATATTTGAGTTATTTATGTTAAACAATTTTAATTGATAGGTTGAACCTAATAGTTAGATGTTTTAGGATTATGCTATTTATATGCTTCTCTTTTAGTTTGTGAGATGATTTTTGATAATTAAATAAAAAAAGTGATAAATTTTTTCCTTCATGAATTCCGTTCTCTTCCTAGTTTTTTTCTTTCTTTACTTTTAATTCATAACTTCTTTCTTTTAAACCTTTTTCTTTCATGCTTGTAATTCTTTTTCTTTTTGTTTATCGTTCAACATCGTCATCACTACTAGCATCACATTAATCATTATCATAAGCCACAACATTTCATCATTATAATAAATTATTATTAGTTTACATATTTTTTAACTAATAATAATATATTATTGTATTTCTAAAATTAAGCGCGTACAAGATTATAATAAATTATTATTGTTTCCTGCACGTGTCATTGTTAAAAAAAAAATAAACAGGTTTCAATGAACCAGAAACAATAAATGTAAAACATATTTTTGAAGTACAGTAAACCAAAAATAAGAAATGATAGACCCTAAATTTTCTAGGTTTATTTCACTTCAAATTCAATCCCCTAACAAACTCCAATCCGCCAATAAATTTTTAATTCTATAGCCATCTTTAACTAACTGAAACTCAATTAAAAATTTCTCTTATTAGTTTCAGAACTACAAGGAATCCTCCTAGCTGGCCAGTATCATTTGAAGGAGCTAGGGATGCACCATAAACAAGCCTAGCAAGCAGGACAAGATGGCAAAAACAAAAAAAATTGCTATCTTCTCATCCCATTGCATATTCAAACATCCATCAATTAAAAAAAATCCCTCTTTCACTTCTCATCCCATTGCATATTCAAACAAGAAAAAGTTTGAAATACTACCATTTCCTTCCTTTACTTACCCTTACTAACCCTACCTTTCTTACCCTTATCATATCCAAACATGGTGTTGCAAAGAAAGAAGCAAAATGTACTCTTAAGTCGGATTATCCTAGAATGGAAAGAAACATTCTGATACTGCAGCAACTAGTTGCTATGATGATTAAAGAAGTAGCTCAACAACTACAGTGAGGTGCACAAGAACATGATCTGCAGGTGATATGATTTCGTGAAGGAGACCCAAACAAACACCCCACATCAATCTAAGTTAGATGATAAGACACCAGAAATCATTAGCTACCTATTACTCCAACATCTGAATTGCAAAACGCATCCACATATACTAATTTATTTTTCAAAACACCAACAAGAATACCAACTGATTGTCTGATGAAACCGCACCATCTTGCCAAAACTAAGATTTACGAGCAATAACAAATTTCTCACTAACAAAGTGGCAAGCCTCAAAAAAATACCTCACAAAATCAGAGACTAGAACACAGGTAAGTCATGAGCACTCGTTCATTTACACAGGCTGCAACAACTGCATAAAGAATGAGGCACCCAGATTCACCAAAAATAGATTTTTATTTTGAATTTATATTAATTCAGATTTAATTGAATACACATACATAATTAATATAAGAATCAAGGAAATGTCTTAACAATTAGCAGCAGCAATGAGAAGAAAATAACTCAATCGCATTTAATTTAAAGGCCAGGAGAAAAAGAAACTATGAGGTACAAATGTATTAAATAAATCCCATCTCTACAGCATTTTCCTTGGCATCAATATTGAAAAAGCTAAGAGTGCAAGCAGAAAGAGAATTCACATGGGACATCTACTTGATAGTGACAAACTTGTTTGTACCGTGTTTAGCCCAATGTGTTCTGAGATCAATTGCATTAGAGAAGTCATAGCCTTCACCAGCAAGTTTCTCTAAGACCTTCTTAAAAGCTCCTAAACTCATTTTTCTCCCTGCTATCCTTGCACCACGTCGTTTCATACTCATAGGCAAGGGATGCACAGAAATGCATGTCGTGCAACAAGCTGATTGCCACCCACCACAACCCCAACGATAGCATTGTTGGGGGGTGCCAGTGCATGAGCAAACTGGTATAGGAAATAATGAAATGTCCATACTGATCCCATTTATCATAATTTCAACAGTTTTCTTGGCAGACTTTCCTTGTTGAGCAGAAGGACTACCGTCAGGCTTGGGTACTTGAGGGCCTCTCTTACCCTTCTTTGCTTTAAGGCATTTCAAGGCTTTAGGACGCTGCTTCTTCTTATCAGGACCATTTTCCTTTTCAACAACACCAGCACCTTCAACTTGGTCCAGTGTTTCATCATTTGCCGAATTAGGTGGTTGAAACATTTGCATATGATTAGCTGAAGATGTTTCCGGAAAAACCACATCATAATCATGGTCTCCAGTGAATACATGGTGAAACTTTTCTCTCTTGTCAATTGAAGCATCCCTCATGTGCTCCATAGGGAACATGTGCTGCGAAACCCCAATATCCCTATGATGAAAACCTCCATTCATACTAGTCATGATGGCAGCACTGCGCGAACCCGAAAAGGGTTTCTCAGGCATTGTTGGAGCCATGAGATGAAGACCCAGATTTCCTTTAACAGTTGTTGGCTCATAGTAACCCCAATTACGAATATTCAAACTGTTATCTTCATCCATTATTTCAAACCACTACAATTCAATATAACTTTATTTCACCTTAACACAATATCTGTTGTCAGCATTGTGCTAACCTACAAATTCTCCAAATTGGGTTCACCTAAAAATCTCCAAAAAGATTGTAGACACATGAAAATTAATTCAAACCCAAATCACACAGCTTAAGAAATTAATAAACAGATTGTTACATCATAGTAAAGTTTGTGAAACCAAAAGAAGTCATAACTGACAGAGCTAGTAAGCCGAAAAATAAAGAAAAAATGCATCTGGGTCATAGTCAGAAACAAAGATCTTCGAATCCTTGGATCTGTCTGACAAATCTTTTTGAAAGAGGATAGACAGTAACGACTGTAGTATTTCAAGGAAAGATAAAGGCACTTACTTGGAAGAAGATGAAGTGAGCTTTCTAGGGTTCTTCTTCTCCTCTACTAAAGAAGCACAAAAATGAAGTTACGAACGCCATTTTTGTATGTAATTACTCTTTTTACTCGTTTTTAACGCGCACTTGCTTCGCTAGTTGCTAGTCTTTTGGGTCAACTGGAACCTTGCCTTTCCTATGTTCGCCTCCCTAACTATATAGAAGGGTTAATTCACGGCCTTTTTATCTGTAAAATGTTGATTGACAATTAATTATTTGAATTTATATAGTTAAACCAGTATCCATCTATCTATCTTTTCAATTTCAATGCTGAGCTTCTTAAACCAATTTTCTAGTTTGTGCCTAAAACATATAATATTATTTAGATTAATTTAATTATACCATTATTTTTCTAATTTAAAAAAATATAAATTACTGTAATATACTAGAAAAAACAATGGCATTAGGCATAGTTGCTGTATTGTTGTTAGCACTATTTTTTTATTAGGGGATATATTTTAAAACAGATCTTTTAAGGTCCTTTCTAGTGATTTAATATTTACGTATTATAAGAAATTTGTTTTAAATTTTATTAATAATAAGCATTACATCCATATATTGAGATAATTCACTTACGAATATAATATATATATATTATTTAATTGGGAGATCCAAGGTGCCTTTCCTGAAGCTTTAAGCGAAGACCTCCAAGTACATATCTTGAATGTGAAAGTGAAAAAGAGTGACATGAGGCTTGAAGAATGAGATTGACTATCAGTTTTGGAATCCATCTTTAGGAACGTTCCTAGTCTTTTCTCCGTTTGGAGTGTCTTACAATTCTGCAGGATAGCTTTTCTTGTTATGTTGCAGATCTTCCTGTGGTTTCTTTCTTTCTTGTTTCGTGGCCTTTAATGGTCTTTCTTTCTTACCACCTCCGGATTAATCGGACTTGGAGGAGGAGGAGGAGGAGACTGTCTTATTGGCAAGGTTTTCCCAGATAAACCTGTCAACAAATTGGTGTTAAAGGAATGATGGAGATGGAATGGCAAAGTGCGACAGGTTTTCAGGTGTAGTAGGAATACGATGAAGGGTACTTTCTGTTCTTTTTTGATATTGAATGTGATACGCAGAAGGTTTTGAAGGGTGGCCTCTGGCTTTTCAAAAACAGTATATTAGATTTGCAAAGATGGGATTAGGATAAAGAAAGTGATGAAGATGCATTTTACAGTCTCCTTTTAGGTAATAAATTTTGGGGCTGCTTTCGAACTGTCGCACTAAGGAGAAGGGGAGAAAAAAATGGAGCTCGATTGGATGTGGATTTGCTTGGTGTTAGAGACGATCAAGAGAGCATTATTAAAGTCCAGGTTCTTATCGATGTAAAAAGAAAAACCCTTGAAGAAAGGAATGAGAGTTGCCGTTTTTAATGGAGAAAATTACTAGGTGAGTTCAAATACGAGAGGTTGCTTATTATGTCCTCATTAGACATGATGATTGTGAGTGTTCATTTTAGCAGGAGCAACATGGCATTCTTAAGGCCAATCCTTATACTTCTAAGTAAAAAGCTGAGCACCTGGGTTAGGTGCTGGAAACCAAACCTCCCTTGCCATAAGCATGCAGCAGATTAGTCTGGTGGGAGTCAAAAGGAACGCATTCTTATGGCTGGTGATCAGGGAAAGTCGATAAACATCGTGCATCCTCTGTCCTCGTTACCAGTTTTGGAGCAACGAAATTTTGATGGTTTAGGAAAGGATTCAATTACAGGATTGCGCAGTGCTTCTAGGCACAGTATCAGGGATTCAAATCCAATCAATTCGAACGCTGCAGAGGTTTCATAAGAACATTTATTTTCATTTATTGCTGGTGAGAACTTTCAGAAAAATGCCCCAATATCAGCATTACAAGATTCATTGCGCAACTTGGATCCGCAAAATCTTTCTCAATCAGGTTTGGTGGAATTGCAGTATGAATACTTAATTGTTGTTCAGAAGACAGGAAATCTGCAACCTATCATTTTGAAGGCTGCTGAAGTGGAGTTACCAATTCCAAATAGGTCTCGAGCTTCAATGGACAATGAGCCTAGCTTTTGTTTAAGGACTTCTAATAATGCAAGACTCAAAAGTCTAATCAGGTTGGATAAAAGTAGGCAGCTTAAAGACAAGACAGGCATAAAATTCCACCACAAACATCTAATGAGTCGATACATACAACATCCGAGGGAACTCTGAAGAGGGGATGGAAGGATACTGAAGTAGAGTCGACTCCTGTCAATTCTGACTCAACAAGAAACAGGAAAAGAAGTGTACGAGTGATGTATCTGTTGAAGTGGTGGAGGAAACCACCATGATCAATGAGGCTTTTATCATGAAATTTCCAGGGCATGGGGAACCCCTAATAGTTCAGGATCATGAAGGGATTTTTAGGTCTCATCCCCCAAACTTTGTTTTCCTCATGGAAACAAAGAATGGCTCAGAGGTTGTTTCAAAGATTGTTAGGAAAAACCGAACTAGAGGCGATTAAGGTTTGGCTGGTGGTTTAGCTATTGGATGGTCAGGTGCTGTTGATATTCAAGTTATTAATCGTGACCCTTTCTTTATTTGGTATCGAAAAGAGGATTAAGATAAAAGAGTTGTTTGGGATCTTGTGGTTGTTCATGCCAGTTTTCTGGATGATGTTAGGGAAAATCAGTTTACCACTCTTGCAATCATGTTCATTTCTTCAAATTTTCCTTTGTTGCTAGGAGATGATTCCAACACAATTCTGTTTCAAGAGAAAAAAATAGGTGGGAATGCCT
>Ga0325404_1001528_pt1 | contig 24499 bp, 19 predicted proteins | sample PopdelMetagenome_18_FD_205664 | JGI IMG/M metagenome (GOLD analysis project Ga0325404, IMG submission 205664) | Populus deltoides microbial communities from Bellville, Georgia, United States - Xylem-Control-R1 | ecosystem: Host-associated > Plants > Phyllosphere > Stem > Wood/Secondary xylem...
TAAAATTCCACTCCATACTCTTGAAATCCTAGTTCAGGTCGTGCAGCAAGGAATTCAATGACTTCTCAAATTGATGAACTTGGGGATTTTGTCACGGGAAGGACTCAAAAAAATAATGATGAGTTTGCAAACGTTCTACCAGTGACGATGTGGATACAACTCTCTCTTTTGTTGTTTTCTCTGGGTAGCCTTCAACACATCAATTTGAGTGTTTTTTTCATAAAAGGTTGTCTATGCTTTTCTATTATTTGTCTCTCTTCTGTTTCTTTCTCTAGGTAGCCTTCAACAAATCAATTTAGATTTTCTCACAGCTGAACCGTGAATTTAACATGATAATTATATTTATTTTTAAAAATAATTTTTTTAATTTGTATTTTAATATTTGATTTGCTGATAATTGAGTTTTGAATTTTTTTTATTTTTAATTTTATGAAATTATCTTATTCTCAATTAATTTTTTGTATTATTATCAAATAAAATCATTTTAACCTTTTAAAAATATTTAGAAGGTATTTTTTTATAATATTAACAAGTGTTTTTTTTAATAATCATTGTTATTTTTTTTATTTGCTTTTTTAATTATATTATTAAATTAACCAAGTTTATTAAACTTATTCGACTCAATGATTTAGGTCCTAAGTTTTTCTTACTCCTTTAAAAACACTATCATTGTCTAAGTATCTTTTTTTTATGAGAAAACATTTGACCCGGTTTACAGTGTAGCGCGAATTACCTATCTAGTTATAAAATATATTAAAACAACATTTCATTGTAGTAATTCACAGTAATACTGAATTCTTTTTTCAATTTCATCCTCAAATTTCTTTTTAATTACAATATTTTATGATCAAATTAATGATTAATTTCTTAAATTTTGTTAGGTAAAGACAAAATTCAACAAAAGATTACTATAGTATAAAACAAGAAGAAATCTCATGTCTAATGCCAAACTCATGTGATAAAGTACTTTTTAATTCACTTATTTTTTTTATATTTTTACAATCTGTATAATTTTTGAAATTTTAGTTTTGGTTTAAAAGTTTATTTTTTTTATTTTTTATTTTTATATATGAAAGAGAAAAGAGAAAATCATCGAATAAAAAAGAAAAAGTTATTGTTAGTCATATTTTGAAAGCCAAATAGCCAGTTTTTATGTCAATGGATTTTATTTGATAAAAAAACCTCAATGATGATTTTTTTTTTATTTATAAACATGCCTAAAAAATTAGATTGAGCCCATTTAGATTTTTTTTATTCAATTTTTTTTTTTGTAATTTTGAGGTGTTTGAAGATTAGTAAGTTTATAGAGTGTTGTTGGGGTGTTTTTTCATGTCTTTTTAGGTAAAAAAAAATCTTGAAAATATATTTTTTTGTTTTTATAAACTTGGATACTAATTTTTTGGTCACCCAAAATGACTTGAAAACATTATAGTAGGCTATAGGTTATCTGTTGTCAGTCATTCACTCATTAAAAAAAGAGAGTACGTGACATACATTGAGAAGAAAAAAGAAGCACACCTATGCTTTTTAATTAAGATCAAGCACATGAGCTTAGTTTAGCATGTCTATGTGCCTAAACCTTTTTTAGAGGGCCAAGCATGTCAGTCTATCCAATCCCGCAAACCTAGCTTAGGTTTTTTTTTTTAATTTATTATTTCTTTAATTTAATTAATTTAAAATATTATAAATATATTAAATTCTTAGATTGATTAAAATGTATTTTATTTTTTTAAATACAATTCAATTTTTATTTTGTTTTCAAATAAGATTATATTATTCTTTTTTATAATATTAGCAAAGCTATTTTTATAGCTCATCATTATTTTTTTTTAAATCTTATCATGTTGCTTTTATGATAGAATACATTCTCATTATCAAATAATTAGTTAATGTTTTTTTTTTTTAAAAAAAAACAACTTTAGTAAGTCAATACATTTCATGATCTAAATTGCGAGTTAGTTCATACTGACATGGATTGATAGAAGATGTTGTTTACTAAGGTTGTGTTTGTTTCCTGGAAAGTGTTTTCTGAAAAATCACTTTTCAAACTTTTTTGTGTTTGTTTGTCATTAGAAAAGTTAGTCAACGGAAAACACTTTACAGTCAACAAAAAACACTTTCCAGTTAAAGAAAAATTTGGCTTAGTTTTCAGGAAAGTGTTTTCCTTTTATTTTGGGCGGAAAACACTTTCCGGGAAGTTGTGAAAAATTTAGAAATGTCATATTATTTGTTAATTATATCAAATTTGGTCATCAAAATTTTGATTGCTATACATATTTTTGTTTTGAATATTTATTTTTCAATTTCATTCCTTAGAATTTAATTTTTATATTAATTATGGTCCTTATTTTTATAATTGTTATTTGCTTTTTCTTATCATTTTTTAATTGAAAGTTTTTATCTATCAAATTTGGTCCTCATTCTTTTGATTGTTACTTATTTTATTTGAAATAATTTATGAAATGTTAATTATTATTATTTTAATTTTTTCATCTTTCAATTTTTTTGTATTTTTAGATTTGATCTTTATTATTTTGATTATTATTTATTTTATTTGAGATAATTTATGAAATTATATATTTCTTTTTCAATTTCATTCTCATTCAACTTTTTAATTTGTAAGATTTGTTCCTCATTACTTTAATAAACTTGAAAAAAATAAAACATTAATAAATTATTTTCCAGCTCATTTTCCATGACATAACTAAATACTAGAAAGTGTTTTCCAATTTATTTCCATTACATTACCAAACATCGAAAAATAATTCAATTTTTCAGAATAATTCACTTAAAAAAAACTACTTTTCAGCAAACAAATAGACTCTAAATATCTTAAAAAAAAGTATGAGTTGTGAGCAGCTTATGATGGCTTAGGTAAAAAAAAATAGATGTTATCTTCTTTATATTTGAAAAACAATGCTTTTTATACGTAAAATTCTAAGTTTATAATCAAAATCGTACTTGCAAATTCTAAGTTCAAATCAAAACCTAACAATGAGTAGATGTGGTGATTACTCGTCTATTTTCTTGATCAATAAAAACAACATAAATTGTATGCCATCAATAAAAAATAACTTATTTTTTAATAACATCCAAGTAGCTTGTTGCCATATTTCTTAGGATTCCTTTTTTTTTTTTATTTTTAGTTTAACGTGGGTGTCCGGGCCAGCTTGCGCGCACCTCGACTAATCCCACGGACCCTGAAGTTAACGACCATGTAAGTCTCCAGTAGCTATCACATGGCAACCACATGACTCGAACCTGAGACCACAAAGGGAACAAATCTCTTGATCCCAAGCTCTTATCATTGGACCACTTCCTAGATGGATTTAGGATTCCTTTCTTGTATTGCCTGTTGCTTGCTCCGTCCCATAAACAATATGTAACGTAATGATGCATTGCATCTTATGCAAGATGATTTCACTAGACTCTTTTATATATGTATATATCAGCACCGTCTGGGTCAACAAATTCTGCTGTGTTGTGTGCTTTGCTTCAGTAGCTGGATTTCTCTATATTTTCAAAAGCAGCCCCATTTATGAATGAATGCGTGCTCCAACTTAATTTTCACCCCCGTCTGTTAGGCCCATTTGAAGGTGGAGAGAGAGGGAGAGATGCAAGGATAAGAAAGGCTGGGATGTGCCATGACATATATACCAGGACATGCCCTTATTCCAAATCCTGGCAAAGCAAACCTTTCTACTAGTGGCTGGAAATACTTTCATCTTTTGATATCAAAAAACAAGAAAAGGAGAGGTTAATTAGCATCCCCAAGTGATCACCAAATTGGAAGGTCCAATTATCTTGATGTAGACAGAGAAAAAGGCCTGATGAACGCTGCTGAAAAACCCTTTTGCTACCCCACACGTTTTCAAGGAGAATATATTTTGTCAAATGCAATATCGGCCGCCCATTGATTGGGAAAAAACCTCATCAATGATTGAGTTTTTTCGCTTGCTGGCCTGTTAGAATGTTCATTGAATGGCGTGAGAATAAATTCGAAGGTCTAGTAACTCTTGAGGATCATGGGAGGGCATCTAAATGCTGCAATGTTGTCTCTGTGATCAATGAATCTCCCTGACTCCATAGCCCACCGGCGCTGTAGTGTTGTTTGTAGCTCTTGGAAAAGGGGAAAAAGCAGGGATCCTAGCTAGTATGGTCTCCCCAGTCACCACACGGCCCACCGGCACGCACTAAATAATTATACTTTCAGACTTCCACGGTTAAGGATAATGTATAAATATTGGATGGTTATTATTTTCCTTTTATTTTGTCGACGAGGAATCTCGAAAATGACCAAAGCATAGATAGGGCATCCTAAATTTCCCACAAAATACATTGTATTTATTCCTGACATTTATTTATTATATTTGGAAGAGTTTAATTTCCACCGTGTCAAACTTTAGTTATCTCAGTGGACAAAAAACCTAGAGTTACTATCATGTTCACCCATGAAAGGATTAACACTGAAAGGCTACAGATTTTTACTATTTTCTAAAATGTTAATTTTCTTAACCACCGAAATCTTTTAAATTGAATTCAATCCAGAAATTTCAAAGAAATTATATATTTAAAAAAATTAAAAATTAAATTTTAAAGGAAATTAAATCTTAAAAAATGCTTAGATTCAACTCCTCTAATTTACAATTTTAAAAAGAAAAAATTTAATATTAAAATTATGTTTTTCAAGATATTCATCCAGCCTTGTTTTTTTTTAATATAAAGTAATTCCTACAATGAGAGGTAATTAGGCTAATTCAAACTTTAAACACATTTACTTGTGATAAATTTCCATGACCTTCATGTATTATAGTATAAAGAACTAAGTTTTTTTTTTTTGGCAATCGTAGATATTCGTGCTAGCTTACTAAGTTTTTTTACCCGCAAAGATGCCATTACCAGTACGGACGACATGTAATGATGAAATAAATAGTAAGAAGACTATATATATATATATATATATAGAGAGAGAGAGAGAGAGAGAGAGGTAAAAATGAGAGGAAAAAAAAAAGTATAGAATTCCTCTCATTTTTACCTCTATATATATATATATTATTCATTATTATCCCTCGCTAGTCGCTACTGGTGTATTTAAAGTACACATTGATGTCCTAACCATTGTCGTTGCTTCTTCCAGTTGTACAAGCAAAACCATTACCATAGCCTTCTCTTCTTCCTCTCTCCCTCCCGCTTTTGATTAAAATATATATATCTTTGAAACAGTAATTAAGAAGGAAGAAACCATGTCTTCCCCGAGCAAACGCAGAGAGATGGACTTGATGAAATTGTCAGTCCTCTTATTCAGTTAGCTGCAGTTGTTTCTTTTTTTATCAGTTTTTGGTTTTGATTTTAAATTCTTTTTTTATTCTTTTTTGGGTTTTTTTTTTTTTTTTGGATTTTGAATAGGATGATGAGTGATTACAAGGTGGAGTTGATCAATGACGGTATGCAAGAGTTTTATGTTCATTTCAATGGACCCAATGAAAGTAAATCCTCAGTACCTTTTTCTTCTTCTTTTTAGCACATATTTATTTTCATTTTTATCGTCTTTTCTATGGGATAATTAAAGTGATTGCTTTTGTGGGTGTCTGTTATTCTTTATTCTTTTTTTTGTGTGTGTGTGTATACAGATGTTGATAAATGAAAATATCATCTGTGTTTTGTGTTTAATAGAATATAGTTAGCAAATTAACACCTCAGATGTTTTTTTTTTGTGAAAAATTTAATTTTTGGATTTCTGCACAGTTCTCTCATTCAACTGTTTTATGCAGTTTGTATATCCTAAAAACTTAAATGCCTTTTGTTTCAGAAAGAAGGTCACTTCTAGGAGGGTTTTTTTTTTTTTTTTTTCATTGCACAATCTGCATTTTCTCAGACCTTTTTAGCCCAATTTAGAACAAGTCTAATCCTCAAATTCATTTTCTTGTTGAAATTTTTTTTTTTTTACTTCATGTCCAATTAATATACCAAACTGGGTATGGATATTTTTGGTTTCAGCAAAAATAAGCATCTTTTACCCTTTGCTCTCATGTGATGGATTACTGCAGGTCCTTATCATGGAGGTGTGTGGAGGATAAGAGTTGAGCTACCCGATGCTTATCCTTATAAATCTCCCTCAATAGGTTTTGTTAATAAGATCTACCATCCAAATGTTGATGAAATGTGAGCAAACTAAGTATGAAAACAAGAATTATGATTTTCTAAGCTTTGGTAAATCACCGCATTTATTTGCTTATAGAGGAATACTAACTGAAGCTTAACATATTCATGGATTCTAATTTCAGGTCTGGCTCGGTTTGTTTAGACGTTATTAATCAAACTTGGAGCCCCATGTTTGGTAAATATTTTTGTTAGGCCTTTTCAGATAAAAAAAAAAAAAGTTTAAGCTGCTGTCGAGCTATAATGTTTTGGGTTTATGTCTCACAAGTTGATACACTTGTTCTCCAGATTTGGTAAATGTGTTTGAAGTATTTCTTCCACAGCTTCTTCTGTATCCTAACCCATCAGATCCATTGAATGGTGAGGCTGCAGCTCTGATGATGCGTGACAAGCCTGCTTATGAGCAAAGAGTTAAAGGTAGTGATATCAGTATCTGAAATTGGTTGGTCAACTTTTCCTGTAATGAAACATGAGAAAAGATCTTGATTTTCTTGTTCTGAATCAAGTTTCATTGACGATTCTACCTGCTCGGTCGAAACCCTTGGAGTGCACTAGTTCATTATGGCATACACACAGCATCCTAGAATATATGGTCTCTAAAGACTCAAATTTTAGAAAATCTGAGCTTTTCACCATTTCCAAAAACCTCAATTATCATGCAAGTTATAATGTTGAATAGATGCTCTTAAGAATTTCAGTTTAGCATTTGATGGCGACTGATCCTTTGAGATGACCACAATTGATTTCTTTGTTGTGTCATAATTTGAAAACTGAACTAGCAATAGATTGACTTGCCTCCTCAGACTTATGGAGTGTTGTATTTGAGTAAAACAAGAAGCTTCGTTTCTTCTTGAAGGTGTTAAGATATAAACCAGATCAATCAGCTTAATTTAAGTAGAACAAAACTCGTTGTTATGATTGATTATTTAGGTACACTATCACTGTCGAACCCTGAGCAGTGCTTCATCCTGTTTTTTCTGGTAATTCATCTTCTTTTGAAACAAAGTTGTGGACAAAATGAACTTCTACCTGATCATTCTCCAGGAGATGTATTCTTTTGTCAATCAGATTGCATATCTAACTTAAGTTATTATACATTGATATCTGATTCCTTCATTCTGTCGTGGATGTGTTCTCTGCTTTGCAATTCAACTTAATTTGTGCCCATTTAACGTTACCTCTACTTTTATTGGCTCCTCAACCAGAATACTGTGAGAAATATGCCAAGCCAGAGGACATTGGAGCTGCCCCAGAAGAAAAATCAAGTGACGAGGAGTTGAGTGAAGATGAGTACGAGTCTCTTGATGATGAAATGGCAGGCCAAGCAGATCCATAGCGAGCTGTTGCATGCCCTGCCAAGCTGTTGTATCTGTACATATTTCTCGCTTCTGTTAAATCAATCCTAGCAAACGATCTCGTTTATTGGGCAGGAAAAAAGAATCCCATGGCCTCTTTATCTGTTTCTTTTGTAAAGAAAAGCATGTTCACTTTGTGTTCCAGTCTTTTAGTTTTTGTTGTGCAATCCCACCTCTTGCGATTAAGTTTAAGCTACATGCATGCATGCATGCATGCAAGTGCCACCACCTATGGTCATCAGCATATCATGGGAGCCATCAGCAAAATGAAGATAAACTTCAATCAAATAGAGGCATAGCAATAACTACATGGCGCACATGCAAAAACTATGACTTTCTAAAATCTTGCAAAGAGCAGTATACAATGGAGGAGCAATGACCTACAACTATATTAAAAGCACCGGTTTACAGCACTGGCACAGGCCACGAAGGGCCACTTGTACACTCTGCGGCTGAACTCGACCACAAATTTTTCCATTAAATTATACACTATGCTTGAGAAAAATCATAAATGGCTTGGCCGCCTTTTACCAGCATCTGTCCTCAACCTCTTTACAGGATTTGCCCAACCAACACTCCCCGCACCACCATTTGTTGGTTGAGGTTGATTCACCCACCCTTGCTGATGTGTATTCTGCTGGTTCGGTCTCGCATCTTTAGGGATTGAACTCAAAATGGGACTCGTGATATTACGGCCCATGCTAGGGGGGGAAACTGGACCACTTGATCCAGTTCTTGACCTCACAACTGACTTGTCCCGGTCTTTCCTCTTCTTCTTGCAGATAACCAACTCCCCTGGATGCAGTGGAGAATCATCCTGCGGATATTGTTCTCGACTACTGCCACCTCCACTCCCAAGCCTTGTTTCCTTCTGGGGCACATGGACCCTCCTTGTGTCTTCACCAGTAGGAATGGATCCTCGCTGCATTGGCTTATGGGTAGTGCCGTTGTCAGGTTCTACATCATTTATTGACTTGTGTCTCTTGATTAGACCAAGAGCAGCTTGTTTTGGAGATGGAGCTGAAATGGAAGTTGATGATGGACCAGAGAAAGAGAAAGTATCCCTCGCCTCTCGGAAATCTGTGTCTGGAAACGCAATCTTCAAGATATCAAAAAAGAGATCATGCACCTTTCTTGCTTCAGTTCTAACCTGCATGGTGTAAACATCCCTTGAGATTCTAAATGATTTTGAAGTTTGACCAAGAGAATTAGCTTTGACAATAGGCATGATTGGGAGTTAAGGCAACTAATTGAAGCAATAGATAGAAGAATATCGCATAATTCCATTATTCTGACAATTAGCCATTTGTTAAATGATATGCGAGAAAGAAATTGGGAATTTTTATTCATGGATGCGAGGAAGAATTTTGGAATTTTCATTCATGGGAAAATTCTGAGGTAGGCATAACCAAAGGATAAGCTTTTTGCAAGCACAGTAGCTTCCAACCTTTCTGTCTTTTCCTTTAATGGGATAATAGATAGAAAGTTGAACTGCACCACATTCAGAGGTGATGCTTCCATAAATTTCCCAATTGCACCAATCCATTATGTAGATGTGAAAGAAAAAGAAAACCAACAAGAAATATATAATTGGACATGTTAAAATTACATATCCAAAATTTTATGATGGAAAAATTTTATAGATCTTGAAGATAACAGAGAGCACTCCAGAGATTGGTGTGATAGACACAAATTCCAAGCTGAATGATTGACAAATGTCATGCCATAAAAAAATTTCAATGACCATGTTCATGCTTCGAAAGGGTATCCAAGATATTGTCAATAGCATTTTCCAGAAGAAAATGTTAAAAAGAAGAGAAGAATTATGTTTAAACGCAAGTTTGGATGAGAAGTCATACCTCATGCGAGAACCCATAAAATTGCATTGCACCTTTTAACATGAATTGCACGTCGAACACGAGCTCCATTACTCCACTATACTCCAATCTGTCAACACGCTGTTCAATCTTACGTAAATCCAAAAGATTAGTTCCAGCACCACTTATGTAACCAGGATTTTCAATCCTCTTCCACAAATCAGCTAGAAGAGGTACAATTTGTTGCCCTTCCTTGTCTATTCTCCTTTGAAACTTGCTAATAACATTTTTACACTGCATAATTGAAACTTCCAGTTAATATACAGAAATACGATGTAACTAGAAAGACAAGTTGAAAAGAAAAGTCTACATTAAAGAGGAATACAAAAAATATAGTGTCAAGCAGATCTTGATTTTCTCCTGTCAAGCCCTCTTTTAGACAAGTATGATTTATCCAATTATATTATATTAACAAGACAAGATAAATTAAAATAATAAATGACCAAGTACATACCCTTCTCTGGATGACATCAGACATCTTGCCCAATGTTGAAGCACCACTTGTACTTGGAACTTTACCATCCCAGCTCTCTCTAGAGTGTTCAGCAGCATCCTCTGCTGGAGCAGACTGCAAATTCAATCTGCTAGATTTTGGTGAAGCCCGCAACTTAGATGTTTTGGCTATTCTTCTTGAAGGTAGATTTCGTCTACTTCTTGAGGAATCACTCTGATCATGCTTCAATCCACTGGGCTCTACTAATGCTTTCATTTCGGTATCACTCTTCAACTGTGCTTGATATTTATTATCCACTTGGAATGGCAACAGAAAAGAATCTCCACGTTGCACATCATTGCTAGACTTCTCCTCTGGCCTTTCAACAGTGAGGCGAGGTCGAAGCCGAATACTACGTTTTCGTTTTATTTTAGGTTGTAGAACCTGTTCATCTTCACCTTCATCACGATCATGTATCCAACTTCCCGATTGCTGGTGATCCATGTGAGAATCTCCAGACACCGCAATTTCCCCCTCTTCTAATTCATCCGGCTGTAAAATATTAATGGAATAGTAAATGGATAGCAAAACCAACCAAGTCAGTAACGAAGCACACGTATAGAGATAGAAGAAACATACCAGCTTCTTGGAAAGTGAACCTGGTCTAGCTTCTAAAGCAGAAAGAGACCCAAATTTCTGAGGAGAAACAGGAGAGATCATTCGTGTCATTCTTTGGCTGTCAGAGGATGACCCTGAGGAGCCAGCTTCATCTAGTGCATGATCATTTCTAGTGCTTTCCACAGCTTGGTGATACTCGTAGCCCCCATCACATGCTGGACCATCATCTTCTGATTGGTCCTTATTAACAGGTGGTGCCCCAACAGCATCACTGGATTCATCATCTTCAAATTCTCTAATTTCTCCCTCTTCTTCATGTGCAGAATAACCATTTCTCTCATCAGAACTTGCCTCAGAATAGTCTCCAGTTTCTTCATCAATTTCCTTGTAATTAGGAGACTTTTTCCCTTTCGGCCGCCCCCTTTTTCTTTCAGTTTCCATTTCACCGGATGCCATACCCATACCATCAGCAAAAAGGATCGCTTTTGATGGTTTCTTCGATAAGACAGCAATAGTAGCATCCACTTCTTTTGTACTGGCTCGAAGCCACTTGGGTACCTGGTCATACCTCGTCATCTCCTCGATCCAATCAAATTCTTCATCCATTTGATCAAATAACTCAACTTCATCTTCACTCCTGGCTATCATGCGATTTACCTCTTGGAGTGATGGAACATCATGCAAAGTTTCTTGATATCGCTCTTCGTCATGCAATAATGTCTCTAAAGTCATCCGCCTTTCCTCGTGTGTTGTTCTTTGGTCAAAACGCCCAGCATTGATAACCTCATCAGCCATGTCAATCTTGTATTGCTGGATATTGTTCCTTATAAGGCTCTCAATAGAACCCATATATCGATCCTTGCCAACAAGGTCATCTTCTAGATCAACTGTACCTCCACTTCTTAATTCATCCTCCTTTTGACAGCTAGAAATTTTGTTAACAACTGCTTCCATATAAATGACTTTGACTTCTCTTGTCTGTCCAATCCGGTGGGCTCTAGCAACTGCCTGTTCCTCATTCTTAGGATTCGGATCAGGATCATATATGACAACTGTGTCAGCAGACTGCAGATTAAGACCCCTTCCAGCTGCACGAATACTAAGCAAGAAAATAAAGCAGTCTGAACCAGGGCTATTAAAGTCCACAATAGCTGATTCACGATCTTCAAGGCTAGTTGTTCCATCGATCCTTCTGTACACCAGTCGGCGCCATTGCAAGTATTCCTCTAATATATCAAGGAGTTTTGTCATGGTGCTAAAGAGTAGCACCCGATGGCCTGTTCTTTGAAGTTTTATGAGAATCCTATCCAGAACCCAAAGTTTTCCACAAGATTTAACAAGGAAATCCTTGGATAAGTCATTAAAATACGGGTAATTAAGCAAAGGATGATTGCAAGTTTTTCGGAGCTCCATACATCTGTTATTTAAAGTTCTATACACCTTAGCCTGGTATGCTGGATTTTTTTGAACCCTGCGCTTCTCATCCTCAGGGTCAACTCGGATAGTGCCAGTAGATTTGATCCAATCATAAATTGTACTCTGTATAGCAGACATTCTACATCTCAAGACAATGGAAACCTGCAGTGCAGCCCTATATTAGAATCCATCGCTTGAAGACACAGCAGTATGTTAGAATCCACAACGTGAAAACATCATGATTGATGATGACAAATTAATGGCATACCTTGGGTGGAAGTGAACCTTCCACATCTTCCACGCGACGTCTGAGCATAAAAGGCTCTAAAATTTGATGAAGTCGATGAATTATGATAACCTTCTTTTCAGTCTCAAGCCAGTCATCCTCTCCATCATGCACAGGAGCTTCCCTTTGAAAGGGCTTCGAGAACCAATCATGAAATGCTTTACGATTATCAAAAACTTCTGGTAGAAGTAAATTCAGTAGCGACCATAGCTCCTTCAAGTCATTCTGCAGGGACAAAAATCAATCTATGTAAAGTCATTGCCAAAATACCTTTTCGAGGAAGTTAAAATTGAATTTCTGAGCCATTATTTTCTTAATATCACAATCTAGCTTCATACATATCAAAGCAAGACCGTCTAATTTTCATTTGTAAACCACAGAGATTCCAATCTCTTGATCATTACCTTGAAACCTTTTCACAAGTCTTATCCAAAATGTAAGAAGACATCCAACCAGGAATCATAATATGTGCAAACAGAAACATATCAGCAGATGTAACAGGTTCTCTGATGGAAGGAATTTTTCCTTGCTTTCCTACAAAATCATGAAGTGGGAAGACAAGGACATGGATACACTAGTATATCACAAACATCCTAGTCAAACATGGCCAGGTTTTGCAAATCTTGCTAATAGTCCATTTTTAAAACTTGGCATCAGGAAATGGTGGGATGCTTGGATACTATAAGCCTGAAATGAATTTTTATTTACTCTGCTACATGTCAGATAAAGGTGGCAGTTTGATTAAAAAAATCTCTAAACATCAATTTTTTCCCTTGTGTACACTGTTGGAACATTTTTACCTGCTCTTAATTAGTTTAAACAGAATTGTCATTTAGAAAGGCGATGCTTGCATGTAGTAGTTCATGATTTATAAACATGTTTTATGCAGCTAGAATGATTATTTGGTTAACGTAAGGTTCAGTAGAACAACAGCCTTTTTGTGAACAACAGTGAATGCACAGCAGCACACCGATATTAACAAGAACGACATCAAGGCTGCATTCAGGGTAAAAACACAAAACGAAAGGTGGAGAGATAGAAAATTACAATCTTATTGTGCTTGGAAGGAATTAAAATGTAAAAAAGAAAAGGTGAGTAAGGAACAAAGAACTGCAGCTAAATATGTAATTGTCCTGCAAAACAATGCTGATCTACAAAATCAAACGTGAAAAAGGCGTATCTATGTAAATCAAACTAGTAAAAACTGAAAGGATTTATTTTCTTGCATTTTGGAGAAAGAAAATGAGCCTGAGGAGAAAATTTTGTCCCCGTCTTCCATGGCTCACTTTTTCACTCTTTTCTAAACAGCAGTAATATCACCTATTCTTTCTCCAATTTTCTTCCTGCTTTCACTCTTTACTCCCATCTATCCTCTCCCAATCACTTTAAATAGCAGTCAGACCACAGAAGCCCAGACTACAAGACTGTTTTGTGGCGATAAGTTTTCCCAGACACACAGATAAGCATTTGTGAAACAATATTGTGTAACTGTAAAATAGACAGCTTTAACAGACCTGTAATGGTGTCCCTGTGAGAAGTAAGCGCCTCTGGCAGCGATATCTATCAAGATCACGGGCTAAAACTGATTCCCTGTCCTTCATTCTCTGTGCCTCGTCAATTATGATGTACTTCCAATCAAGTTTAGAAAGTTTCGTGCGATCATACATGATAAACTCGTAAGTTGTCACGAGAACATTAAATTTCATGGCAGAAACCTCCTACAGAGTGCCAGCAAAAGAAAGCTCAACAATTCATCATAAATCTGAAGAACGAAAAACAAATGAAGTAATGGTGGTTTTCTTACTTGGGAAAATAATTTTGCGCGCTGATCCTTTCCACCAACATAATAAATGCAGGACACAGATGGCAGCCAGCTGTGCAGCTCGCTCTGCAGCATGAACTCGGTCAGACATCAAAAAGCACTAGAAAAACCATACCATTAAATGCGGAACCAACAGTAACTAACCTTCCAATTCACCAAAACAGCATTAGGAACAATTATAAGATGTGGTCCATAGTTTCCTTTGAATTCCATTAGATAAGCAATCAGTGCCATCACCTGCATAGGAGCAAAATTATCAAAGAATAGCAAGTCCACATTAAGAAAAAATGTTCATTACGTCATCTATAAATTTTTCTAGTTGACTACCAAGCTGCCAAAAGAACTGAAGGAAACGTGCCAATACGTTCACTTTTCTTAAGCAAAAGACCAATAAGTTCATTATACAACTACCACCTCATATATAAGAATTACTCCCACATTCACATGCAAGTTTGCTAAAAAGAAAAAATGGGTACATGCATCATTCTTCTTTTCTTGACATGTATAACATTAGTTTTTAGGGTTTCACAGTTAATTTTCTCAACTTCTATAATTTAGGTTAAAACCTGCAATTTTATCTAGTTACTCCTTTTCTTATATTAAAAACAGGCTTTTAGAGTTAGATTGTTATGGCAATAAGTTCCTTTGAACATAATCAGTTAAAGCTCCAGGGTTGTTAAATACTTCTTGTTATTTAAAAGTGAACTTTTTCATAGGATACATACCTTGATATTATTTAATTTATATGTTTTTAATCATTGACACAACAGATTCATCTTTTAATTTATTAGATTTTTATCCTCGTAAAGAAAGTTTCTAGGATTTTCACTTGGTAATGAAAAGTTTCATAGGGTACTTTAAGAGTATATAAAGAAATAAAATCCTTTAAAATAAATTTATAGTTGAACTTATTGATCAACAAAAAATTCGATAGACCTTATTGGTCTGTTGCTTGTGAGAAGTGAACTTATTAATAGTTTTTCCAAGAACAAAGGATCCATGTATGTTTTCAAATTTTTCATTTTTCAAAAAGGATGTGGTTAAAGGCTTAAGCTTCCATAAAAAAGAAGCTTGAGCAAGAAACTTACCTGCACAGTCTTTCCAAGCCCCATCTCATCTGCCAAGATTCCATTTAATTTGTTGTTATACAAAGAAAGCATCCACTGCAATCCAACCTGGTGGGGGGAGGACCAAACAAACACACAGAGATCAGTAGCTTAAGAAACTTGCAACATAATAAGGCTTGAAAAATAGCAAAAAAAAAAGAAATAAGATAAAAAGGTACAGTAAACTTTAGTGACCTACAAGCTGATAGTCTCGTAAGGTTCCTGTTCGTAACATAGATGGTTGCCTTATGACCCTTTCATTCACTGCATGGGCAAGATTGTAATATCTGCTGACAACAGGGAATGACAAAATTTTAAACTATTACAATCAAACACCAATTTTGTGCAAGAAGAAAATATGGAAGTCAAATTATATGTATGTGAAGATTGGTTGTTAGATACATTTTGAATTATATTGTATTGCATAAAAGCCTCCATCTCTTGGAGCCAACTACCCCATCAGTACTTAATAAATTGCTTGACCAGTTCACTCCTCTCTTCAATGTAGGAAAAATGACAAAATAACTCAAACAAATAACTTACTTGTTAACAGATGAACTGTCCCTGGGTGCATTCATTTCCATAAACCGGTTTCTTATCATTACTTCCTCGCTAGTACAAGCTGCAGCTGCTCGTACTTCTTCTTCTGATAGGCCCTTTAATTAACAATAAAACTAAATGAAAAGGCAGTTTGAAACAATACATCACATGAAGAATATGAAAAGGAAATTTAAACATCAGAAATCACGAAAGAAAAGGGGGGATTTTTTTTTGAAGATAAATGAGGCATGTAGCTTAATTGTGCGAGAAAAATGTGAACATCGAATTGGTGGGTTGCAGAGAGAGAGAGGGAGAGAAGAATAAATCATGCCTGCAGTCGAGCAGCTGCAGCAGCGGCATTAGCTGCCTCCTCCACTTCCTGTTGATTCTTAGTAGCTGTTATTTTACCACCCAGCTTATGAAGATATTCTTCTGTCTGGGTCAAGAATGATGAGAGAACAGCATATCTCTCAGAAGCATCGCCTGAAATGCTAGTTTGTTGCTCCAACAACATTTCTCTGTACCTTTCAACATCATTGTTCTTTAATGCCTCCATCCTTTTATTCCGGTCATCATCCTTTCTCTTTGAAAATTCCCTCAACATTCTCTCATGGTATTTGGCAACTCCTCTGTTACGGGCAGTGCGTGAATCACGGATGGCCCAATGTGACTCAAGAAGTTTCTTGCGCCACTGCATGATGGATTTCAATTGCTTCTCTCTTATGGCTTTCTGAGAGGCCTGTACCTGTCTCGTCAGCTCCATCCTTTGACGCTCACATAGCCGAACAAACTTCCTGTATAGCCTGTCAGGCATTGCCATGATTTCCTGTTGCTGCTGATCAACTTCGTCCCTTAAACGCGCCTGTAGATCTAGAAGCTTTAACTTTTTCTCTTCAATCTGTAACCGCAACACAAGATCTGGCCTAATCCTTTTCCTCTCTAAATTTACTGCTAGGAGACCATTGATTTTCTTCAAATTCTCTAACCTTTTCCTGGTAAGCATTTCCACGCCTTCCTCAAAAAGAAGATCTTTGACATCATAGGCCAATGTTAGGTTATTATTCGTGTTAACTATCCCAGTTGACCCAACAGAGTCATGTTTCCTAGTAAAAAAAGGAAAATCAAATAATGGTCCGTGATACTTTCTGGTGGAGCCAGAATCTTTTGTCTGGGGCACAGTGCTCACTTGTGCAGGTTTCTTAGCTTGCGCAGCATCAGATGCAGGAAACTGTGGTGCAACACCCTTTCCCCTATCTGATGCAAGATCACTTATAACAGGAGCTTTCTGAAGTCCATGCTCACTCTCCTGGTCTGACTTGACAGAAAATGTAGCAGTTTGCTGCTCTTCCTTCCCAGAAGCCACCAAGGGCATGGGTTCCTTCATCACAGCTGGTGCCTTTTGCATATTAATGGTTGAGACAGCTGCTTTCTCATCGCCAGTAAAAACTTCCTCTTTAGAAACATTCTGTCCATTCATAGATGGCATTGCTTGTAAATCCTTATCATTGGACTCCGGATGACTTGCTTGTTCTTCAGGAATCTTTCCACCTGGCCTGTCTTGATTACTTCCTCCTGCAGGAAGAAGTTGCTGCTGCAGTTGCAGCTCAAGGGGTGGTGGGGCTATAGCTCGAAGAAGCTCTTGTGGAAGAGTACCTTCTCCTTTCTGTCAAGCAATTAAAAAAAAAAAAGTATGATCTGCTGAGTGCTTATTGAGTCAATTGAAGTTTTCACGTGTACATTAAAAAAAAATGTAAAGTGGCGAGTGAAAAGAGATTTCCAGACCTTCAATCGCCTAAATGCTAGAATTTGTGCTTTCAGAACATGTGACTGCTGTTTAGTGAACCCGGTGCGCTGTTGTGCCATCTGAACAGCTGGCCCACCTTGTGAAGAGAAGCGGTTGCCCGAGCCTCCTTCAGTAGAAGGACCAGCAGATTGTGGAGAAGATCGATTCGGTTGCCTGAAATGCCGTGCCTGCGAAGTTTCTGAGCTGTTTAATGCATTTTTTGAAGGCAAAATCTGATCCACACCTTGGCCTGTGTTTGCAGGCATTCCATTGCCAAGCACAGCTGTCTGTCGAGGAGGCGCTTGGTTCTCTCTGCTGTGAAAAGCCTGCTGCTGCATTGCGAGGTTGCTAGGGTTATTCACCATGCCTCCACTGGAAGTTGAGCCAAAGGGACCAGATGGAACAGTTTGCCTGGCTTTCGCAGTGCCAGACTGCCCAGAGACATCACTGGATGAATTAGCACGAGGAGAACTTTCACTTGCAATGGATGGAGAGGCAACCTGCGGCTTTGACACAAGGAGATGTGATGACTGCGCACCAGGATTACTTTCATTTGCCTTTAGTTGTGCAGCCATCCTTGCCTGCATGAATGGAATAAGCTGAGCCATCAAGTTGACATTTGCAGGTTGTGACAGATCAATGTTGCGCTCAAGTGCCCATGCTTGAATTGCTTGTAACTGTGCAGTCATTGCGAGATGGTTGTTTGCCATGTTTTGGATGGTTTGTGGGGCCTGCATGGGCCTCGTAACATTTGCAGGCATTAGTTGTCCAGTTGCAGTAGGCTGGAGTGGAGACTTTTGCTCATTCCTCTGATCAGAGGCTAGGTGCTGACCTTGTTCTACCTGCTTTTCACTACGAGAAAAATGGTCAGATGAGTTCTTAGAAGAGGATGCCTGAGCCTGATTAGCCGCCTGCATGGACATGAGTTCCTGCATTTTCAAATTTCCCATCCGAATGTCCTGATCCTTGCCAGCAGTAGGGCCCAGCATTCCTATTTTAGTTTGTTGCTGAGACTGCATTGCCAAGGCCGACTTTTGTTGGGCGGCCTGGAAAGCATATTGAAGATACGCCTGTTGCATTGGGTTCAAAGCCTGTTGCTCAACACCTTGATTCCTATTCTGTCCATCCTGAGAGGAACCATGTTGTCGAGCCAAATCAAAAAATTGCCTGGACTGTTGAGGCGTTTGCATTGAGCCTGGAGATGAAGCAAAATTGTTCCCTACCGTAACTCCTTGAAGAGCCCCAGCTTGATAAGCTAGAAGGGCTTCATTTCCTTCAGGTTTTCTAAGTAATTGTTGCTGTAATGCCTGCATGGACAGTTAGGATATAAAACAAACGTACCAAAAGTTCACCCGAAAAAAAAAATTCAAAATCCCCTTGCACATGAGGAAATCTTAGAACTAAAGACAACAATCATTCAATTCACTACGTAAACAAAATCGGATTCAGAAACAAGCACAAAGATGGTCAACTGAACATTAGAATCACCATTGCACCTTCACATTGCCAAGAATCTAAAGGAGAAAGCACTGTAACTGCATGCATGATGGATCTACAGGTCCATTTTTATGTCAAATGCACCATATACTTTCAGTAACAAAACAAAATGGAAAAAAAATTAGTTCCTCCATCCAAGATTGCAGCTCAAAAATGAAAGCCAACAAAACACAACAGGCAACTGCAACCATAAAATTAGATGGACTCCACCATGAACATCAACTACAATACTTCTGATGAATAACTTCATGATCCTAAACAAAAAAAGGGTCTTCTTTATTTTTGTTAAAGTTAGAAGAAGAAGAAGAAAATCACAAAATCCACATAAACTAAGAAGGAAAACCAGAGACATGATCAACTATAAATTACACATCGCCCAGATAAGGAATGCCAAATGGTAATACAAAATTCCCAGTAGCCGACCCGCGCTTAGTTGTCATTAGTCTTCAGTCTTGAAACAAAACCTCAAGCAAACATGGATGCTTAATTACACCTAAAAATAGTTTAAATGACCTAATCTTCTCCTAAATTAAATGCATGCCTAGTTTGCCTCATCCAAACTCATGATTAATCAAAAATTCAAATTAATCAATCACATTAATTACAACTAGAATTCACTAATCACATATCAATTAATCAAGTTTGATATATTGAAAAAAATAACCTTACCTGCCTAGGCTGCTGCTGCTGCTGCTGCTGCTGTACTGAATCGAACCCCAACTGAAGGTTCCATACAGCAGCAGATGAAGACGAAGAAGAAGGTGATGCTGCAGCGGATGAAGTGGACCCCGCACGCCCAGCCGGTCCCACCCGACCGGGCCCACCTCCTCCACCACCACCGGATTGCATGCAAATTTACTCTATAAACCCCTAATTAATCAATAATTATAAACAAAAAAAAATTCGTGCCCGGACAAAAAAGAAATCGAAAGATAAAATGTTGTTAAAAAATCCCTCCAAGAATTTTAATAAAGCTCCGATTTTACCTCCGATCGCAACGTTAGAAGAAGAGGGAAAAGGGAAAAAAAACAAAAACAAAAAACAAAGCTTGCTTCCTTGCTTTCTTTTAGTCTGTCTGTCCACTTTCTCTCTCTAGGTTTCGAATTCTCTCTCACTACAAAAAAGGCGAGAATATCGGTGAAACGAGGAAGAATGGATCCAGAGAGAGAGAGAGCGAGAGCGAGAGCAGATGATTGTTTTTCACTCTCACTGAAACTTGTTTTCTCTCTCGCGATTGGATTTCGAGAGAAAAATAAAAAGGAAAAGGAAAGTCTTAATTTTTTTTCCGGGTGTTAAGAGTCAAACAAACCCTAAGATTTATTGGTTTTATTTGGGGGTTTTTATTATTTTATTTTTTATTTTTTGAACGGGAAGGAGGGTAAATTGGGGTTGGTACCTGGTAATGAGTGAAGTTTTTCTGCTTTTCTATTTTATTTATTTCTTCTGTTAGAGTGGGGTCCACGTGACGACTACGGTTACAAGTTTACTAAAAGGTAGTGTAGAGGTTTAACCTTTGAGTCCGGTTATAATTACTATTTTGGTCCTTTAGTTCATGGAACGCGAGATCTCAAAATATCTGTCTAGTTCCCTCCGAGCGGATGATTATTTTTTAAAATATATTTTATTTATAAATATATTAAAATATTAATTTTTTATTTTTTAAAAAAAATTTTATATTAATATATTAAAATTATTTTAAAATAATAATAAATATTAATTTAAAATAAAAATAAATAAATAAATTTCAAACTTTTTCAAAAGCACTTTTAAAACACAAAAACAAACCTGTTTAGCATTGTAGTTGTTGTATGAATATATTAAATTGATTTTTTTTATTTTTAAAAAACTATTTTTGAAATCGACAAATCAAAATAATTTAAAAATAAAAAATAATTAATTTTTAATTAAAAAAATTAATTTTTTTTAGTAACAGGATTGGCCGGCGTTTTTAAATTGGCCTTCGCTTTCCACAATCAATTAAAGTCAAAAAATTTTTTTAATATTTTAATTGATTTAATCAATTTTTTATTATTATTTAATTTTTAATTTTTAATTTCATTAATTTTTTTGTTTTTCTGCCGACCAAGCAGGTGAAAAAACAAAGCTTAGTTCATTGCATAAAAAATAGTGCAATGCCACTACAAAACCGATCCAAGAAGGTTCCATGAGAAACCTGCCAGCAGGTTCCACGACTCAATAACGTGTAAGGAGAGTCTGAGATTGTGAAGCAAGATAAATATTAGATTTATTTATTTATTCTTGATTTCAGTATATTAAAATCAAAATAATTATTATTAAAAAATTATTAATTTAATATATTTTTTAAGTTAAGAATATTTTTAAAAAAAACTTCAAAATAAAAACAAAAACAAAAACTGTAGCAAACACCTATGTAAATTGTAAGCTTTAAAAAAGGAGAAGAGCGATATATACTCTATAAATTCTCTATACGTGAGGTATTTCTCCATGTGATTTTGAAACATACGGTGTTTCTCTAAAACAGACAAAAAGACTGGGATATTAAACTTTCTTTTCTTCCCGCCCTAACCAGACCTGGTCGCCGCGCACCCAACCATCAAGACAGACTCTCTCTTCAACTTTCTTACTCTCCTAGCCTCGTCTTTCATTCTCTTTGAAGAATTGGTCCCAGTACTCCTTCTCGATAAGTAAGGTAGGGTGTTGTTCGGTTCCAGTAATCGAGCGCTGTTATTCACAGATCTGGAGTTGTGTTCTATTGTTGATTTTGTTGCCTTCTTTCATAACCTTAGTAGCGAGTATCTTGTAAGTGTATTTAGCATATCATTTTTCTGTCAAATGTCGAGGAGGCCGTCTGCCCACGCCAGTGTAGTATTTACAGTTTGCTTGGGATAACTGCTGATTGCTATAAGAGAGTAGCAAGGGCAGACCCACCCGAAGCAGGGGCAAACCAGGAGCGTATCTTCCATCTTGAGATGGTGATTCGGTCCAGCAGCGGTGATGGTGAAAGCATCAGAGGCAATAATATGTTTTTTTTTTTCGTGCTTGTCTTAAAGGTCAAAGATTGAGTCTAATGAAGGGAAAGATTACTGCGAGCGCGAGATTATTTCTAAATCAAGATTAGGTCGAACCGGACTGGTTCAAAACTGATGAATTTAAACTGGTTTCAGTTTGATTTTGATTTATTTTTAAAAAAAATTGATTTAGTTATTGTTTTTGGATAAAAAGTGATTTGAACCGAAAATGTTTACTCCCATGCAAAGGTGCGCCCTTATTTGCTGGTGTGTAGGCGTGATTAACTTGACAAAATTTCATTTTTTATAGTTAATTAGCTTTTGAGTCACGTGATATGGATTAATCCTACCCTTCTTCTCAAAACTCCAACCCAAGTTGATAGATACTAGATTGCTGGGAAGTGTTATGGCAAGTGGTGAGCTAAACTTTTTTTTCAACCAAAAAAAAAGTTTAGAAACCTTTGTATTTTTTAAAAATAAGAAAAATTTGATGATTGAATTAAACTTGATTAATTTGATAATTGAATAAAAAAAATTAGATGATAATAATAAACAAATTATAAAAATATAATTATAAAAAAAATTCAAGCCAGTCCAATTAAATCTCTCTAACTCGTTATTTGAGAGGTTAATAAAATTATAATCAATAAAATGTCAAGGAATAAAATAAAATAAAAATTTTAATAAAAAAATTAAAAATCAAATAAATAGTAATAAAAATAAAATATGATATAAAATAAAATAAACAAAAACATTCACGGGGTGCAATTGTGGGCCACTGAAATGAAAAGCTCGGGAGCACTTGTGAGCTTTGGCTTATTTTTACTTGTTAATTTTTTTGAAAATGGATTGATGACTTATCAGCTGTCATATTTTGAATAAAATAAATAAGTGACATGTCACCTGCTAGAGCACGCAATGTGTAATCTAAAAACTATGATTTTAGCACCACATTCGTGGGTGGAAAATCAAGCACTTAGTTTTTTTGGCTAAAAAATCCAATCTCCAAGCGATTTCAATAAAAAAAAACACCTCACCAACACCCTCATAACACGCACAAACCATTCCATCTACTCTAAATACCTAAAAAAATAATCTAAAACTTGAAATTAAATCGGTTTAGTTTTAACTTTGTAGACTCAAATCTGATTTTTCATGCAACATCGAAACTCTAGATAATCACCATGAAGCCTCTCTCATCTTGTAGAACCCATAGACAACAAGAAAATTCATTTTGATGGTCGAAAATGGAGTGAAAGACGACTTCCTATCTTATAATTGGAATTCAACAACCCCTCTTTTTTACTTCTTTAATTAGAGACTGAAAAATAACACAGGCTAATTTGTATATCAGAATTGATTTTTAAAATTTTAATGGACCTAAATTGTTTGTGTATTGTTATTTTTAAAAATCAAGGATTTAAATATATTTTTTATATAATTTTTGACACAATTATCCATGTCTGAAGTTTTTTTAATTTCAATATTTTTTTTTTTCGATCCAACTCTCGACTAAAAATTCAAATGCAATTAGTTTTTAATTAGAATTAAGTCATATAAAATAAAACTTCAAGAAATAAAATAAATTATTGAAAAATACACGTATATACACATTATTTTATTTCAGGAGTGCGTGAACGGTATGGGCTCAACAATAAGCATCCCGTGACTTTTTTTATATTTGTACTTAATAAAAGTGTGTTTTCTCGAAAGCACATATCATGTATTTTATTTTTCATGGCTATCCCTGCGGTATAATACTTGCCTTGAGAAACAATAAAAGAGTGATAGAAACCAACCATAACAAATATAGGAAGTACCCACTTGAGGTTGTGGCCAGAAGGGACTTGTTTCCTTTCCTTATATTTGGATTCGATTTTTCCATGTATGATTGTCATTCCGTGATATTTTATATATCTATTAGGTTTGTAGTATGTTCAGTGGATCCGGAAATTCCAGCAGAAAAAGGAACTTGTTTCCTTCCTTTATATTTGGGTTCGATTTTTCTGTGCATATCTGTCATCCCCGTGGTGTTTTACATGTTCACTGGACTTGTAAGATGTTAATTGTAGTGCGCGTAAACTGATAAAAACATCTCAAATTATTAAAAAAAAAGATAGGAAGTACAAAAATGTACAAGTGATGCCGTGGATGACACCACAAATACATCGATAAATATATTCTTAATTATTATCATTATTATCATGGATACCTGTTATCAATTATAATTATCTGTTCACTTCTCTAAAATACATAATAACACACACACACACACCACTCTCGAGGAACATATTTCTCTGTTCACTTCTGTAGCAATATTTCTTACAGGGCCATTATTGAATAGGAATGTTTCTTACAAGACACAAAAACAAAAGTTTTCAAGCATCCCGAATGTTTGGGTCGATTGTCCAGTCCGGACACCAGTCAGAGGATCCAATTTCAAAGTCTCCCTTGATGACCAATGCAGGATAACTTCCTCGTATGATACCGGAGACGTTGTGTAGTGTAGGAGGACAAGGACTGGATAGAGCTGCAGCAGCAGCTACTGTCGGCCTGTCTAGCAAAGGACCTAACTAGAAGATTTTGGTCCTTCACTCGATGTATATCTGTTATTGTA
>Ga0325404_1001529_pt1 | contig 24488 bp, 25 predicted proteins | sample PopdelMetagenome_18_FD_205664 | JGI IMG/M metagenome (GOLD analysis project Ga0325404, IMG submission 205664) | Populus deltoides microbial communities from Bellville, Georgia, United States - Xylem-Control-R1 | ecosystem: Host-associated > Plants > Phyllosphere > Stem > Wood/Secondary xylem...
TCTGAGTATTTTCCATCTGGACTGCTGTAGTCTCCTTTGGAATGCTATTATGTTCTTCCATTTGCATTTTACCTTCTGCAAATATAACATCTCTGCTGATGACTACCTTGTGGGCAGTGGGATCCCACAAGCGATACCCCTTCACTCCATCAGCATATCCCAAGAATACACATTTTCTGGATTTTGAATCCAGCTTGTTGACTTCTTGAGTATTGTACATCACGTACACAGGACTTCCAAATATATGTAATTGAGAATAATCAGCTGGCTTTCCAGTCCACATCTCCATCGGTGTCTTCAGCTCAATTGCAGTTGATGGAGATCGATTTATCACATAACAGGCGGTATTGACTGCTTCTGCCCAGAATGACTTTCCTAGACCTGCAGCCTTCAACATTGCTCTCGTTCTTTCTAATAGAGTTCTGTTCATCCGCTCTGCCACTCCATTTTGCTGTGGAGTATATGCCGTTGTGAACTGCCTTTTGATACCTTCATGTTGACAGAAGTTATTAAATTCATCACTGGTATATTCTCCTCCATTGTCAGTCCTCAAACACTTGATCTTCTTTTCAGATTCAAGTTCCACCTGCGCTTTGAAAGTTTTAAAGACTGCGAGCACATCTGCCTTCCTCTTAATTGGATACACCCAACATCTCCTGGAGAAGTCATCTATAAATGATACAAAGTATCTTGCTCCTCCCAAGGATACAACCGGTGCTTGCCAAACATCAGAGTGAATCAGGTCTAAGATGCATTTGCTCTTAGTTGTTGATGTGCCAAACTTCAACCTGTGTTGTTTACTTGTAACACAATGCTCACAAAAGGGTAAAGTAACCTTTGTAAGCCCAGGGAGTAACTTCTGATTAGAGAGAACTTTCAAACCTTTCTCTGACATGTGGCCTAGTTTTTGATGCCACATCATCGTCTTCTCTTCTGCAGGACTGGCTGATGCGATTGACGCTTCTGCCACATGATGTGTTTCTCCCATTAATACAAACATGTTTGCAACTGTCTTTCTTGCCTTTAAAACCACCAGCGCTCCTTTGACAATTTTCATTATTCCATTGTCTGTTCAGATCTTACAGCCAAGACTATCAAATTGTCCCACGGACAAAAGATTTTTCTTTAAGTCTTTCACATGACGCACTCCTGTAATAGTACGAATTAAGCCATCATACATCTTCAATTTGATGTTGCCAATGCCAGCAATCTCTAAAGCATGATTATCACCCATGAACACTTTGCCTCCAGAGATGGGTTCATATGTATGGAACCAATCTCGATTAGGAGTCATATGCCATGTTGCTCCTGAATCTATTAGCCAGACCTCAGTAAGCTCTTCTCTATCTGTAGAGATTGTCGCTGCTTCACTATATAAAACCTCCCCATCTTCTGAGGTGCTCGCAACACATCCTTGAGGTTTTGATGACTCTGCAGTATTCTCTATACCCTTTTTAAACCAACAATCCTTTTTGAAGTGCCCTTTTCTACCACAGTTGTAGCATTTCACAGTCTTCTTACTTTTTGATTTGGACCTCCATTGCCTTTGACTTCCATTGGAGCCACGCTCTGTTGATCTCCCTCTTGACACCAACAATGCCTCTGCTTGGTTTGAACTATTTTTGTCTCCTTTATTTTTGCGCCTATTTTCTTCTTCCAAGATAGCGGCTGCAACATCATCAAAGACTAAATAGTCTGTGAGGATATTATTGGTCAAGTTGATAATGAGCTGATCATACGAATCTGGGAGACTTTGAAGTAGAAGCTCTGCACGTTCACTTTCCTCTATTTGTTGACCCAACGTAGTGAGTTGTGAAAATAGAGTCCTTATTGTGTTGATGTGGTCAGTCACCGCCATGGTTTCTGCCATTCGAATGGTATAAAGTCTCCGCTTTAAGAAAATCTTATTGTGCAAAGACTTGGACTCATATAGCTTTGTTAGAGTCTCCCATATCTCCTTAGCTATTTTCTTCTCCGCCACACTTGATATTACTTCATCAGCTAATGCTAAATGTATGTTAGCAATAGCATTGTCATCCATCTCATTCCATTTTGCATTATCAGTGATCTTCGCGGGCCGATCCCCAATTGCTGCCAAGCAATTGTCTTTCCTTAAGATTGTCTTGATTCTCATTTTCCATAGTGAGAAATTGCTCCCATTGAACCTCTCAATCTCGTACTTTGCTGCCATTTTATTCACCGTGATCTATTCAGTTATCACCATTTCACAAATCTGTAACGTATATAGAAATAGTATCGTGTGAATAATACTTCACTAAGTAAGTTCCTAGGAAAGATTGGAGGGGTCACAAACGGTCCCGTTTAAAACCCAATCTCCTTATGTAGAACTTCCTAGACTGTATTTAATCACCGCACTGACTTTCTATATACGCCAACAGTAACGTATGTGAACAGTACCGTATGGATGAATAGTGCCATATAGGTGAATAGTGTCGTAGACGTGAATAGTAACTGTATACACGAATAACTTTTGTGTATTAACAACACCAACCAGAAGGCTCTGATACCACTGTTAGGATACTGGCATGCAAACCCGACAAGATAAAAGGCAATGGATAGGATAAAATGAGAAATGAGACACACAAGAATTTACATGGTTCACCTAACTTGGCTACGTCCACGGGCAAGTATAGAAGGATTTTACTAAGTAATGTGGGAATTACAACCTCTCTCTAACAATAGGAGAACAACTAAAATCTCTCTATTACTAGGAGAAAACACCTCACTTACTCTCTCACAAATACCTCACAACTTTGTGGGATTACTCTCTCTTCACTCTCTCTTCTTTCTCTCTAACTTGGTGTGCATATAGGCTTGAATGCATTGCCTATTTATAGGCAAAAGTGAGGGTATAATGGTCATAAATTTAAGAGGAATATATGCCTAACAACTCATCCTCCACTCATACTCCACTAATTTTGTCAACTCATCTCCCACTCAAATCCCATCAATTATGCCAACTAATTAAATGGCTTTACAAAGAAAGGGTCAGTTTCAAGAGTAGAAATGCAAAATGCATCAGGTGGAAGTAATCGTAATACCAAACCCCGCTTGTCTTGAATCATAGCCCTTCCAAACTCCTCCCCATTCATCAAGGAAACTTATGTGGGTGTAATACCCTGTAAAACATGCCTAAAATCCAAAAGATTAAATTCCATGTGTAATTTAACAAAATCCCATAAAATAGGCCCTAAGGTACTGAGCCATTGAACTCCTAACACAATATCACAACCACCCAAAGTCAAAAACATAAAAATTTATGTGATAAGTGTTACCCTGCATGTGGAACGGAGTATCCACACATTTCCTTGTACTGCACAAACTGTCCCCACTAGCTACTCTCACCAAGAGTCTTGTTGTTGATTATGAGTTAAGATACACTCGTTGCTGAATTGAGGGGTCCATGAAATTATGGGTGCTTCCAGTATTGATGAGGATTACCACAGCACAACCATTGACATATCCAAGAATGCACATGGTTTTGGGGCTCGGAGAACCTGTCAAAGCATGAATGGAAATCTCGAGTGCTGTTTCTAGATTCACCTCACTTCCTCCTGAAGGACTATCGGCTTCTTCCAAAAGTCGAGGCTGTTGAATGGGTTGCAACTCTTCCCCCTCCGAATCCTCACATTCCATTATAAACAAATGAGCTAATTTGCATTTGTGGCCCGGCCCCCACTTTTCATCACAATTGTTACATAATCCCCTTGCCCTCCTCTCTTTCATTTGTAATGGGGATAAGCGTTGGATTGGAACAAGTGCCTTTATATCTGATGTCGAGGAGTTGGGAAATGGGCATGGGGAAGTAGATCCCAATCATGAACTCCGCCTGAAGGCGGCCACATTTTCCTCCTGCATTTTTGCCATTCCAAAAGCCACTGTGAGGTTAGAGGGATTTAACATACGAACCATGAAACGAATATCCTCTCATAATCCATTTAATAAACAACTGAGCTTGTATGCATGGTTCTCCCAACCATTGAAGTTAATTAGATAAGATCTCAAATTGGGACTTGTAAATCTCCACTGTTGTGGAAAGGCCAAACCTGGTAAGTAAAGGTTGTGAAACCATCCCAACTAGTGATGCTATCCGAGGCCTCTAAATCCTAAAACCAAGTGAGAGCTTTACCCTCCATGTGAAAAGAAGCAAAGAGGACTCGATGATGAGGGTTGATTAGCACGATAAATCCAACCATTGGATTCTTCACCACTGAACTTAAGAAAGTCGAGACAAATAGGCCGTGTTTGAATTCCATCATGTTCTTCAAATAAAGTATTTCGCACGTGAGACCTTAACCCAGATGGAATATCCTCTGTCTGCTTCCTTTGGGTATGGACCAAGGTGTCCACATTAGCAACCACAAGTTGTAATTGGGTCGTCAGCCTTCAATTGCCTGTTGCAAGGCTTCCTGATTTTGGTGCTGAATTTCTTGAGTTTGCCGAACTAAAGCCAAAGATTCTGCAAGTTGTGAATAACGTGTATTGTACCTATTAGCCATGGATTGAATGGCTCTGATACCCCTTGTTATATTCTTGTTAATAGGGAATAAATAAATAGCTACTTTGAGGAAGCTAAGTCCTCCGAGTAGTATTCTGTATGGATAAAATTCTAGATTTCTTTTTATTTAAAATGACAACTTAAATAATAGAACAATTACTGAAATTAAGTAATAATTAACAACCCATAATTAATACTACTCTATAACATTCTCTACCATAACAACCAAATAATTAACTACATAACACTTTTATTTTTTCAAGAACCACATTCAGGTCACCTTAATAACACAAAATTAATAACAACTGCGTAAAACATTTTAACATAACAACCAAATAATTAAATGCATAAAAATCCCACGTTTCCAATACCCATTCTAGATCACCTAAGTCCACGTCCTAACAGACCCATGACACCTACACCCCTTTCATATTATTATGAGTACGGCGATCATTCGAGGATCATTTATTCATCGTACCAACTTTCTATATATGTAACTAGTACTATATGTGAATAATATAATTGTTCAATAAACAATTTCAACTTGATAGCTGTGTTACGACTATTCCTGACAATTTTTCCATGAAATTTTCTTTCTGACTCCATCACGATTGATCTGAACATTCTGGGTTATCTCTCAACATTTAAAGAGACTACCAGTACCACCGATTCATTAAAATTAGTCTTTTTTATTTTTTACTATACACAACCACATGACTAGGTGCTCAGAGTATCCCGCTTCTACCTTTTTCCCAATGCATCTAGATATTCCAAATACCTTTTGATAAGGCTTGCTTCTCTCTCGGCAATTCAGCACAAGCATTGGAGTAACATATGTCGTTTCTTTTTTTTCATCATCATCACCTATCAAGATAACCTCTAAATACCCTCTTTATCAGGCAATCCATCTCATTAGATCATCTTCATAACTTTTGGTCCAAATATCAACAATCAAACCATATCATTGCACCCAAAACAATCAGATTAGTTGGAAACAAGTCTGAAATCTCATTAAATATTGGAAATGTCTCCCACGTTTTTCTTAATCATTGTCTCCCTCGTTTTTCTTGATTCAGACGACGACAAAGGTTTTTCATTCATATCTTAAAGACCATATCACAAGTTTGTGAGATTCGCCAATTAACTTTGACAATAGCAGCGGAAAAGTGGAACTGGTAGTCTAGCAAATTGCATTTTTAGAAGACAAAGACTTGGACTTTGAATTTAATGAAACAAGACAGGATTATAGCTATGCTGGCATATACTAGTGGTATCATTTTTTTCAAAGTGCTTTTTTTTTAAAAAAAAACAATATCAAAATAATATTGACAATAGTGTGGTTGGTCTTCGGAGAGACAGACTGTTCATGTGCACTAATTATTTACTTTTTTTTTCTAGGCTAATATCAATAATAAAAAAGATATATCTTATTTAAAAATAACTTTTTTTCAATAACATATATAGAAACGAGGAATAACTAAGTTATTATAACTCAAAACTTTTAAGGAATAAATATCATAACTATGGAGGGAGAGTCACCTAAAATATTTTATTTTTATTTGTCTAAATCTTATTTTCCACAAAATTATCACAATCTTTTATAAATAAAAATTTATAAAATTCTAATAATAATGAATAAAAAAGAAAATTTATTTTCTTTAAATAAAAAATAAAATTATTAAACTGAATCAAAAAATAAAAATAACTAAAAAAAATATTTTGAGAAATTTTAAAACTAAAGAGAATATTTTTTAGAAAAAAAATGGTATAAAAATATTTGAAATGAAAACTAAAAATATAGAAATAGTTTCTAATGACTCGTTAGCTATGGGCATTCTATAATAAAAATTGTTTAAGCAACTAAAGTAAATTAAATGTATGATCTTTGATGGTAAATTGGATGAGAAATCAAAATGTATGCTGCTGCCTTATAACTGTGCTGCAGGAGAATGCAACAACCAATAGTATGAAAAAGAGATAGAGCCTCCCTATGGCTGGCAATGCTGGGCAAGCTGCGAACGAGAGATCGTCTTCCGTTTCTATCCCCTGATCCTAAATGCCCTCTTTGTCAGAATGCTGATGAGTCTCATGCTCACCTCTTCTTCAATTGTAACTGGTCGTCTTCTCTTTGGAGAAAGACCAGACTCTGGCTCAAGATTCATCACAATATGCCTTCCTTAAGCAGAGCTACCCAGGTTTTACAACACACCAAAAAAGGGCTACAACCAAAAATGAGAAGAGTATCTCTTGCTGTTCTTGTGTATTTGATCTGGGAGGAAAGAAACAGGAGAATTTTGACAACACTAGCAAATCGGTTGAGGCTGTTTTCAGAAAATTTCAGATTCTATTTTACACTATATTGTATTTTCATGAAAAAAATCCCCTGGCTTACAATGTTGCATTCTGATTGGATTGGTTGGGGTTGTTTAATGTGAATGCACGTTTATCTTGCCCCTGCATGGTCTATCCTCTGTTGGCTTCGCATAGTTAGCGGGTCCTTATTTCAGGGGGAGTTTTTGATGGGCCCTTGGGGTTGAGTTCTTTGCAGCTGTGGTTTGTTGAATTATGATGGCTTCATGTTGTTGACTTGGTTCGGCATGTGAGAGGAGCAGCTGGATGTTTTTGTTGGTTTTCGGCTGCTTGTTTTTGGCTCTGCTGGCTGTAGATTGACTTGCCTGGCAGTTCATTGGATTGGCTAGTTCAGTCCCTCATGTTTGTTATATGTGTGGCTACTTCTGGCCTTAGGAATGTTTGTTTTATGTTTCTTTTCAATGGGAGCATGTTCCCGTTTTTGTTTAGGGTACTGGTTACCCTCATCTCTGTATATACTTTTTCTGTTTGCTACTTCTGTGGCTTGGTTACCTTTGATCTTAATATATTCTTACATTTGATCCAAAAAAAAAAAAGAGATAGAGCAAGTCACAGGGATTAGTTTAGGTACGCGTAAGCTGGTCTAGACACCACGGTTAAAAAAATAAACAAAGCGATTCTAATTGTTTTGAATCACATCTTGGTTTAGCAATTGAGAATAATTAGAAGGCTTCATCTATTGGTTAGCCAACCTTTTTCTATATATGTGTGTAGGGCAATATACAAAAGTAGTGGTGAAGATTACAACATAAAAGTATGTCTATAATATTTTCTATATAGGTACATTCTATAATATGTCCCCTCAAACTGAAGGTGGAGGATCGACCTAAAGCTTGAATCGAAAGGTAGTAAACGGAGCAGTAGGAAGCAACTTTGTAAGAACATCTACAAGTTGATCGTGAGAAGAGATAAAGTGAATCTGAATCTCTTTCTTCACAACCTTATCTCATACAAAATGATAGTCAACCTCAATGTGTTTAGTATGAGCATCAAAGATAGAATTTGCAGATAAATAAGTAGCCCCTAGATTATCACACCAAATAGTAGGAGCAAAAGCAGGATGAATCTGCAAATATCTGAATAGATACCGAAGCCAAATAACCTCAGCAGTGTCATCTGCCAATGAGAATTTGAATGAAGGAGCATGCATAAACTGACAGATTATGTTGATTGCAAAGTATATATCTGGTCTCTTAAAGGTGAGATATTGAAGAACATCCACAATCTGACAAAATTGTGTAGGATTAGAAAATAAAGGATCTGGTAGTATGGTGACTTTGGAAGTAAAGATAAGAGTACCAACCGGTTTGGAGGAAGTCATACCAACCTGAGTGAGGATGTCAAGAATATACTTATGTTGTCGTAACATCAGACCCATAGCAGCGGATTAAACCTCAATGCCCAAAAAATAATGAACGACGCCTAAGTCATGAAGCTTGAACTCTGAACTGAGTAACTGCATTAGGCGGTAAAGTATAGTAGAGTTGCTACTCGTAAGTAGAATGTCATCAACATAAACCAGAAGATAAAAACTAGCAGCACTAATAGACAAGATAAATAAGGAGGTGTCAACCTTGGAAGCATGAAAGCCAATAAAAAGTAGAAAGTCACTCAGACGAGTGTACCATGCCTGTAAGGCCTATTTTAAACCATATAAAGACTTATGCAACCGACATACATAAGAGGAAAGAGTAGAATTAACAAAACTTGGAGGTTGTTTCATGTAGTCCTCTTCGACCAGAACACCATTGAGGAAGACATTATGCATATTAAGTTCATGAATCTTTCAATTACGCAAGACCGTAATGGAAAAGACTAATATAACGATCGTTTGCTTAACAACTGGATTGAAAGTTTTAGAATAATCAATGCCTTTTTGCTGAGTAAACCCTCTAGCAACCAAACATGCCTTATATCCCTCAACACTGCCATCCACATGATGTTTTATCCTGTACACCCACCGACTACCAACAACATTTATTAAAAGATGAAAGGGAACCAAGAACTAAGTGTTATTAGAGTGTAAAGCCTAAATTTCATCATGCATAGCACCATACCATGCCTCATACCTATCAGCATCAGAGAATGCAATGGGCTCAGAGGTAAGAGAGGACATTACCCGAGAGATAGGTGCAGCAAAGGAGGCTGCAGATGCTGTGAGAAGTGTAGTTTTCAGCAGTTGTGGGCAAAGAACCATCAGATGCTGACAAACGACAAACCGAGGAAGAGAAGAATCTGAACTGGGAAGCTGATAAAGTAGATAAGAGGAGAGATCAACAAAGAGTTACTGACCTACAAGGGAATCTGTCAAAGGACTGGAGCTCATAACAGTAGATGTAGGAGAGCCTGCCGTAGAATCTGTGCTTGCTACAGTAACAGACCTAGAAAGATGCAATTTTGAAGGAGGAGAACTTATTCCTGCATAATGATCATCATAAAAACATGTAGATGGTGACATAAGGTCAAGGCTGGGTGATGGTGGTATGGTGGTAGACAAGGTTGGGGAACAGCGGCTGTTTGTGTAGAGTTGGAGGTACGGCAGATCTACTGGTAGGGGTGATTGGTGAGTCATTTAGGTGAAAAACTGGGGAGGTAATCAAGGTGGGCAAGTGTGTAGGCTGAGTATATGTGGCTATGAGTTGAGCTATCTGTTTAGATTTTGCAAACGGAAACATGCTTTCATAAAAACGAACATTACAAGAGATATATATACGCTGAGACACTAAATCAAGACAATGATAACCAAGATGAGAGGAACTATACCCTAAAAACACACATGAAGATTAACAGAAATCCAACTTATGAGCATGGTATGGATACAAAAAAAAAAAAAAAGACACCCAAATGTACGTAGAAAATCATAATCAGGAGTACAATGAAACAGACATTCAAAAGGAGACTGGTTTTGGAGGACAAGTGGCACAACCCAAATCCCGAGTTCATCCAACAACGCAGGAGTAGTGTTGAAAGGACACTCCACCTATGCTAAACCTCAGAACGAACATATCAAAAGAATACGCAGCATTTCATAATCTTTAGAAATATTATATTATTCAAAACTAATGAAACCAAATGATAGTTCAAAACTTCTCATCAGTAATCAAAACAAAAACAATAATCCATAATACTCATTACATTATCAAAATCCAAACTTAATTAAAATAAGGTAACAGTGGAAAGTCTAAGACATTGAATTAAAACTAAAAGGAAAGCCTTGTAAAACAAGCAAGGTATCCCGACCAAAATTCAAGAAGCAGGAACACTCAACAAAGTCCACTTGCTATTAGAAACTAAGAACCTGAAATAATATTAAAAATAAGAGGTGAGTTCAACCAACTCAGTAAAGGAATAACATTTAATATATTTTTTAGATTTTTTAGATATTAATAGTTTGCAAGTCAATTTTATCTTGATATACATATACATATACATACTAAATATATTATCATAAAGTAGTGAAATACATGTCAGAGATTAGATGACATCCGAAGGTGACCAAATAACACCCGAAGGTGACCATTATGGGATGATCAGTCACCACAGGCTTATGCCTCTCTCACCAGCTAGGTATATAAAATATTATGCGCACATAAGCTAACTACTCTCTGTTAGCATGGAGTTACTGATAAGTCCTATATCAAGGCATAATAGATTTCGCAGAATCATCAAAGAAATGTATCTCAGATCAAATAGAATTTCGTTCAACAAAATGCGAGTGCAAATTCAAGAATAAATGAGTACTTGGAAAATAGAGCAACATATATAAATATTCAAGAGATTAACAAGTCTTACTCATCATATAATCAACATACATATTTATTTATATTATATGCATATTAAAGATTATTCCACTCAGTTGAAAAATATAGAACTAAAAGGAATATCAGATGAAAAGACTCGAAAATTCTATTGAGTATCATTAGAAGAACCTACAACAGTATACAAAATATACTAAAAAAAACAACCCAAAAGAACACAAATAAAAGATTCCAATGCATAAAATAAAACCAGATTTAGTCTCCTAAGTTTAGGGACTAAAACGATAATTTTCCAAAACAGGGACCAAAATGTAATTTTACCAAAATTAGGACCAAACTGTAAATATATAACCATACTAAAATTTCACCCATAAACCATCCTCAATTCTGTCCAAAATGAACCAGGGACCGAACTGTAATTTTCATAATGTTTATGGACTAAAATGTTAATTCCTAAAATTGAGGGACCATACTGAAAATATGCCAAATCAATTCTCAAACTGAGATTTCATCATCTTTAACCTCATAATAAAACTATCCAGAATTTCAAAATACATTTAGGGGTCAAATTATAATTTTACCAAAGTTTAGGGACTAAACTGTAATTTTTATAAATTAGGGACCAAAAAAAATTTTCATCATCTTCAACCTCAAGACCATTCTGTCCAGATTTTCCAGCAAGGTTGAAATGAATTTCTTAACCCATTAAAATCTATTTAAACAAATCAATTTACAAATACTTATTTCTAACAACATACTCAAAACCAATCACTTAACATTAAACCCTTAATAATCATAAATTAGTCTTAACAACATAAACTTCAAATCCTTATAAACTCTAATCTCTTCTTTAATAATTCCATAAACAAACCATAATCGAAAGTAATATGAAAGAGAACCACTTACTTGTTACTTCCACCTGTCTTGAACAAAAAACTCAACATCAAAAACTAAAATTCTTGGTTTAATGAGGAAAGCGTCATGGCGACCATAAGAATTAGAAAAAAAAATAAAGTAATTCCCTTGCAACTTTTTCTTATATACCTAGGTTAACTTAGGTTGGGTTTGGGCTGACTTAGACTTGGGTTTGAGCCAAAACTTTGGGTCAACAAGAGTAGGCATGTAATTGATGAGATATACTAATGATTGAAACACATAATTCCAAAATAGTAACAGGGCACTACATTATCCTAGAAGGGTAAAACTTGTTTCAACAATATGATGATGGCAACGCTTAATGCTGCCACTTTGCTCATCTGTATGAGGAAAAAATAACCTGTGATGAATACCAATAGTTTGAATAAAATTGTTTAACTTGCGATATTCACCCCCCAATCAATTTGAACAGATTTAATTTTACGGGAAAACTGATGCTCAACAAGCAGTTGAAAATGTTGGAATATAGAAAACACACCAAATTTGGCAATAAAAGGATAATACCATATATACTTTGTATGTGCATCGATAAAGATAACAAAGTAACAAAACCATCAGAGGAAAACATAGGAGCAAGGCCTCAAACATCACTGAATATTAAATCAAGTGTAGCAATAGTTTTATGACCCGTAGGTCGCAATGACAAACACGAAGACTTGCCAAGCGGACAAGAGCACATTATTTTATTTTTGGAAACTAACAAATTGAAAATACAGGAAGTAGGATGACCCAATTAACAATGCCATAAATCAGCAGTCGTAGAGACATGAGGAGATGAATAAGCTTGAGGAATAGTGGTGACAAAAGACTTAGAGAGAACATATAAGCTATCATTGCTCTGACTGGAAAGGAACACTATTTTGGTGGTGAGATCCTTTACATAAAACATAGAGGCTTGAAATTCAAAATAAACATTATTATCATGTAAAATTTTTGAACAGATAGCAATGGTTTGGTAATATGAGGAATATGAAGAATATTAGATAATGTAAAGATGTGTTTAGGGGAACATAACATGGTATGGCCAATATAGGATATGGAAAGACCCTTACCGTCACCAACATGCAAGTGATCATTACCAAGATAAGGTGCAGAATCAATTAGAGTTGCAAGATCAGGAGTGAAGTGTTGGTTCATACTAGTATCTGGGAACCAAGTAGAGGTAGAAACGGAGCCACCAGCAAGATGAGTAGAAGGCTGATGACTGCTGCTGTGAAACTGGGCACATTGTGGGGCGATGTGGCCGAAGAAGAAGCACAGCTGACACTTGACACTTGACATTTTGCTCAAAAGGCCAGTGAGGAGGCCACTGCCCAAAACTAGTAGACCATCTAGTCTACTACCAGTTACCCTGCTTCTAGTCTGCAGGAGCAAAGGAATGAAAACCACAAAAATCAAATGTGTTTGCTGTTATACTGACTATTGTTAGGGCACTAGTTGTCATGTGAATGACCTCTGTTATGGCTAAAATCAGACCTATATTAATGCTTGGCAAAGTGAGCAGAGGGTAACAGAGATGGTGTGAGCAACAGAGGTGGATTTGCAACCATGGATGGACGAGAAGTCTTGTGTAGAAACTCATGAGTAAGAAAATGGCTATGAAGGTCAACGTATGACAACGGTTCTGTTTTGATCATGAGACTGGTTACCAAGTCTTTAAACTCACCACAAAGATCATGAAATATATAGAGATTGAAGTCTTTAAGAGAAATAAGGCGACCAGCAGTAGGCAATTCATCAAATAATGTATTGGCATGCTGTATATATTGAGCAATGGAGGCATTGCCTTGCCAAAGATCTTGAAAAGACCCATAAAGTTGCATAATATAAGAATTCGACAAAAAAGCGAGCGCTTTCTCAAGAGTGCGCCAAACACAAGAAGAAGTCTGACATTCTACCATAATATGCAATACATCTATGGAGAGAAAAGAGAGTAATGCGCTTAAAATAAGTTGATCATATTGCTTCCAATAAAGAAAGGAGGGGTTGATTGCCGAAGAAGATCCATCAGAACTATCAGAAACATAAGAGGAAGGACACGACATGGAGGCATCGACAAAGTGGGAAACACTTTGACCAAGAAGATATGGCTTGATCTGCATTCGCCAATAGTGATAATTGGTGTTTGTAAGCTTCAATGAAACCACTTACTGAGTGTTGGACAAAGCAACGATAAAAGGAGTGGATGTCCCTATGATATGAAGAGGGACGACAGAAACATGGGAGAAGGAGCCATGGTGTTGCTCTGTAGGCGAGGACTGCTGCTGGTGGGAGAAAGAACCAGTAGCAACAACTTCTAATTGGCTAGCTGGCTAGGCTGTACCACTGGTGTGGTGAGGGGAGAGGGCGGCAACAACAGTAGAGTCCATAGCAAAAGGGAAGAGAGAGTTCTGATTGCAGAAGGCTCTGATACTAAATTGAGAATAATTAGGAGGCTTAACCTATTAGTTAGCCAACCTTTTCTGTGTGTGTGTGTGTGTGTGTAGGGCAATATACAATAGCAATGTTAGAGATTACAATATATGAGTATGCCTATAATATTTCCTATATAGGTCCATTCTATAATAGCAGTCAAAAGCCATTATAATGAACACATTTCTTTTTAGCATTTAAATAATTATACAATTTTTTTATGTATTACATTTATTTTAGTCATGGATGACTTAATTATGCTTGTCCAAACTTTGGCATCTTTTTTTATTATTTAGTATTTGAAAATTTAATTTATACTTCAATTTAGTCTCACTGTTTTGAATCAGGTTATGATTATCCAAACATTGGCATGTGTGGTGGAAGACTTGGACTTTAAACTTGGATGGGGCACCCTATATAAACTCCATTGCTTCACTTATTTGCTCATTAAGAAAACCAAAGATTAATTTAGTTTAGAGAAATATCGTTAACAAAAAAAAATTGGCATCACATGTGTGTTTCTTAACCATACAGATGTTTTTCCTCTTTTCTTTGTTTCATCTTAGAGCATGTTATTCTTCTCCTTTCATGCAACCTCTATGCAATGAGGATGAGAGTTATGCCTTGTTGTAGTTCAAGGAAAGCCTTGTCATTAATGAGTCTACCTCTATTGATCCTTTTGTTTATCCCAAGTTTGCATTATGGAGAGTTGATAGAGAAAGTTGTGATTACTGCTCTTAGGATGGTGTTGAATGTGATAAGGACTCTGGTCATGTGATTGGCCTTGACCTAAGTAGCAGCTTTCTATATGGATCCATTAACTCTAATAGCAGCCTCTTCCACCTTGTTCAGCTTAGAAGGCTGAATCTTGCTTACAATGACTTCAACAACTCCAAAATCCCTTCTGAGATTCAAAATCTCTCAAGGCTATTTGATCTAAATCTCTCGATGTCTGGCTTTTCTGGTCAAATTCCAACAGAGATCTTAGAGCTTTCCGAGTTGGTTTCCCTTGACATTGGATTAAATCCTTTGAAGCTCCAAAAACCTAGTCTGCAATATTTAGTTGAAGCATTAACCAACTTGAAGGTACTTCATCTCAGTGGAGTGAACATATCAACTAAGGTACCTCAAATCATGGCAAAATTATGCTCTTTGTCATCTCTATTTCTCAGAGATTGTGGATTGTTAGGAGAGTTATGAAGAATGATAATAGTTGATATTGAGGGAGAGTGTTGAAATTCAATATCAACTAGCATTTAGAGTTTATAAGAATTTTAATATTAGCTAAAGGAGGAACCTTTGATGGAGAAGGATTTGTAAAAAACTAGTTTATTACAATCCTTGTTTAATTAGATTGTTAGATTGCTTATTAGATTAGGATTTCCTTTGAATAGTTTAATTTTTTGATTAGCTAGTACTTGAGGGCTATAAATAGGCTTGTAATCTTAAGCATTATACACAAGTTGAGAGAGATATAAAGAAGAGCTAGAAAGGTGTATCTTTTGAGAGAACTCTTAACACGGCGAGAAGCATGCTCAAAACTAAAACAATGCCTAAAGAGTTTCAAGCTGAAGCTGTAGATTGTGTTATCTACTTGTCAAATAGATGTCCTACTAAAAGCTTGAATGACATTACTCCACAAGAAGCATGTGTGATGGAATTTGTAATTTAATTTAATCTCAGTGTTTTGAATCAAATTATGCTTGTCCAGATATTGGCATGTATGATGGAAGACTTGGACTTTGAAATTAGATAGGGTGCCTTATATAAACTCCTTTGCTTTACTAATTTGCTCATTATGAAAACCAAGGATTAATTTAGTTTAGAGAAAGATCATTAACAAAAAAAAATTGGCTAGTTTAGAGAAAGATCATTAACAAAAAAAAATTGGCATCGCTTGTGTGTTTCTTAACCATACGGATGCTTTTCCTTTTTTTGTTGTTTTGTTTCATCTTAGAGCATATTGTTCTTCTAGAAGAAAACCAAGTTTCTCTCACTTGAAAGTTTTTTGGAGCATTGGTTATGTGCATGTAGATGATCAAGTAAGGACCAAGCTAGATGACAAAAACAAAAAGATGATTTTTGTGGGCTATGACCAAAAGTCTAATGGATACAAGTTATATAACCCTATTAAAAGAAAGATGGCGATTAGTAGAGATGTTAAGTTCAATGAAGAAGAAGCATGGGATTGAAAGGCAAATGATGGTGATAAATATGACTTCTTATCAATTCTTGATAAAGAGGAGGAAAGATATAAAGATCATCAAGAACCTATAGTCACACCTCCACAAACACTAATGAGCTCAACTTCTTCTTCTTCTTCTTCTTCTTCTTCTTATAATGAAAGCTTAAGTAGTGGCACTCCACCAAGTCCACTAAGAAAGATGAGGAGCCTTGATGACTTATATGAGGTATTTAATCCTATTGATGATGGAACACTATATTGTCTTCTTACTACATGTGATACTATAGTGTTTGAAGAAGCAATAAAGGATGCAAAATGGAGAATTGTTACGGATGAGGAGATTGCATTAATTGAGAAGAATGAAATATGGAGATTGATTCCTAGACCAAATGAAAAGAAACCAATAGGTGTCAAATGGATCTACAAAGAAAAAAAGAATGCTAAAGGAGAAGTTGACAGATACAAGGCATGTTTAGTGGCAAAGGGCTATAGTCAAAAGCATGGGATTGACTATGAAAAGGTTTTTGCTCTTGTTACTAGATTAGAGACCATTCGATTAATCATAGCCACCGTTGCCCAATATAGATGGAGAATTTATCAAATAAATGTCAAATCTGCCTTTCTTAATGGCTTTCCTAAAGAAGAGATCTACATTGAGCAACCTATGGGTTATGAAGTAAAAGGACATGAAGACAAGGTTTTAAAGTTAAATAAAGCCTTGTATGGATTGAAGCAAGCCTTAAAGGCTTGGTATAGTCACATTGATGGCTATTTCTTGAAGAATGGATTTGTTAAGTGCCCCTTTGAATATGTTATCTGTGTAAAGATCAAAGAGAGTAGTGATACACTTATTCTATGTTTGTATGTGGATGACTTAATCTTTACAAAAAATAATCCAAAAATGTTTGAAGACTTCAAGCAAGCAATGATCACGGAGTTTGAGATGACAAATATTGGTCTTATGTCCTTGTATGGATTGAAGCAAGCCTTAAAGGCTTGGTATAGTCACATTGATGGCTATTTCTTGAAGAATGGATTTGTTAAGTGCCCCTTTGAATATGTTATCTGTGTAAAGATCAAAGAGAGTAGTGATACACTTATTCTATGTTTGTATGTGGATGACTTAATCTTTACAAAAAATAATCCAAAAATGTTTGAAGACTTCAAGCAAGCAATGATCACGGAGTTTGAGATGACAAATATTGGTCTTATGTCCTACTACTTAGGGATTGAGATCAAACAAGGAGAAGATGTAATCTTTGTGAATCAAGAGAAGTTTGTAAGGGAGATTCTCAAGAAATTCAAAATGAAGGATTATGCAAAAGTGAATACTTTAGTCGAGTGTGGAGTGAAGATGTCAAAAAATGAAAAGAGGAGAAGATAAACTCTACAACATTCAAGATTTTAGTTGGGAGTTTGAGATATTTAACATACACTCGCTTGGATATTCTTTTTGGAGTAAGACTTGTGAGTAGGTTTATGAAGACACCAACTATAACTCACTTCAAAGCCTTAAAGAAAATTCTATAATACATTAAAGGTACCATAGATTTTGGCTTTTTCTATGGTTATTCTAATAGCTTTGATCTTGTGGGTTATGGCGATTGTGATTAGACAAGAGATATGGATGATCAAAAAAGTAGTAAAGGTTTTGTTTTCTAAATGGTAGACAACTTTCATATGGAGTTCAAAGAAGCAATCTATTGTCATATTATCTACTTGTGAAGCTGAATATGTAGCTACTTCAACATGTGTTTGTCATTCCATATAGCTAAAAAGATTATTAAAGGAGTTGTGAATATCACAAGAGAAGCCTACAAAGATTTATATGGACAACTTATCAGCCATTGCATTAGCTAAAAATCCAGTTTTTCATGACAGAAGTAAGCACATTGACATAAGATTTCACTATATAAGAGATTACATTGCAAACAAGGAAGTTAAAGTCAAGTATGTGAAGACTCCAGACCAACTCGTACATATTTTCACAAAAGCACTCAAATATGATGTTTTTGTAAAGATGAGAGATATGTTGGGAGTTATGAAGAACAATAACAGTTGATATTGAGGGGAAGTGTTGAAATTCAATATCAACTAGCATTTAGAGTTTATAAGAATTTTAATATTAGCTAAAGGACGAATCCTTGATAGAGAAGGATTTGTAATAAACTAGTTTATACAATCCTCATTTAATTAGAATGTTAGAATCCTTATTAGATTAAGATTTCCTTTGAATAGTCTAATTTCTTGATTAGCTAGGACTTGAGGCCTATAAATAGGCTTGTAATTGTAAGCATTATACACAAGTTAAGAGAGATATAAAGAAGAGCTAGAAAGGTGTATCTTTTTAAAGAACTCTTAATAAAATTATCATTCCTCTCATTCTTTATCTTGTTTTTTAGCCTTGTTCTTATAATTAGTTACCACACCCTATCCTTCTTTTTAATAACATTCTCAATCTTGAACAAATAACACAAATGATGTATTTCCTTATCGGTTAGGTGTTCTTCCTGATTTAAAGGTTCTGATACTGAGATCTAATGGGCTCTATGGTGAGATTGGGAAACCTAAAACTAACATTGAATTCCCAAGGTTATAGATTGTTGACCTTTCCAATAACAGTTTTAAGGGTAAGTTGCCACTTGAATATTTCTAAAATTAGACTGCCATGAAAATAGTCCACAAGGAACACTTAATTTACATGAATGTAGACACAAGTTTCCAAATATCTGATTATACAATGAGAATTCATTATCACTTCTCAATGACAATGATAAATAAAGGTGTGATAAGACTACATGAGAAGATCCAAGATAGTCTTAGTGTTATCGATCTCTTAAGCAATGGTTTTGATGGAGGAATTCCAAAGGTCCTTAGAGATCTCAAACCACTTTATCTTCTCAATCCCTCTAACAACTTTCTCAGTGGTCGCATCCCTCTATAATTTCCAATTTGAAAGAGCTTGAAGTTGTAGACTTTTCTCAAAACAAACTCTTTAGAGAGATTCTTGTCCAACTTGCACAACTCACCTTCCTCGAGACCTTTAATGTGCCTCATAATTTTCTCTCAAGTCTAATACCACGAGGAAACCAATTCGAAACATTTGACAACACTTTATTTGATGCGAATCAAGATTGTGTGGGGAGCTTTTGTCAAAAAAAATTTAAAAATGGCAAGGACTCCTTACCAGCATCAAAAGAAGATGAGGGCTCAAGATATCCACTTAAATTTGGTTGGAAGGTGGTAGTGATAGCTTATGCAACTGGATTGTTAATATGAGTGATTCTTGGATATGTTATGAACACAAGGAAGTATGAATGGGTGGTGAAGAATTATTTTACGAGGTGGCAAAACAAAGGTCAACATTTAAAGAATTGATTGTGTAGAAGTTGATTTCTAATTGTTAAGGTGTTTTTTGGTTTGTTAATCATAGTAAATAAATATTATCTTACATTTCATTTTCCTTCTCTTTTCTTTCTTAATTTTCACTTGTATGGATAAGAGTGAATTTCTCTTGGATGGTTTGTTTCATGTGCTAAAAATAAAATGATATCTTTAAAGTAAATGAATTATATAACTATAGTATGTTGAAAATTTGTATACAAAAAGTAGTTTTCATCGTTGTTATAAAACTCGAGTTTGGCGGGGTAATCCCAAACTTGACCAAGCTCAGGCGTAGACTATTCCAAATTGAAGAAAAATAAGTGAAGTAGAATTGATCTAGGTGGCCCTGTTAAGAACTTAGGTTGACCTGTAACTCAGATTGACTCGATGAAACTTAATGGACAAACTTGTTGACTTTTTTTTTAATTTTTTTTCAAAACAACATTAGTGTTAAGAAAGGGACAACTAGAAGTAGCGAGGAGTTAAACAAAGGTAGCGAGTCTCTTCCTTCTCTTAGTCTTTGACCTTATTTCAAAAAAAAAAAAGATTAACCAAAGGGTAAAAACCATAAACAATCTCAAATTGTGAAAAAATAGTAATAGAACGCACACTACGATTATAAGCAAACTCAATGAATGCAAGCAATCTTCCTAAATTTTCAAGTTCTTTTGTATGACAATGCGTAAAGTGTGGTTAAGGTCCTATTAACTACTTCAGATTCTTCATCTGTTTGCGGATGGCAAGTGGTAGAAAACAACAATTTAGTTCCTAATTTTCCCTATAATAACTTCCAAGAGTAGCTAAGAAACTTAACATCTCTATCCTATAATATACTCCTAGGAACCCAATGAAGTTGTATTATCTCTCTAAATAACAAATCAGGTATATTAGTTGTATCATCAGTTTTATGACATGTTATGAAATATATCATCTTCAAAATCTTATCAACAACTACAAATATTGAATCCGTACCATTTTTTGACCTAGGCAAATCTAATACAAAATTCATAAAAATATCTATCCAAGGTTCATTAAGAATAGGCAAAGGAGTGTACAAACCATATGGTTAAGCTTTAGACTTTGTTTTCCTACATGTAATGCATTTATCACATATGCATTGCACATTCATTTTCATGTTAGGCCAATAAAAATATTCATACAACACATCTAAAGTCTTAACAACACCAAAATTCCCTCATTAAACTACCCTCATATGCTTCACGTACAAGTCATTCATATATAGAACTCAATGGCACACGTAAATGATTCTCTTTGAGCAAATATCTATCAACTCTATAAAATTTTCCGAAAGCTGGATTCTTACATGTATTAAAAACATTAGCAAAATCATCATCATTCACATACAATCTCTACACTTATTCAAATCCTAGTAATCAAAGTAGATGAAAGAACATGTCTTCGCAATAACGCGTCAGCCATAATGTTTTTCTTTTATCTTGCTTGTATTTCATCACATACAAAAAGTGCTCAATAAACTCCATCTATTTGGCATGTCACTGATTCAACTTACCTTGTCCCTTCAAGGGTTTCAAGGACTCATGATCAAAATAAATGATGAATTCCTTGGGCCAAAGGTAGTGTTGCCATATCTCTAATGTCCTCACCAATACGTAAAGCTTATTGCCATATGTGGTGTAGTTCAAGATTGCTCCATTGAGATTATCATGAAAACAGGCAATGGGCCTTCTATCCTGTATTAAAATGGCTCCAATACCTATACCCAACACATCACACTTAATTTCAAAAGCTTTTGTAAAGTCAGGTCAATGTAAAACAGGTGCAGAATATCATCTTTATTTTTTTATATCAATTTAAAAGCATCTTTATATTTATTATCCCATTTAAAAACAATAGATTTTTTCACAATTTCATTTAATGGCTGAAGAATTATTTTGCAAGGTGGCAAAACAAAGGTCAAAATTTAAAGACTCGCATGCATAGAATTTGATTTCTAATTATTAAGTTGTTTTCTAGTTTGTCAATCATAGTAAGATTGTATGTTCTTTATGAGGCGTAACGGTGGAGCTAGCCAAAGTGGTGGTTGAGAGGGGGGGAGGAAAAATTTGGGTAGAAAAAGGTTTTTTTCTCTAATTTGTCTTCTGATTTCTCCTTCCCTTTAGGCCATGAAATCCAAATCTATTTATAGGGGATGAAAGATGGACATTTGATCTCCACTTGTGCCAAATCTTAGCCCATAGTTCAACCCGTAAGGATCCCAACCGTTGGTTCAAAGTAGCCATAATAGGTTGTCAGTTTTGTTACAAGTTGTAAGAACTAATGTTACATTGCAATTCTTTCAAATTCAAGTATTTATTTTTTATTTGAGTAGTCATCACCTGGCCATGTCTATCTTCTAATCACATGCTTGTCCTAGCTAAAACCAAATGCTTGCATCCAGCAGCACTTACAAGCTTAACTTAACATAAATTATTCCCCATCGGTAAAGATGTTTGCATCCATCCCTCCATTAAATGAATCCAAGCAGCGATTGCTACCATAAACTGAAAGCCCAAAAATCTACTATTATAAGCAAAGAATAATGTTCTAGATGCTACTTTATCTCTTATTTTGGATGCACGTCAAGTCATTTTCAAGTCATTGTGCTTGCCACTTCTGAAGAATGTTCACACGTGTCTCTGGCAATAAATTCCCCCATCGAGCTTTGTAGCCATTTTCAGTCCAGAATGATTAAAGAAACCTCCCTTTAAGGCTTCCTACACCCCCTTTATATTATTATGAGCGTAAGGATCATTTAAGGATTATCTATTCACCATACTAACTTTCTATATATGTAACGAGTACTATATCTATGAATAATATAATTGTTCAAAAAACAATTTAAACTTGATAGCTGTGTTATGAATATTCTTAACAATTTTTCCATTGCATACTTGGTCATGAAGTTTTCCTTTCTGACTCCATCATAAATGATCATCTGAACATCCTGGGTTATCTCCTATCTAATTTCTCAACACCTAAAGAGATTATCAATACCATGATTCATTAAAATTGGTCTATTTCATTTCTCGTTATACGCCTTGATCTTCCACATTCCACATGACCGGGTGTCCAAAGTATCTCAATTCTACCTTTTTCTCAAGGCATCAAGCTATGCCAAATGTGTTTTGATAAGGCTGGCTTCTCACTCAGCAATTCAGCATAAATATTGGACTAGCATATGCCACTTCTTCTTGTTCATAACCATCACCCACCAAGATGACCTCTAAATACCATTTCTATCAGGCAATCTATCTCATTATATCATCTTCATAACTTTCGATCCAAATATCAACAATCAAACTATACCATTGCACCTAGAATGATCAGATTACTTGGAAACTAATATGAAAACTCTCTGATCACATTTGACATAACACTGATAGATCAACACATTTCTAGCCTAATATGGCTTGGCTAGACTACATTTGCTTTGTTCGTGAATCGGTGATGTGTATAGAGGGACCCACTTGATGACATGTCAGCATATAGATACTGACTAGGTGATGTGTGTCATGCTAACGTGTCATGTTTGAACCTCCTCTTCATAGTAGTATAACTAAAAATATATTTAATTTGACCAACTTTATTTTTCCAAAAAACAAAATTCAAACACCGACGATTGTCTAATAGTATTTGTTAGGATCGTTCATCTTTACCTAGAGGCTGAGCACAATATTTTTAACATGGTTTGGTAACTTCCCTACATCCATTAAGCAACTAATATTATTAGATAGGAGAAAACCATAATTAAAACTGGTGGAAAAGGACAAATCTCTAACTCACATCCTCACTTCCTCTCATAATTGTCTCACCTCTCTCTCTATCACTCACATATTAGAGTTGTTACTGATACATCACATTTTTACCATAAGGTGGGCTTGTCTTCACCATAGGTAATAAAGAAGGCTTTTTATATTGCTACAATATAGTTGTTACTTAGCTATATTAAAAAAAATTAAATAGAGAAAATTGATTTAACATCAATTTCTATTTTATAAGAAAATCAAATAGGAAAACTCGACTCACACCTGTTAGCAGCAGACACTCTGATGGCAGTAACTATGGTGTGAGTAGATGGAGTGACAAGGTGAATCAAAAATATAGGAGAAACAAGGATGAACACTCACACTCTGCTGGCAGCAATATTCCCAAAATTAATGGAGAAATGTTAGGAGAGAAAGAAGTTTCAAAAGGCAACAAACTCTAGCCAACATGGGAGTCTAATTTGATAAGGAAACATTAGCTACATGAGTGATTAATATACAATCAAAATCTATCTCTAGAAAGCACACAAGAGCCAGGAACTTATCAGCCACCTTACAGATGAAGAACTAGCCCCCACCAAACATACCACACAAGATTTAGCTACCAACACAAAACACTCTACACCAATGCTATCTAATAAATACATCTCTTGGTGCAGTTAGACCGACTTCTACGAGGATGGATCATTGGCACTCTATCAGAAGAAGCTCTTAGCATTATTGTTGGAGTAGAAACAACATATGATGTCTAGGAAGCACTCAAGAATTCCTAGGCAAAAAACTCAAGAAAAAGAGTTTACTCTTCGCCAACAGATGACATACTTCCACAAACATGAAGACAAAAACATGGATGAACACATTTGCAGATTCAAAAGCATGTGCGATAATCTTGCTGCAATAGGACAACCAGTTCCTGACAAAGAAAAGGTGGTCTGCATCCTCACAAGCCTTGGTCCACAATATGAAACCTCACCACAACTATGTTGAAACCCCCAAGACCAACTGATGTGCATCATGGGAATTATAATCCATCTTGTAAAGCTAAAACTAATATGCAAGAGGATTCAGATGGTCCAATGACAAGAGCGAGAGCGAAACAACTACAAAGGGCCTTGACGAGTCAAATTGGAATGATTGAA